>Ga0335081_10022631_pt1 | contig 10164 bp, 10 predicted proteins | sample Lox_Sample_35_FD_206713 | JGI IMG/M metagenome (GOLD analysis project Ga0335081, IMG submission 206713) | Soil microbial communities from Loxahatchee National Wildlife Refuge, Florida, United States - Lox_Sample_3.5 | ecosystem: Environmental > Terrestrial > Soil > Wetlands | place: USA... | reverse complement strand
TGATGACGCGGCACGTGCGGGAAGCGACTGCGAATGGGCAGGCGCGAGCGGTGGGCAGGATCTCTGGCGCGCAGTCCATGCGCTTGGACATCGTTCTGCCGCTGCGCAATCCGGGAGAATTAGAAAATTTCCTGCGGGACCTCTACGATCCCTCCAACGTCTCCTACCGGCATTTCCTAACGGTTTCAGAGTTTACAGCCAGATTTGGTCCAAGCCAGGCGGACTATGAGGCGGTGGTTCAGTACGCGAAGGCGCATGGGTTGACGGTCGTGGGCGGATCGCGCGACGGCATGGACGTGCAAGTGGAAGGCTCGGTGGCGAGCATTGAGGCAGCCTTTCATGTGAACATGGGCCTCTACCAACATCCCACGGAGAATCGGACATTCTATGCGCCGGACCGCGAGCCGACGGTGGACCTGCCGTTCCAGTTATGGCACGTCTCCGGCCTGGACAATTATTCGATTCCGCACCCGATGTTCGTCAGGAAGAGCGACTACGCCAAGGCACACGGAATTGCGGCGGATGCCGTAGTGTCACACGCCACGACGGGCTCGGGGCCTTCGGCTTCCTTCCTTGGCAGCGACATGCGCGCCGCGTATTACGGTGGGACAGCACTAACGGGCGCGGGCCAGAACCTCGGACTGCTGGAATACTTGGGTACCGACTTGGCGGACTTGAACACCTATTTCGCGAACGTCGGGCAGACCAACAAAGTGCCGATAACGCTGCTTTCGACGGATGGGACGAGCACATCGTGCGTGGATACGAGAGCAGGCGGCAATTGCGATGACACCGAACAGACGTTGGACATGACGCAGGCCATCGGCATGGCTCCTGGCTTGGCGAGCCTGACGGTGTACGTAGGGTCCACCGACACGGCGATGATCAGCGCGATGACGACGCACAATCCGTTGCCGACGACAATTGGCTGCTCGTGGGGATGGACACCAGCGGACCCGAGCACGCTGAACCCGTATTTCCAGAAGATGGCGGCGCAAGGGCAGAACTTCTTTGTGGCTTCCGGCGACTCCTCGACGTGGTCGTCGAGAAATGAAGCGTGGCCGGCGGACAATGCGTATATCGTTTCCGTGGGCGGCACAGACCTGGTAACCGCCAGCGCGGGCGGCGCATGGAAGTCGGAGACGGCGTGGGTGGATAGCGGCGGCGGGATTTCCCCGGACTCCATCGCCATCCCGTCGTGGCAACAGCTCTCGGGCGTGATCAACTCCAGCAACAAGGGTTCGACGACGCTGCGCAATGGCCCGGACGTTTCCGCGAATGCGAACTTTACGTTTTATGTGTGCGCGGACCAGACGACCTGCACCGCAAACGAATATGGGGGGACAAGTTTTGCGGCGCCCATGTGGGCCGGGTACATTGCACTGGTCAACCAGCAGTTGGCGGAAGACGGGCAGCCGACGATTGGCTTCATCAACCCGACGATTTACGCGCAGAACGTGACGTCGAGCTATGCGACGGATTTTCACGACATCACCAGCGGCACATCCGGCAGCTTTTCGGCGGTGACCGGGTATGACTTGGTGACCGGTTGGGGCAGTCCGAATGGAACTGGGCTGATCAATGCGTTGGCGGCAACGTCGACGACGCCTAACTTCACGATCTCTGCATCGCCCGGTTCGCTGTCGGTAGTGCAAGGTGGCAACGGCTCATCCACGATCACCACGAGCGTCTCGGGCGGCTTTAGCTCGGCGGTGGCATTGTCTGCGAGCGGCCAGCCGACGGGCGTGACGGTGAGCTTCAGCCCGACTTCGATTGCGGCGCCGGGCTCGGGCAGCTCGACGATGAGCATCACGGTAGCGTCGACGACGGCGACGGGGACTTACGCGATCACCGTGATCGGTACAGGCGGAGGAATCACGCAAACGACCACGGTTTCTCTGACGGTGACCGCAGTGGCGGCCGGCGACTTCACGTTGACGGCGTCACCGACGAGCTTGACCATCACGCGGTCATCGCACGGGACCACGACGATCACGATCCACCCAACTAACGGCTTTGCAGGCAGCGTTACGCTGTCCGCGAGCGGACTGGGCAGCGGGGTAACCGCGGCGTTCAGCCCGAACCCGGCAACAGGCACAAGTACGCTGACGTTGACGGCCAGCAGCACGGCGACGACGGGAACGAGGACGGTGACGGTTACCGGAGTCTCCGGCTCGTTGACGCACACAACGACGATCAGCCTGAGGGTTAGGCGTTAGACGTTGGCGGAAGCGAAATAACGGGTGGCCGGCCCGAATGAGGTTCGAGCCGGCCGCTTGCTGTCGGGCACCCTCCTGCGTTTGTGCTAGCATTTCTGTGCGGGAGAAAGAGCATGAATACCAGCTTTCGTTTTGCTCTCTTTGTCGGGTTGGTTTTGATTTACGCTACGCGTCCGGCCGAAGCTCAGTCCACTTCCGTCAATCCATCATTCCCTCAAACGCCGACCGTGAACCTGTCCTTAGGCAGTGCTTTGGGAGTGCCTTCGGCTGACTCGAAGGGTTTCGCCCTGCGCGCGAATGCGACGGACACAAACCAGACGCGAATGCTGCGGGACTTGGCGACGCAGAAGGAAGCGACGGGAGAAATGGGATTCCACGTGCCGCTTAAGGCCAATGGGTGCGCTCACATGGTGATAATCCCCGCGCCAAAGGTAGACCCCAAAATGATCGAACGGGTTCCGAGAGAATTCGCGAGTAACATGCCGAGATTCGAAGGATTACCGTCCTGCTGCCGCGACCGGCGAGAGATGCTAACGCCGCGATTCGAGCCATTCGGACGCCCTGGCGCCATCAGGCCACTTGGTCCGGAGCTATTCATGCCGCAAAGCGGAATTCGGCCGTAACTTTCTAACTTTCTGCATAGCGTGACCCGAAAACTGACCTGCGACGAGGGCTTCGTCATACTCGTCCACACAAAACTCTAGCGCGAAGCGTGCACAGCGTGGCGTTGGGGGAGAGAGAGCGCAAGCCCCTCCCTACAGGGAGTTGGCGTTGCGCGGGCTAGGCCTTTTTGGCAGCTTCCATGCCTTGAAGTTCTTTGCCGGGCTTGAAGCGCACGGCTTTGCCCGGAGGGATGTTGACCTCTTGGCCGGTGCGCGGGTTGCGGCCGATGCCGGTTTTGCGAGGCTTGACGCTGAAGACGCCGAAACGGCGCAACTCGATACGCTGGCCGCGACCGAGCGCCTGCTTGAGGGATTCGAAGACGGTTTCGACCGCCTGTTCGGCCTTGGTGCGGCTGATGAGCGTCTTGGCGACGACGGCATTGACGATGTCGAGCTTGATCACACGCGCCTCCGTTTCGTTGGCAAATGCTAGAGGGTGCGCCGCAGGTTGTCAAGACAAGATGGGTAAACTACACTAACTTGATTTTTTGACAGTGGTGTTCGCTGTTGACAGCCGAGAGTGGTGAGCATAAGAGGTTCAACAGTCCGAGGTTCAAGAGTTGAAATAAGGAGGAATGGATGTCCGTCAAGCCAGACCGCTGGATTCGACGCATGGCGCTGGAACACAAGATGATTGAGCCGTTTACCGACCGGCAAGTGCGCGAAGGCGTGATCAGCTACGGAGTTTCATCGTATGGCTACGACATCCGTGTGGCGGATGAGTTTCAGATTTTTACGAATGTGAATTCGACGATTGTGGATCCGAAGCATTTTGATCCGCGGTCGCTGGTGCCGTTCAAAGGCGACGAGTGCCTGATTCCGCCGAATTCTTTTGCGTTGGCGCGGTCGATCGAGTATTTCCGGATTCCGCGGAATGTGTTGACCATCTGTTTGGGGAAGTCCACCTACGCGCGGTGCGGAATCATTGTGAACGTAACGCCATTCGAGCCGGAGTGGGAAGGATTTGTGACGCTGGAAATCAGCAACACCACGCCGTTGCCGGCGAAGATTTATGCAAATGAGGGACTGTGCCAGGTGCTTTTCTTTCTTTCGGACGAAGACTGCGAAGTGAGCTACAAGGACAAGAAGGGGAAGTATCAGGCACAGGGTGGAATCGTCCTGCCGCGTTTGTAAGAGAAGAGAGTCGAAGAGTTCAGAGTTCAGGGATGGATAGCGGATGCGCTCAGGCTGCACCGAAACGCGCATAACTTGCCGGAGTCTGGCGCAGCACGCTGCGCGGCCACGAAGTCTTACTTCGAACTGGTCGAGATTTGCGTTAGTTTGACGTTGGCCAGCGGATAGCCGCGCTCGCGCCAGGCGGCCAGACCACCCTCCAGAGGCCGGATGCGCTTGACACCTTTTTGTCTGAGGAGCAGCGCCACACGGGCGCTGGTGGCTTCGTTTGGTCAAGTGCAGTAGAGCACGACTTCGCGGTCGCGCGGCAAAAGGCCGTTTTCGTCCGCAAGTTCCGCCGCATCCAGGTGCAACGCGCCCGGGATCGTGTCGGGTTCAGCTTCGAACTCGACGGAGTGACGCAGATCCACGATGGCTAATTCCTCTCCGGCATCCAGCTTTTGCTTCAATTCCTCAACGGTGATGCGCGCAATGCGCAGCTCGCGCAGGAAGCGCACCCGCGCGATGTACTTGTAGGCGAGATAGGCGGCCAGCGCCGCAAGAAGAATGACCACTAGACCGCTGCCGAGGGAGGCGGCGCGCTCAGCGATGTGCTCAATTTCGCCGCTGAACGCGTAGCCCAGGCCGATGAACGTGCCGGCCCAAAGAAGCGAGCCCAGGGCATCAAATAGGAGAAAGCGGCGGTGCCGCATGTGAAAAATGCCGGCGAGCGGCGGCGTGACCGCACCGAGGCCGGGAATAAACTTCGCAAAAATCAGGGAACGCGAACCCTGACGAGCAAAAATGCCCTCGGTGCGGCGTACGCAGGAATCCGGCTCGATGGAGATTTTGCAGAGCAGTTGAAGGATGCGAACGCCTTTGCGGCGGCCCAGGTGATACCACATGGAGTCGGCGCAAATGGCGGCAAAAGAGGCGATGAAGAGGCACGCGAACAGATTCATCTGCCGGGAACCAGCCAGCGCGCCTGCGGCAAGCAGCAGAGGAAGTGAAGGCACGGGCAGCCCGGCTTGTTCGACGAACACCCAGACCAGCAAAACGCTATAGCCGTGATGCAGGAGAAATTCGAGGGTGCGGTGCATTAGGCTGGGTTGGTTCCTCGGACGACCGTTCGGCTAAGTCCATCACTTCGCGACGATAGGAGAAGTATGCCCCCAGCGGCCAGACATGACAAATTCGGCGAGAGGTTTGCGTGTTCGCGGGGCCAACTCACGTTCACGGAGCTGCTCGGGCAAGGCTTCCGCAGAGCCTGGATAACCGATGGCCATGGCAGCGATGGGTTCCCAGCCGGCGGGAATTTCCAGAACCTGGCGCGCTTTGGCGGCGTCAAACCCAGCCATCTGGTGGACCGCAAGCCCGCGCGCTGTCGCTTCTATGCTGAGAAGAGCGGAAGCAGCGCCAGTGTCGTAAAAAGCATTGCGGTTCGGCGTGTTATTGTGCTGGAAGTTTAGGCGCGCGACGGCAATGAGCAAAGCCTGCGCGCCCTGCGCCCATGCGGCGTTGAACTCGACCAGAATGCTCAGCATTTTCGCGAAATTCTCAGTGTCGTCCTTGGTGGCCACGAAGTAAGCCCAGGGCTGGTCGTTGAAACTGGAGGCCGCCCAGCGCGCAGCTTCGAAAAGGCTGGCTAGTGTCTCGCGGGCAATAGGCTTGTCGGCAAAGGCGCGAGGACTCCAGCGCTGACGGATCAATTCGTGGACTGGAAATCCCGCAGGGGCTGGCTTGTGCATCGTGATCATCCTTCTTTTCTGGTTTAGCGCTAATCTTTGATGAAGGAACTCCCTGAAATGGTGCAGACGGTTGGCATCCGCCATGGCCGGTGTTTCGTTTGGTAAAGATTGCTGGAGCGGAGGAAGGCGCCTGCTTCGCTCCCGAGTGCCTCAGCAATTTGGGCCAACAGGAATTGGCCGTTACTTAGACTTGCTCACCATCTCGGCGTCGATCGTGATGGAAATTTCGTCCCCGATCACTCCTGGACCGTACTTCACGCCGAAATCCTGGCGGTTGATCTTAGTCGTGGCGTTGACGCCCATGCGCTGGTTGCCCCACGGGTCTTTAATCGCCGCGCTCGGGCCATCCACATCCAGAATGACTTCTTTGGTGACGCCGTGAATGGTTAGGTCGCCGGTGACTTTGAGTTTGCCGGAAGCGACTTGCTCCACCTTTTTGGACTTGAAGGTGATGGTCGGGTAGTGCTCGACGTCGAAGAAATGATCGCTGCGGAGGTCCTTATCGCGATCCGGTTGCCGAGTATCCACCGAGCCCGCGTCGATCGTCACGTCGACCGAGGACTTGGTGATGTCGTTGTCGTCGAACTGAACGGCACCCTGCACCTTGGTAAAGGCGCCGCGAACGGTCGAAATGGCGAGGTGCTTCACGGCGAATTGCGCCGATGAGTGCGCCGGGTCGATTTGCCAGGTGGACGTCGCGGCAGCGGCGGGAAGGCTGAGCGCAGCGGCGAGACCGGTGGCGAGTGCGATGCGAGAAAATGCGTGGCCCATGTTCGTCTCCTTTTTGTGCTGCGTGCAGCAGCTTCTACTTGGACTGCGATGAGCGCGCTTCGTAAGCGCGCACTTCCTCCAACAGCTCCGCGAGGGCATTCAGTCGCGCCGCCGACATATGGCGGAACTGGCGCTTGTGAAGCTCACGAACAGGCTGATCGAGACTTTTCAAGAGACTAAGACCCCGCGGAGTGATGCGCGTCTTGACCACGCGGCGGTCATCCGTCTGGCGCTCGCGCGAGATGAGTTGGCCTTTCTCCATGCGGTCCAGTAGGCGCGTCATGTCGGGGTCATGCGAAATCATGCGCTCACCAATGACGCTGCAAGCCAAGCCATCCGGCTCGGCGCCGCGCAAAATGCGCAGCACGTTGTATTGCGTGGCGGTCAGGCCGTGCGGCTTGAGAAGTTGTTCGGCCTCGAGACCAAGGGCATCGGCGGTCTTTTGCAGAGCCACAAAGAGGCGCGCTTCCAGGGGGGCCTCGGAGATCGGGATGCGCCGGCGATTCATGGACACAGGATAATTGTTGCGACGACTAATGTCAAGAGGAAAATCTGCGTCACCCGCGAGAAGAGTTTGCGCCCACAGTCTCCCGAGACTTCTAGGCTTTGCGAATCGGCCGCAATTGGACTTCGCTGATGAAACTTTGCGGGCCTTGCGTGACGATCATGGCCACGGCGTGGGCGACATCCTCGGGGGAGAGCGCCCGGGAAGGATCTTTCGGGCTGCGGCCGGAAAACTGTGTGGCTACGCTGCCGGGACAAACGACGCTGACGCGAATCCCGTACTCTCTCAGGTCTTCCGCCATGCACGCAGAAAGTGCTTGCAGGCCCCACTTGGAGGCACAATAGATTCCACCGCCGGCAAATGTGTTGCGGCCCGCCAACGAGCTGACGTTGATGATGTCGCCCTTGCGCTGCCGGATCATGGCCGGCGCTACGGTGCGGGACACGAGAAAAACGCTCTTGAGATTCGTGTCCAGGACGCGATCCCATTCCTCTTCCGTTCTTTCGTGAGCCGGGCCAAAAAGCCCAATGCCTGCGTTGTTCACGAGAATGGAGATAGGCCCCAGCGCCTTTTGCGTGTTGTCCACAAGTTCGGCGACATCCGAGGAACGCGTCACGTCGGCGGTCTGCGAATAGACGCCAGCAGCAGTCTCACGCAGCTCGCCCGCAACTGCAGCAAGAGCTTTTTCATCGCGCCCGCAAATGGCAATCGCAGCGCCAAGATTCGCGAGACCCAGCGCTATAGCGCGCCCGATACCGCGGCTGCCTCCCGTGACCAGAGCGACGGACCCCAACAAGGCCGCACTGCGGTCCGCGGCTGCCTTCGGTGTATTCCTTCGAGGCATGCGAATTCTTCCTCTCACGAGCGACCAAAACTGTGCGAAACTCATCTTAGCATCCAGGAGAGCGCATACCTCCCACAACTCGCGGGGCCCTCTACGATGCACGAGAAAATGAGAGGAAGCTGGCGTCCACGGAATTGCGCCACGATGCAGGGATTTTTTTTCTGCTGATAGCTTGCGGATGGACGGGAGCTTTTCCTATAATTCCGGGGTTTCCAGGCAACGAAATGTCGGTGGAACAATCGCAGTCTGATTGGTGTCGAAAATTCATATTGAGGTTTGGGCGAGGAGAGTGGGAATGAGCGGAATACGCAAAGTGGCAGGCCTCGCGATGGTCGCGGCGCTTGGTCTGATTCTTGGCAACGGGTCGAGCGCAACGGCGCGGCCAGCAGCCCCAGCGGGCGGCCGACAGGACACCGGCGCGAAGCAGCAACCGTATACGATGCCGGAGTACAACTCCGAACAGGCCTGCCAGAGCGAGAAGAATCCAACCACAATGGCGAAATGCCTTGATGATTTCGTCGCGAAGTATCCCAACTCGAATTTGCTCATCTATGTCTACCCGCTCTATATCCAAGCCTACGGCCAATTGAAGGACTATCCGAAAGTGATCGCCTACGCCCAGAAAGAGGAGAGCCTAGGCGACAAAATCGACGCGACCGCGAAATTCAACAGCTACTTCACGCAGGCGGTGGCCTACACCACGCTGCTCGGCGACCCCAGATTCAAGAATAAGGAAGCTCAGGACCCCACGCTCGCCAAAGCCATTGTGGACGCCGTCGGAAAGGGACTGACGACCCTGGGTACGGTGAAGAAGCCCGACAACGTGGCGGAAGATGCGTGGGGCGCGCAAGTGAAGCAGTTCAAGATCACGCTGAATACCGTTGGTGCGCAAGCCTCTACCGTGTTGAAGGACTATCCTTCAGTGATTAACTTCTACAAGGCCGTGTTAGCCGTAAATCCCGACGAACCAATCACCAACTACAGCCTCGGACGGACCTATTTGTCACTGACGCCGCCGCAGCCGATGGATGCCATCTGGTACGTGGCCCGTGCAGTGAGCTCGAAGAGCGCAACCGAAGCGCAGGTAAAACAATTGACGCCTTATCTGCGCAAGCTGATCGAAAACTATCAAGGCGGAACGGTTTGCGACAGCATCACGGACTCCGAACAGAAAGAACTGTTGCAACTTGCGGCGAGCTCCGTAGATCGGCCATCAAGTTATAACTTGCCGTCTAGCGCGGACCTCGACACGGCGAGAAAGGACATGACCATTGCTTCGGTAGTCGCGGACTTGAAGGCTGGCGGCGACAAATCCAAGATTACCTGGCTGGCATCGTGTGGTTTGGAGTTTCCCGGCGTGCCTGGCAAAGTGATTGAAGTGGTTCCCGGAGCGGCGGATAGCGACCCCATTGTGTTCAAGATAGCCTTTGTCACGAGCGACGCAGAGTTCGATGCGGCCACGACCCCCAACATGGACCTAAAGGTGGTCGGACAGCCGGAAGCGAAGCGCGTGGAGAAGGACGGCGCCGTCCACTTCACAGGCACCCTCGTTTCCTACGATCCCGATCCGGCATTCATGCTGCACTGGGAGAAGGGCAAAATCGCCGATGAGGATATACCGAAGGAAAAGGAAGCGCCCAAGAAGACGGTACACAAAAAGCGGCCCTCAGGCGACTAACTTAGGGCCTAAGCACTCTTAAAACGGCTTTCAGGTTTGCCCTGAAAGCCGTTTTTCTTTTTACCCATAGCGTTCGGACTTCCATCGCAGGTTTTCAGCGGAGCAACGAAGGACAAGCGATCAACGCGAGCGGTGATTGTTTGAAGCGATCTTGTATTCGTCGATCTTGCGGCTCAGCGTGTTACGGTGAATGCCCAGAACTTGGGCGGCACGTGATTGATTGCCGTTAGCGCGATCCAGGACACGCTTGATAAAACGCTTCTCGAATTCCTCTACCGCCTCTTCAAACAATATGCCCCGCTCCACCATTTGAGTGACAAGCCCATCCAGTTGGTCTTTCAAGTTCGCACGCTCCGCAGTCGCAGTTCAGGGCCCCTGCAGTTCTACCGCTGTTCATCGAGGTCGCGCCCGGTAAGGATGTGAAAGGCTTCCCTGTATTTGGCGCGCGTCGCGGCGACGACGTCGGGCGGAAGCTCCGGACCGGGCGGGGTTTTGGGCCAGCGGATCTGCTCGAGGTAATCGCGCACAAACTGTTTGTCGAAAGAGGGCTGTGGGCCGCCGGGCTTGTATTGGGCGGCGGGCCAGAAGCGCGAGGAATCGGGCGTGAGCGCTTCGTCAATCCAC
>Ga0335081_10022630_pt1 | contig 10165 bp, 8 predicted proteins | sample Lox_Sample_35_FD_206713 | JGI IMG/M metagenome (GOLD analysis project Ga0335081, IMG submission 206713) | Soil microbial communities from Loxahatchee National Wildlife Refuge, Florida, United States - Lox_Sample_3.5 | ecosystem: Environmental > Terrestrial > Soil > Wetlands | place: USA: Florida... | reverse complement strand
CTACTAACACCTCGTATTCGCCGGGTTGTTTGATTTGAGATGCGATGTCAAGGATGGCTTGTTTGCTTGCCGCGAAATCCAGCACCCCCGTTGCAGTCGTCTTGATGAAATCTTTCGTATTAATTACCTTTACGTTGACTGGCATTGAAACCTCCGATCTTCGACGCCTAACTATGATTATATATCTATATCCTGCTTGCCAACATGGGTTTTGTCGAGATATACGTCACATCCAATCAGTGACGATTTAGACAGGTTACAATTGGGCTAAACCACTATACTTATCATGAGGAGCCGGCTATGAAGGATTTTCTAGCAATTTCGGACCTGTCGTCCAAGCAAGTGCAAGGCTTGCTGGATTTGGCAATCGAACTGAAGAAGGAACATTTCAAGAAAGGCAACAAGAAAATATTCAAAGGCAAGGTGCTGGGTATGATCTTCCAGAAGCCCAGTTTGCGGACGCGCGTCTCGTTCGATATAGCGATGCGTCATTGCGGCGGCGACGCCTTGTATCTTTCGCCGAACGAGATCGGACTCGGTCAGCGCGAGTCAATTGCGGATGTGGCGCGAGTTTTATCTGGCTACGTGGATGCGTTGATGGCGCGCGTCTTCGCACATGAGCATGTTCTGGAATTGGCGAAATGGTCGAGCATTCCAGTGGTCAACGGCTTGAGCGATTACAACCATCCATGCCAGGGCATGACAGATGCGCTCACCATTGAGGAAAACTTCGGCAGAAAGTCCAAAGGCTTGAACGTCACGTTCGTTGGCGACGGAAATAATGTCGCGGTTTCGCTGATGCATGTCTCGGCGAAACTCGGCTGGAACTTTACGCTTGCCAGCCCCGAAGGTTATGACTTGAATCCGAAAGCGGTTGAAGTCGCGCAAGAGATTGCGGAGAAAACCGGAAGCAAATTGAACTTTATCCGTGATCCGCATCAAGCGGTCAAAGGTGCGCAAGTGATTTATACAGACACATGGACCAGCATGGGTCAGGAAGAAGAAACCGCCAAGCGTGAAAAAGTTTTCCCGCCGTATCAGGTCAATGCGAAACTTGTCAGCGAAGCGGATAAAGATGTGATCGTGATGCATTGTCTGCCCGCGCATCGCAACCATGAGTTGACCGATGAAGTTGCCGATGGTCCGCATTCGGTCATCTTCCCGCAGGCGCATAATCGTCTGCACGCGCAGAAGGCGATTCTCGCGCGGTTGTTTGATGTAGCATAGAAAGGGGAATCGAGATTCGTAAATCGGGAAATGGTTTTCCGACTCCCGAATCGCGATTTCCGAATCCCTTAATGAACTTTGGATAAGGATTTATGAATACAAAAGATTACATTGCTTTAGAAGAACAATATGGCGCGCACAATTATCATCCGCTGGATGTGGTCATTACGCGCGGCGAAGGCGTTTGGGTTTACGATGTTGATGGAAAGAAATACTTGGATTGTTTGTCAGCGTATTCGGCGCTCAATCAAGGCCATGTTCATCCGAAGATTTTGAATGCAATGATCGAGCAAGCTAAAAAACTAACTCTAACTTCCCGCGCTTTCCGCAACGATCAAGTGCCGCTTCTCTATAAAGAATTATCCGAGATGACCGGCTACGGAATGTCTCTGCCGATGAACTCCGGCGCGGAAGCGGTTGAGACCGCGATCAAGTTGGCGCGCAAATGGGCATATCGAGTCAAAGGTGTGCCGCGTCATCAAGCGGAGATCATCACTGCCGCTGGAAATTTTCATGGGCGGACAACTACCATCGTTTCTTTCTCGACCGATCCTTTCTATCGCGACGACTTTGGCCCGTTCACGCCCGGATTCATTACCGTTCCTTACGGCGACGCATCCGCTGTTGAAAAAGCGATTAACAAGAACACGGCGGCCGTTTTGCTCGAACCGATTCAGGGTGAAGGCGGAGTCATCATCCCGCCTGCGGGTTATTTGAAAAAAGTTGCGGAGATTTGCAAGAAGAATAATGTATTATTTATCGCCGATGAAATTCAAACCGGACTAGCGCGCACAGGAAAATTATTTGCCTGTGATTATGAAGAGGTTCGACCGGATATTATGATCATCGGTAAAGCATTGAGCGGCGGATTTTATCCAGTCTCTGCCATTCTTGCAGACAAGCCAATCCTCGGATTATTTACGCCGGGTGAACATGGATCAACGTTTGGCGGCAGTCCGCTCGCGGCAGCGGTAGCGCTCGCCGCGCTCGCAGTGATTCGTGATGATAAGTTGGCTCAGCGCGCCGAACAAATCGGAACATATTTTATGGAACAATTGGCGGAGATTCCGAGTCCACACGTGAAAGAAGTGCGCGGCAAAGGATTATTGATCGGTGTTGAGTTGAAGCCGTCAGCGGGCGGAGCGCGGCGTTTCTGTGAAGCGATGCAGCATAAAGGCATCCTCGCGAAAGAGACTCATGAAAATGTCATCCGCTTTGCGCCGCCGTTGATCATTGAAAAAAGTGAGATTGATTGGGCGCTTCTATCTATTCGTGAAGTGCTCAACATGAAATAAATCTCCCTCACCCCATCCCTCTCCCAAAGGGAGAGGGATGGGGTGAGGGGAATCGGAGGCACTATGAATATTGGAATACCAAAAGAAAGGCGCCCGTTTGAATTCCGCGTGGGGCTATCGCCGGCAGGCGTGGAAATGCTCACTCAAAATGAACACAAGGTTTTCATTGAGCATGAGGCTGGTCTGGGGGCAGGCTTCAGCGATACGGAGTTTGAAAAGGCTGGAGCGCGCTTGGTTTACTCCGGCGAAGAAGTCTTTGGTCGTGCTGATCTGCTGCTCAAAGTCGCACGACCTTTGAAGGAAGAGTTGGATTGGATCAGACCGGAGACCATCCTCGCAGGCTTCCTGCATCTCGCTTCGGCGCGTCAGGATAAGATTGATGTTTTGCTCGAGAAAAACGTGACATCCATTGCATATGAACAAATTCGAGCGGAAGACGGTTCATTGCCGGTCCTACACCCGTTCAGCCAAATTGGCGGCGCGATGGCGGCGCAGATCGCGGCGCGCTTGCTTCAAAACAATTGGGGCGGCAAAGGAATTTTGATGGGCGGCGTCCCGGGCGTCCCACCAGCAGAAGCGGTCATTATCGGCGCGGGCGTGGTTGGCACATACGCAACACAAATGTTTTTGGGAATGGGTGCGCATGTTACTGTGATCGATCATAACTTCTCCGCGCTACAAAGGATTTGGGATCGCTTTCCCAACATCGTGACACTGCTATCTACAAAACGCAACATCGAACGTTCAGTCGCATACGCGGATGTAGTAGTCGGCGCGGTATTGACTCCGGGGCAACGCGCGCCGATTCTGGTGACGCGTGAAATGGTGCGTTCCATGAAGCCGCGTTCGGTGATTATGGATGTCAGCATCGATGAAGGCGGATGCGTAGAAACGTCGCGTCCATCTACACATGAGCATCCGGTTTATATCGAAGAAGGCATCCTCCACTATTGTGTTCCCAATATGCCGGGCGCGGTAGCGCGCACTGCAACACATGCTTTCGTGAATTGCGCTATGCCATATATTATGGAAATTGCCGATGGTGGAAAAGAAGAGTTGTTGAAGAATCCTTCTATCGAAGTCGCCGTAAACACGTATGCAGGCGAATACAAACATCTTTCACGTTTGACTCATCGAAGAGAGGTGGACGATGGACTCGACTAGCTTATATCAATCACGCGTGGTCAGCGCGCAGGAAGCGGTTAAGGTCGTGAAATCGGGCAGCCGCATCTTCATGACCGGTAACGTTTCGGTGCCGCAAAAAACTCTCGGCGCGTTAGTGGAATACGCTCCGAATCTCAAAGACGTTGAGATCTGCCAAGCATTGACCATTGGGCCGGCGGATTACGTTAAGCCTGAGATGAAAGGACACTTGCGCGTCAACACGATGTTCATCAGTCCGAACGTTCGCAAAGCAGTACAGGAAGGCCGTGCCGACTTTACGCCGGTTCTGCTTTCGGAATTCCCGCTGTTATTCAAGAATAAGATACTACCAGTTGATGTGGCGTTCATTCAAGTATCTCCTCCAGATGAACACGGCTTCTGTAGTTTGGGCGTTGAAGTTGGGTTGACGAAGTCGGCGGCAGAATCTGCGAAGATCATCATCGCTGAAGTGAACGAACAGATGCCGCGCACACTGGGCGATTCATTCATTCACGTCAGCCGATTGAATTACATCGTGCCAGTCAATTATCCGATCCCTGAAATGGCGATGGCGGAAGATGGCAACGGCGAAGTCGTCGAGAAAATCGCGGGTCACATTGCGGAATTGATTCCCGATGGAGCCACGATGCAAATGGGCATCGGCGCGATCCCTGATGCAGTATTGAAATATCTTTTTAATAAGAAAGACCTTGGCGTCCACAGCGAACTTTTCTCAGACGGTGTCATTGATCTGGTTGAAGCTGGCGTCTTGACCAGTGCGCGCAAGAGTCTGCACCCCGGAAAAATCGTGGCGGGATTCATCCTCGGAACCAAGAAGCTCTACGATTGGGTGGATGACAATGCGTTGATCGAGTTGCATCGCACGGAATATATCAATGACCCATTTGTGATTGCACAGAATGAACGCATGGTTGCCATCAATTCAGCCATTGAAGTGGATCTCACCGGACAAGTCTGCGCCGATAGCATTGGACCGAAACTTTACAGCGGGATCGGCGGCCAGCTCGATTTTATTTACGGCGCATCCCGCTCGGAAGGCGGCGTTCCGATTATTGCTTTGCCAAGCACAACTACTTTGCGCGATGGCACGATGCTCAGCCGCATTGTTTCAATGCTGAAGCAAGGTGCCGGTGTGGTAACGGGGCGCTACTATGTTCATTATGTTGTGACCGAATATGGCGTGGCGGATTTATACGGCAAGACCATTCGCCAACGCGCACAACAACTCATCAAAATTTCCCATCCTGATTTTCGCAAGGATTTGGAGAAACAAGCAAAAGAGTTGTTCTATATTTAGTATACGAGATTCTGTAATTGTGCAGGGCGCGAAGATGCGGGTGTTGCATCGTTTTGCCCTGCACAATTATTATATAATTGCGCCTTGATCACCTGATTGACGAATCTATCACTGCCGCGTATCTAATCCTTGACTTGGGGTGTTGTACGCAATAATTGTTACTTCAACATGGACTCATTATCGGAAGGAAAGCAAATGAATCGAAAAGCTAAAATCGTTGCGACCATCGGACCTGCCAGCCAGGATGTGGCGGTTTTGGAGCGTTTGGTCTTGGCGGGCGTCAATGTCGCCCGAATGAATTTTTCGCATGGCACACATGAGGAACATGCACAACGTATTGCGATCATCCGCCGAATATCTGAAAAGTTGAATACGCCGGTGGGCATTTTGCAGGATTTGCAAGGTCCGAAAATTCGCGTGGGTGAATTGCCTGCGCCGCTTCAACTTTCCGAAGGTGAGACCATTCATCTTTATGCAACCGGAACCACGCCGCCTTCGGAAGATGGGCAAAAGATTCCTGTGGACTTTCGTCAGCTCTTCGATTCAGTTCGGACCTCGGATCGGCTCCTGCTCGACGATGGTCGTTTAACTTTGGAAGTGGTTTCCGTTAAAGAACACAGCTTGGCGGCGCGCGTCGTCATTGGGGGACCGCTATCATCCCACAAAGGGATCAACTTGCCCGGCGTTCGTCTTCGTATTCCAGGTTTCACTGAAAAAGATGAGGATGACCTTGCGTTTGGTATTTCGCAAGCTGTGGATGCAGTCGCAATATCGTTTGTCCGCTCGGTGGAGGATGTAAGGAAAGTGCGTTATGCAATGGAACGCTTTTCAAGCGGTAAGCGCCAGCCGTTATTGATTGCCAAGCTTGAAAAACCGGAAGCCATGGATAATCTAGATTCTATTCTCAACCACGTGGACGGTGTAATGGTTGCACGCGGCGATTTGGGCGTGGAACTTCCGCCGGAACGTGTGCCTGCTTTGCAAAAGCACATTATCCGCGTGGCGAACGCGCGCGGTAAACTGGTGATCACTGCGACTCAAATGCTGGAGTCGATGATTAATAACCCGCTTCCCACACGCGCCGAAGCCTCGGATGTTGCTAACGCTATCTTTGACGGAACAGATGCGGTGATGTTGTCCGCAGAATCAGCTTCGGGAAAATATCCGGTTGAAGCGGTCCAAATGATGGATCGCATCGTGCGTGAAGCAGAGAGTCACTTTCTTGAATGGGGCAAAGAGGCAGTGACATCCGAGGAGCCAACTGCCAGCGACGCTCTTTCCATGGCGCGCGCCGCGCAAGCCTTGGCAAATGACAAGAATGTGACTGCAATTGCCTGCTTTACGATGCAGGGTCAAACTGCTTGGTTGATCTCAAAGATACGTCCGCGCGTTCCTATCATGGCATGTACACCTGTGCTTGAAACATGGCGACGTCTGGCTTTTTTGTGGGGCGTGAATCCGCATCGGGTCCCATTTGCGAACTCGCTCGAGGAAATGCTCAACTATATTGATTCGTCGTTGATGCGCTCGGAAGTGGTTAAATCTGGTGAGCAGGTTGTATTAGTGTGCGGTTTTCCTGTGGGTGCAGTGCGTCCGCCGAATATGGCGTTGTTGCACACAGTGGGTGAATGATCTTACGTTTTTTCTGTTGAGGAAATTATCAGTCCAATCGCGATCAATATGCCGCCAACGAGAAAGAGCGGCGTGATGGATTCTTTGAGAAATATCCATCCTAATAAACTCCCAACCACAGGCTGCGCAAAGAAAGTTAATGATGCAATCGCGGCCGGTAATTCAGCAAAGGCATAATTCCACAGGAACATTGCGATGGCAGTGGAGATAATGCCGAGAAAAAGAATTCCGCCAAGGATTCCCAAGGTGATCGTGCCGATGCCTTGGGTCTTTATTTCCAATGCGCTCAAAAGTAAACCGGTCGGCAGTCCGCCCGCCAGCATGATGGCCGTTGAGGTAATCACATCGGTTGTTCGAGTCACTTTCCGAACTAATACGGAATACAATGCCCATGTCAGCGCCGCGGCTAGCAAACTCATGTTTCCCCAAAATAAGGTTGGGGATAGTTCGGCGTTGCGCGGATCAATGACCGCGATCACGCCTATTGTGGATATAATCAGCGCAACGATTCGGCGGCTGGTTGTTTTTTCAGAGAGCAAAAAGGGCGCAAAGATCAAGATGAACGCCGGAGTAGCGGATGTGACCAATGCGCCGTTCGATGCGGTGGACAGCTTTGTTCCTACAAATTGAAACCCCAACGATACGCCGTAGCCTACAAAGCCAACCGGAAATATTTGCCATGCTTGTGAGCGCGTTATGTTTGTCTTTGGTCTTAATGCAATGACGATGCCCAACGAGAGAATCCCAAGAACGAGTCGCATCGTTAACAACGTAAACGGAGGAATGACGTTGAGCACAATTTTGCTCACCACATACATTCCGCCCCAAATAGATGCCGCCGCTAATCCGGATAATAAACCGGGGAGAATCTGTTTATGTGTCATCAGCCGATTATATCTCTGAGGTTCTTGCGACTACGTTAACAAGATGATCGTAATGTTTTCCTGGATTTCCGGCAGGTGACAAGATGCTTGTATCAACACTTTCAGCAGGTCGACATTGGAATCGGCCGAGGCATGCAAGCAATATCGCAGCTTCCCGAATCATCCAATGATCCGCCCTGAGTTGAAAACCAAATGCAATTCTTTTTGACCGGCAATGAAATTACTCTAATCGCTATGGCATATCCGCCAACTACATTGATCGTCTTGCCTAAAGGAAGATTTGCACCAGCTCTCATGAATGGTCAACTTGATAGGGTTGAAATAGAAAACGGTACAGGGATTCCCTGTACCGTTTTCTATTGTACTTATTGAATGTTTACGGTGTTGTTCCGATCCAGCTGCCTCGGCCAGAGCACAAATCATATCCAGTCAAGCAAGATGCACCGTTATTGCCAGAGGTAATATCGCGGAAGGTGATGTTGTTTCCATAAACGTATGCAGAATTGACAACGACGCCGGCATCCGCTGAACGGCCAGCCCACATTGGAGAACTGGCGCTGGTGCCGCCGACTTGCCACCACCCACTCTGGCCAGAATACTTGGTGCTGTCATAGACCGAGACACCCGAATTCGGATCGGCATCCAGGGAAACATCTGGCGTAGCGCGCTTGCCGCCGCAACTTACCTGACCATATTGGCTAAAGCCGGATTGCGCGGAAGTTGCCGTCTCGTAGGCGCTGCAACCGCCGCCGCCATCCGACCAGCCGGTCTCACTGGTGAAGTTCCCGCCGGTGTCGAAATTCAGAGTGGTGCCTCCAACTGAGATCACATTCGGTGAAGCGGATGGATATTCGGCTGGCAGGCCCGCATCGCCTGCGGAGACAAAGAAGCTTACGCCTGATTGAACGAAGTAAGAGTCGTAGCTATGCTCGCCGGAAAATTCAGAACCACCCCAACTGTTCGAGACATATTGAGCATGTGTTTTGGCATAGTTTTCTGCAGTCAAAAGATTTGCAAAGCTGCTGCTGCTGGCTTCCACCAATAAAATTTTGGCGCCGGGCGCAATGGCATGTGCCCATTGAACATCCAGTGAGATTTCCAATGCCCAGCCGCTGTTTGTGAACGGATACCTGGTTCCGCCTGTTTGATTAACCTTTTTAAAGCAACCATTCGCTGTAGTGCAGGCAGGTAATCCATATTGGGCGTCGAAGACACCCAAATCGCTCTCTGCCGTTGGATCATTGTAAGCATCTACTATCGCGACAGTCTTGCCGGAACCGGCCGTGAGGCTGGTGGGGAAGTTATATACTGATTGGATTTTTGCCGGGCTGAGACCAGTGGGTCCCGAACTGGCGAATGGGCGAACCCAAGCGCCGCAGCGAGCATCCCCTGCCCGGGCGGGGCCAGGACAAACCGCCTGATTGCCCCGACCAGCGGCTAACGCGCTTCCGCTAAACGAGAAGGAAAAAAGCAGTGACCCGATCACCAATATATACATCAAACGGTTAAATTTCATGCCGGCTTCTCCTTTCAGAAATTAGTATGGACACTCTTATAGCACATTGGTTTGCATCTTGCAATAGTACTCCCGTAACAGACTCACCGACAGCCGTAAGCAATTGCTAATCAGGGTTGTTATTTCGCCTTATCATTTTGATCTCTGCTCTTAATTTCTTTGCCTCCAGCCTCTTTTCTCTCGACACTTTTGTAGGTTTGGTTTTCTTGCGCGGTTTTGATTCTTCGGATGCTTTACGCAGAAGCACAATCAACCTTTTTATGGCATCTTGCCGATTTTGTTCTTGCGTGCGGAATCTTTTGGCCTCGATAATTAGAACACCGTCATTCGATATACGCTTGGCTTCAACCTTCCTCAAGCGCGCTTTGAGTTTCTCTGGCAAAGATGAGACGCGCAAGTCGAAGCGAAGCTGAACAGCCGTCGCGACTTTGTTAACGTTCTGCCCGCCGGGACCGGAAGCGCGCATATATTCAAAATGAATCTTACGCTCATCTAGTTTTAGGGAAGACGTAATATCGAGCATAAAAATTTGCAGGGATACAACATTGCCGTATCCCTGCTTGTTTGCTAGAACATCAAAGCGTTGACTTTGTCCATCATCTCGGGAGCCGGCCGCAGGTCCGATTCCGTGAGGCGGTTGAGCGGAGTCTCGGTTAAGTTATATGTTTCTGTCAATGATGGTTTGCTGGTGTCCACATATAAAAGTCCGGTGATAAGCCAGTTGTTGCGTTGAGATTCTTCCATCACGCGCAATGCTTCGAAGCGATTCGTTGGATCGTAGCCCTTCTCGAGATTCTTCAAAATGACAACCGAGCCATCGTGCATGTTCACTTCGCGCACTTCGCCTTCTTCCATCTCGCGTTCGAGCACAATCTCATTGCGCGGTGCGATATACGTGATGTCGTGAAGCGGCTCTTCGTGATCCTTGCCCCATGCATAAGAGTGATAGGCGTTATCTTGATTATTGAACGTGACACATGGGCTGATAATGTCGAGCACGGCAATACCGTCGTGAGCCAATGCGGCTTTGAGCAATTCCTTGACTTGTTTCGAGTTGCCGGCAAATGAGCGCGCCACGAACGTGGCATTGGACGCCAGCGCTTCCATGCAAATATCCACCGGCATATATTGATTGGCGCCCTGCTTTTTT
>Ga0335081_10022629_pt1 | contig 10165 bp, 12 predicted proteins | sample Lox_Sample_35_FD_206713 | JGI IMG/M metagenome (GOLD analysis project Ga0335081, IMG submission 206713) | Soil microbial communities from Loxahatchee National Wildlife Refuge, Florida, United States - Lox_Sample_3.5 | ecosystem: Environmental > Terrestrial > Soil > Wetlands | place: USA... | reverse complement strand
GCTCACGCGGGCTCAAGTGCTTTCCCACCTGCGCGCCTCCGGCCTACCCCACCCACAACACCCGCAGGACGACGACCCGTCGCCGATCCTCGAGAATGAGGTATATCACTAGGCCTTGGTCGTGTTTGCCGAAGACGTGCGTACGCATGTTCGCATCGGGTCGCTGGCGGTCGTAGGACTGGCCACTCCAGGGCGCGGTTTCGAGCAGCGTCATCAATTCGGCGTAGAAGAGGAGTGCCTCGGGGGGCAGCGCGGCGATCTGCTCGAGAGCCTGCTGCTCCGATTCGACCGAATACACCTACAAGCCCAGCCTGGCCTTTGTCTGCCGCCACGGCTCGGCGGTGACGTCGCCGCCAGCATTGAGTTTGTCGGCGCAAGCGAGCATGTGCCGGTGCGCGTCCGGATCATCCTGAGTAGACCAGGCGATCCGCTGCCAGCGCTTCAGCATTGACACCACGCCGGATAGATCGAGAGACTCCGCAGCGTCCGCCATCGCCCGGCGGTACTCACGATCGAAGTGCGCCACCTCCTCGCCGACCAGTGCCGCGCGGATGTCACGCGGAGTACTCGCCGAGACGGGCTGATCATGGTCGGAGGCGGAAGGCGAAGGCATCATCCTCACACGATAACGGTCTGGTCCGACAGCCGTTCTCCACCGCGCTGAGGTCAGTGTGTGTCAAGTTGGCAGGTAGCGGGAACACCGTCGCGCACGGCAGCTCTGGCCGGTTGTGACGGTGTGTCCGGACGTCCCGTCTGCCTCTGGCGCCACACGGCTCGTGCTGCTGGCACAGCTGGGCGCTCCGCTGGAATGTCGTGGTTGTGGCACCGAAGAGTGTGCAGGTTGTCACATCCATACCTGGGCTGCGGCGTCTCGCCGCTCCCGCGATGGGGCCTGTCAGATGCGAGGGACCAGCGGTGCGCCGGATCGCACCCCAGCCAGCCCGGATGTGTCTCCCTCCCCGGAAGAACGACATCAGAGTCACATCGTGCCGGATACCGGGCGGGCGCTGGCGCGGACCCGGTTCGCGGGGCAGGCCGGCGGGGCGGGTGAGGCTGAGGCTGAGGGGTCCGCCGCTGTCGGCGCGTGGTCTCAGCGGGACGCGTCGAGCAGGTGGTAGACGAGCAGGAGCTGGGTGATGGCCAGCGGCTCGGTGCGCTGGCCCTCCCGGGTCCGGCCCAGGCACGCGGGCGGTCCCGAGTCGGCGCCGAGCCTGGACCAGATGGCCTTCTCCACCACCTCGCTGTCCTCCCGGTCCGCGTCCCCGTGCACGTGCAGCGCGTCCACCGGGCGGCTGTCGGCGTCGCGGGCCAGCCTGAGGTGGATGGCGGTCCCCGGGCCGCCGGCCGTGCCCTCCGGCACCACGCCGTCCAGGTCGGGGTGCCTGATCGTCGGCCGGAGCAGCAGCTCGGCCGAAAGCGGCGTGTCCGCCGGGACCGCCCGCCTGGTCAGCGGCGCGAACCTGATGACGATGTCGGCGAACGCGCGCTGCGGCCGGATGAACGCCGCGGACTCCGGCTCGCGGCGCTCCAGCTCGGCGAGCACCTGATCTGCGGTGTAACCCCGTTCGGCGGTGTCCCGGCGGACCTTCCACGCGCGACGGATCTCCTCCGGGGGGTCCAGGTAGACGGTGGCGTCGAAGCACGCCCGGGCGAGCTTGGTGTGCAGCGGCAGCAGGCCCTCGACGATGACGAACTGGCGCGGCTCGACCAGCACCGGCCGGGTGAACTGCCCGGTGTGGTGGTCGTAGACGGGCTTGAGGACGGGCTGGCCCATGGCCAGCAGCTGCAGGTGCTGCTCCATGATCTGCACGTAGTTGCAGTCCGGGTGCAGCACGGTGAACGGGAGGTCCCGGCGCTCGGCCCGGTCGTACCTGTGGTAGTCGTCGACGCAGACCGCCGTGCAGCGATCAGCCCCGAGCGCCTCGACCAGCCCGCGCGTGATCGTGGTCTTGCCCGCCGCGCTGTCGCCCGCGATGGCCAGCATGACCGGCCGCGCGGCGGGCCTGGGGTGGGCCCGCTGGATACGGACCAGCTTGTGCGGCATCTGACCACCGGCTTCCCTCGGAGCAAGTCTCGACTGTAGGCCGGCGGGCCGCGGGAAAGCCTCCCCCGCGCGGGGGAGAGGCCGGGGATGACGCCCTTATGCGGCGATCGAGCCGCACGTATCCTGACGGCCATGGCCCCGCTGCGCATCGTGCTCGTCGACGACCACGAGATGGTGCTGCAGGGGCTCAGCACCATCCTCGGCCGGTTCCTCGGCCGTGTCCGGGTGGTCGGCCAGGCGCTCGACCCGGACACGGCGCTGAAGCTCGCCGGGACGCTGCATCCCGACATCATCCTGTGCGACGTGCGCCTGAAGGGGTCGAGCGGCCTGGACCTGTGCCGGAAGATCCTGGAGCGCGACCCGGCGGCGAACGTGGTCCTGCTCAGCGCCTACGACGACGAGCAGTACCTGTTCCAGGCCATGCGGGTGGGTGCCAAGGGCTACCTGCTGAAGCAGATCACCGGCGAGGACCTGGTCCGGCACCTGGAGCGGGTGGCCGAGGGCGAGACGGTCATCGACGCGGGCCTGGCCGGGCGGGCGGTGGCCTCGGCCGCGCGGATCCGCGGCGGGGAGTTCTGGCCGGGCGCGGGCCTCGGCCTGACCCAGCGGGAGAGCGAGGTGCTCGCGCTGACCGTGGCGGGCCTGTCCAACCGGGCCATCGCCGGCCGCCTGGTCGTCGGCGAGGAAACCGTGAAAAGCCACCTGCGGGCGATCTACCGCAAGCTCGAGGTCCGCGACCGGGCCGGCGCGGTGGCGGTCGCGCTGCGCGAGGGGATCTTCCATTGACGGACGGCCTGGTCCCGCTGCCTTACGAGGATGAGAACGTCTTGCTGGCGGGGGTGGTGGAGGCGATCTCGGCGGGACTCGAGCTCGGTCCGCTGGCGGCCAGGATCGCCGGCCTGATCGTCACGGCCACCGCCACCGACGTGTGCTTCGTGCACGTGCTCGACGACGGCGGCACCGCGCTCACCCTGACCGGGGCGACGCCGCCGTTCGACGCGGCCGTGGGCCGGGTCCGCCTGCTGCTCGGCGAGGGCGTCACCGGCTGGGTGGCCAGCCACGGCGAGCCGGTGACGATTACCGACCATAAGGAGGCCGACCCGCGTTACCGGTATTTTCCCGAGCTCCGCGGCGGCGAGTTCACCTCGATGGCCTCGGTGCCGATGGCGAGCCAGCCCGCCGGGCTGGCGGGGGTGCTGAACGTCCACACCCGGTCCCGCCGCATTTTTACCGAACGGGATGTGGTGCTTCTGACCGCCATCGGTTCCTTGTTCGCCGGGGCGGTCCACCAGGCCCGGCTGCACCGCCGGCTGGCCGCGCGCGAGCATGCGCTCGAGCAGTTCGCCGAGCGGGTGATCGCCGCGCAGGAAGCGGAAAGGCGGCGGCTGGCGGGCGACATCCACGACGGCATCTCGCAGCGGCTGATCAGCTTGTCCTATCACCTGGACGCGGCCGCCGACGCGCTGCACGACGCGCCAGAGTTCACCGCCGAGCAGCTGGTGCTCGCCAGGCAGCTGATCGACCTCACGCTGAACGAGGCCCGCGCCGCCATCTCCGGCCTGCGCCCGCCCGTGCTGGACGACCTCGGCCTGGCCGACGGCCTGGCCAGCCTGGCCCGCGGCATCGGCAGTGTGCAGGTGACCGTCGAGGCCGACGAGTGCGCGCTGCCCGAGCACGTGGAGATCGCGCTCTACCGGATCGCCCAGGAGGCACTGCAGAACGTGGTCAAGCACGCCGGGGCCGGTGCCGCCAGCGTCGTCCTGCGCTGCGACCCGGGGCTGGTGTCGCTGCGGATCACCGACGACGGCGCGGGCTTCTACCCGGACGCCGCGACGCCCGGCTTCGGCCTCAGCGGCATGGCCGAACGCGCCGAGCTCGTCGGCGGCCGCCTCGACATCCGCTCCGGACCGGGCCGCGGCACCACCATCGAGGCCAGGATCCCGGTCACCCCGTCCCGGCCGGGCAGCCGCAGCTTTCCCTGACGATGAGCCTGGTCGGCAGCCGCTCGACCCGGCGCGGCAGGGTAGGGTCGGCGATCCGGTCCAGCAGGCAGGAGCAGGCACGCTCGCCCAGCAGCCGCATCGGCTGATGGACCGTGGTCAGCGGGGGGGCGATCAGGGCGCCCAGGTGCATGTCGTCGAAGCCCGCGACGGCGACGTCGGCCGGGACGCGGATCCCGGCCGTGTGCAGTTCCCGCATGGCCCCGATCGCCATCTGGTCGTTGCCGCACACGATGGCATCCGGCAGCTCGCGGCGCGGCGCGGCGAGGATCTCGCGCACGGCCAGCTGGCCGCTGATCGCCGCGAACCGGCCCTCGGCACATCCGGCCAGCCGCACGCCCTGGTACCCGGCCAGCGCCTCGGCGAAGACGTCGCGCCGTTCCCGCGCGTCCGGGGCCTCCGGCGGCCCGGCGATGTAGAACAGCCTGGTCCTGCCGTGCTGCTCGACCATGTGCCGGACCAGGGCCCGGGTGCCGGCTCGGTTGTCGGCGTCGACGACGTCGGCATGCGGCTCGTCGGGGGAGCCGGCCACCAGCGTGACCGGGATGCGCGCCGCCAGCCGTGCCAGCTGCTCCGAGGGGATGATGCCCTCGGAGATCAGCAACCCGTCGACCTTCGCGGAGATCTTCTGCAGCCACCGGTAGGCATCCGGCCGGTCAGCGCTGCGCAGGATCGAGATCAGCACCGACCATCCGACCCGGCTCACCGTGGACTCGACGCCGCGCAGCACCTCCTCAATGAAGAGCAGGCCCTCTTGCTCGATATCGGTGTCGGGGCTGCGGCTTTCGATAAAGACCAGCCCGATCACTTCCTTGCGCTTGCGGACCATGCTCTGCGCCGCGCTGTCGGGGACATAGCCCAGGGCCTCGATGACCTCGAGCACGCGCTGCCGGGTCGACGGGCGGACCCGGTCCTGGCCGTGCACCACCCGCGAGACGGTAGCCGTGGAGACTCCGGCCTCGCGCGCCACGTCGTAGAGCGTGCAGGCCGATGAACTGCCGAATCCAGTCAGCCGTTTCCTCCCCGTGAGCCCCGATTACCCTCGATGACTAATCTAAGCGCTTACACCCTCGATGTTACTCCCAGTACCCGTTACCTCGTGGGTCCGGCACGGTGCGGATACCGGTGAGCCCGGCCTCCCGGTGCCGGCCTCCGGGAGCCGGCCGCGCCGGGGCTTGCCCATCCCAGCTCGCCGCTATGAGCCGACCGGGTCGCGTCTCCGCTGTTCCCTTATCCCCTTCAGCAGGGCGACGATAAGGACGAACAAGCCGGCGAAGAACGCTCCGGCGGCGGACAGCATGATACCGGCCAGCGCGAGCATGGCGCCGGCGAGGAGGGACACGGGTTCCCAGCGGGTCCGCGCGGCGCGGGCGAGCCGAAAGACACCGAGGACCGTCAGCAGTGCGCCGGTGCGAAGCCACCAGCGGATCCTCCTGGCGTGGGCGGGCCGCGTTCCCCCCCGGCGCCCGGGCCTGCTGGACGGGTCGGCGGAGGAACTCCACACGACCAGGTTCCGGCGATGCGGTCGCAGTCTCATTGGCAGCTTCCTGTAGTACAGCCGATCCATTCGAACTTATTTCCACCATAGATGTTCGGGTGATCACGTCAATCGGCGTATCCCATGGCCCCCCGGGCGGCCCGCGGCTGGTGCCGCCGCCTCCGTCCGGCCGGAGCCGACCGATAGCACCATCCGCCTCTCGCGTCACCCGTTCGCCAGCGCACGCCGATTCAGGACACTGCAATGTCACATTGTTACGGTTATAGCCGTATTAGCGTCACATCGTACCGGTTAACAACAGGCATAAGATCGTTCGCTGTGGGCAGAGATACTTTGAGCTCAAATGATTTGACATGGAATTAGATGCTGGTTAAGACTGTCGGGGTGAGTGAGGCAGAAGCCGTCAGGCCAGAGGAGGCTGCGGCGGGGGAGTGCGGGCCGGGGCCAGGCCACGCGGGATGGTTCTGGGGAGACCCGTCGGACGGGCCGCCCGCGGACGCGCCGCTGCACGTCCTGCTGCTGGCCGCGTCCAGGATCATGGGCGCGTTCTACGCGGGCACGCTGGCGCAGGCGGGGCTGCGGATCAGCCCGGCCGGGCTCGGCGTGCTGCGGGTGCTGCTGGCCGGGGACGGCCTCAAGTCCAGCGACGTCGCGGCCCGGGGCTGGTCGTCGCCGGGGACGCTGACGTCGGTGGTGAACACGCTGGTGCGCGAGGGGTACGTCGAGCGGCGCAGCGACGCCGGGGACCGCCGGGTGGTCAGGCTATTCGTCACCGGCAAGGGGCGCCAGGTCTGCGAGGAGTACTACGCGCTGGCCGGCCCGCGCTGGCGGGATGCCTTCGACTTCGTGGACCCGGCCGACGAGCCGGTGATCCGCAAGTTCTTCATCGAAATGATCGGGCATTTCAGCGAGCTGATAAGAAAGGAGCGCGGCAAGTGACGCCGGACGTCAGGTTGTCGTGGTGCGGAAACCGGGGGTGTCAACCGAAGTTGACACAGGCTGCCCGTCAACATAGGTTGACATCATGAGTGACGCAGGCAGGGGATGCCAGGAGGGTCGTCCCCCCGTGGCCAGCACAGCCGGGCTCGCGATACGCACCGAGGATCTGCGCAAGACGTATAAGTCGTCACGCGGGGACGTGCCCGCCGTCCGCGGCATCGACCTGTCCGTCCGATCCGGTCAGTTCTTCGGGCTGCTCGGGCCGAACGGCGCGGGCAAGTCCACCACTATCGGCATGCTCACCACCCTGGTGCTGCCCACCGGCGGCCGGGCCTGGGTGGCCGGCCTGGACGTGGTGGCCGACCCGGTCGGGGTGAAGCGCAGGATCGGCGTGGTGACCCAGAACAACACCCTCGACATGCAGCTGACCGTGGCGGAGAACCTGGAGTTCCGCAGCCGGTTCTTCGGCCTGAGCCTGCGCGAGGCCTCGCGCCGCGCCGCCCAGCTGCTCGAGGTGTTCGGACTCGCCGACCGGCGCAAGGCGATGTCGACCGACCTGTCCGGCGGCCAGGCCAAGCGGCTGCTGATCGCGCGGGCCCTGGTGCACCGGCCGGACGTGCTGTTCCTGGACGAGCCGACCGCCGGACTCGACCCGCAGACCAGGGTGAACCTGTGGGACATCCTGCGGGTGCTGCACGCCGAGGGGCAGACCATCCTGCTGACCACGCACTACATGGAGGAGGCCGAGGCGCTGTGCGAGCAGATCGCCGTGATCGACCACGGCGAGGTGCTGGCCTCGGGCACCGTGAACGAGCTCAAGGACGGCGCGGGCGCGGAAACGGTCATCACGGTCCGCTATGACGAGCCGGTGCCCGCGAGCATGGCCGAGCAGGCCGGCCTGGCCAGCCGCCTCGGCGTCAGCAAGGTGGAAGCCGACGGCGACTACGTCCGGGTGTTCACCCGCGAGCCCGAGGGCGTGCTCGGCGAGCTGGTTACGGCCGGCTCGGCCGCCGGGCTGAGCGTGCGCGACGCAACCCAGCTCAAGCCGAGCCTGGAGACAGTGTTCCTCACCTTGACCGGACGGGAGTACCGCGAGTGACAACTATCGCAAGGGGGGTCCGGGGGGATGGGTCCCCCCGGGAACAGGGAGCCCCGCCGCAGGCCGCGGAGCAGGCCGGGGCGCCGTCCGCGTCCGAAGTGGCGGCCCTGATCGCTGACGGGCCGGTGCCGCGGCCGACGCTGGTCAAGACGTTCGGCGCCATGATGGCACGGGAGTTCCGGGTGCTGCGGCGCAACGCCATCGGCACCTTCACCCGCGCGGTCATGCAGCCGCTGCTGTTCGTCTTCGTCTTCGCCTACGTGTTCCCGAAGATCGGCGGCGGCTTCATGCTCGGCGGGGCCGGGGCGGCCGGAGCCGGGGCCGCGGCCGGCGGCAGCGTCAACTTCGCCACCATCCTGGTGCCCGGCCTGATGGCCTCCATGCTGCTCATGCAGGGCATCATGGCCGTGACGTTCCCGCTGGTGATGGAGTTCTCCTGGCAGCGCACGATCGAGGACCGGGCGCTGGCCCCGGTGCCGATCCGGGTGCTGGCGATCCAGAAGATCTCGGCGGGCGCGGTCCAGTCGTTCATCGGCGCCCTCATCGTGTTCCCGATCGTGCTGCTGGTGCACGCGCCGGGCCAGGCCCCGCACGTGGACGTGGCCAACTGGGCCTTGTTCGCGTTCATCCTGGTGTTCGCGTCGCTGCTCACCGCCTCGCTCGGGCTGCTGCTCGGCACGGTCATGGACCCGCGCAAGATGCAGATGCTGTTCGCGGTCATCCTGCTGCCCGCCACCATGCTCGGCTGCGTCTACTACCCGTGGGCGGCGCTCAGCCAGATCCGGTGGCTGCAGATCGCCGTGCTGATCAACCCCATGGTGTACATGTCCGAGGGACTGCGGGCCGTGCTCACCCCGTCGCTCCCGCACATGGCTATGTGGGCCGTGCTGCTGGCTCTCGTCGGCGGCACGGTGATCTTCGGCTACCTGGGCACCCGCACGTTCACCAAGCGAGTCCTCAACTAGGGAACGCGGGGAACGCGGGCCGAAGGGGTTACGGGGGCCCCTTCGGCCCTTGGCCCGGCACTGTCCGCGGGGGAATACCATCCGACGGCCCAGTGCTGTTAGTCTTAGACGCTGACCAGCTCGGTACTCCGGTACCGGGCGCGCAAAGCGGAGGACCACCTCCCACCCAGTCGGCCCGAAACAGGGGCAGGCGGGTCTGGCCAGACGTCCCGGCGGCGGTGCGCGCGAGAGCGCGCATGGGTGCCGGGTATCTGATGGCATGGCGCACTCCCAGGGGGTGACGCCGTTGTTGTGGTTGCCCCGCTGAGCGCATCGCTCGCGGGGCTTTCTCGTGCCGGGGGTCCGTCCTCCGGTCTCATCGGGAAGATTCCCCGGGCTTGGTCGGCAGATGCCGCCGCCGGAAGCACCGGCGGCGGAGATGAGGCTCAAGGAGGTCACATCAGCGCCGAAGCGCGTATCAACGAGCGCATCCGTGCTCCCGAAGTCCGGCTGGTAGGCCCGAACGGAGAGCAGATCGGGATCGTCTCGGTCAACGACGCACTCAAGCTGGCTCAGGAAGCCGATCTCGACCTGGTCGAGGTCGCACCCACCGCGCGGCCCCCGGTCTGCAAGCTCATGGACTATGGCAAGTTCAAGTACGAGTCCGCGGTCAAGGCCCGTGAGTCGCGCAAGAACCAGACTCAGACGATCGTCAAGGAGATCAAGCTCCGCCCGAAGATCGATCCGCACGACTACGGCACCAAGAAGGGCCACGTCGAGCGGTTCCTCAAGGCGGGCGACAAGGTCAAGGTGACGATCATGTTCAGGGGACGTGAGCAGTCGAGGCCCGAGCTAGGCTTCCGTCTGCTGCAGCGTCTCGCCAGCGACGTTGAAGAGCTCGGCTTCGTGGAGTCGCAGCCCAAGCAGGACGGGCGGAACATGATCATGGTGATCGGTCCGCACCGGAAGAAGAGCGAGACAAAGGCGCATACGGCAGGCCAGGGCCAGAACCGGTCAGTGCCGAGCCCGCGCGCTGCCGCACCGGCGGCCCCGCAGCCGGCGGCGAGTGAGCCCGCCGCCGACGGTGCCGCGGTACCGGGTCCGGCCTAGCCGGCTAGCCTCACCCGGCGGCAATAAACCCCGGCATAAGCGCCGGGGTCGGTGACTGCTGCGTGCCTAGCGGCGGCAGCTACAGGAAACGGAGACGACGGCGATCATGCCGAAGATGAAGACACACAGCGGATCCGCGAAGCGGTTCCGGCTGACCGGAACCGGCAAGGTGATGCGCCGCCGCGCCAACCGCAACCATATGTTCGAGCACAAGTCGTCTCGCCTGACGCGGCGGCTCTACGGGGAAGTGATCGTCGCGCCCAGCGACGTCAAGGAGATCAAGAAGCTGCTGGGTAAGTAGCCCGGCCCGCGCGAGGGAGACAGAACAATGGCACGCGTGAAGCGGGCAACCAACGCCCACAAGAAGCGCAAGGTTGTCCTCGAACGGGCCAGCGGTTACCGGGGACAGCGGTCACGGCTGTACCGCAAGGCCAAGGAGCAGGTCCTCCACTCGATGACCTACGCCTACCGCGACCGCAAGGACCGCAAGGGCAACTTCCGGCGGCTGTGGATCCAGCGGATCAACGCCGC
>Ga0335081_10022628_pt1 | contig 10165 bp, 5 predicted proteins | sample Lox_Sample_35_FD_206713 | JGI IMG/M metagenome (GOLD analysis project Ga0335081, IMG submission 206713) | Soil microbial communities from Loxahatchee National Wildlife Refuge, Florida, United States - Lox_Sample_3.5 | ecosystem: Environmental > Terrestrial > Soil > Wetlands | place: USA: Florida... | reverse complement strand
TCACGGTGACACCATTGGACGTCACCGGGCTGGAGTTGACACTGATGTTCGCCACCGCATCCGTTCCACTGAATACCACGGAAAATGCCAGCATCCCGACACCGCCGGCATTAGTGCACTGGAAGGAAAAGGTCTGGCTGGCTCCTGTCGGAAGATCGGCGGAGGAGGGGTTCGGCGCCCCGCAGGTGGCTGCGGCGCTACCCGTCGGCACCAAAGAAATCAGCGGCGTGACACCCGTTGCCAGGCTCCCGGAATTGGTCACGCTGGCTGTCACCGTGATCGTGTCGCCGGCTTTGGCGCTGGTGCCGCCCGATACCGACGCCGTTGCACCGGTCACCGTCAGAGCAACGCCTGTAACCTGGATCGTCAGCGTTTCACTCACGGTTGCAGGAGGGGAAGAGCTATCCTTTACCTGCACGGTAAAGCTGTATGTGCCGCTCCCACCGCTGACAGTCCCTGAGATTTCACCGCCGCTGCTAAGGCTGAGGCCAGGCGGAAGCGCGCCTGATGTCAGGGTCCACGTGTACGGAGCAGTCCCGCCCGAAGCCAGCAGGGTGGCGTCATAGGCGGCTCCGGAGCTGGCGGGTGGCAGGCTGCCGCTGGCTGCGAACAGCTTGGATGAGGCGATGGACGGCTCTGATTCCCCGGTGTTTGTGGACTGCGATATCCCTATGGTGTTGATATCGGTCCCGGGATTGAAGCCTAATGGCTTGCTCTTATCGGAATTGAAGAATCGCAGGGTCACATAGATCGTCTCGCCGGGACCCATGGTAACGATGGCGCCTCCGGTCGAATCGTCTGTCACATCGGTGAACGTGGGGGTGGGTTCGTGCCTGCGCAGCATGCGCCGCCTGCGCACGATGTTAGCCAGCATTTGCCCCAAGGCGGTTTGCGACAGCGCTTGTTGCAGCACCAGCTCGGGGTTCGATGTGTTTACCAGGACAACCGTCTGCGTCTGTACCATCAGTTTGCAACCGTTAGCCACCGGTGTGCTGTAGACAACCGTGATGATGAGCTGCACGGTGACGTTCGGTGGAATCGCCTTGTCCAGGATGAAATGCAGAGAGTAGCTTCCCGCGGTGTTCCCGTTGTTGCTCAACGGCCAGGTAGCATCGGTGATGGCGGCGTTGGCGATGTCCGGATTGGCAATGTCCGGATTCGCGATAGCCGGATTGGCAATAGCCGGGTTGGCGATATCGGGATTCGCCACTCCCAGATTGGCGATATCCGGATTGGCGATAGCCGGATTGGCAATAGCCGGGTTGGCAATGGCCGGATTGGCGATGTCGGGATTGGCAATGGCCGGATTGGCGATGGCCGGGTTAGCGATGGCCGGATTAAAAATATCGTTGGTGCTGGTTACCGGATTGGTGGGATTAAGCGGGTCTGGATTCAGCACCAGGGAACCCGCTTGTCCACCCGGCAGAACGGTGGGGGCGCCTGGAGCGGAAATCTCCGCCACCGCCACCAGCACCGCCGCCGCCGGGTTGCTGGACGTTACGAAGACCATGCGGGAAGCGCTCGAAGCTGGACCCAGACTGATGTCCAGCACCGTGAGCGGATCGGGGAGGCCCGCCGCGGGGTATTCCAGAAACGAGGCTGTGCCTCCCGGCGGCTGGTTCGCAATCGTCAGCCGGTAGCTGCGGATTATGTTGGTAGTGTTCTGCACCACCACGGGAAACGCCCGCTGCAGCGTGCCCAGCGTCTTGGTGTTGGAAGGCGATGTTACAACCAATCCCTGTGTGACCGCGGCTGTATAGATGTTCTGATTGCGCATACCGGTTTGCCCGGTGACGCAGATCGGCTGCGGCTGGGTGGGGTCGAAAATGCTGGTCCCCGTGACCGATACTGAAACCGGCGGCGTGTAATTCGCCCAGTTTCCATCGGCCGGCGGCCGCACGTCGCGGTTGTCCGTCCAGACCGCGTGAAATTCCACCCCGGACGAGGGATCGGTGGCGAACTTCCACGTGCCGGCCTGTGCGCCAGGAACGATGGTGGGTGCGGCTACAACGTCCAGGTAGTCGCCGAAGAACGGTTCGGTGCCTTCCGAGAATAGCGGAAAATTCGGCGGATCGACCTGCAGTTGCTCGATCGCGCTGGAACCTGAGGGGCTGCCGAACTCGTATTGCGAAACCCGCGTGGTGCTGAAATTAGGCGCGTCCCCCGCGTTTGCCAGTGCGCCCCAAACATCTACCGTGTGGCGGCGGAGCAGACCGCCTTCCATGAGGTTGGCAGGCGCGGCGTCCAGAACGAATGGCGTAAACACCTTTTCGGGATGTGGCGGGTTGGTGGCAAGGTCGCCGGCCGGAACGCGCGATTCCGCGTATTGGCCGCCGCCGATCGGGTTGAAATTTCCCACGGTGGAATCTTCCCGGAGATCATAAAAAACCACCATCACCTTACCGCCGCCGAAAGTGATGGACGGCATGAACTGGTGCCCGCGGCCGGGAAAATCGTTTACCGGAGTGCGCGGCGTCCAGTTCCGCCCGTCGTCCGAGGTGGTGAGCACGACACGCGCGTCGCCGCCGGAAGCCGCCTGGCCGGCATTGCGCTCCGACCATGCCACGTATACGCGGCCCGCGCCATCTACGGTCATGGTGGGATAGTCGTTGGTGCGGAAGCTAAAGGCGCTGGTGGCCTGATCGAAGGTATTGATGGCCGCCACCTGCACCGCGGGGCTAAAGGTTTTGCCGCCATCCGTCGATTTCACGAGCAGAATGGCATCTCCCAGGGTGCCATTCTGAAAGCGCCGCCATGCCACATAAACCGCTCCGGACACCGGATCGATCGCAATACTGGCGCCCTGGTTGACGGTAGTATCGGAAATGCCCATCGGGTTGGACCAGGTGACGCCGCAATCCTGCGATCGCGTGAACATCACCTGCGACGGCGGTAGATCTTCGTTGACGAATGTGGTGTATGCCACGTACAGATTGCCGGTGGAGAAGGTCTGACTGATGGGCGCGCCCGCGGCTTGCGGGGCGTTAATCGTGCATGAGCCGGCGCCAGTGCGAGGCACGTCCACCGCCAGCCAAGGCTTATCCACCAAGGTGCCGGGTTGGGCGGTGGTCACCACCGTGCTATCGATGTACTTGATCGGATCGCCGTTCTCCTCGTTATTGTTATCGAGGAAGCGCGAAACGAAAACTACGCTGTTCGATTTGGCGGCGCGCGTGAAGGCGATTCCGCTGTAAAAGAACATGCCGTTGGCGCCCGGCCGGACCACCGGGTCGGCCGCTGCGCTGAACCCTTTCAGCGCCGGTGCACCCGAGCACGGCGCCAAATTTTGCGGGCAGCCCGGATGCACCGTGCTGATCCACGTTTGGCCGCCATCGTACGACTTGAAGATCCCCAGCCATGCGTCGCCGGTTTCGCCTACCGGCAGGCCAGGGAGATCGACCGTCCGGTAATCGTTCGCACCCGCCAGCAGGTGCTGCGGATTGCGCGAAGAAACAGCTAACGAAGGCTCGTTCTGCCGTTGTAGAAACGGATCTCCATTGGGCCACGCGGTCCCCGAGACCATATTGACGTTCTGCCCTGCAATTTGAGCCAACGCCGGAAACCAGCAAAGCAAAAACAGAAGGTAAAAGCGAGCGTAGCGCGTCATGGAAACCTGTGGCTGAGCCTACTGATTATGCCAACTATAGAGTTTTTTCACCACATTTGGCAATTGGAACACTGATTCCAGGGGAATAATCGTCGCCTGCTAACCAATGGAGTACTGGTACCTTAGGTCGGCGCTGGTGTATATTCAGGCACGAGATCGGTTGGAGCCGACGGCCCCGAGCCGGTTGCAGACCTGTTTATGAGTGCTCTTATTGCCAATCCCACCGATTCCACCCGCCAGGACGCACGCCCTCCCATACCGGACCGCCTGAACGACCTGGGGCTGCCGCGCGCCATGGTGGGAGATCTGATCCTGCGCTATTTGTGGCTTCACGGCTCGGGCACTCTGGAAGCGCTGCATGAGTCTCTAAAGCTCTCGTTTCCTATCCTCGAGACCCTCTTCCACCAATTCCGCCAGCAGCAGTTGCTGGATGTAAAGGGAATGATGGGAAACGATTATTCCTTCACTCTCACCAGCACCGGGCGGGCGCTGGCTACCGCGCGCAACGAGGTTTGCCAGTACGTTGGTCCGGCGCCGGTCTCCATCCAGCAGTATCACGAAGTGGTGAAATCGCAGAGCGCTCACGTGACGTTGACCCGCGATAGCCTGAAGCGTGCTTTTCACGATCTGGTTCTTCCCGACGGACTGCTGGACTCTTTAGGGCCTTCACTGATTGGCCACCAGTCGTTGTTTCTGTACGGTGGGACCGGAAACGGCAAAACCAGCATCGCGGAGCGCATCCTGCGTATCTACAAGGATACCGTGCTGGTTCCCTACGCCGTGGAAGTCGACGGCCATATCATTACCGTCTTCGACCCCGTTGTCCACCGGGCCACCCACAACCTCGACGAAAAGCTCGACGCGCGCTGGGTGGAGTGCGAGCGTCCCTGCATCACGGTGGGAGGCGAGCTTTCCGCCTCTATGCTGGAACTGCATCTGGATGAGGCCACCCACGTCTTCATCTCCCCCTGCCAGATGAAGGCGAACAACGGCATCCTGATCATCGATGATTTCGGACGCCAGATGCTCTCGCCGCGCGACCTTCTCAATCGTTGGATCGTGCCGCTGGATCGACGCGTCGACTACCTGACACTGGCCTCGGGAATGAAATTTCAAGTGCCTTTCGAGCTGATGGTGATCTTCTCCACCAACTTAAATCCGCACGAATTGGCGGACGAAGCCTTCCTGCGGCGCATCCAAACCAAGGTCCTGGTGGACAACGTCAGCAGTGAGGTGTTCGACGAGATTTTCCGCCGTATTGCCGCCGCTTACAACGTGCCCTTCGAGGCGGGCGCTGCCGAGTATCTGCGCGAGCGCTGTCTGGCCGCCGGATACAAGTTTCTCCGTGCCTGCTATCCCCAGGACATTTACAAGCTGGTGAAAGCCATCAGCGAGTATGAAGGCCGTCCCGTGCGCCTCACCAAGGCGAACATCGACCGCGCCGTGGGCCTCTACTTCGCCCGTCCGGAGAGCTCCAAGACGGACTAGGACTCCGACCGCCGAATATGGTGCCTTTGCGGGAAAGCACTCCCTCAGGGTCGTGGCTCCGATCGGAGCCGCGAGCGTCAGCGAGCGGTCTTTATGATCGGCCGGAGGGGCGTTCTCGCGCTGTGATACGATCCCCCCATGACCCGCCGCACCGCGTTATGTCTTCTTTCCGCGTCGCTCGCTCGCGCCGCAGGACGCCTGCCGGCGAATAAGAACGTCCGCTGGGCCCTTGGCGCCAACCTGTGGAATTATTTTCCGCGCGTGCCGTTCACCGAGATTCTCGACGTGATGCGCGATACCGGCTTCATCGGCCTGCGCGTCACCCAGTTTCCTCAGATCCTGAAGACGTACGACATTACCGCCGAAACGATGGAAAAAGAGGTTTCCAGGCGCAACCTGCACATCATCACCATCTCGTTCAACGGCCCCGCCTGGGATGTGGCGCGGCGCCAGGAGGTGCTTGCCAACGCCAAAACCGCCATGACATTTCTACAGCGGTTCGGAGCCGACCGGCTGGTGGTGTTCTCGCCCAACCGCAACGCCGCATCCGGCGACGCCGCCTTCCGCACCATGTGCGAATGCTTCAACCAGATTGGCGAAACCGCCGGTGAGATGGGCTTCAAAGCCGGCTTGCACAACCACGTCGGCCAGATGGTGCAGGAACCCGAAGAGATTGAGAAGTGCATGGCCTTGACCGATCCAAAGCTGTTCTGGTTCTCGCCCGACACGGCGCACCTTTACCTGGCCAAGTCCGACCCCGCGGCCACCCTCGAGAAATACAAGGCGCGATTGATGATGATGGATTACAAGGACGCTAAACGCAGCGGCCCATCTTCCGCCTTTCACCGCGAAGACATCTACGACCTGGGAGACGGCGAGATCGATTTTCCCGCCTGCCACCGCGTGCTCAAGTCGATTCGCTACCAGGGCTGGATCTGCGTCGATCTGGACATCGCGCGCCAGGGGTCTCGGGCCAGCTACGAACGCTCCGGTGCTTACGTGGTCGATAAGCTGGAACCCATCTATGCCTGAGATTTCCCGCCGGCTGTTTTTAGGAGCCGCCGCCATGAGCGCATTCGCCGCCGATGTCCGCATCCTCGACCCGCACGTTCACGTGTGGAAGCACGATCCCGAATTCCCCTTCGCGCCCGATGCGCGTGTGCCCGACCGCGATGCCACTCCCGAAACACTGCTCGCGCTGATGAAAGCCAACGGAGTGGCCCGCACGGTCATCATCCAGGTGATCCACTACAAGTATGACAACCGCTACCTGGCTGCTGTGCTCAAGCGCTATCCCAGGATGTTCCAGGGCGTATGCCGCGTGGACCCGCTCGACCCCGCCGCGCCCGATCGTCTGGCGAGCCTCACCGCCGAAGGTTTTCGCGGCGTGCGCCTCAGCCCCGCGGGCAACGCCTCCGGAGACTGGTTCCACGGGGCCCTGATGCCCCCGCTTTGGAAACGATGCCAGGAGCTGAAGGTCCCCATGACCGTGCTGGCGCCCATCACGCGCATGCCGGAAGTGGGGAGACTGCTGGACGGTCTTCCTGAACTGACGGTGGTGATCGATCACATGGCCGACTGCCCCATCGACCAGCCTGCCGAGTTGGAAAAGCTGATCGCCCTCAAGCGCTATCCCAATCTTTTCGTGAAGATCTCCCACACCTGGTCGATTTCGCGCCAGCCTTACCCATGGCTCGACGCCCAGGCATATGTGAAACGCCTCTACGATGCCTTCGGCCCGCAGCGCCTCATGTGGGCCACCGACTGGCCCATCGTGGAAAACCTTTCCACCTATGAGCGCGCACTGAGCGTAGTGCGCGACGACATGAAATTCCTCAGCGCCGAAGACAAAAGCTGGATTCTGAGCAAAACCATCGGGCGCGTTTGGCCATTTCCCGAGTAGCGCCCAGGCCTTATTCGTAACGCAGCGCCGCGATAGGGTCGAGCCTGGCCGCTTTGATGGCGGGCCACAAGCCGAAGAACAGGCCGACGCTGGTGGCGATGGAGAACCCCGCCACCACGGACCATGCCGGCACGGTAGAGGGCAGGCTGGGAACGAAGGTGCGAATCGTAAGACTGAGCAGCCAGCCCACGGTGATGCCCATCAGACCGCCGGACGCCGTCAGCGTCATCGCCTCCAGCAGGAACTGCCAGACAATGTCGCTGCGGCGCGCTCCCAGCGCTTTGCGCACTCCGATTTCCCGCGTCCGCTCGGTCACCGAAACCAGCATGATGTTCATGACGCCGATGCCGCCCACTAGCAGGCCGATGGACGAAATTACGACCATCACCAGCGCCACCGTGCTGATGATCTGGCGGAATTGTCCGATCACCGATTCGGCGCTGGCCACTCCGAAGTTATCGGGGTCGGCCACCTTGACGTGCCGCCGCCGGCGCAGCAGTTCCGTGACCTCGTCCTTGGCCTGGTCCATTTTCCCGGGCGCCACCAGCACGCAAATGAAGTTGTCTTTAGCCTCGGGATAGACCTTCTTATAGCTGTTGTACGGAACCAGAATGGCCTTGTCGTTCTGATCGTCGCCGAGAAATGATTTGAACTTGGTCAGCGTGCCGATTACCTCCACGGTGTGGCCGTCCACCAGAATCGACTTACCGATGGGATCTGCGTGCGGGAAGAATCGCTGGCTGACACCCGAGCCGATCACCGCTACGTCGCGCCGGTGTTGGTCCTCGGTTTCCGTGAAGAAGCGCCCCTGATCGATAGTGGCGTTGATCAACTGCAGGTGGTCTGCGGTGACGCCCACGAAAAGCGCGTCGACCATGTCCTGACCCTTATAGCGGGCGGTAACCGGCGGCAATCCGAAATCCGACATTTCGCGGAACAACTCCACGGAGACCAAATCCGCCGAGGGGCACTGTTCCTTGATCGCCATGGCATCTTCGTAGCTTAGCGGCTTGCGCAGCTTCTCATCCCGGGTCAGCGCGTGCGGCGCGCCTAACTGAAGCTTGTAGACCCACAGCGTGCGCGTGCCGAACTGCTCGGCTACGTCCACCAGTTGCTTGTCCAGGCCGGCGACAATGGACGTCACCGCGATCACCGTGGTGGTGCCGATGAGCACGCCGAGTATGGTCAGAAACGAGCGGAACTTGTGCGTGCGCAGCGTATCCAGAGCCAGCATCAGGTTCTCGCGGATGTCGTGCCTGCGCTTCACGATGCCCTCTCAATTCTCCATGCGGAGCGCTTCGATCGGGTCGAGCCGCGCCGCTTTGCGGGCTGGATAAATTCCGAAGAATAAGCCCACACTGGTGGAAAGCGCCAAGCCCACAATAATGGCGGTGAGCGGAACCGCGGCGGTGAAAACGATGTTCACCAGCCGCGCAATTCCCATAGCCACGGTCACCCCTGCCAGTCCTCCCACGGCGGACATCACTCCCGATTCAATCACGAACTGCCACAGAATATCCCGCCGCCGCGCGCCCAGTGACTTGCGGATGCCGATTTCGTGCGTGCGCTCGGTCACGCTGGCCAGCATGATATTCATGATCACGATTCCGCCTACCACCATGAAGACCGCCACCAGCCCGATGGTGACGGCAAAGATCGTGCCCGTCAGGTTCTGCCAGGCGCTCATGATGGTGTCGGAGGCGTTGATGCCGAAGGTGTCTTCTTCGCGGTAAGGCACGTGGCGCCGTGCGCGCATCAGTGCGCGAACTTCGTCCTGCAACTCGGCCATGTGCTGGCTGTCCGGCGCCTTGATGTAAACCAGCAGTTCGGGGCGTGTCACCCAGGTGGAGCGCAGCGTCGAGAGTGGCACGAAGGCGAAGTTGTCCTGGCTTTGCCCGAACGTGCTGCCCACCTTTTCCATGACGCCGATCACGCGGAACGGAAGGCCGGCCAGCGACACTTCTTTATCCAGCGGATCCACGTTGGCGAACAGCTTATCCACCAGGTCCTGGCCGATGACGCACACGCGCGCGTTGTGCTGGTAATCGGTGTCGTTGAGATAGCGGCCCAGAGCGACTTTTTCCCGCCCGATATCGGCATGGCTGGGTGTCATTCCATCGAGACTGATCTCCTCGATCAAATGATTCTTATAGCGCGCCCGCGGATTGGGGGAGAGGTTGCTCATGGCCGACATGGCCTGATAATCCCGCAGGTTTTCGCGCAGATATTCGTAGTCCTCCATGCGGATGGGCTGGTTGCGGCGCCGCGCCTGCAAATAGGTATCGAAACTCTGCGCCCATTTGAACTGGTGGAGCACGAATGTGTTGGCGCCCAGGTTGGCGATGTGGTCGGCAATGTACAGGTTCATGCCGTTGACGATCGACATCACCACGATCAGCGTGGTAGTAGCAATCACGACCCCCAGCAACGTAAGGAAAGACCGCAGCTTATGGCTGCGCAGCGCTTCCAAGGCGATCCAGAACGCCTCGCGCGCCGTCACCCACACGCCGATGCCGCGCCTGGCGTGATTGGCGCGCACTTCCACCCGAGCTTCGGCATGGCTAGCCACGAAGTACCTACTCTCCAATGCTATCCTGAAATCGTCGTCCCCGTTTGGAATACACGCTTTGAAAATCGGATTTGTCAGCCTGGGTTGTCCCAAGAATCTTGTCGATAGCGAAGTCATGATGGGCCAGCTCGTCGCCAACGGCCACGAGTTGACGTCCCATCCGGATCAAGCCGAGGTGCTGGTGGTCAACACCTGCAGCTTCATCGATCCGGCAAAGAAGGAATCCATCGACGCCATTCTGGAGATGGCCGAATACAAGAAGGTCGGGCGCGCGCGCAAACTGATCGTTGCCGGCTGCCTGGTGGAGCGCTATCGCGGCGATATCCGCCAGGAGATGCCGGAGGTGGATGCCGTGGTCGGCACCAATGAGCTGGAACGCATCGTGGCGTTATGCGAGAGCGATGGCATGGCCGGATCTGCACCCGCGGCCACGCCCTATCTCTACCACGACCTTACGCCGCGAGTTCTGGCGACGCCCCGGCATTTCGCTTACATCAAGATCGCCGAAGGCTGCGACCACCCCTGCACGTTTTGCGTCATTCCGCAGTACCGCGGCGCCTTCCGCAGCCGCCGCTTCGAATCGGTGGTCTCCGAAGCC
>Ga0335081_10022627_pt1 | contig 10166 bp, 15 predicted proteins | sample Lox_Sample_35_FD_206713 | JGI IMG/M metagenome (GOLD analysis project Ga0335081, IMG submission 206713) | Soil microbial communities from Loxahatchee National Wildlife Refuge, Florida, United States - Lox_Sample_3.5 | ecosystem: Environmental > Terrestrial > Soil > Wetlands | place: USA... | reverse complement strand
GATCGGCAGCTTCCGCTTCCGGTCGATGCGGGCGTAGACGACGCCCTTCTTGTCGATCTCGAGCTCGAGCCACGAGCCGCGGCTCGGCATCAGGTTGGCCGTGAAGACCTGCTTCGTCGGGTCCTTCGGCTCCATCAGGTAGGCGCCCGGCGAGCGGACGAGCTGCGTGACGATGACGCGCTCGGTGCCGTTGATGATGAAGGTCCCGAACTCGGTCATCATCGGGAAGTCGCCCATGAAGACCGTCTGCTCCCGGATCTCGCCCGTGTCCTTGTTCACGAAGCGGACCGTCATGGAGAGCGGGGCCTGGTAGGTGAGGTCCTTCTCGCGGCACTCCTTGATGGAGAACTGCGGCTCGCCGAACTGGTAGTTGCCGAACTCGACGGCGAGGGACCCCGTGTAGTCCTCGATCGGCGAGATGTCGTCGATGGTCTCCCGAAGACCCTCGTCCAGGAACCATCGGAACGAGGCCTTCTGGATGTCGATCAGGTTGGGGAGGTCGAGGACGTGTTCGAGGCGGGAAAAGGACTTACGCGCGCGGGGCGAAGCGACCTTGGTGGTCAAAGAAGAAGCCTCCCTTGGGGACGTGCGAAATCAGGCGGATCCAGGCGTGCGGATGTGCGGACGAGCGGAACGTCGGCGCAACCCGCCAGGGTACCGGAACAGACCCCTTTACCGCAAGCCGAAGCTGCGGCTGTCGCCGGTATGCCGCCGAAATGTAGCGCGCGATCCCGGATCCGTCCAGAGACGGGGCCGGACCCGGGGCGGAGCGCCGGGGAAAGGCGCCCGGGATGAGGTTCCGGGCGTCTTCCCCCTCGGGTGCCGTCAGGTACCCGTTTTCCTAGTGATGGCCGCGGTGGTGCCGGCCGCCTCCGTCTCCCTTCCCGTGCCACCCGGTCGTCGTCGTGCCCGTCGACGTGGTGGCGGTCGTCGTGGTCATGGTCGTCATCGGCCGGAACGCGGCGACCTGGGCCGCCTTCGCGGTCAGCGTCGAGCCGTTCGCGCAGCCGGCGGCGGCGACCATGACGGTCTGGCCGCTCCCGCCGACGGTGACGGTCACGACCTGGCCCGGCGCGAAGGAGCTGTGCTGGTCCGACTTCCCGAGCGTGACCGTGAAGGTCTGCGGCGCGGAGGTCGTGCCGAGCACGCGAGCCCGCTGGCAGGACGGGGTCGTCGTCGTGCTTGCCGCCGTGGTTCGACGAGGCGGCGAGCGCGTACGACGCCCCGACCCCGGCGGCGCCGACGACCATGAGCAGCAGGATTCTGAGCTTCACTCGATCTCCTTCCGGGTGTGTCACCAGTCAGATGCCGAGATCCCGGGCCTCTTGCGCCGGGGCGTGTAAGGCCTGCGTAAAACGGCGAAGGGCGCCCGTTCGGGGCGCCCTTCGAGGCATCCGGCTTCGACCGGGAGGGAGCTACTTCAGCTCGACGTCGGCGCCGGCCTCGACCAGCTGCGCCTTGATCGAGTCGGCCTCGTCCTGGGTCACGCCCTCCTTGACCGGCTTCGGCGCCGAGTCGACGAGGTCCTTGGCCTCCTTGAGGCCGAGGCCGGTGACCGCGCGGACGACCTTGATCACCTGGATCTTCTGCTGGCCGGCCCCGGTGAGGACGACGTCGAACGACGTCTTCTCCTCCGCGGCGGCGTCGGCGCCGGCGGGCGCCGCGGCGGCCGCCACGGCCACCGGAGCGGCGGCGGTGATCCCCCACTCGTCCTCGATCTTCTTCTTCAGCTCGACGAGCTCGAGGACGGACATCTTTCCGAGCGAGTCGAACACTTCGTCTACTGCTGCCATGGTCTAGCTCTCCTCCGTGTCAGTGCTTTCGGGCTCTTCGGCGGCGGACGCCGTGGCGTCCGCCTCTGCGGGCTGGTCGGCTTCCTCGACTGCGGTGTCCTCGGCGGACGTGTCGCCCTGCGCCTCCAACTGCTCGATGCGGGCGTCGATCAGGCCGATCAGGTTCTGCAGCGGCGCGTTCAGGAGTGCGACGAACGTCGTCAGCGGCGCGACGACCGCGCCGAGCACCTGGCCGCGCAGGATGTCGAGCGGCGGGAGCGTGGCGAGGCTCTCGACCTCCGCCGCCGTCACGGTCCGGCCCTGCATGACGCCGCCGCGGATGGCGAGCACCTTCGTCTCGCGGGCCGAGTCGGCCAGCGCCTTCGCCGCGGCGACCATGTCGCCGTCGGCCTCGAGGAACGCGATCGCGCTCGGGCCCTCGAGCAGCGCCAGCAGCGCGTCCGCGCCCGCGGCCTCGGCGGCCCGGCGCGTCAGCGTGTTCTTCACGACAGTGAACCGCGCGCCGCTCTCGAGCAGCTTCGAGCGGAGCTCGTCGATCTGCGGCATCGTCAGCCCGCGGTAGTCGGCGACGAGCAGCGTGTCCGACGCCTTCAGCCGCTCCGCCAGCTCGGCGACGACCCTCTCCTTGTCCTCTTTCTTCATGTCGTTTCCTCCGGAAATGACGAGGCCCGCCGTGAGGCGGGCCGGAAGGCGGAGAGGCACGCTTCGCGCGTGGCTCCAACCGTTGCCCCACCTCGGCCGGGCTTCCGCCCTGAATCAGGGCTGCCGGCGGTCTTCGGCGGTCACTCGTCGATCAGGCGCCTACTGTAGCTGCCTCCTGGCCGGCCTGCTCTCCCAGCTCGTCCGCGATCCCGCGGGTCCGGGCCGGGTCGATGTGGACGCCGGGGCCCATCGTCGAGGCGAGCGTGATCTGGCGGATGTAGCGGCCCTTCGCGGCGGCCGGCTTCGCGCGGACGATCTCGTCGACGACGGCGGCGTAGTTCTCGACGAGGGCGCGCTCGTCGAAGCTCCGCTTGCCGATGGCGACGTGGACGTTCGCGCCACGGTCGGTGCGGTACTCGAGCTTGCCGGCCTTCGCCTCGCCGACCGCCTTGGCCACGTCCTGCGTGACCGTGCCGGTCTTCGGGTTCGGCATCAGGCCGCGCGGGCCGAGGATCCGGCCGAGCTTGCCGACGTTCGCCATCTGGTCCGGCGTCGCGATCGCGACGTCGAAGTCGGTGAAGCCCTCCTCGACGCGCTTCGCGAGGTCGGCGGAGCCGACGATGTCCGCTCCGGCCTCCTCCGCCTCGCGGGCCTTCTCGCCCTCGGCGAAGACGGCGATGCGGACCTCCTTGCCGGTGCCGTGCGGGAGCATCAGCGTCCCGCGCAGCTGCTCGTCCGCGTGGCGGACGTTCAGCCCGAGCCGGAAGTGCACCTCGACGGTCTCGTCGAACTTCGTGGCCTCGAACGACTTGAGCAGCCGGACCGCCTCGACGGGCGAGTACAGCTTCTCGCGGTCGATCGCCGTGCGCGCGGCCGTGTAGCGCTTGCCGTGGTGTGCCACTAGAGATCCACCTCCACGCCCATGCTGCGGGCCGTGCCGGCGATGATCAGCGCCGCGTGGTCGACGTCGCGCGCGTTCAGGTCGGGCAGCTTCGTCTCGGCGATCTGGCGCACCTGCGCGCGCGACAGCCGCCCCACCTTCGTCCGGTTCGGCTCGGCCGAGCCCTTCTCGAGCCGCAGCGCCTCCTTGATCAGCACGGCCGCCGGCGGCGTCTTCGTGATGAACGTGAAGGAGCGGTCCTCGAAGACCGTGATCTCGACCGGCGTGATGCGGCCGTTCTGGTCGGCCGTCTGCGCGTTGAACGCCTTGCAGAACTCCATGATGTTGACCCCGTGCTGGCCGAGCGCGGGGCCGACCGGCGGCGCCGGGTTCGCCTGCCCGCCGGGGATCTGGAGCTTGATGATCGTCAGGACTTTCTTCGCCACTGGGAATCCTTCTAGTCGAGCTTCTTCACGTTGTCGAATCCGACCTCGACCGGCACCTGCCGCTCGAAGATGTTCACCATCACCTGGAGCTTCTGGCCGTCGGCGTTCACGTCGGTGATCTCGCCGTCGAAGTCGGCCAGCGGGCCCGAGGTGATCTTCACGGACTCGCCGAGCTGGAACTCCACCTGGGCCCGCGCGGTGGCGCCGACGCCTGCGCCCGTGTGGAGGATGCGGTCGACCTCGGGCTGCGAGAGCGGGACGGGCTTCGAGCCCGCGCCGACGAAGCCGGTGACGCCGGGCGTGTTCTTCACGACCGTCCAGGCGTCGTCGTTCAGGTCCATGTTCACGAGCACGTAGCCGGGGAGGACGCGCTTCTCCGCCTGCACCTTCTGGCCGTCCTTCGTCTCGATCACCTGCTCCGTCGGGACGACGACGCGCCGGAACCGCTGGCGCTGGTTCATCGACTCGATCCGGTGCTCGAGATTCGTCTTCACCTTGTTCTCGTGCCCGGAGTAGGTGTTGATCACGTACCAGCGAAACATCTCGTCCTCTCTACTTCAGCAGGATGTGCTGAACGACGTACTTCCAGAGCATGTCGTTGAGGTACAGGTAGGTGCCGACGATGATGCAGGCGATCAGCACCACCGCGGTGCCGCTGACGACGCCCTTCTGGCTCGGCCACTCGACCTTCTGCAGCTCGCCCCACGACTCGCGGATGAAGCGCACAGTGCCCGAGCCGGGCGCGTGCCGCTCCTCTCCCTCGTGCTTGGGCTTGCGCGGCTCCGGCCGCGCGTCGGCGCTCTCCACCGGCCGTACCGGCGGAGGCGGCGGGGACCCGCCCGCGAGGGCCGGCTCCTGTTGCGCGCGCCGCGCGCGCCGCTGCTGACGCGTCTGCCGTGCCATCCACCTGGGCCCTAACGAGTCTCCCGGTGGACCGTGTGGCAGCAGCACCAGCGGCAGTACTTCTTGAACTCGACCCGGTCCGGCGAGTTCCGCTTCGACTTCTGCGTCTGATAGTTGCGCCGCTTGCACTCCGTGCACGCGAGCGTGATCGCGACTCGTACTCCGGTTGCCATGTCTCTATTCTCTTGCTTGCCTCGAGGTGGACGCGTGAGTAGCGCCGGGTGGGCTCGAACCACCGACCTCTGCATTATGAGTGCAGCGCTCTGACCAGCTGAGCTACGGCGCCCCGCGCCGGCGGAGTGTAGCGGAAGTCCGGCCCGGCTCCTGCGAGACTCCGGGGCGAAATGGAGGTCTACGTGACCGGGGCGGACGGGTTCATCGGCGGCCACGTCGTCCGCGTCCTGCGGGAGCGGGGAGCCGTGGTTCGGACGGATTTCGTCGACCTCTGCGACGCCGAGGGGATCGAGCGGATGCTCCGCGGCTGCGAGGCTCTCGTCCACGTGGCGGCGCTCTACAGCTACGGCGGCGGGGACGCGGCCGAGATGGAGCGGGTCAACGTCGAGGGTACGCGGACGGTGCTGTCGGCGGCCGCGCGGACCGGGGTGCGGCGGATCGTCCACACGAGCACGTGCGGGACCTGCGGGCCGGTGGCCGGGCGGCCGGCGACGGAGGCGGACGGGCCGCCGGAGTACGAGCTGGCGGTGCCGTACAAGCGGACGAAGCTCGCCGCGGAGCGGCTCGCGCTCGCCGCCGCGCGGGACGGCGCCGACGTCGTGATCGTCAATCCGACGACGCCGATCGGCGACGGCGACCGGCGGCCGACGCCGACCGGCGCGATGGTCGCCGGCGTCGCGCGCGGCCGCTACCGGGCCTACCTGGCGAGCACCGGCGTGAACGTCGTCGACGTGCGCGACGTGGCGCTCGGGCACGCGCTCGCGCTCGAGCGCGGGCGCGCGGGCGAGCGCTATCTCCTCGGCGGCGTCGACCTCTGGCTCGGAGAGCTGTTCGCGGCGATCGCGGCGGCGGCCGGGAGGCCGCGGCCGCGGCTCCGCGTCCCCTACGCGGCGGCGCGGGCCGCAGCGGCGCTCGGGCTCACGAACCGGGACGAGGTCAGGCTCGCCCGGCTGCCGATGTTCTTCTCGAGCGCGAAGGCGGAGCGGGAGCTCGGGTACCGGCCGGGCCCGGTCGAGCCGGCGATCGCGCGGGCCGTGAGCGAGGCGCTCGCCGCCTACTAGGAGTACCGCTCGACGAAGGCGAGCGTGCGGGCCCAGGCGTCCTCGGAGTCGGCGAGGTAGTCCTCCTGCTTCCGGTCGAAGAAGCTGTGCGGCGCGCCGTCGTACGTGACGACGTCGTGCTCGACGCCGGCCGCCGTCAGCGCGGCGTCGAAGGCGGCGTTGTGCTCCGCGGTGATGTTCTGGTCGTCGCCGGCCTGGAGGGCGAGGATCGGCGCGGCGAGCTCGGCGGCCCGGTCGGTCGGGCCGGGCACGCCGTTCCGCTCGGCCGGCATCCCATAGAAGCCGACCGCGCCGGCGAGGCCGTGGCCGGCGGCGGCCGCGAGCCACGAGTTGCGTCCGCCGAAGCAGAAGCCGACGGTGAAGAGCGCCCGGCAGCCGCGGCGCCGCAGCTCCTCGGCCGCCGCGCCGACGTCGAGCTGGACCGTCTCCGGCGTCGTCTGCATGACGTGCTCCATGTAGTCGAAGTCGTCGCCGCGCTTCTCGGCCCCGGCGGTGCGGCCGAAGTAGTCGAACGCGATCGCGGCATAGCCGCGCTCGGCGAAGCGCAGCGCGAGCTCCTCGTAGAAGCGGTAGAGGCCGCGGACGTCCGGGAGGACGACGATCCCGACGTCCGCCGGCTCGTCCGGGGCGGCGACGAAGGCCGCGAACCGGTTCCCGTCGATCGCCTCGAGCGTCAGGTCGTCGTGGGAGACCGCCGCCCCGGAGATGACCGGGATCGGCGGCTCGGAGTCGAGCTCGAAGCACATCCCGCGCCGGACTCTACGGGAGGAGGGGCGGCGCGCGCGGCGTACACAGGTCCCGCGATGGCGGAGCAGTCGCATCGCGAGGAGATGAGCGCCGCGATCCGCGCCCAGCGCGAGCGGCAGGCCGTCCCGCGCACGCTCGCGGGGGCCGACGAGCCCGCGCCTGCCCCGGAGCCGGCGGCCGAGGCGCCTCCCGCGCCGGAGCGGGAGCCGGAGCCGGAATCCCGCCCGGGGTTCCTCTCCCGCCTGCTCGGCGGCTGATTCATACCGGGTTCATACGGCCCACAGCCGCTTTTCGCCGCTCGAGGATGCGATGAATTTGCCCGTGGCAAGGGTGCTCGTCAGCGATCCGGACTCGCAGTGGCGGATCGCGCTGACCGCGATCGTCGAGGCGCTCGGCCACGAGGTCGTCCACGATCTCTCGCGCGGCTCCGTCGACGCCGCGGTCGTCGAGCCGCTGTCGCGCGAGGCCGTCGCGCTCGCCCGCGGCGCGCACCCGGCGCCCGTCGTCTGCGTGACCAGCGGCCGCCGCGTGATCGGCGGCTGGCTGCTCGAGCCGGTCGCCTACCTCGAGAAGCCCGTACAGGTCGGCCCGTTCGTGCGGACGCTCGTGCGTGCGCTCGAGGGCGGGCACCGCACCGCCGCGGCCGCCTAGCACCCGCCGACTGCGGCGATCGCCTCCGGCCCGACCGCGTAGGCGTCCACGGCCGACGCCGCGAGCGCGGCGGCCGAGCCGGGCGCGGCGAGCAGCCGGGCGAGCACGGTCACGAGCGGGATCGCGCTCGGCGGGTCGGCGCGGAGCGGGGTCAGCACCTCACGGCTCCGCCCGTCGCCGAGGCCGCGCGCGACCGCCCGTACGACCGCGCGGCGGCTGCCCGTCCGCTCCGCGGCGCCGATCGCCAGCGCCATCGTCCCGTGCGTGCGGACGCCGGGCCGGCCGATGACGGGCGCCGCCGGGAGCTCCGCGCCGAGCGAGAGCGCGATCTGCAGGCCCGGGAGGTCGACGCCGGCGGCCGCCGCGTTTCCCGGCTCGACCGTGCGGGGATTGCACTCGATATAGGCGCGACCGGCGCCGTCCGCGAGGTAGTCGAGGGTGAGGCCGCCGTGCCAGCCGAGCTCGGCGCCGAGCCGCTCGACGTCGTCCTGCGCCTGCGCGTCGCGCGTGCTCTCGCGCGCCGCCGCGCTCCCGCCCGCGCCGGCGCCGGCCTGCCTGCTCGTGTGCACCGCGAGGAGCCGGCCGTGTGTGAAGAGCGCCGCGACCTGCCCGTACGTCCCGGCGGCGACGCGCTGCGCGAGCACCGGGCTCCCCGCCGCAGCGAGGGCGGCGTCGCGCTCGGCGTCCGACCGGACGAGGCTGACGCCCCGCCCCGCCGTGCTGAACGGACGCTTGAGGTAGTACGGATAGTCCCAGCCCGCGAGATCCGCCGGCGACGACGCCTCGGCCCAGTCCGGCTGCGGCAGGCCGGCGGCGGCGCAGAGCGCGGCGAACGCGAGCTTGCTCTCGACCCGCTCGAAGGCGGCGGCGTCCGCGACCGCGAGCCCCACCGCGGGCAGACAGTCGCGCGCGACCGCGAACAGCCACGCCTGCTCGTGCGTCGGCAGCAGCACGTCGATCCGGCGCCTCCGGACGACTGCGGCGACCGCATCGAGATAACCGGCGGGGTCCGCGCCCGCCGGCGGGCAGCGGTGCACGCTCGAGACGTACCGGCTGAACCGCGCCACCGGCATGCGCTGGGAGGCCATCACCTCCAGCCGGTGCCCGCTCGGGCCGAGGACCGTCACCGTCTCGCGCGCCGTCAGGCTCGATCCCTCGCTGAGGAGGACGCGCACACGGCGATTCTCGGGCCGCCGGCGCCCGCCCCATCCGGGCGCGCGCGGGTCAGCCCAGCGGCGGCCGGGGCAGCAGCCCGATGAGGATGATCGCGAACACGAGCAGCCCGACCCCGACCGTGACCAGCGCGATCCGCGCGCCGCGCACCGGGAAGTGGCTGCTGATCCCGATCAGGAAGAGGACGCTGGCGAGGATCACCGTCGTGCGGACGTAGTCGTCCGAGACGCCCGCCGCGTGCTCGCCCTCCTTGTACGCGGCGTCGGCCTCGGCGTCGAGGCTCACCGACTCCGCCTGGCCGGCCGGATGGTACTGCGGCATGTACCCAGGCCCCGGCGGCGCGTGCGGGTTCGTGAAGGGATGGGTCTTCATCCACGCGTCGAACGCGACGCTGTACTCGGGCCGGAACCGCCGCTCGGCGAGGGCGGCCGCGTGCGTCCGGCCGCTGATGTACGCCCCGAACCACGCGTTGAAGGTAATGGCGTCGCCGACCCGCAGCGTCAGCGCCTCCTGGTAGTCGCGGTTCGCCTTCGTGCGCGTCGCCGAGGCATGGGCCAGCCCGAGCGACGACTCGGTCCCCCACTTCGCCGCCGAGTAGCCCGACCAGGCCGCGATGATCGCCACGGCCGAGAGGACGGCCGCCTCGGCGATCGAGATCCGCGTCGAGTGGCCGCCCGCGTGGTGCGCGTGCTCGCCGATCTCCTTGCCGACCTCGGACGCCGATAACCCCTCGGGCAGAGCCCCTCCCTCGCGCTCGTCGACGCGATTCTACGGGGCGGTCCGCCGGTCAGACGTCGCTGCGACCGGTGCGCACGGCGGCGAGCGCGACGAGGGCGATCGTCCACGCGACGAGGACGGCGCCGCCGCCGGCGGGGCTGAGGAGATGGTCGACGGGCCGTCCGGAGAGGGCGTCGCCGGCCTTGCCCGGGAGGAAGCGGCCGACCGACGGCACGGCCGCGAACACCACGGCGTCGACGAGGAAGGCGTAGGCGACGACGACGAGGACGGCTCCGAGCTGGTTCCGGATGAGCGCGCCGACCGCGACGCCGAGCATCGCGCCGAGCGCCGTCGCGGCGACCGCCCCGAGCGCCAGCCCGGCGAGGTCTGCGGTTGTGGGCGCGACGTCCACTCCGCGCGCGGCGAGGATCGCGAAGCCCGCGGCGAACGAGAGTCCGAGACACACCACGGCGAAGACGACTCCGACGGGGACCGCGGCGGCGAGCTTCGCCGCGAGGACGACGCGGCGCCGCGGCTCGGCCAGCAGCGTCGGACGGATCGTCCCGTACCGGAACTCGGCGGTGACGGCGACGAGGCCGGCGAACGTCGCGAAGAACCCCGCGCCCGACGACCCGGCGCCGAGCAGCAGGCGCTGCTGCTTCGCGCGCGCGAGCTCGGCGACCGTCGACGACAGCCCTTCCACGAACACGCCGAGCAGCGTCAGTGCGACGGCGCAGAGCAGCAGCCCCGCCGCCGTCCTCGTCGTGCGCGCCTTGAGCAGCTCGGAGCGGAGCTGGGCGCTCACGGCAGCGGCTCCGCGGTCAGCTCGAGGAACACGTCCTCGAGGGACGAGGAGTCGGCGACGAGCTCGCCGAGCGGCGCGTCGGCGACGAGCCGGCCGCGGTTGACGATCACGACGCGCTCGACCGTCTGCGCGACCTCCGCGAGATGATGGCTCGAGACGAGGACGGTCCTGCCC
>Ga0335081_10022626_pt1 | contig 10166 bp, 8 predicted proteins | sample Lox_Sample_35_FD_206713 | JGI IMG/M metagenome (GOLD analysis project Ga0335081, IMG submission 206713) | Soil microbial communities from Loxahatchee National Wildlife Refuge, Florida, United States - Lox_Sample_3.5 | ecosystem: Environmental > Terrestrial > Soil > Wetlands | place: USA: Florida... | reverse complement strand
CTCCCTCGGTCATTCCGGAAGCCGCGCCAGCGGCTATCCGGAATCCATAACCACGGATCGGCAGGCTGCGGAAGGGCCGAAGCGAACCGCAGGCGCCGTGACTGTGAATTCCAGGTTCGCGCGAAAGCGCGTCCCGGTACGACGGCATGACGCCGTCAACGCACTGGCGCCGCGTCCGCCCGATGCCGCCCGCGCCGCGCGCCCTAAGGCGCGAACGGGACCGCCCAGGAGAAATCGGTGTGGATGGTGTGGGTGTTGAAGTAGGTGGTATCGCCGAAGAAGTCGATCGGAGCGGTGTAGGCGGGCGGATAGTCGCCGCTGTCGCCGAAGCGGGCGGTGCCGTGGCAACTCATGCAGTTCGACGTGATACCGGCCGGAATCGTGGACGACGTCTCGAGATAAGGGTTGAAGCACACGTCCATCGTGGCGCTGCCGGGTTTGACCGTCTGATTGTAGTTGGTGCACATGGCATAATTGTTCCAAGGCGCCGGCAGCGTGGCCGGCTGTTGCACCTTGCTGCCGGGGACACCGTTCGGCGTGTCGCCGCCGGGCTGCCAATAGAAGGTCTGCCAGGTCCAGAACGGAATTTCCTTGGTATTGACGTGCATGGCGACCAGCACGGCAAAGTCGCCGGCAGCGGCGCCGCCATTGCCCGGCTGACCATTGTTGAACGAGTCGGCTTCCGCCGCCGTCATCTTGAAGGAATAGAACAGACTCAGCGGACCGTAGAGGAACGTCGTGCACGCCGAGGCGACATTGACCTTGGCGGCGATCTCAGCCGGCGTCGCGGGGCGGATGGGGCCGGTGCCGGCGGGATCGATCAGCACACAGGTCTTCCAGGTCTCCGGTATCGGATTGCGGCGATTGGTCGAGGCGGCGGCGCCCTGCCACAGCGGCTGTGGCGTCAGTCCTGTGGCTTTGACCAGGCGAAACACCGGCTTGGTCTCAATCGCCCGGATCGGAAACTCGTTGATGGCGCGGTTTTGCCCGCTGGTGCCGGTTGGCCACGCGCCGTTCAGATTTTTCAGGCTTGCTCCCTGATTGTAGTGGAACGTCGCGCCACCCGGACCTTGCTGCGGCGACACGATGAAGGTCGCCGCTTCCGGGTCGAATTTGTTGAACGAGACCACGTTCGTTCCGGCGGCTGCCGCGGCCGCCATCGGGCTCAGGCGCCGATTGTGCCGAAATTGCAAGGGCTGCTCGAAAACGTGAAGCGCGCGCGGATGCGGCCGCAGCAAGGCCGCTGCCGGCAATGCTGCGGCGGTCAGGCTCGGCTGCGGAAACAGATCTTCGGTGCCGTACCAGGTTTCCCAGATCGGCAAGTCGGTGCCGTCGGCGACTTGGCCGGATCTTGCCGTCATGCCGGCCCACAGTTTCCAGGCATGGTCGCGCATCGCCGTGACATTGGCGTCGGCAACCCAGCCGTTGATGGTCACAGCATCCGTCGGAAAATCGAAACCGCCCGGCACCGGCTGCGGCGCGACGGTCGCGGTCTGTGCCCAGGCTTGCGCGATCGGCAGCCGCCGGGCGTTATCGTTGGCCGTGAGCGCCAGCAACGCAATGCCGAGCGCAACCCATCGCGCCATGCGCATGTGGTTTCTCCGGTTGCGGATTTACGGCTGGAAGCCGGTATTGATCCAGTTTTGGTAGGTATCGAGCCAGTCCTGCGGCCACGGCGCGTCGGGCGGCATTTGCTGGCTGCTGAGATAATCGTAGACATGCCGCGCATTGCCGTGATCGGCAAAGTCGAACGCCGCCGCCGGATCGCACATCCAGGTGGCGTCGCCGAGCTTGATGTGCCGCCGTGCCATGCAGGCGACGTCGCTCGGCCGGAATTTCGGCTTGATGTCGCGCGCGTAGCTGCCGACCGTGGGATCGCCTGCGCCGCCGTTGGTATCGCCGCCCGTATCGTCGTCCGCCATCGTCGCCCTCCGATGCAGAGACTGTCGTGTGCGCTGCGTGCCGGCAGCGAACATCAGCGGCAATGTACGGCGGCGCGCGGCGTTGCGCAATCTTGGGTCGTCAGTTTAATTGCCGCACCGAGATACCGGGCCGCGAGCTGCCGCGCAAACTCAGCTTGCCAGCGCCACTTCCTGGTCGGGGCTGCCGACGCGGTAGGCGTCGGGATGCGCGAGGCGGGCGTCGATCTCGCTTGGCTCGCCGGGCTTGCCGAAGCGGTAGCCCTGCATGGTGTGGACGCCGGCGGCGCGCAGGAACAGATGCTGCTCGGCGGTCTCGACGCCCTCGGCGGTGACCTTCATGCCGAGGCCGCGGCCGAGGCTGACCACGGCGTGCACGATGGCGGCGGCATCGGGCGCCTTCTCGATCGAGCGCACGAAGCTCGAATCGATCTTGAGCTTGTCGAACGGGAAGCGCCGCAGATAGAGCAGGCTCGAATAGCCGGTGCCGAAGTCGTCGAGCGCAAAGCGCACGCCGATCGCCTTCAATCGCAGCATCGACAGCTCCGCGGTGTCGAGGTTGCCAAGCAGCGTGCTCTCGGTGAGCTCGAGCTCGAGGCGGCCGGCGTCGAATTTGGTTTCGGCCAGAATGCGCTCGACCACTTCGACGAAGTCGGAGCGGCGGAACTGCAGCGGCGAGACGTTGACGGCGATGGTGAGATCCGGCCAGGCGCGGCCGTCGAGGCAGGCGCGGCGCAGCATCCATTCGCCGAGATCGATGATCAGCCCGGAATGCTCGGCGATCGGGATGAACTGCGACGGCGGGATGGCGCCGATGGTCGGATGGTCCCAGCGCGCCAAGGCTTCGACGCCGACGATCTTCTCGCCGGAGGCGTTCATGATCGGCTGGTAGACGGCGTGCAATCCGTCGTTCTTGATGGCGTAGAGCAGGTCGCCTTCCAGCAGCTTGCGGTTCGACAGGTCGGCGTCCATCGCCGCGTCGTAGATGCAGGCGCGGTTGCGGCCCTCGTTCTTGGCGCGATAGAGCGCCATGTCGGCGTAACGCAGAATGTCCGCGGAATCCCGGGCGCGGCGGTCGATCACCGCGATGCCGATCGAGGCGCCGATGATGATGTTGTGGCCCGAGATCATGTAGGGCGCGCAGACCGCCGCAATGATGCGGCCGGCGATCGCCTGCAGCGAATAGGAATCCGAGGCGCAGGTGGTGATGATGGCGAACTCGTCGCCGCCGAGCCGGGCGACCAGGTCGTCGCCGCGCATGATGCGGCTCAAGCGCTGGGTGACGTTGAGGATAAGCTCGTCGCCGATGTGATGGCCGAGCGTGTCGTTGACGTCCTTGAAGTGGTCGAGATCGATGTAGAACACCGCCGCGGTCGGGCCGCCGGCGCGCACCGCGTTGATCACGCTCTCGAGCCGCTCGCTGAAAAAGATGCGGTTGGGCAGGCCGCAGACCGGGTCGTGCAGCGCGAGATGGCGCAGCTGGGATTCGCCTTCCCGGATCTCCTCGGCGGCGCGCCGCATGTAGCGCAGGATCAGCCCGACCAGGAGCGCAAAGCCGCCGAACGCCACCGCGATGAACGGCAGCACGCTATGGAGGATGGTGCCGCCGGGATGGGTCGGCTTCCAGGCCAAGCTCGCGACGGCGTCGCCGCCGGCGTCGGCGAGCGTGAAGCTGTATTCGCCGGACGCCGTCGCCGCGCCGTCGGTCATGTGCAGGCCGTTAAGCTCCAGGCGCTGCCCGATCTCGTCCAGCACGTCTTTGCTCAGATATTTGGCCGAGATCGCGATCGGGGCGCCGCCGTTGCCTTGGGCGAGATCGGCGTCGCTGCCGATGGCGACGGCCGAGACGATGGCGGGATGGCCCAGGAAGCGCTCGATCAGCGCGGTGCTGCGGCCGGGCTTTGCCGGATCCTGTCCGGCGACCACCGGCATGGCGCCGGCCGGCACCGCAACGAGGCGGCCGCGCAACAGGCTGACGATCGGCACGAGCTGCGCCCGCAAGTCGTAGGCGTCGGCGTCGGCCGGCACGCGCAACAGCGAATAGGCCAGATCGTCGCGGCCGTCGACGATCGCCACCACGTCTTGTTTGTAGAACACCTGCAGCCAGCCGCCGATGCGCCGGTCGGCCCATTGCAGGTCGTCGAGGGTGCGCAGGTGCAAGGTGGCCTGCGGCGTCGCCGTCGCGCTTTCCAGCTGGCGCAGCACGTGCACGGCCTTGCCGATGACCGCCTGCTGCAGCAGGTCCCGCTCGCGATTGAGCGAAACCTCGTCGGCGCGGCGCGCCGAGGTCAGCACGCCGACGACGAGACAAACGATCGCCACCGCCACGATGACGCCGACGGGCATGACCAGGCTGCGCCGGGCCTTTTCCCAACGCGACCGCTTGCGCCCCCCGGCGTTGTGCGAGTGCGCCGTAGGCAGCACGCTTCCACCCTTGGTTCTTATGACGGCGCCGCAAAGCTAGGCACGAAAGATTGCAAATCGCTTGCGATTCAATGCGATGGGCGGAACTTCCCCTTAAGGCGACGTAAATCTTTCGGCGCGGTGAATTTTGCCTTAACGGCGGCGGAGACGGGCTTTGCCGCCGTCCGGCACGTTGAACCGGCTGCCGCGTTACGGGCGGCGGTTGCTGTAGGGCGGCCGCGGAATGGCGATGTGGGCGGCGCGCAACGCCGCCGACCAGCGCTCGCGCAGGTCGGTGAAATAGGCTTCGCCCGGCTCGATGCGGTAGATCAGCTCGGCCGTGCAGGTGTCGCGCCGCACCACCAAAAGATCGATCGGCATGCCGACGCTGAGGTTGGAGCGCATGGTCGAGTCGATGGAGACGAGACCGACCTTCAGCGCGTCGTAGATATCCATGTCGTAGACGATGGCGCGGTCGAGCACCGGCTTGCCGTATTTGTGCTCGCCGATCTGCAGGTACGGCGTGTCGGTGGTGCATTCGATGAAATTGCCGGCCGAATAGATCATGAACAGCCGCATGCGCTCGCCCATGATCTGGCCGCCGAACAGAAACGACACGTCGAAGCTGACGTCGGAGGCCTCCAGCGCCTTGCCTTCCATCCCATGGATCATGCGGATGACGTAGCCGACGCGCTGCGCCGCCTGGAACATGGTCGGCGCGTTCATCAGGGTCTCGTGCTCGCCGGTCTGCGGATTTTCGTAGCCTTCGGTCAAAATGCTGACCACGGACTGGCTGATCGACAGATTGCCGGCCGAAGCGATCGCCATGATGCGCTTTTTCGGATCTTGAAAGGTGTGCAGCTTGCGGAAGGTCGAAACGTTGTCGACGCCGGCATTGGTGCGGGTGTCGGCGAACATCACCAGTCCTTCACGCACCAGGATTCCGCAGCAATAGGTCATCGATTCGCCTCGGCGCTCACGCGCGATCCTTATAGCGGCAGCGTCGCGCGGGCGGCAATGCCGTGGCGGCGGTGCGAAGATTTTTCGACGATGCAGTGGACCTTATTGGTCGACCGTGATCGCCACCGCCAAAGTCTCGGCGCCGCCGCCCAGGCGGGTGCCGCGCACCGGTGCGGCGCCGAGCGCATCGAGCCCGATGGCAATGCGGACATGGGCGTCGGTCGGGCAATAGCCGCTCGACGGATCGAAGCCGATCCAGCCGAGATCGGGCACGTAGGCCTCGGCCCAGGCGTGCGGGGTGCCGACGGCACCGGCACCGCCGCCGCGATGACAATAGCCGCCGACATAGCGCGCCGGAATCCCCAGACAATGCGCGGCGCCGATGAAGATGTGGCTGAGGTCCCTGGGCGCGGCGTGCTTGCGGGCGAAGGCTTCGGCGGCATTGGCGGGTGCGGCGGCTTCGGCGTCGCTTGCGGCGGCGCCGTCGGCGCCCTTGCGCGAGGCGTTGTCGTAAAGCCGGTCGAGCAGGCCGTGCAGCACGGCCAGCACGTTGCCGCCGCAGCCGGCGCGGACGGCTTCGGCGAAATCGCGGACGGCAGCGTCCGTATGGGTCAGCGCGGTGTCGCGCAGGAACAGGCTCGGCGGAAAACGCTCGACGGTGCCGCGCACCACGCCGTCGGCGTTCTGGGTCTCGACCAGGCCGTCGACCGCGACGGTGAGCTCGTCGAGCGGCCCGTCGGCGGTGAACACGTGGCTGATATTGCCGAAGGCGTCCTCGTGCCCGGTCAGCCGCGCGTCGGGGGTGACGTCGATGCGCCAGCGCTCGACATATTGGCCGTCGTGGTTGCGCGGCGTAAGCCGCAGCACCTGGATCACGCCGGCGGCCGGCGGATCGTAGCGGTAGACCGAAGTATGGGCGATGCGAAGCCGCATTTCAGGAAATCAGTAGTCGGTGGTCAGTGATCAGAATAGACGACAAACGAGGATGTTGTCCTATCTGATTACTGACCACTGATTACTGATCCCTGGTCACAGCAGATATTGCTGCGTCACCGCGGTGCCGAGCCGGTTGTTGTCCTCGACGAAGCCGTCGATGAATTCGTGCAGGCCGTTCTGGAAGATCTCGTCGATGGTGGAGTTTTCGAGGCGCGCGCGCACGGCGCGGGCGTGGCGCTGCGCCGGCCCTTGCCGGCCATAGGCCTTGGCGATGCGGTCGAGATTCTGCACCAGGTTGTCGTAGCAGTTGGCGAGCGAGCGCGGCATCTCGTCCTTGAGAATCAAGAGATCGGCGACCAGCCACGGCTTGACGTTCTCGCGGTAGACCCAGTGGTAGGCGGTGAGCGCCGACACCGAGCGCAGGATCGACGACCACTGGAAATAGTCGAGCGGGCCGCCGACCCGCTCCTGCGCCGGCAGCAGCAGGTGATATTTGACGTCGAGGATGCGCGCGGTGTTGTCGGCGCGCTCGATATAGAGGCCGAGCCGCGAGAACCAGTAGGCGTCGTTGCGCAGCATGGTGCGGTAGGCCGAGCCGTCGAAATTGAGCGACGCGCCCATCACCCAGCGCAGGAAGCGGGCGAACTCCTCGCGCGACGGCGGGCCGTTGCCCCATTTCCGAAGCTCGAGCCAGGCGCTGTTGATGGAGTCCCACATCTCGATGGTGAGCGCGGTGCGCACCGAGCGCGCATTGATGCGCGCGGTCTCGATGCAGTTGCGGATCGAGGACGGATTGGCGGCCGAGAAGGCGAGGAACTCCGTCACCGTCTCCTCGTTGGCCTCCGGGTAGGCGGCGAAGAAGGCGTTGGCGCAGCCGGCGGTGGCGACCGCGGATTCCCATTCGTTGGAGGAGCCGACATAGGCGAGCGGCAGCGCGGTGAGCCGCAGCGTAGTGTCGAGGATGCGGGCGAGATATTCCGCGCGCTCGACGTAGCGGGCGAGCCAGTAGAGATTATCGGCCGTGCGCGACAGCATCGCTTACGTCTGCTTCATGCGGCGAGCACCTAAATTCTTCATGCGGCGAGCACCCAAATTCTTCATGCGGCGAGCACCCATGTGTCTTTGGTGCCGCCGCCCTGGCTGGAATTGACCACCAGCGAGCCCTTCTTCAGCGCCACGCGCGTCAACCCGCCCGGTACGATGCGGATGCGGTCGCGGCCGGCGAGCACGAACGGGCGCAGGTCGACGTGGCGCGGCGCGATGCCTTCCTCGACGCAGGTCGGGCAGGTCGACAACGCCAGTGCCGGCTGCGCGATGAAGTTCTTCGGATCGGATTTCAGCTTGGCGCGGAACGCGGCGATCGTGGCCTTGTCCTCCTTCGGCCCGATCAGCATGCCGTAGCCGCCGGAGCCGTGCACTTCCTTGACCACCAGCTCCTCGATGTTGTCGAGCACATAGGCGAGGTGGTCGGCTTCGCGGCAGCGCCAGGTCGGCACGTTTTTCAGGATCGGCTCTTCGCCGAGATAGAATTTCACGATCTGCGGCATGTAGCTGTAGACCGCCTTGTCGTCGGCGACGCCGGTGCCGACCGCATTGGCCAAGGTGACGTTGCCGGCCTGGTACGCCGACATCAGGCCGGGCACGCCGAGCGCGCTGTCGGGACGGAACACCAGCGGATCGAGGAAGTCGTCGTCGATGCGGCGATAGATGACGTCGACGCGCTTGAGGCCCTCGGTCGTGCGCATATAGACGACGTCGGACTTGGTGACGAGGTCGCGGCCTTCGACCAGCTCGATGCCGAGCTTGTCGGCGAGGAACGAATGCTCGTAATAGGCCGAGTTGTAGACGCCGGGCGTGAGCAGCACCACGGTCGGCTCGGCCGGCGCGGTCGGCGGCGCCACCGATTTCAAGGTGGCCAGAAGCTCGTCGGGATAATTCTCGACCGGGGCGATGTGGTAGCGCGAGAACAGCTCGGGAAACAGCCGCAGCATGATCTCGCGGTTCTCCAGCATGTAGGACACGCCGGACGGCGTGCGCGCATTGTCCTCGAGCACGTAGAAGGTGTCGGCGTCGACGCGAACGATGTCGATCCCGGCGACGTGGACGTAGATATCGTGCGGCACCTTCTGGCCGTTCATCTCCGGCCGGAACACCGGGTTCTGGAAGACCAGGTCCTCGGGCACGACCTTCGCTTTCAGAATCTCGCGGCGGCCGTAGACGTCCTTGATGTAGGCGTTGATGGCCTTGACGCGCTGTTCGAGGCCGCGCTTGAGCGTGACCCATTCGGCGGCCGAGATGATGCGCGGGATGACGTCGAACGGGATCAGCCGCTCCTGCGCTTCCGGGTCGCCGTAGACCGCGAAGGTGATGCCGATGCGGCGGAACAATAGCTCGGCCTCGCGGCGGCGATAATTCAGCGTGTCGGGCTCGATCTTGGCGAGCCATTGCGACAGCTCGGCATAGGCCGGCCGCACTGCGCCACCGCTCTCCCGCATCTCGTCGAACATGCCCGGCCCGCCTTGGTCGAAGCTCCAGGGGATGGCCCTCAGCCGACCAAGCCTAACGGCAATCCCCGGCAATGTTTCAAGCAATCTTCGCGCCAATTTGCGCGGCGCCAAAGCGGAGCCGGACCGCGGCCAATTACCCTGAATTGCCCGTGATTTAGGCGGCGTGACCGCGGCGGCGGCGAAGCCCGTGATGGCGCCGACACACGGGCCGCGGCCGCCCGGCGCCGCGGCTTGAGCGGCCGACGCCGCCGCGCTAGAGGAATTAAAGCGCACGGAGGTTGAGCATCCATGGCCGACCATTTGGCCGACCCCAAGGCCGAAGGCGGCGGCGTCGTCACCGCCGCACTCCTCGTCATCGGCGACGAAATCCTCTCGGGCCGCACCAAGGACAAGAACATCGGCTATATCGCCGAGTATCTCACCACGATCGGCATCGACCTGAAGGAAGTGCGCGTCGTCCCCGACGAGGAGCCGGAGATCGTCACCGCGCTCAACGCGCTGCGCGGTCGCTACACTTATGTCTTCACCACCGGCGGCATCGGCCCGACCCACGACGACATCACCGCCGACTGCGTCGCCAAGGCGTTCGGCGTGGCGATCGACCATCACCCGCAGGCGGTCGAGCTGATGAAGAAGCGCGTCGCCGAGACCGGCGGCGTGATGAACGAGGCGCGCATGCGCATGACGCGGGTGCCGGCCGGCGCCGAGCTCGTGCTCAACAAGGTGTCCGCGGCGCCGGGCTTTTGGATCGGCAACGTCATCGTCATGGCCGGCGTGCCGCACATCATGCAGGTGATGCTCGATTATGTGGCGCCGAAGCTGAGGACCGGCGCCAAGATGCTGTCGGACTCGGTGCGCGCCGACTGCCGCGAAGGCGACATCGGCACCGAGCTCGGCGCGATCGCCAAAAGCCATCCCGACGTGATCATCGGCTCCTATCCGTTCATGGACGAGCGCGGCGGCAATACCAACGTCGTGGTGCGCTCGCGCGACGCGCAAAAGCTCGCCGCCGCCCTGGCCGCGGTCAAGGCGATGCTGACGCGGGTGCGCGCCGAGCTTGCCGCCGGCCAGGCCTGAGGACCGCCCGCCATGACCGACCTGCTGCAACAGCAAAAGCCGCAGGCGCCGCCGCCGCGCGATCCGGAAAAAATCTTCCCGGTGTCGTGGGACCAGTTCCACCGCGACTCCCGCGCGCTCGCCTGGCGGCTCAACGGCGCGGGGCCGTTCGAGGCCATCGTCTGCGTCACCCGCGGCGGCCTGGTGCCGGCCGCGATCGTCGCCCGCGAGCTCGGCATCCGGCTGATCGAGACCGTGTGCGTCGCGAGCTACGACCACACCACCCAGGGCGAGCTGAAAGTGATCAAGGACGTGGCGCCGGCGCTGGTCGCGCTCGGCGCAGGCGGCGGCTCGGGCGTGTTGATCGTCGACGATCTGGTCGACA
>Ga0335081_10022624_pt1 | contig 10167 bp, 7 predicted proteins | sample Lox_Sample_35_FD_206713 | JGI IMG/M metagenome (GOLD analysis project Ga0335081, IMG submission 206713) | Soil microbial communities from Loxahatchee National Wildlife Refuge, Florida, United States - Lox_Sample_3.5 | ecosystem: Environmental > Terrestrial > Soil > Wetlands | place: USA: Florida... | reverse complement strand
GGTAGATCGGTACGGCATGGTCAGCCGACCCCAGGGGCGCGGTGACCCGAGGCCCGGGCTGCCGGGCCTTTGTCTTCAGGCCTTTGGGCCCTGGCCGGGGCCGGCGCCAGGCATGATCCTCGGTTGCATCGACGTGATCGGCGTGAAGGGGTGACCGGCGTGCGCGCGATCCCCGGTTATGAGCTGCCGCCTCGGGCAGATGACAGGGATCGGGAGGGCGTGATCGTCGAGGTTCACGTCAGCCCGGCCCCCTGAGTGCCATGGCTGCCTGGCAGGCGGGCCGCACCTTTGCGGCCGTGGCCTTTACCTGGAAGGCGGCCGCGCCGCACCGGCGCCAGCTGGTGGCGGCCATTGGCCGCCGTGCTGCGGCGCTGCGCGCATCCGGCGTGGATGTCACCGTGATTGACCGCGGCGGCGGTGTTCCCGCTGAGGTGCTGGCGGGGTGCCGGCACGCGCGCGGGAAGGGCGGTCCTGAGGTGATGTGCGGCATCCTGGCGGTCCTGGCCCGGCGGGGCGTGGGTCCGGGGCTGCTGCTGCTGGTGGGCAGCGAGTTCGGCACCCCCGGCGGCGAGCCGGGCCCTGATGCGCTGCTGCTGGTGCCGGAGGCGGCGCGGGTGATCACCGTGTCGGTCGGCCAGGAGCCGGGCGGGGTGCCGGCCGGCGTGATCCATGCCGGCGGCGGGTGCCGGGTGCTGCTGGAGCTGCTGGATGAGCAGGTCCGGCGGCACGCCCGCCAGCGCGTGCCGGCGGTGGATGAGGATCCGGCGTGGATATTGTCCGAGACCGGGCCCGGGCCGCTGCGCTGCCGGGTGACCGAGTCGCTGTTCACGGTGGGCGCCGGGGGGGTGGCCACCCGGGGGTCGGTGGAGGAGGCGGTTCCGGGCGCGCAGCCGATGGTCCTGGTCGCCGGGGTGTATGACGGGACGGGTCCTGGCCAGCACCTGCTGCCGGGCCCGGTGTGGACCGGCCTGGCGGTGCAGTCTGCCTCGGTCCGTGACCGCCGGGTGCTGGACCTGCGGACCGGCGTCCTGGAGCGCACGGAACTGGCGGCTGCCGAGTGCCCGCTGCGGACCGTCCGGCTGGCCAGCATCACCGTCCCCGGCGTGGTCGCCATGCGGGCGGAGGCGCTGGCCTCCCGGCTGCCCGCGCCGGGCCGTCCGCTGCGGCGCCCCCCGGGTACCAAGATGGCCGCCGGGCGCCAGGACGGCATGTGCTGCGCGCGGATCGATGCCGGTACCGGGGGAGGCATCGCCGCCGCCGCCGCCCAGCGGACCCGCCGCGACGGCCCTGTCCGTACCGTGCAGCGGGTAGCCGCCTACGCTGGCAGCGGGCGTCACCGGCCTGATCCGCGCATGGCCGCGGACGCGCTTGCAGTGGCCGACCGGCTCGGCTTCGGCCGGCTGCTCGCCGATCATCGCGCGGCCTGGGCGCGCCGGTGGGACGCGGTCGACGTCCAGGTCCGCGGCGACCCCCAGGCGCAGCTCGCGTTGCGGTTCGCGTTGTTCCAGCTGTGGTGCGCGATCAAGGGGCGCGGTGAGCTGGCGGTCGGCGCGCGGGGGCTGTCCGGCGCCGGGTACGCGGGTCATGTGTTCTGGGACGCGGACGTGTTCGTGCTTCCCGCGGTGGCGGCCATGGACCCGGCGGCCGCGGGCGCGATGATCCGCTACCGGCTGCGGCGGCTGGACGCGGCACGAGCGCGAGCTCGCGCGGCTGGGCGGCACGGCGCCCGTTTCCCGTGGGAGTCCGCGGTCGGCGGGGAAGATGTCACTCCGGCCAGCGTCCGGCTCGGCGGACGGAGGATGCCGATCCTGACCGGTCAGCTCGAGGAGCACATCACCGCCGATGTCGCCTGGGCGGCCGCCCACTATGCCAGCTGGACCGGGCTAGGCACGCCGGCTGTTGTGCCGCTGCTGGCCGAGACGGCCAGGTACTGGGCGTCACGGTGCCGCGTAGACGCCGCGGGCAGCGCCCACATCGACGACGTGATCGGCCCGGATGAGTACCACGAACGGGTCGATGACAACGCGTTCACCAACGTGATGGCCCGCTGGAACCTGCGCGCCGGGGCCGACGCCGCCGACCCTTGCGGAGCAGGAACGCCCGGAGCTTGTTCATCAGCGGCCCGACCGCCGCTGCCCGCGACGCCGGGGACATCTCCTCGTACCAGCCCCAGAAGTCGCGGAGCACCTGGTCGCGGACGGTGGCGGTCAGGCGGCGGCGGTAGGCGCCGTCGCCGAGCAGCGGCGGGATGTCGGCCAGGGTGACCAGCCCGGAGCCGGGCGGCACCGACCCGAGCAGGGTCAGGCACGCGGCCCTGAAAATATCGTCGGTGCGGGGTCCCCAGAACCCGGCGAAGATCCGCCGGAAGATCCCGGTGACGTTGTCCACGATCATGTCGGTGTCGGTGCCGGACCCGTCGCCTTGCAGGACGTTCAGGCACGGCGGGGGGTGCCTGCCGTCGCCGGGGTCGAACAGCACGACCCTGCCCGCCGCGTCCTCGGGGAGCCGGGCGAGCAGGTCGGTCACGGCGTCGCCCTTGGGGTCGATGAAGACGACGCCGCGGCCGGCGTGGGCGTCGGCGAGGATCTGCCCGGCGATCAAGGTGGTCTTGCCGGTGCCGGTCGGCCCGCAGATCCGCAGGTGGTGCCGGGCGTCGGGAATCGCCAGGCCGACCGGGCGGGGCGCCCCGGCGTCCGAGACGCCCAGCGGGCGGACGTCCGGGCCGGGAACCGGGATGGCGGGCGGCGGCGGGACGGCGCGTGCCCCGGCGCGGGCCAGGCCGGGCAGCGACGGGTCGCCCGGCAGCCGGGCGATCGCGGCGAGTTCCGGCACGGACAGCAGGTCGCCGTTGGGAAACCACCGGGCGGCGGTGACGGCGGCGGGGTGGCGCAGCCGGCGGCGGGCCAGCCAGTTCCGCCCGGTGAGCAGGGCGGTGGCCGAGGCAAGGGCGTGGGCCAGGCCGCGCAGCCGGGCCGCCTGCTGCGCGGCGGCGGCCCGCCTTTCCCGGCGGCCGGCCCCGTCGCGGGCCCGGGCGGGGGCGGTGGCGGCGACCGCGTAGCGGATGAGGGTTTCCCACTGCGGCCCGGCGAGCTTGGCGGTGGTCTCGCGGATCTCGGCGGCCAGCTCGGGATCGGAGCGGCCGGCGGCCCGGCTGCGGCTGCCGCTGTGGCTTCCGGGGCTGGCCAGGTCCAGCAGCCGGGAGGTGATCCGGGCGGACCTCCCGGACCGCTGCTTGCGGGCGGCGCGGCGGGCCTTGCGGAGCCGGGCCCCGGTGACCGGCCGGGCCAGCACCTGCAGGACGGCGTGCTCGCCGTCGGCCAGGCCGGCCGCGGCCCCGGCCAGTGCCCGCAGCGGCGCCTCCGGGTCATGGCCCGTCGACAGCGGCAGGATGTCCGGGCGGGCCAGGCGCAGCGTGCCGCCGGCGATGGCGGCGCCGGGCGGCAGCGGCGGCCCGGCCGGGGCGGTGACGGTGTGCGCGCCGGGCCAGGCCGCCTCGACGGCGCGTTCGATCAGGCCGGGCGGGAGGGTGCCCGGCACCCACAGGCGGATCGTCATCCCGGCGGCGGTCCCGCCGGCCCAGGTGTATTCCCAGCCCAGGTGCGGCTGCCCGGACAGCAGCCGCGCCCACCGCGGGCGCAGCAGCCCGGTCAGGTGCCCCCACAGCGCCGCCGCGCCGGCCGGGCCGGCCTGCGGCGGGGCCAGGACCGTGACCTGCCGGGCGGCCTCGGCGAACGCGGCGTGCTGCCGGCGGCGCAGCCAGGCCCGGCCCGCGATCACGGCGGTCACCGCGGCCGCGAGCAGCGGCCCGGCGGCCGGCCCGTAGTGCGCCAGGGCGGACAGCAGCAGCCGGGCCAGGTGCCCGGTGTAGCCGCCGGGGTTAGTGAGGTACCGGCCGGCCGGGCCGCCGGGCGGGGCCGGCGGCGGGCCGGGGCGGGCGGCGGTCAGGCGGGATGTCATGGCAGCAGGTCCTCCTGGCCGTCCTTGTCCGCCGCGCCGTCCGGGCCGGGCCAGGCCGGGCCGGCCGCCGGCTGGCTGGCCTGCGTCCGGGCGATCTCGGCGGGGTCGCTCGTGCAGAGAAGGTGCTCAGCGGGCGAGGCCAGGGCCTGGAACGACACCCGGGCCGTGGGCCCGGCCGGCCGCAGCCCCTCCCCCCGGCGGGCGGACAGCAGCAGCTGCCGCTCCCCGGCTGACAGGCGGAACTCGCCGGCGACCGTGCCGATGGCCTGGGGTGCCTGCCGGAGCAGGATCTGGGTGGCGGAGTTCGCGATGACCGCGCGGCCCAGGTCGGTGGACAGCACGTCCTCCGCGTCCTGGGTGACCGCCGCGAGCCCGGCCCACGCCTTACGGGCGGACTTCGCCAGCCGGAACAGGAACCTCGCGCCCTCGGGGTCGCGCATCAGCAGCCATGCCTCGTCCACGGTGATCAGCCGCCGCCTGCGCTGGGCGGGGTCGGAGACCGCCCGCCAGGTGGCGTCCAGGGCGAGCAGGGTCGCCGCCGGGCGCAGCTCGTCGGGGACGTCGCGGAGGCTGAAGACGACCAGGTGCCCCTGCGGGCGGGTGGTGGTCGGGGCGGCGAACAGCCCGGCGTGGGTGCCCTCGGTGAACGGGACGAGCCGGTCGGCTAGCGCCGTGGCCGCTTGCGTCTTCGCGGCGCGCAGCGCGGCGGCGAGGGCGGGCAGCAGCGGCGCGGGCCGCGCCCACGTCCGCGCGTCCGACGTGATCCCTGACTGCTGGTAGGCGGTCATGATCGCCTTGTCCAGCGCCGCCCGCTCGGCCGGGGACGGCTCCCCGCCGAGCAGCACCGCGACGACGGTGTGGAGGAACAGGGCACGGCGGGTGAGGGTGTCCGGCCTGGCCCGCCCGGCGGCGGGCAGGTCGAACGGGTTCAGGTGCACGCCCGGCGCGCCCAGGTGGATGTACGCGCCGCCTGTGGCGGCGGCGAGCCGGGCGTACTCGTCCTCGGGGTCGATCACCCAGCACTCGGTGCCCTGGTACAGGGACCGGAGGATCTCCAGCTTGGCCAGGTAGGACTTGCCCGCGCCGGAGGCGGCCAGGGTGACGGAGTTGTGGTTGTCGGCGGCCCACCGGTCCCAGGCCACCAGGCCCGGCCCGGCGGTGTTGGCGCCGTACAGGACGCCGGGCAGCGCGTGCGGGGCGGCAGGGTCGCGGGGCAGGTCGGGGGAGGTGAACGGGAAGCTGGCGGCGAGCGCGGCGGTGTCCATGGTGCGGCGCAGCAGCAGCTGGTCGGTCCCGGCGGGCAGGGTGGTGGCCCAGCCCTGCAGCGACCGGAAGGTGGCCGGGACGGTGACCAGCAGCAAGGACGCGGCCAGTGCCCGGACCGCCTGGGTCTCGGCGGCCAGGTCCTCCTCCGAGCCGGCGTGGACGGTCAGGTACAGGCCGAGCCGGAACAGCTTGCCCTCGCCGCGGGCCAGCCGGTAGGCCAGGTCGCGGGCGTCGTCGGCGGCGGCCTCGGTGTCGGGGTCATCGAGCTGCCCGCGGTCGGCGCTGGCGCGGCGGCCGGATTCCAGCCGGGCGCGCTGGCGGCGCAGCCGGGCGGCGGCGACCGCGACCGGGATCGGCTCGATGTGCAAGGTGACATCCAGCCGCCCGGGATAGGACAGCAGCGGTTCCAGCCAGCCGGCGCTGACCTCGGCGGGGTAGCCGGTGACCGCCAGCGTGGCGGACCAGTCGTCCCCGGTGCGCACGTGCCGGGCGGCGACCTCGACACAGGCCGGGCCGGGCATGTCCGGGGCGCCCGGCCCGGCCGGCGCGGCGATGCGGCGCGTCAGGCGGGGCCTCACGCGGGCCGGCCCGCGCTGGTGACCGGCTGGCCGGGCAGCGCCGGCCGGCCGGCCGGCTGGGGCGGCGCGGCGGGGTCGGCGCAGGCGGCGAGCAGGGCGGTGACCTGCCCGCCGTCCAGCACCTGGACCTGAAGGTCGGCGCCGGACAGCAGCCGGGCTGCCTCGCCGGCGCGCTGGAGGGCGCGCCCGGCGGCGGTGCCGCCGGCCCGGCCGGCGCCGTGGCCGGGCTCGCGCACGATGAGCAGCGCCTGCCGGGTGAGCACGTCCCGCTCGGCGGCCAGGCCCTCCAGGAACCCGGCGTGCTCCAGGGCGGCCTGCTCCAGGGCCGGGTGCGGCAGGGCCGGGGCGGCCTCGCGCAGCGCCGCCACGGCGGCGGACAGGTCGGCCCGCCCGGCCCGGACCAGGATCTGCACCGGGCCGGTGAGCGAGTTCAGCCACCGGCCGTAGGCGGCGGCCAGGGCGTCCTGCTCGGCCGGGCTGCGCAGCGCGAAGTTGACCGTCGACACCGCCGCGACCGTGGCGGCGCCGGCGCTGCCCAGGCCGATCACCCCGTCGGGGGCGATGTGCCGCCACAGCGGCTCCAGCACCGCCGGGGGCGGCGGCTGCGGGCCGGGCGGGGCGGCCCACGCGGGCGGGGCCGGGACGCCCTCGGGGGCGGTGACCAGGCGGCGCGGGGCGCGGGACTGGCGCCAGGCGGCGGCCAGCACCCGGTCCAGCGGCAGCCCGTCCCGCTCCCCGATGACCAGGGCGGTAGCCGCCAGGCCGGCCGGGGAGGCGAGCGCGGCGAACGCCGGCAGCGGCATCACGTGCCGGGTTGCCTGGAAGGCCGCCCAGATGATCACCGCGGCGACCGCGGCGATCGCGACCTGGCGGGCGGTCAGCCCGGCCAGGATCTTATCCGGGCGCTCGACATCGGCGGGGATGGGCACGGAGCCGGGGACTTCGTAGCTCACGGCGTGCTTCCTTTCGGCTTGCTGCCGGACGGGCCGTTCGTGCCGCTCCCGCTGCTCTTGCCGGTCTTGCTGCCCTTGGGGGGCGGGCTGGGGCGCAGCAGCGGGGCGACGCGGGACAGGACGGCGGCGGTGACGGCGAACCGGGCGACCTGGCGCAGCGGGGACCGGCCGAGGGGACTGAGGACGGGCCGGGCGATCCAGAACGGGATCCGCATCAAGATCCACAGCAGGCACAAGGTGACCAGGACCTGCTCCAGGTAGCCGGTGACGTGCCAGGGCAGCCAGCCGGGGGCGAAGAACACCTGGACGGCGGCGGTCATGACCAGGCCCTGGGCGACCTGGACGGCGAGGGCGGCGGTCAGCGCCCGCCACCACCAGCGGGCGGCCCAGGCGGTCTGCGGCAGGGCGTACAGGGCCAGGCACACCGGGGCGGCGGCGGCCAGCAGCACCACGGCCATCAGCCGGATGACGTACACCAGCGCCAGGACCAGGGCGAGGACGACCCCGGCCAGGGCCAGCAGGATCAGGAAGATCCCGCCGGAGCTGATCGAGTTGCCCAGCGTGGTCAGCAGCGACTGGGCGGCGGTCTGCGGGTCCACGCCGCCGGCGGTGAACGCGGCGGACAGGCCGTTGGCGAGGTCGACCGCGCGGGTCATCAGGACCATCGACAGGTTCGCGGCGATGAACCCGAGCACGATCCGGGGGGCGATCTCCTTAGCCGAGTAGGAGGTCTGCAGGGTCTCGTGGCTCATCACGATGATCCCGCCGATGAGCACCAGCAGCCCGTAGCAGGCGTCGGCGACTCCGAGCCCGGTCGACCACAGGGTCCGCACCGCCGGGATGGAGTCCGGCTGCGGGGTCGACAGGGCAGTCTGCCCGATCAGGGCCAGCAGCGGGTTGACCGCGGACTTGACCAGCCCGGCGAACCAGCTCGTGATCGCGTTGCTGATGTAGCAGTTGAAGTCCACCAGCCCGCAGCCGCCCGTCCCCGGCAGCGACACCGCCCCGACCGCCGGCGCGGCGGGGACGGTACCGGCCGCCAGGGTGGCGCTCGCCGTCGTGACGGCTGCCGCCGGGCGGGCCGCCGCGGCGGCCGGCGCCGGGCGCCCGGTGACCACGGCCACGGCCAGGACGGCGAGGACGACGGCGCCCGCGAGGACGGCGGCGCGGACGCGGCCCGGCCCGCGGCGGGGTCCGGCGAGGCCGGGGGCGCGGGGCAGCGTCATCCGCCGACCAGGGACTTCAGGACGGTCACGATGACCGGGGGGGCGCGGCGGAGGTTGTCGAGCTGGAAGAACGACGGCCGGGCGATGAGCCGGCCGCCGCGCAACCCGGCGAGCAGGGCGACGCACCGGGCGACCGGGACCAGGCCCGCGCCGGCGCCGGCGGCGATGACGGCGGCGGGCAGGTCGACCAGCTCGCCGTGCTGGCGCCAGGGCCGGGCGGTGACCACGGCCAGCCCGCCGGGGCGCAGCAACGCCGCGCAGCCGGCCAGGATCGCGGTGAACCCGGCGAGGAGTTCGTCCAGGCCCTGGTGGGCGAGGTTGGCCGGGATTTCCGGGGCCTTTTTTCACGCGCCCGCCGCAGAAATATCCCGGGCGGCGTGAATTGCCAGGGAAATCTCGCCGGAAAATCTATCCGGGGCCTTGCGGGCACGGGCGCGGCCCTTTACCGCAGGCCGTGTACCGCGCGTGTACCTGCGATGTACCTGGCCGGGGCGCCGTCGAACTCGGCCGCCTCGGCTCGAACCCGGTCGACCGGATCCAGTGGACCGCCCCCGCCGTCGCGGCGAGCGTGGACCGGCGGGTCGTCGTCAGCCCCGCCCAGGCCGGGACGCTCCTGAACGAAGTCGGGCGGCTGGGGCAGCGGGGAGCGCACCTAAAGGCGTTCTTCGCCACCCTTTACTACGCGGCGCTGCGCCCGTCGGAGGCGGTCATGCTCCGCCAGGCCGACCTGCACCTGCCGAAGTCCGGGTGGGGGCGGATCGTCCTGTCGGCCTCCGCATCGCGGGCCGGGCGGGCCTGGACTGACGAGGGCACCGCCCGCCAGGAGCGCGGCCTGAAGCACCGCGCCGATAACGAGACCCGCACCATTCCCATCCCCCCGGTCCTGGTCGGGCTGCTCCGCGCGCACATCAAGCGGTTCGGCTCGACCCTGGACGGGCGGGTCTTTCAGACCGCCCGGGGCGGCATCCTGCAGGATTCCGGCTACAACGAGGTCTGGGACCAGGCCCGCAGGGAAGCGCTCACCTCCGCCCAGTACCGGTCGCCGCTCGGCCGCCGCCCGTATGACCTGCGGCACGCGGCGGTGTCGCTGTGGCTGAACTCCGGGGTGCCCGCCACCGAGGTCGCCCGCCGGGCCGGGCACGGCGTCGCGGTCCTGCTGAAGATCTACGCCCACTGCATCGACGGTCAGGCGACCGCCGCCAATCAGCGCATCGCCGAGGCCCTCGGCACCCAGGACGACGAGGAAGACCCCGGTGACGAGGGCGACGGCGACACCGGGCAGGCATCCTGAAATGGCAGGTCAGGGCGGGAATCCGGGTGGGAGCGGTCTGCGTAACCGCTCCTGCCGGCCCCGTCCGTGGCCTTTTCCGCCCCCGTCCGTGGGCTGGTCCGTGCTCGTCCGTGGGCTGGTCCGTGCCCGTCCGTGGACCGCACGGACCCCGGAACCCGGCACCCACGGACGCATAGCGGACGGCGGCGGCCCGCAAACGCGCCTCGAACGGCGTATGCGCTGGTCAGCGGGGGGTAACTCGGGCGGAGCGAGCGTACTGTAAAACCGTCGGCTCAGCCTACGTTGGTTCGAACCCAACACCTGCCACGTATAAGCCCAGGTCAGAGCCGGTGACGCCGGATGGTGTCACCGGCTTTAGGCGTGAAAGGGAGCGGTTACGCGGACCGTCGGCTTTGTTTCGTGGGCTATGCGTGGGCCGGATCCGGGCATCGCCCGGCCTCCGTGGCTGTTTCCGCAGATGCCCGCCTGAGCTGCGGAAACGCTAGCGGCGGCGGATGCCTGCGTGCAGTGTTGCGGGCCAGCCGGACCCGGCGGGCGTGGGCTGTGCGCGGGACGGGAGACTGGTTCGCGTACATATGACGGACAGGGTCCGGGGTGGTGCCGACGGTTCGTGTAACCGCTCGCTTTCCCGCACCGTGACGACGGTGTCGCGCTGGCGCCTGCGTCGAGGGCGTCTTCGATCCGCTGGCTGACGGTGTCGCCCTGGCCGTCGGTGCAGTGGACGTAGACCTCATGAAGGACGCGGCTGCTGTTCCCGGCCCGGGCGGCGATCTCGGCGGGGTCGCCGGTGGGGTCTCCAGCAGCGCCCGGCATTCCAGGACGTGCGACGGCGGGATCCAGCATTCCGGCAGCCGCCCGTCGGCCAGCAGCACCCGCAGGTGCCGCGACTCGGTCTT
>Ga0335081_10022623_pt1 | contig 10167 bp, 11 predicted proteins | sample Lox_Sample_35_FD_206713 | JGI IMG/M metagenome (GOLD analysis project Ga0335081, IMG submission 206713) | Soil microbial communities from Loxahatchee National Wildlife Refuge, Florida, United States - Lox_Sample_3.5 | ecosystem: Environmental > Terrestrial > Soil > Wetlands | place: USA... | reverse complement strand
CGTTCTTTCTTTAAAGCTTGCTTTTCAATTTCCAGTTGCGTGGCGCGGCGTTCGAGCTGATCGATTTCCGTCGGCATGGAATCGATCTGGATGCGCAGCGAAGCCGCAGCTTCATCGATCAGATCGATCGCTTTGTCGGGCAAGAATCGATCAGAAATATAGCGGTGAGACAGCGTTGCTGCGGCCACAATGGCAGAGTCCTTGATGCGAACACCATGATGTACTTCGTATTTTTCCTTCAGCCCCCGCAGGATCGCGATCGTGTCCTCGACATTCGGCTCGCCGACAAACACAATCTGAAAACGGCGTTCGAGGGCTGCATCTTTTTCGATGTATTTGCGGTATTCATTCAGCGTGGTTGCGCCAATGGCCCGCAACTCGCCACGGGCCAGGGCCGGTTTCAGCATGTTGGAAGCGTCAATCGCGCCTTCGGAAGCACCTGCCCCGACGAGCGTATGCAGCTCGTCGATAAAAAGAATAATTTTGCCCTGGGAGTCTTCAATTTCCTTTAGAACTGCCTTCAGCCGGTCTTCAAACTCGCCGCGATACTTTGCCCCTGCGAGCATCGCGCCGAGGTCCAACGCTACCACCCGCTTGTTCTTCAAAACCTCGGGCACATCGCCGGAAATAATGCGCTGCGCCAGACCTTCCACGATGGCGGTCTTCCCGACACCCGGCTCGCCGATCAAAACCGGATTGTTTTTGGTGCGTCGAGAAAGCACCTGCACGACGCGCCGGATTTCTTCGTCGCGGCCGATGACAGGATCAAGTTTGCCCCGGCGCGCCTGCTCGGTAAGGTCGCGGGCGTAGCGCTCGAGCGCCTGGTACTTTGCCTCAGGATTCTGGTCGGTGATGCGCTGCGAACCGCGCACTGCGGTCAAGGCTTTCAGGATTGCGTCATAAGTCGCGCCGTTGCGGGCGAGAATCTGCTGGGCAGTGTCTTTCTTGAGCTGAGTGATCGCAAGCAACAAGTGCTCAGTCGAAACATATTCATCTTTGAAATTGCTGGCTTCTTTGAAGGCCTGTTCTAACAGTTGGTTCACGGCCTGGGAAAGACCGGGTTGCGCCGCACTGCCCGAGACCTTAGGCAGCTTCTCCAGCTCGCGGTACACCTCGCTCAGAACGGCTTGCGGCCCGACGCCAACTTTCTCCAGCACCGGCGGCACGATGCCCTCTTTGTCTTCGAGCAGAGCCGCCAGCAAATGCAAGGGCAGCAATTCAGGATTTCCGTGCTCAGCAGCGAGCTCGTTCGCCCGTTGCACTGCTTCCTGCGCTTTAACGGTAAATTTGTCCCAGCGAATGGCCATAAATTTGTTTTCCTTCAACTCACCGATCTTGTCATCCTGCGCAGAGAAAGATATATGTATTTTGAAGGGATGAGAAATGCATGGGTTTCTCGCTCCGCTCAGAATGATCAAAAACTTAGGCTGCACTAAGCATCTTTCAGGAACAGCGAACTGGTGGCATAGTCGATCACCGCAGCCTGTCTGTCAAAAACGTCTACACCAAGAATGGCTTCCACTGGCGTTGCGCCTTTTGACGCGAGCGCCGCGTTCACGTGGCTAAGATCCATGGCGTAGAGGGCCTTGGGTCTGGGAACAACGCCATCCAGCTTAAGCTCAGCGCCAGTCAATTGGAAGACCTCCAATTGGGCGCCGCCAGCGCCACCACCCATCCGTCCAAGAGACGTAACTTGCAAGCCAAGATCGCGCGCAAGGGAGAGGCTTACGACGGTACTGGCGGCCCCAGTGTCGATGAGCACACGAATGGCGCGCCCTGCCAGAATTCCTGCGGCTTCGAAGTGTCCGACACCGTTGCGGCTGAGCGGAATCCTGCGGTATCCCTGCGATTCGAGAAATGCAGTCAGCGACATACAAGGACCTCCGGGCTTGGAAACGAGAAACGGGAGGCAGTCAAATTCGGCCACCTCCCGTGAGTACGACGGGCAAGAATGCCCGCCGGTTCATCCGTTTCTAAGACCGATTTACGCAGCCTTGCTGGCGCCCTTGGCCTCGAGTGTTTTCTCGCTGCCAACGTTGACCTTGATCTGCTTCGGCTTTGCCTCCGCCTTCTTGGCCAGCGTGATCTTCAGCACGCCCTTGTCATAATTCGCATGCACGTTATCGGGGCTTACCGTGTTCGGTAACGTGAAGGAACGGGTAAAGCTGCCATACTGCCGCTCGATGCGGCGGTAGTTCTCTTCTTTCTCGTCCTTGTCATACTTCCGCTCGCCGTGCACGGTGAGAGTGTTGTTCTCGATACGGACATCAATGTCCTTCTCATCGATTCCCGGCACTTCGAGCTTCAAGGTGACGTTGTGCTCATCTTCGTAAACATCTACGGCGGGAGCAAAAGTGCTGGCAGTCAGCGCCTCTTCATTGTCGCCATAAGAGTCGCGGAAGAGCCGATTCATGCGGTCCTGCAAAGTGGTGAACTCACGGAATGGATCCCAACGGGTAAGGACTGTCATGGTCATAATCCTCCTTCAAAAATTTGGTTAGAAATTGGTTTAAGGCATCTCCATTCAATTGGATGCCGCTTTAGTATGCTACGATGCTAAAATATGAGTGTCTTATTGTCAACTACAGAATGTAACCAAAAAAATCAATCACTTACACTCATAATCAGGCATTTGAGATAGGCTGTTTCCGGAACTTCCAACAAAATGGGATGATCTTTACCCTGCGTACGGTTTTCTAGCAGACGGAGATTCCTGTGCACATCTCGGGCGGAATCCACAATCACTTCGATGAACTGGGCGGCGCTGACGTGGTAGGAGCATGAGCAGGTGACTAAGGTCCCGCCGGGGCGCAACATCCTAAGTGCCCGCAGATTGAGCTCCTTATAGCCCCGAAGCGCGGTTTCGAGGTTGCGTTTGCTTTTGGCGAAAGCAGGCGGGTCAAGGACAATCGTGTCATATTGATGTCCGGCGGCAGCATAGTCGCGGAGAAGGTCGAAAGCGTTCGCTTCCAGCCATTCGATCTCGCACCCGTTGAGAGCAGCGTTGCGGTCGGCTACTTCAAGTGCAGGCCGCGAACTGTCAACTCCGGTAACCCTTGAACAATGGGGAGCAAGGTGCAAGGCAAACCCGCCGTGATAGCAGAAGACGTCGAGCGCTTCGCCCCGGGCGTATTGGGCTGCGGCCGCGTAGTTCTCACGCTGATCCAGAAAACTCCCCGTTTTCTGACCCGCAAGCGCATCGTAGTGAAATTTGATTCCGTTCATGGTCAAGATCGTGCTGGTCTTCTCTCCATGCAGAAGACCGGAAGTCCGAGGCGGAAGCTGCTCCAACTCGCGAATCTTGGGTTCGACTCTTTCCGCGATGGCTTCAGGCTTGAGTCTGCTGGCCAACTCGCTCAGGACGATCTCGCGAACGGGCCCTGCCTCCATGGCTTGTGTCAGGACTTGGATAGACAAAATATCGTTGTAGCGATCGGCGATCAGTCCGGGCAGGAAATCGCCTTCACTGAAGATGACGCGATAGGCGTCAGTATCGCGCACCACGCGTTCACGATAAGCGACCGCCGCCTGAATTCGCTCTCGCAGGAGCGCAGAGAAATCGGGCACAGGCTCGCGCGAAATCAAGCGGATGGCAATTTGCGAGGCACTGGAGTAAAGCGCTGTCCCCAGGAACTTGCCGCGTTCGTCGGTAACCTGTACCAGCGAGCCAGGTAAAACGCCATCTGTCGAAACCAAATCGGAGCGGTAGACCCAGACGTGGCCTGATCTCAGTCTCTCTACCCCTCGGCGAGAGACGGTAACTTGCGACACTTCAATAAGCTCCGGTTGATACATGGTCAAATCTTAGGGACAAGTCAGCAGGATTGGAAGGCTAGCTCGCTGCCGGATGCTCGGTGGGAACTGATTCAGCCTCAACTTGCGCGGTTGCGCCGTGTCCGGAATCTGCTCGGGCCAGGTCGAGGTCGCGTTGCAGGACATCTAGAATGTTCATGGGAAGTTCAGCGCCCCATTCCTCCAGCTCGTCTTCCGGCCAGACGCCGTTAAGTCGGATGGCGTTTGAAAGATCTTCCGGATAAGCCAGGTTATATGGGCCTTCCCTGAGCAACGTGTCCCCACTTTTACGGCCGGTGTGGATGTCGTAAACCCGCCGGCTGGAATTGCCGCCGTCGTTGATGAATACAAGAAACACTTCACCGTCTTCGCCGTAGTCCGGACGGTAGAACCATGCCTGTGGGGCGTCGCTCTTTGGACGTTGACGGCGGCGGCGATGAGTCGGAACTGTCACCGTAACCGGCGTTTCGTGGGCAGGGTCGTAGTAGAGAATTCGCTGGCACGAGTCGCACACGATGCTATGCTCGCCGGCGCGAATTTCGTTGTAGGTCTGCGGGCGCAGCATAACCTGACAGCCCATGCATTTCTGGTCGCGCGCCTCCGCCAGCCCTGTGCCACGGTACTTCGCGACCCGATCATAGTGCTGCAACAAGTCAGAAGATACGCCGGACCGCGCCTTTTCACGCTTCCCCTTCCATTCCGTGAGCTGTTTTTCGTCCTCCGCTGTCACCTGGCGCGCGACGGCTTTTTCTTTCTCGATCTCCGCAGTTTCGGCTTTTAGTTCCGCCTCGGCTGCCTTCACCTCTTTTTCCCGCACCTCGGCATTCACCATCAGCTCGAGAATCTTGTCTTCATTTGCCCGGATTTCCTGCTCGGCAAACTGAATCTCATGGAGCAGCGCCTTATATTGTTCGTTGGTTTTTACGTCGAGCGATTGGTCGCGGTACTTGGAAATCTTGCCTTGCAGGTCCTGGATGGCGGTTTCGTACTTGCGGCGGGCGCCTTCATCGGCTTTGACGGCGGCTTTGGCCTTTTCGAGCGTAGCTTTGGTGCCGGCGAGTTTGGCCTCGATCGCCGCCACCCGTTGAGGCAAGGCGGCGATTTCCTGTTGCAGGCGCAGGATTTCCCTGTCCGCCTGCTGCAAATCCATCAGATTTTGCACCTCTGGAAGCATCGAGAATACAGCCTGTTTTGATTCTAGCATGTCAAAGTGAATCAGCCGGGCCGAATGCCGCCCATCCTCTTCATCGCATCTATCTCTCGGTGTCCGCCAACGCGAACTTGCCCAGTAGAAAAGGATGTGAGGTCGGCGGCGTGGTTTTGGTCACGTCAACCGGATAGGGCGACTGATTCAGCGTCGGAAATCCCCAAATCTTTCCGGTTCGCAGATCAATGGCAACCTTCCCCATCACCTGCTGGGCGTTGTCCGGCGAGCGCAGCATCGTCGTCCCTGGCTCAAAATACAGAGGATAGGCCTCCGACTGCGCCTGCACCGGCCGGGGAATCAAGAACGGCTGCAATGCGATGATCCCCAGGAAAACCGCGATTGCAATGAGCGGAATCTTGACGAGATAGCCGACTTTCATACTTCCTCCAGTTCGCTGATAGCCGTTTATTATTGCACCATTGATAAAGTGAATGTTTATCGGAGAACCCCATGCATCGCTTGACCTTGGGCGATTTTGAACTCACGGTCCTCTCGGATGGAACTTACTCGCTCGACGCAGGGGGCCTCTTCGGCGTCGTGCCCAAGACCCTTTGGGAACGGAAGGTCAAAGCCGACGAGAACAACCTTGTGCAGGCAGGATTGAATTCAGTCCTTGTGCGCACAGGAAAGAATACGATTTTGATCGAGACAGGAATCGGAAGCAAGCTGCCGGAAAGAATGGTTAAAATCTTCGGCCAGCCGGCGAAGCTGCTGGGAAATTTACACGCAATTGGCGTCGCGCCAGAAGATATCGACGTCGTCATTAACACCCATTTGCATTTCGATCATTGCGGATGGAACACCGTTCGCCAGGGCGACAAAATGGTCGCGACCTTTCCCAAGGCGAAATATTACATGCAGGAAGGTGAGTGGCGTCACGCCCATGAGAATCAGCGCGATGGGTTCAGCTATCTTGCTGAAAACTACGATCCGCTGGTAGAAAGCGGCCGGATGACGCTCTTGCGAGGTAACCGGGAAGTCGTTCCCGGTATTTCAGTCGAAGTTTTTCCCGGACACACAAGAGACATGCAGGCAGTCGTCGTTCAGAGCGGCGGCAAGTCGGCGTGCTATATCTCTGATCTGATTCCGACCACGGCGCACCTTGATCTGAACTGGGTGATGGCGTTCGATCTGTATCCCCTGGAGACCATCGAAAGCCGTAAACGCTATTACGCGCGGGCGATCCCCGAGAGCTGGCTGACGATTTTCACACATGATCCCGATGTGCCTTGGGCGTATGTGGAGAAGGATGAGAAGGGAAAGATGATACCGAAACCGCTCGCGTAGGGTCGGACGCCTCGTCCGCCCAGGCCGAGCAAAGCTCAGCGGCTTCGCGTCAATCCGCGCGGACAAGAGTGCCCGCGCCACACAGCCTGGCTTCGAAGAATTCTTCGACCCGCCCCAGAATCTCGGGCGCGGACTTCGATTCGTAAATTGCCTTGCGCAATCCCGCTCCTCCCGGCACTCCGTGCGTGAACCAGGAGGCGAACTGCTTCATCTTGCCGGCAGCGTCCGGCAGCTCCTCTTCGATCAGCATCGAAAAGTAGGCACGGATCATTTCGTAGCGGTCGGTTTCGGTAGGCTGGTCATAAGGATGCGCGCCAAACGCGCGATTGTTGTCCTCGCGCAGTGCGCTCGGGCCTCGCGCGGCGCGCCCAGGTTCTTCGCTCATAAAAGCAGCTCGCTCAGAATGACAATCCGGGAGAGCAAGCCACGCGCAATATTGCCGAATCTGCCTGAAGATCCACGGGTTTGACGGGGCAGTGCGGCCGATCATGACCGCATCGCAACCGGTTTGCGCGACCATGGCGCAGGCATCTTCGGGCGTGCGGATGTCGCCATTGCCGATCACCGGAATCTTCACGGCATTCTTCACGGCTGCGATCCAATCCCAGCGCGCCTGGCCGCTGTAGCCCTGCTCGCGGGTGCGTGCGTGGAGGGCGACGGCACACAAGCCACATGATTCCGCCATTTTCGCCAGCTCTACGCAGACAATTTCTTCATCGTTCCATCCCGCGCGGAATTTCACGGTGAACGGAATCTTGACCGCGGCCCGGACGGCCTCAAAGATCTTGCCAATCGAAGGCAAATCGCGCAGCAGGCCCGAGCCGCCGTTGCACTTGACGACTTTCTTTGCCGGGCAACCGAGATTCAAATCCACCAGATCGAAACCCAAATCTTCAACGATGCGCGCGGCATCGGCCATTACGCGCGGATCGCTGCCGAAAAGCTGGGCGGAAATCGGGTGCTCGTCTTCGTAGAAGTGCAGATAACGCTTGGCTTTCTTGTCTTTCGCCCGGAGCACGCCATCCGCCGAGGTGAATTCGGTCATGATCAGGCCGCAGCCGCCCAGATTACGGATGAAACGGCGAAAGACGGTGTCAGTAACCCCCGCCATGGGAGCAAGGACGGTGGCGGGAGCGATTTCGACGTTGCCGATAAGCACGCGGCCGGGAACAACTGCCCCCGCACGGACAGGAGTGTCCGCCCCACACGGGCGCGTGTTGTCCCAGAACTTGCGCACTGGCCTATTCTACTGCCTTCCCCAATGAATCTTGTTGTGCCACAATCTACATCACACAAGTATGGCCGAAACCAACGTGACCGGCCCGGTGCCTGAGCCGCCGGGAAAATGGGTTGCCAAAGTAGCCGCGGCGGTGGTTCTGGCCGCGGCAGTCTGGAGTTTCATCGTCTCGATTACGAGCAACCTGATTCTTCCCGCGCTGGCCCGGGTCATGGGCGGTGACCCGCAGTCTCCACTCTATCTGGGCAAGGGTGACTTCAACGTTCCGGCGATCTTTTCTTCGATTTTGCAGCTTTGCCTGGCAGGGATCGCAGCGGCATTGCTCTATCAGTGGTCGCAATCAGCGCCGAGAGTGCGGATAAAGACCATCAAAGCCACATCGTTGGCGGCAGAAGCCGGGATTCCGAGCATTGCACCCGCGATAGCCACGCCACCGGTCGCCGCGCCGATTGCGCGTTCACTCCAACCGGAACCCGCTCAGCCCCAAGCCGCTCCGACTCCTCCACCAGCACCCATCGCGACGCAGACTCCATCGGTCGCCGCGTCACCGACAACGATAGCTTCGCCACAGCCGAAGCCGGCTCCACAACCCGTGGTCGCGGCGAAGCCGCAAAAGCCCAAGAAACCGGCTGAGGTTTACTACAACATTGTCGGCGAGCCGATCAATCCCACGGATAACGATTAACGCGATTTCAGCTATCGCGACGCTGTCTCGAAGCGGAAACGGGGCACTAACGCCGGAATCTTGTGGCTGTATTCCTCGTAGGCGCTGCCGAAGTGCTGGCGCAGGGCAGCTTCTTCGCGGCGGATTTTGATTGCGATAGCGGTAAAAATGAGCAGCAGCCCTGCCAACGCTCTTACTTGTCCGATGGCAATTGCCGTGCCCAAAACCGCAAGCAATAATCCGCTGTAAATGGGATGTCGCACAAACCGGTAAGGACCGCGAATGATTAATTCCTGAACCGATCCCGTGGTGATCCGCGCCGACCAGTTCTTCCCCAAAGTGCGGCGAGCCCAGATGGAGAAGCCCAGCCCAGCCGCCTCAATTGCAAGACCCACCGCCAACCACCCATCCGCTGACGGCAAGAAGCGAAGTTGTAGTAGCGGGACTGGCAAGCGCCAGACCATCAGGGCAAATCCACCGATAAGCATGACCTGGTAACCAATGCGCCCGGCCAGCGATTCCCGCTTAACCGCGGAGACTTCGCTGCTTCGCAGGCGATGGCGCGCCGAGACGAGCCAGTATGCGTACCAGACAGCCCAGAGAATCCAGCAGACTTTCATACCCTGGCCTCAAACCTGCGAAAAACAAAGCCCTCGCCTGAAGCGAGGGCAGGATGAATCGGAACCCGGCGGCTTACTTCTTGACCGTCTCTGCCTTGGCATATTTGCGGCGGAAGCGCTCGACGCGGCCGGCGGTATCCACCAGCTTCTGTTTGCCGGTGAAAAAGGGATGGCAACTTGAACAAATTTCCACGTGAATATCACCACGATGCGTGGAACGGGTCGTGAAGCTATTGCCACACGCACACATGACGCGAACTTCGTTATAAGCGGGATGAATGGCTGTCTTCATATTGACTTGACCTTTCCAGCGAGCTTTTAGATTCTACAGGACTTTCAAAGGATTCAGCAACGGCTGAGACGTTGAAGACAAAGACTTTGCCGCGAAATCCAGGGAAAGACGCGCCGCCAGGAATAAATGAAAAAACGGCAGGGCTTAACCCTGCCGCTGCATTCAGGAAATCCCAATACTACTTGCTGCGATTTACCGCTTTTTTGAGTTCCGCCCCTGGTGTGAACTTCGCGACCTTGCGGGCTGCGATTTTAATCGTGGCCCCGGTTTGCGGATTGCGCCCGTTGCGGGCCTTTCTCTGCGAGACGGAGAAAGTACCGAAACCAATGAGCGCTACCCGGTCTCCCTTTTTCAAAGCAGACGTGATGCTCTCGACAGCCGTGTCAATGGCGGCTGCCGCCTGCACTTTACTGATGTCGCAGCCGGCTGCAATCCGGTCAATGAGATCAGCTTTGTTCATCTTCTCTCCTGGCAGGTCTTGTTTCTTGCTCAGCGTACGCGGGGGAGGGGGAAACGTTCGCCGAGTGCAAAACCTTGCGGCTCTCATTTAGCGCCCGTCCTGATTGAAAGTCAATGTGGAAATCCGCGCCGGACGCTGAATCCGCGGGAGACACGGCAAGCGGGGGCCCCGGAAGAGCAGATCGCACTCTGGGGCGTCGGCTTTTCCTCGCCTCTCCACAGCGGGTTCTACATCTTCACAATATCTACACAAGGGCATTGCCTTTTACACTTGCGCGAATCTCAGAGGCGGGTGCACAGTCGAATAGAGGTAAAGCCCCAGGCCATGAAAGTGTCCGCAGAAGTTTGCCCGTTGTGTGAAGGTACAGGTTGGAAATCGGTTTCCCAAGGATCCGAACGTCGTGTAACCCGCTGCGATTGCCGCTTGCAGGCGCGGACGCAGACATTGCTAGCTAATGCCCGCATTCCCAAGCGCTACGAACATTGCGAGCTCTCCAATTTTGAATTCGACGGGCCCCACCGCGGCTTGGCGCCGGCCCGTCTCGCGGCCTGCAAGTTCGTGGAAGAATATCCGCTGGAGAATACCGGTTTGCTGCTGATTGGCACCGT
>Ga0335081_10022621_pt1 | contig 10167 bp, 7 predicted proteins | sample Lox_Sample_35_FD_206713 | JGI IMG/M metagenome (GOLD analysis project Ga0335081, IMG submission 206713) | Soil microbial communities from Loxahatchee National Wildlife Refuge, Florida, United States - Lox_Sample_3.5 | ecosystem: Environmental > Terrestrial > Soil > Wetlands | place: USA: Florida... | reverse complement strand
GATGGAAGTCCAGGAACACCAAGTTTTTCTATGCTCAAGGCGACAGAGTAACTCATGTTGGCGATTGGTCCCTGGTCAGAGGAGACCTGGAACTGGTAGTATTCTATTTTGGCGTCTGCACCTTGGAGAGCCATGCCAGCAGGGGTTACAGTGAAGTTTGCAATGCCTTGAATATTGACGCCGTCCCATGACGCCGTGTTGTTTGCACTGGTTTGATCAAGGTTAACGTAGACATAAGGGACGTTGACGTTAAACCATGGAGTGTACGCCGTTTGAGCGTTTACTTGGCTTTGAGCAGCCATCATGTACTCCAGTGGCACGATTGTTGCTATTCCGATTGCTATGGCGAGTATTCCGCAAAGTATCAGTTTCTTTTCGATCATTTGGTTTTTCACTGTACAGCTAATCAGTTAAGCGCCTAATAATGCTCCCCCAAGAACAGATTTGTCCCAAACCGTTCCCCCATTGTTCTCAAAGAGAACACCGCTTAGTCGGCAAAAAAATAGTAGCTCTGTTAAGCTCGCAGCTTCTTAACAAGTGCAGCGACGTTTCTTCCCAGTCTTTCGCATTCTTCAAGGTCTTTCTTCTTTGGGGTTCCAGTCACAGCGACGCCGTAATGTTTGTTGTCTGCTCTTCCTTGTACAATCATGCCGTGGATAAGCATGGCCTGAACGATGGAAAGCAAGGTGGTTTCGGCTCCTGAGGCTGTTCCGCCGCTGCTTGTGAAAGCTCCGCCGACTTTCCCCGTCATTTGCTTGTGAATTTGCACCGAGTCGTCAAAAAGTTTCTTGAGTTTGGCGGACATTTGCCCAAAATATGTCGGTGATCCCATGATTATGCCGTCTGCAGCGAGAAGGTCACTGTTTGTGGTTTGCTCAGCCCTTTTGACTTTAACCTCTACTTTTCCTGCTTTTTCAGCGCCTTTCGCCACTGCCAAAGCCATTGCTTCAGTATTACCCGACTTCGAATCAAAAACGACTAATATTTTCGGCAAATGCTTTACCTGACAAGTTCCCATATTACTTCGTCAACTGGTAATATTCTTGCGCCATAAACGTACTCAAGGTACTTTAGGCCTTGCTCTTGGTCTTCCTTTGTAAACGCTTCAACGCCGTCCTTAACCACTACTAGGCGGTATCCCCTGAAGAAAGCGTCGGCAGCCGTGTGGCGCACGCACAATTGAGTATGCAGCCCGCCCAGGACCACGGTTTTTGCTCCATCACCCTTGTATAGAGTCCGCAGCAGTGAGTCTAAACCTGTCTCGAAGAAGCCGCTGTAGGTCCGTTTCTCGACGATGTAATCTTTGGTTGGGTCTGGTTGCAGTTCAGAAATCACTTGGGCGCCCTCTGTTCCTTTTAGGGCGTGTTTGCCCCATTTCATTGTGACTTCAACGTCTTGAGGGTAATGTGCATCGACACTGTAGATAACTGGGATGTTGTTTAGGTGTGAGGTGGTGATAAGTCTCTGCAACGGCACTATGATGGATTTAGCGCTGTCAACCTTCATGGATCCGGAAACAAAATCGTTCTGTACATCTACAAGTATAATGGCTGGTCTATCCACTGGCTTTCACGCTTCGAAAAATAAGAAGATGCTGACACTATTTAGTTTTCCCTCAGGATAGGCATGTCGGACTATAAAGTCCAACGGTAAGTTTCTCAGCGCATTCTTGATTTACTAAAACGGTGTCTTCGATTCTGACTCCACCATATCCCGGTATGTAAATGCCCGGCTCATCTGTCACTACGTTCCCAGTCGTCAAAATATCTTTGCTGTCTGGACTCAAAATAGGCGCTTCATGAATTTCCAAGCCAACCCCGTGCCCAAGGTTATGGACAAAGAACTCTCCGAAACCAGCTGCTTCAATCGTTCGCCTTGCGGCGCCATCAACTTCTTGGGCTGCAACGTTGGGCTTTATGGTTTCGAAGGCTTTTTGATGTGCCGCCTTGACTGTTGCATAGATTTTTCTCTGCTTTTCGTCTGTTTTTCCTGCTATGAATGTTCGGGTCATGTCTGAACGATAAGAGTTGTAGGTTGCGCCTAAATCAACCACCACCAACTCGCCTTCGCCTATTGTTCTGTTTGAGCAGGATCCATGTGGATAAGCTGATGTGGGTCCAGAGGCTATGATAGTGTCAAAGCTAGTCCCGTTTGATCCTTTCTTTCGCATGGCGTACTCAACTTCCGCTGCTACCTCTATCTCTTTTATGTTGGGGCAAATAAGCTCAGAGGCTACTTTCATGCCGACTGATGCCAATTTGCATGCCTCACGGATCAATTCGATTTCGTGTTCATCCTTAACACTTCTCAGCTTAAGGATTAGATTGCCTGCGGGCTCCAATTTTTCTTCCCCGCCGACCGCCTTAGCAAGGATACGCCAACTCTCTATCTGCAACACGTCCACAGCGTACTTTTTGGCAGGGGCTTGTTTCGCCATTTTTTCCATCAGGTTTTCGCCTCGCTTCAAGAGTTCTACTGTTACTTCTTTTGCTTCATTTTTGGCTTGTTCGTAGTTGACTCCTCCAACGAAAAGGGTGTTTTCACCTTGTTTGGGGATAAGAAGCGCGGTTGCGCCCGAAAAACCTGTGAAATAAGCTATGTTATATGGGTTGAAGATGAGGAAGTTGCATTCTAAGCCTTCTTGGGCTGCTGCCTCTTTTAGTGCGTTTGGTCTTTTCATCTTTTTCGCCTTGCTTGTTGAAAGATGACTTTGAGGTTGCTTTAAGTTTTCGCTTCTTATTTTGCGTTATGTATTAAAAAACAGGTCGTTTTGAGCCGTGAATTTTTAAATGAATCAGCCATTAACTTAATATACTTTTCAAATGCCTACCCTAATTGAGTAACGAGGGGTAAGAAAGCATGTTTGCTTACGCGGGAAAAATTTTACATGTTAACCTCACAACAGGAGAAATGAAAAACGAGCCATTATCAGAGCAGATGGCGAAAGATTATATCGGCGGCATAGGCTTAGGCATCCGCTTGCTTTTTGACAATTCAAAACCGGGAACCGACGCGTATGACCCTGAAAACCCCATAATCTATTTAACGGGTCCACTCAGCGGTACCATGGGTCCAACGGGCGGAAATAGCTACGCAGTCGTTTCCAAATCTCCGGCCACTGGCGGCATCGGCAATGCTGAAGCCCACGGTTTCTTTGGTCCGGACCTGAAACGTGCAGGGTATGACGCAATCGTTATCACTGGTAAAGCTCCGAAGCTTTCTTACCTGTGGGTTGACGATGACAAAGTTGAAATCAGAAACGCCGAGTATCTGAAGTACGCGACGGTTAAGGAAACCGACGATAAAATCCGAGCTGAACTTGGCGACTTTTACATCCGTGTCTCAGCCATCGGCGAAGCGGGCGAAAAAATGTGCCGATTTGCAGCCATAATAAACGACGAGTTCCGCGCCATCGGAAGAAGCGGTATGGGCGGCGTAATGGGCTCAAAAAACCTCAAGGCAGTTGCTGTACGGGGAACACATGATGTTAACGTTGCAAACCTTGAAGGCTTCAAAGAATTTGTTAAACTTATTTATGAACGAATGAAGGGACCATCAACAAAGAAATATAAGACATTGGGAACACCAGAAAACGTTCTTGTCCTAAACTCACTCTCAGCGTTGGCAACAAGGAACTGGACAAACGCAACTTTTGAAGGCGCCGACAAAGTTAGCGGTGAATACTTCAACGAACATTATGTAAAGAAAATTGTCGGCTGCGCAACCTGCGGAATGAGATGCGACCACATAGGCGTTGTTCCAGAAGGACCTTACAAGGGCTCAACTTCAAGACTTGAGTTCGAATGCCTTTGGAGCATGGGACCACTCTGCGGGATTGATAGACTTGACGCCATTATCGAAGCCATGCGTATAGTAAACGAATACGGCATGGACGGAATTTCCATCGGTGTCGTGGTAGCTTTCGCAATGGACCTCTACGAGCATGGCATAATCACAAAGGAACAAACAGAGGGTATCGACCTCAAATTCGGCAATGCTGAAGCATTAATTGCTATAATTCACAAGATTGGTAAACGTGAAGGTTGGTTGGGCAATGCGCTTGCTGAAGGTGTTGCGAGAGCCGCAGACATCATCGGCGGAGACGCTTACAAGTACGCTTGTCATATCAAAGGCTTAGAGCTGCCAGGCTACGACCTGAGAACCTTAAAAACCGCTGCATTAGGCTTTAGTGTTTCGTTCCGTGGAGCATGCCACCTTAGAAACGGCGCTTACTCGCCTGACGTTAAAGGCAAGGTCAACCGCTTCAAGATAGAGAAAGGCAGAGGCAAAATGATCACTGAAGAAAGCTACATGTACAACATTATTGACTCACTCATCGTTTGCAAATTCAGCAGAGGCACATACTACGATGGATGGAAGGACCTCACCAACTACTATACCCTTGCAACAGGCATTCCTATTACACCTGAAGAAATGATTAAAGACGGAGACAGAATCGAAAATCTAGCAAGAATATTCAACATTCGCGAAGGAAAAGGCACACGAAAATACGATGATGTACCCTACAAGATAAAGCATTTTCCAGTTCCCGATGAAGGGCCGGCCAAAGGCGTCTGCGTAAATGACGAGGAAATGGCTGTTGGTTTAGATGATTATTACACGTCAAGAGGATGGACAGTTGACGGCATTCCAACCGTTGAACGGCTGCAACAGGTAGGCCTAGGCGACTTAGCCTACATTGCCGAAGATGCGATGAAAGCTGCGGCAGAAGCTAAACCTGAAGTTGCCCCAGAAGCAAAGGCTCAAGGAGGAAACTAAAATGGTGCGACCGCAAGACAGAAAATTCGTTACTGCTGACCCAGAAAAATGCATAGGCTGCTGTGTCTGTGAGTACGCTTGTAGCATGGTCAATGAGAAGACATTCAACCCGACTAAATCACGCATACGCGCCATGAGAATGGGGCCTCTAATCAACATGGCAATTACCTGTAGACATTGCGAAGATCCGGCATGTGTAGCGGCCTGCCCAAGAGACGCCCTCAGCCAAGAAGATGACTCGGGAATAATCCGTGTAGACGAGAACGCATGCAACGGCTGTGGATGGTGCATCAGCGCATGCCAATTCGGCGCCATGAACATGCATCCAGATAAGAAAATCGTTTTCACATGCAATAGCTGCACTGACAACGACACAAAAGAGCCCCAATGCGTCAAATGGTGTCCCGAAGAAGCATTAACCTATGTAACAGCGGAAACGTTAGCGCAGAAATACCGCCAGAAAGCAGTCAAAAACCTGTTCCAAGCGGCAGAAGCAGAAGCAAAATCCAAGTAAAACCATTCTAAGGACTTTTTAGTTTCTTTATTTATTTTCGCTCAAACCCTGTTTTCTTTTTCAACCTTTTCAAAAACTTTTTGCTCAAGTTCTTGGGTAGTGCGACCCATTTGAAACCTCCACTTTTTGTTTAGGTTTGCCCCTTGAAAGTACGATTACGGCAACAACTGCCCCGATCACGAGTGCTACTAATATTGCAATTGCCAGCCCTTCAAAAAATATTAAAGATGGCAAGGCAAAAAACGGGTTTGGAATGGAGTATATTGGTCCATAGTTAGCTCCGAAGACAGTTCCAGAGTCAGCCCAAACCCACACAGTCACTGATTCTAATCCTCCCGTGTAAGTATGGTCTAGGGGAACTACAACGTTCCAATACGGGTACAGGGTGGATGAGGTTCTGTCCGCCGTTGCCAAGGTTGCCGATGTATCCGAGTCATTTATGTTGAGATTTGTGATTGTGGCTTTGGTTCGGTTCCCAAAAACATAGGAGTAACTTATGCTTTTCATAACGTAGTTTTCAGCGGTTTTGATTGCCTGCTCTTTTGGAATGAAGATAGTGGTGTCTCCGATGCCGTAAATCGCGCGGCTATCAGAGAAAGATAAGCTGTAACCGTTGTTCTCTAGACTCAGGGTTATGCCAGTGTAGTCTGCTCCGTTGTAAGTATAGTGCCAATCAAAGAGTGTGTAGTGCCCGAGCATATTTGTTATTTTAAGGTCAAGGTTGCCCAAGACTTCAGTGGCGTTGTTTGATGAACCCGCCGTTTCTAAAAGGGCAACCATTTTTCCAACTTCAGAATCATTTGTCCAAGCCTGATAATTCTGCATAATACTCAAAGCTGCATCATAATTGGTTAGGAACAGTGAGGCATTAAGAAGTTTACCATTGCCATTGTATATGTCGCAGTTTGCCACGCTGTTGTTGCTGATTTGGAAATCCACGGTCGCGCTGACTTTGGAACTGTGAAGTTGGTAGAACAGGTTTTCTGTCTGGAAGCCTGCGTCGGAAGGCTCCTGGTAATCCTGCTGCAAAGTGACTTCGTAGTTGTTCAAGTTAATCTGAAGGACATTTTTCAAGAAAGACAAAGCTCCAGTCTGACTGTTCGCAAGCACGGGGGAAAGCGCTGCGGGGACAGGTGGGATTGGAGCTTTGATGTTAAATGGGGTCAGGAGTGGGTATCGGTCAACATAGTTGTAGAAGGCTTGGAAACTGTTCGAGCTATAATTGGTTATTGTGTATGGGGTGGCGCCTATGCCGTCGCCATTTGTACTTGTTCCGCTGTAGCCGCTCCAGTAGTTGCCGCTGGAACCGTTGTCCCACGAAGGAACTGCTGACTGCAGAGGTCTTTGGGGGTAACCTACTGTTTGGTCAACTAAGTTTTGTTTGTTGTTGACAAAGTTGTTATGGTAGACGGTTTGGCTCCATCCTGTAGTATCTAAAATTATTGCAGTTTGGTTGCAGTTTGAAATGTTGTTCTGAACAATCACGTTGCCCGAATCGAAAAGATAAAGCCCTACACTGTTATTCGTGATTTCGTTGCCAGTGATGAAGTTGAGCCCGCCGGGTCCAATGCGGATGCCCTCACTGCTCATAACGATTGTGTTCCCAACTATGTCGAAATATTGGGCGTAAATCTTAAAGCCGCTTTGGCAGCCGGTAATTTGGCAGTTTTGGACGGTGTTGTTGTTGAAAACGCCCAGTACGCCTGCCTGCCAATTCCCGATTTTGAAGTTTTCCACGGTTACGTTGCTACAGGTCAAATTTAATGCTACGCTGCTTCCGTCGCCTTGAAGCATGTAGCCTGCTCCGTTGAGGACGATGTTGTCTTTTTCCACAATTATCGGGTTCTCTATGTTGCCTGTAAGAGTGTAGGTTTCTCCAATTTGGTGAATTGGCGCTGAGGACGGGGTGACGGTACCGTTGGGTTTGATGTAAATGATGCCTGAAACCGCGGAATGAACGGACTGCACCGCAATTGCGCACAAAAGTAAGGCTAACACGAGAACCAAAGCGGCAATCGCTCTATTCATACCCATCCAAGTTAGAATCAGCCTGCTTAACTTTTAAGATTTGCGAAAATCTTTCACCGAAGGTCGAGCCCGCGAGCTTCAATTTTTGCGCTAAGCTGCCTTTTCAGATATTGTTCCCTTCGTGTAGGGCACGTATTCTCGGATTTGTTCAATTGAGGTTTTTCCTGATTTTTCTCGCTGCTCCTTGGGCAACTTGAACATCAGTGACCTGAGAATCCGCTGCAAAAACTCCTTGCCCATGTAATCGCCCGGTAACAAAATGACATAAGCTTTGGTCTTTGCCTTTACTGCATCTACTGGTCCGCCGACAAAGCCTGTTTCGTCATTAAGCGTTGTGCCAATAGCAACCTTAAGAGCCACTCCCCGCATCCAGTTTCGTTTGCCCACTACTGCGAATGCGCCATGCGGAACAGATTCGCCCGAAGGACCACTCTTGCTGAGCTGGTCAACTTTGACCCAGTAAACATCCGCTGAACCTGCGTTTTCACGCCAGGCCCGGGAAAAAGACGCGGCGAACTCGCCAGCTTCACGAAGAGTTTGCTCGGGTATAGTTTTGCCTTCAGCCTTCACAACTGTGAAGGGTGCTCCTGAAATTTCAGCGTGAAACACAACGTCCTCTTGAGTGGTATATTTTTTTATAAGTACCTCGTTGCTGACCGTGTCCTTGCCTGCAACCACCAAGAACCCATCGGAAGAGGTGAACCAACGGAATTTCTCGTACCATTCTTTATTCTCTCTCTCCAATTTACGTTTGGCAAGCGCTTCCACAATCTCGCCTGGCTTAAGACTCTTGAGCTCCTCAGCTCGGGCAAGCTCTTTTTCAATTTGAGCTAACCGTTTCTTGGACTCCTCCAGCGCCGATTGCGCACCCTCGGTTTTCTGTTTCGCCTTTTTTCCGCGTTCGTAGTACTCGTTGGCGTTTTCGTAAATCGAGTGACGCAGGCTAATGCTGAACTTCAGCCCTTCGATATGCATGTTCAGGGATAGGTTGCGTCCGTCAAAAGATTCAACCCAGGCATAAGGTTCTTTGCCGCCTTTTTTCTCCTCCAAAGCCTCAGCTATGGTGGCCCAGTCTTTTCCTTCCCTGTTTGCCCTGAGCAGAGTTTCTGTGAATGTTTGGAGTGTGTTCAAGTGGCTGTAGATTGTGTTGCCGATGTTTTTGTCGACTTCGGTTTTTTTCTCTTCTTGGCTGATGGATTTTTCTTGGTCAGCGACTACACGTTTGAGTCGTTCAGCTTCCTGTTTAAGCTTACCAACTTCAACGCTGGCAACCGCTTTTTCAGCAGCTATTACTTGGAGGAAAAACTCATCCGCCGCCTCGTTAAACGTCTTATAATCTTGAGTTTTGAATCCTTCATAACGTTTGAGTTTCAGGGGAACTACATCAAGAAAGCTTCCGTCTTGGTCAAGAACTATGTTGGGCTCCAAATTATCCTCCGCTAATTTAGAAAGCAAGCCTTGGAGTCCATCAAAAATACCTTTGGCTTCGTCAAATGTTAAATTTTTGCAAGGTTTGGATTTCTCCACTCCCGCCCTGAGGAGCATCTCTTCCGCGTATACTCCTCCTATGCCCAGAAAACGTGACATCGCCCTCACTACTTCAGTTTCGCCTGCTTTCTCCAAACCTTCCTGCAGTTCGGGCATGGTAAGTTTGAAGGGGTTTTTGCCGCTTGGAGGTGGCAACATCAAGGTTTCGTTTCGCAGAATATTTCGATCTCGCATCCGCTTGAAGAACAATGCCTGCATAATCTGGTTTTTCTCGCTTGTGAGGATTATGTTGCCTTCCCCGAAAAGCTCTGCAACCAAACTGAGCAAACCATCCTTGGTTCTGAAGGTCACCGTTACAATTCTCTCAAACTCGTACTGATCAATGCCGACAAGCCAAGCACTGCGCAAGTACTTTCTTAACGACATACAGAACTCGGGCGGCGTAGCAGGGCTTTCCGGCGCGTAGACGGTTGAGTGTAGCCTTCTGCCCGCTTCCAAAATAAGCCTAATGGGCGGCGCATCAGTCTTGTGAAGCTTGAAAACCAGAGTCTTCTCGTCAAGCTGATAGATGTTGTTCACTCTGGAATCGGTTATTGCCAGCTTTAGTTCTTTGACGGCGGCTGCAATGTCGAAGCTTGTGAATTCTTTCTTGCGCATGTTAAACCATGAAGGGCGGTTTTTAGTAATTAACCTATTTGTATCGCATTAGCGGGAATTCATTAAACTAGTCGTTTTCGAGGCAGAAAATTGGTTATAGAAGACATGACTTGTGGCAGAGCCGACAAAGCAAGAAGAATAATGCAGAAAATGGATCCCGATTTCCAACTACTGCGCAAATTCCCTTTTTTCCCTCTCAAACCAACTAGCTTTTTGTTATCGTTGGAATTGCGACTCTTCTGCCAGTTGCAGCCAGAAAGCTTAAGCTTTTCTTCTTTTCTTTGGTTCTTTAATGAACGCTTCTCCAACTATCTGTTCAACGATGCAAACGATGTCTAAATCTAATAAGTCGATGGTAATTGGGAGCTCATTGCAGATTTCAAGCTTTTGTTTACTTTTCATTTTGAGTCAAAAACAGTTTGACTTAACTCATAAAAAGATTTTATGAATGCGGGATTAAGTTTTTCAGCCGTATACGACTTTAATGAATAGAAAATTAGTTGATGTAGAAGAAAGGGTTTTGAATGGAGAAAGGAAAAACTACTATGAATCTTTCAGTGATTGACCTGTCAGTTTAAGGATTGTTGACTTTCTCAAAACGAGAGTTGATGGAAACTATGTCAATATGGATTTTCTTTTCATGAGAATATTTAGCCTTTGCATAGCTACATAATTTGCAAGCTCCTATTGTTTCCGTAATG
>Ga0335081_10022620_pt1 | contig 10167 bp, 8 predicted proteins | sample Lox_Sample_35_FD_206713 | JGI IMG/M metagenome (GOLD analysis project Ga0335081, IMG submission 206713) | Soil microbial communities from Loxahatchee National Wildlife Refuge, Florida, United States - Lox_Sample_3.5 | ecosystem: Environmental > Terrestrial > Soil > Wetlands | place: USA: Florida... | reverse complement strand
TAAGCGCAAGTTGGGAACCGCGACCCTGGTGAGCGACGCCGATCTCCACAAGGTCAAGCGGATGATCCCGTACTAGTGGTCAGTGGCCGGTGGTCAGTGGCCAGTCAGACAGGAAGTGCCAGTCGTTGATTCTTGCCGTCAGGTTCGACAGATTGCTCGAAGCTCGTAGCTGGCACGGTGCGTGAAGAGGTCAGACTTCAGCTAAGAAGTCTCCTTACCTCCAGCCGCCTAACGATACTCAAAAAGGAGAATAGCAATGCCTCGTGTCAAACGCGGAACCAAACGCCGCGCCAAGCGCAAAAAGATACTTGATCGCGCCAGCGGTTATTTCCTGACAAAATCGAAGCTTTACCGCTCGGCCAAAGAAGCCGTCGAGCGCGGACTGAAGTTCGCCTACTCCGGACGCAAGCAGCGCAAGCGCCAGTTTCGCTCCATCTGGATCGTGCGCATCGGCGCCGCTGCCCGTCTGCATGGTATGAACTACAACCAGTTCATAAGCGGGCTGAAGAAAGCTGGTGTCGAGCTCGATCGCAAGATTCTGGCTGACCTGGCGGTAAATGATCCGGCGGGATTTGGCCACCTTGCCGAGCAGGCGAAGCGCGCGCACGCAGCCTAGCTGGCTCTGGGCTTTAGGCTCTTGGCTTTAGGCTCTATGGCCGCAGCTTTGATTTTCAGCTTTCACTTAAAGGATTGTCATCCTGAGCGGAGCAGAACGATTCGCGCAGCGAATCGTTCTGCGGAGTCGAAGGACCCCTACTCCGCCGCTCCCATCCGAGCCGACGCGAGGCATTCTCTTACCCTCGCTTCGGATTGCGGAATGGGGACGACAGAAACGTCGCGATAAATGCCCTATTCCGTCCCTAAACTGACCGGCTTCTCGCCCGCGGCGCTCGACACCGCCGTCCGCGAATTCCTGTCTGCTCTTGATCAGGAATCCGCCGCCGTCGCTTCCGAGAACGACTGGAAGTCCTACCGCGACCGCTGGATGGCCCGCAAAAACGGCGTGCTCACTCAACTCAATGACCTGTGGCTGAAGGCCGCCCCTAAAGACGCCAAGCGCGAAGTCGGCCAGCGCGTCAACGAACTCAAAGCCAAGGTCGAGCGGACGGTTGACGCCACCCTCGACCGCATCCTGACCGGCACCTCGACGGAGAAGCTCAAAGCCGAGCGCGTCGACGTCACCCTTCCCGGCATCCGTCGTCCCATCGGCGCCGAGCACCCCATCATTAAGGCGATGAACGAAATGCTCGCCGTCTTCCGCAATCTTGGCTACTCGGTCGAGGAAGGCCCCGAAATCGAAACCGACTTCTACAATTTCGAGGCGCTCAACTTTCCGCCGAACCATCCGGCACGCGACACCCAGGACACGCTCTTCATCGCCGGCCAGGAATCGAAGCCGCTGCGCGATCGCCTGCTGCTGCGCACGCACACCTCGCCCGTGCAAATTCGCACCATGCAGAAGATGAAGCCGCCGGTGCGCGTGGTGTGTCCCGGCAAGGTGCATCGCAACGACGCGCCCGACGCCACGCACTCGCCGATCTTTCACCAGATCGAAGGCCTCGCCGTCGACACGAACATTACTTTTTCCGATCTCAAGGGCACGCTCGACCACGCCATGAAAGCGTTTTTCGGATCGAGTGTGAAGACTCGTTTCTATCCGTCGTTTTTTCCGTTTACCGAGCCCAGCGCCGACGTGCAGATCAGCTGCATTTTCTGCGGCGGCAAAGGCACGCGCGACGGCGCTCCCTGCCGCAACTGCAAGGCCAGCGGATGGATCGAGCTTCTCGGCTGTGGCATGGTCGACCCGAACGTGTACGGGTTCGTGGATTACGACGCCTCGAAAGTTTCCGGATTCGCCTTCGGCATGGGCGTCGAGCGCATCGCAATTTTGAAATACGGCATCGACGATATTCAGCTGTTCTTCAACGGCGATGTCAGGTTTTTGGAGCAGTTTGCGTAAATCAGCTCTTAGCTATTAGCTCTTGGCTCTTAGCTTGCTCTCTTGGGATCATGAGCTTGATCTAAAGGCTAAGAGCTAATAGCTAAGAGCCAAGAGCTGAAATGAAAATTAGCCCCCACTGGCTTCGCGACTTCGTTGACCTCCCGGTCGACTACCGCCGTCTTGCCGACGACCTCACCCTTGCCGGTGTCGCCGTCGAAGGCATCTCCGGCGAAGGCGACTCGACCGTCTTCGAAATGGAGATCACCACCAACCGCCCTGACGCCATGAACCACTACGGCGTCGCGCGCGAAGCCTCGGCGCTCTACGATCTCCCGCTCCGTCCGATCGAGCCCAAACTGCCCGCCCCGCAAGCTAAGTCGGAAGTTACTATCGAAATTCAGGTCCCCGATCTCTGCCCGCGTTTCACCGCCCAGGAAATTCGCGGCGCGAGCATCAAGCCATCTCCCGCCAAAATTGCGAATCGCCTTAGCCTCATCGACCAGCGCCCTATCTCGAACGCCGTCGACGCCACCAACTACGTTCTCTGGGAATCCGGCAAGCCCACCCACGTTTTCGATCTCGACCTGCTCGAAGGCCGCCGCCTCGTCATCCGCAAAGCCAAAGCCGGCGAAACTCTGAAAACCCTCGACGGTGTGGACCGCAAACTCACCACCGAAGACCTCGTTGTCGCCGATGCGGTCAAGCCCGTCGGCCTCGCCGGAGTCATGGGCGGCTACGACACGATGATCACCGAGAAGACTCGAAACATCCTGATCGAATCCGCCTGGTGGGACCCGGTCACCGTCCGTCGCATGTCGAAGCGCCACGGCATTCACACTGACGCTTCGCACCGTTTCGAGCGCGGCGCCGATTTCGAATCGACAGTTCCGTCAACAAACCGTGTAGCCGAACTGATTCTTCAATCCGGTGGTGGAACGTTGATCGGCGGCGTCATTGATGTAATCGCCAAACCCCTCGACCTCGCTCCCATCGAACTCGATCTCCGCGAGGTGACGCGAATCCTCGGCGAAGGGCTCAGCACGGTCGAGATCCACCGCATCCTTAAACGACTGGGTTTCTCGCTTATGTCCGGCGGCGAAGGCACGTACATCGTGCAGGTCCCGAGCTGGCGTCTCGACATCGAGCGCGAAATTGACATCATCGAAGAAATCGCTCGGCTGCATGGCTATGATAAGTTCCCCAACACTCTGCCCGCGTATGTGGGCGAAGTCGTCGAGCTTCCGGATGCGAAGAAAGACGCCAAGCTGCGCTCGTCACTGCTCGCGCTTGGCTACAACGAAGCGATCTCGCTGACATTTATTTCGAAGGAAGACGCACAACGCTTCTCATCCGCGCCGGAGATCGATCTCGAGAACCCGATCAGCGAAGAAGCCTCGGTGATGCGCAATTCCATGCTTCCGGGCATGCTGAACATGCTCGCCTACAACCTCAATCGTGGCGTCAACGACGTTCGCCTGTTCGAGACAGGAAATATCTTCGAAGCGGCGGGAAGCAAATCGGTAGAGTTGAAGCGCATTGCGATTGGCGCCACCGGCAATGCCGTTCAGCCGGGAGTGCACCAGGTCGCCCGTCCGTTCTCGTTTTTCGATCTGAAAGGGGACATCCAGGATCTGGTGGGCGCGTTCGCGGCCAATTCGATTTACTACGACTCAAACACGGCCGATTACTATCACCCCGGCCGCTCCGCCCGCGCCGTCATGGATGGCACGACCGTCGCGCAATTCGGACAGCTCCACCCCGACGTGGCCGCGCAACGAAAGTTGAAGCAGGAAGTCTTCGTCGCCGAGCTTTATCTCGATCGCCTGTACAAGCACGAGCTAATGCAGGTCCGATACCAGCCCTTGCCCAAGTTCCCCGCCGTCGACCGCGATTTCTCATTCCTGTTCGACGACGCGGTTGTGTTCGAGCGGATCCATCAGGCGGTGAATGCTCTCAATATCCCTGAACTGCGCGCCTTCGAGCCGGTGGAGATATTCCGCGGCGAGAAGCTCGGCGCTGGCAAATACTCGATCCTCCTCCGCGCCACTTTCCAATCCGCCGACCGCACCCTCCGCGACGACGAAGTCGCCGCCTGGTCCGCGCAGATCATAAAATCCTTGGAGAGATTAGGCGGAGTACAGAGAGCTTAGCCATGATCGCTGAGTCAAAACACCTCATTAATCTGATTGAATTCAGTGCCGTCGGGCTTATCCTGAAGGTCCCATCTGGCGTCTTCTATACCAATCAATCTGGCGGATACGCTTGTGAGCATCCTGAAATAGAGGGGGTGTTCTATCCATTACCTGTGAAGCCGGGCAATGCTGAATTATCTGCATTGACTCAGCATTTCAACGGCACATGGGGCCATATCAATGAAACCGATGTCGAATTTATCGACCGAATGTTGCGCAGCAATGGACACAGCGCTTTGTCGGTTGATCAGACTAAAGTCGATCAGTCGTATGACGCGTGGGTTCACATTAAGGTGAAGGCCGGGTGTGAGGACTTGTGCGGGTTTGGCAACTGTGAAGGTGTCCTGATTTGGCCTAACAGCGACTGAAGACGTTCTCACCTCCAACGCGCGTTCTCACGCCCCACTCCGTGGTGAACTGAATCCTCCATGTGCTAGGCTAGCCTTCCTATGGCTCAGGTTTCCGCCTATCCCAAGCATTTCCTTTCGGACCGCGTCGCGCATTTCACCGAATCGGTAATCCGCGAGATGACGCGTCAAGCCATGCAATACAACGCCATTAATCTGGCGCAAGGCTTCCCCGACTTCTCCGCGCCTGAGGAGATCAAACGCGCCGCCCAGCAAGCCATCTCCGACAACCACAATCAGTACGCGATCACCTGGGGCGCGAAGAGTCTGCGCAACGCGATTGCGCGGCAGATGAAGGAATTTCAAGGGATTGAAGTCGATCCAGAACGCGAAGTTGTAGTTTGCTGCGGCTCAACCGAAGCGATGATCGCCACCCTGCTTGCGGTCTGCAACAAGGGAGATGAGGTCGTTGTTTTCGAGCCCTTCTATGAGAACTACGGCCCGGACTCGATCCTCAGCGGCGCTAAGCCGCGGTTTGTCAGCCTGCGCCCGCCGCAATCCTCCAATGAAGAGTGGACATTCGACGAACAAGAACTGCGTGACGCATTCCAGCACCACACCAAGGCTATCATCCTGAATACGCCAAATAACCCGACTGGCAAGGTGTTCAGCCGGAAAGAGCTGGAACTGATTCGCGATCTCTGCGTCGAATACAACGTGCTCGCCATCACCGACGAAATCTACGAGCACATCATCTACGACGGCGCGCAGCATATCTCGATAGCTAAGCTCGACGGCATGCGTGAGCGCACGGTAACGATCAACGGTCTTTCCAAGAGCTACAGTGTCACCGGATGGCGCGTCGGCTGGGCAGTTGCTCCGCCCGAGATTACAAACGCAGTCCGCAAGGTGCACGACTTCCTGACCGTCGGTGCGCCCGCTCCTCTGCAGGAGGCGGGAGCCGCGGCTCTGGGCCTGCCCGCGAGTTATTATCTCGACTTAGCCGAAAAGTATCGGACGCGCCGCGACCATCTCATTCCCGCCTTGGAAAAAGCAGGTTTCCGCTGCTACCGCCCGCGCGGGGCATATTATGTGATGACCGACATCAGCGCTTTTGGATTCGAGAATGACGTGGAATTCGCTCAGCACCTCGTGAAGGAAATCGGAATTGCGTGCGTTCCCGGATCGAGTTTTTATAAGCATCCGAAGGACGGCGCTAACCAGGTACGTTTCGCCTTCTGCAAGCGTCCCGAGACGCTGGACGAAGCGGCGCGGCGACTGCAGAAGTTGGTGCAGAAGTAGTCGTTGCAGCAAATTTGTAATTTGCAATTTGTGATTTGTAATCTGAGAAACCTTGCATCCGGCAAATCACAAATTACAAATCACAAATCACAAATTAGAAATTCTGGGTGTCTCTGTGACTCGGTGGTGAAAAAAGCCTGAACGGATGACCTCCCATACCGGACTCGATCATCTCGACCTGCTCATCATCGCCGTATATCTGGCCGGAATCACGCTGTTCGGTCTGCGCTTCCGAAAGAAACAGCGCTCCATGTGCGACTACTTTCTGGCCGACCGCAACATTCCATGGTGGGCCATTGCGTTGTCGATCGTCGCCGCCGAAACCAGCACGCTCACCATCATCAGCATTCCCGGCCTGGCTTACGACTCGAACCTGACTTTCCTGCAAGTGGTCATGGGATACGTTGTCGGCCGAGTGATTATCAGCTTTTTGCTGTTGCCGCATTACTTTCGCGGAGATCTCTACACTGCCTATCAACTGATCGAGCGGCGCTTTGGCCCTCGTCTGCGCACCGTGACCGCTGGACTGTTCCTGCTCACGCGCGCGGCGGCCGAGGGCGTGCGCGTCTACGCGGTCTCGATCGTGGTGGCGATTGCGCTCGGTACGGGCGAGATTGCCTCCATTGCAATCATTACCCTGCTTACTTTGATCTACACGTTCGAAGGCGGCTTGGCAGCGGTCATCTGGACCGATGTTGTCCAAACTGTGATCTACGTCGGCGGAACTCTGGTCGGACTATTCACCATCCTCCACCTAACGCCCGGCGGATGGCAGACGGTGCACGATGTTGCCACAAGCCTTCATAAGTTCCAGATCTTCGACTCGCCGACGACGCTGCACTGGCCCTACCTCAACTTGATGAAACCCTACACGCTTTGGACGGGGATCATTGGGGGCGCTTTCCTGACCACAGCGAGTCATGGCACTGACCAGTTGATCGTGCAACGCTTGCTGGCTGCTCGCAGCGAGCGGCAGTCGGTGCTGGCCTTGCTCTCCAGCGGCGTCGCAATTTTGTTTCAGTTCGCCTTATTCCTGCTCGTCGGCGTCATGCTCTTTGCCTTCTATCGCATACCCTCTTCGGCTTTTGGGCGGGCCGACCGCATCTTCCCCACGTTTATCGTGAGCAGGATGCCGCATGGGATTTCGGGATTGCTGATTGCGGCCATCCTGGCAGCCGCGATGTCGAACCTGAGCGCGGCGCTCAATTCGCTGTCGTCAAGCTCGATGATCGATTTCTATTTTCGTTTTCGGCCTGAGATCGAGGAGAGGAAACGCCTGCACTTATCGCGGTTGGCGACGGCGGTGTGGGCAGCGGTTCTGTTCGTCCTGGCGATCATTGCCCTGCACAAAGCGGGACGCGTTGTCGAAGTCGGGCTGCAAATTGCATCGGTGGCCTATGGCGCGCTGTTAGGCGTGTTCCTGCTGGGAGTGCTGACGAAGCGAGCAAATCAGAACGGTGCGCTGCTAGGAATGGTATGCGGTTTCGCTCTCGAGCTGTACTTGTGGCTCGGGACAACTGTCCCCTGGACGTGGTGGGTGGCGATCGGGACCATCGTGACATTCGCAATCGGGTATGGATCGAGTTTTATTGCGAATCGAAAGACAAAACCTTGAACCACAGGGGACACAGAGGAAATCCTGATTTCTTGTATTTCTCAGCGTCCTCTGCGTACTCTGCGGTTAGAATTCGTAACTCTGCAGATTGCAATGACTCAGACAGAAAGCTCGCGCCCCGAACTCGCCCGCGACCTCCGGCTCTCACATGCCGGCGCGATCGTGGTCGGGACCATTATCGGCAGCGGCATTTTTCTTGTCCCTGCCGAGATGATGCAGGCGGTCGGGTCGGCGCGGCTGGTCTACGCCGCCTGGGTGGTGGGCGGCATCCTCTCGTTTTTCGGCGCCCTCACCTATGCCGAACTTGGCGCCATGAAACCCCAGGCGGGCGGCGAGTATGTTTACGTTCGCGACGCCTACGGCCCGCTTGCCGGATTTCTCTATGCCTGGACCTGGTTCCTGATCGCAAAGCCTGGATCGATTGCTACCATCACTACCGGGCTGGTCCGCATTCTTGGAACTTTTTCGGTGTTTTCGTTCTTCTCCCAATCGTTCATCTCCCATCCCATCACGCTCAGTTATGGCCAGCTTGTCGCGATCGCGGCCACGATTCTGATTTCCTGGCTCAACTATATTGGCGTGCGCAAAGCGGGCGAATTTCAGTTCTTCTTTACGCTGTTGAAGGTCGCCATCATTGTCGGGATCGCAGCGGTGGGTTTTTCTTATCGTGGCGGGAGTTGGGCAAACTTCTCCACAGAATTTTCCGGGGCCACGGGCGGGATCGCAGGCTTCTTCGCAGCACTGGTGGCCGCGCTCTGGGCCTATGACGGCTGGAACGATCTGAACATGGTCGCCGGCGAAATCCGCAATCCGCAGCGCAACGTGCCGCTCGCGCTGATTTGGGGGGTCGCCACGGTTGGTCTGCTCTATGTTCTGGTGAATGCCGCCGTGCAGTACGTGCTTCCTGCGGCCGCCGTGGCTGCATCCCAGCGCGCCGCCTCCGCTGCGGTGGCCATGGTCCTCGGACATCCGGGTGCGATGCTGGTCTCAGCCGCCATGGCCTTGTCGATGCTCGTCACCCTTAACGGCACCATTATGAGCGGCGCCCGGGTCCCCTTCGCCATGGCGCGCGATGGATACTTCTTCCGGTCGATCGCGGAAGTTCATCCGCGCTTCCGCACGCCATCGGTAGCCATCGTCGTGCAATGCGGACTGGCGATCGTTCTTCTGCTCTTGGGTGGAAATTTTCGTCAGTTCTTTTCCCTTACCATCTTCGCGGAATGGCTGTTTTACATGATCGCGGGCAGCACGATTTTTGTTTTCCGCTGGCGCGATCCCGGGGCTGATCGCCCTTACCGAGTGTTGGGATATCCGGTAGTTCCGGCCTTGTTCCTGATCGTTGCCGCCGTGCTTCTGTACTACACTTTTGCGGGAAACTGGCCGCAATCGGGATACGGAACACTGGCGATTCTGGCGGGCGTTCCGGTGTTCTACTTCTTCGCCCACAAGAGGCAAAAGTTGTAACGCAGAGGTCGCTGAGTTCTCGCAGAGATCGCGGAGATAGCTTTTCTCCGCAGCTATGCGTAAGCGGGGCACAGGTAAATTTCAGGGAAAAGAAAAATCCCAAGCCTCATTGCGAGACTTGGGATGTTGCTTTTGCGCGCGTTTCGCCTCTGCCGAACGCTCGCGGTAGTCAGGAAATGCCTACTGCAGGTTGATGTTGAACTTGGCCGAGATCTTCTGGCTCCCGATTTGAGTTGTCAGTGCTACGCTGGCGGGTCCGGCAACTGGGTCAACGCAAACCTTATTGCTGCCCGCGCAGAAGCCGTTGTTCTTGCCGGTTTGGCCCAAAGTTCCAAACGCGGTGTCATCGTAAATGATGATGATGCTGCCAGCGGGGAACGGGTTCGGGCCGAAATCGAACTTGCCGGTGTCGAGGATGAAGTTCTTACCTTGTTTGACGATCAGGGAGACGATCAGGTCGTCAGTGTTGTCGCCGGTATCGTCCTCGTAGAACCAGAAGATCTGGCCGCAAGCGGTCGCGTTGGGATTGTTCCCGTCGCAAGCCGCCAAGGACCAGGTGTAGGCCGGGGTGCCAATGACGACGCCACCGGGTGCGATGGTGGAGCAGTCGGTACCGCCACCGAAGCAAGGCCATTCATCGGCGCCACCTTCATCGAGCGGTGGCAGGGCGCCCATGCCAAAGGACAACTGGAACAGCTTGGTTGCCGCGGCTTGATTTTGCACGCCCACGCCGGACCATGCTGGATGCACGACCGCGAGTTTGAGGTGGTGGGGTGACTGTGCCAGGGCGAAGACGCTGAGCAGACAAACTACAACGATGAGCGATAGGCGAAATCTCATATCGAAATCCTCCCGTTTCAAAGTTGCCAGATGGGGGGCGGGCTTGGCAGTCCGGTGTTCTGGCGCGGCAATTTTACGCCGGTCTTGGCAACTGTCAAATGAAAAGTCAAAGCCGTTTGTGCAACGGAGCTGACTGATCTGGCTTGGCGCCCGCTCTGTGGGATCGCCTGAATGGGTACGTTAACTGACATTCCAGGAGAGGAGCGCCAGCGCGTCTGATATCTTGATCGGTCGGAACCGGTTCGAAAATTTCTTCCATGGCGAAGCTGATCTGCCACGTCGTAGGCGCGCGCCCGAACTTCATGAAAGCGGCGCCGGTGATGCGCGCGCTCGCATCCCCTGGCGTGGGTCAGATATTGGTCCACACCGGACAACACTACGACGTCAACATGTCGGACATATTTTTCCAGCAATTGGGAATGGCTGAGCCCGATTTCAACCTGGAGATTGGGTCCGGCTCCCATG
>Ga0335081_10022618_pt1 | contig 10167 bp, 6 predicted proteins | sample Lox_Sample_35_FD_206713 | JGI IMG/M metagenome (GOLD analysis project Ga0335081, IMG submission 206713) | Soil microbial communities from Loxahatchee National Wildlife Refuge, Florida, United States - Lox_Sample_3.5 | ecosystem: Environmental > Terrestrial > Soil > Wetlands | place: USA: Florida... | reverse complement strand
GGCCGGTCGCTGGTCGGGGCGACGGTCGCGATCGTCGGCCTGGGAGCGACCGGCGAGGCTGTCGCCGTTCGCCTCGCCTCGTTCGGAACGCGGCTGCTCGCTGTCCGCGCCCGCCCCGAGCGCGGCGTCGGCCCGGGGGTCGAGCGGGTCGTCGGCCCGGCGGGCCTGCACGAGGTGCTCGGCCAGGCCGACGCGGTGGTCTGCTGCGCGATGTACGAGGCCGGCTCCGCGCCGATGTTCGACGCCGCGGCCTTCGCGGCCATGCGGCCGGGTGCCGTCTTCGTCAACGTCGCCCGCGGCGGCCTGGTCGACGAGCCCGCGCTGCTGGCCGCGCTGGAGTCCGGGCACGTCGGCGCGGCCGGGCTTGATGTGCATGCGACCGAGCCTGCCGACCCGGACTCGCCGCTGCTGCGGCATCCCCGTGTGCTCGCGACGCCGCACGTGGGCGGCCTGACCGACGTCATGTTCCGCCGTACCGGCGAGGCGTTCGCCGCCAGCCTCCGGCAGTGGGCGGCCGGCGAGCCGCCCTGCTGGCCGGCCAACGCGCCGATCACCAGGCGCTGCCGGATCGCGGGCCGCGCAGATACCGGGTTCTGATCCTGCGCGCGGTCAGCTGCCCTTGGCCAGGAACGCGCGCAGGTGGTCCAGCGGCCAGGTGTTGATGACGTCGTCGGGGGTGAGCCAGCCGCGCTGCGCCGTTCCGACGCCGTACTTGAGGAAGTCCAGGTGACCGGTAGCGTGCGCGTCGGTGTCGACCGAGAACGTGACCCCGGCGTCCCTGGCCGCCTTGATGTGGTCGGAGGCCAGGTCGAGCCGCTCGGGATGGCAGTTGACCTCCAGGGCGGTGCCGGTCGCCGCGCACGCGCGGAAGAGCTCGCTCCAGTCGACGTCGACCGGCGGCCGCTTGCCGATCCGCCGGGTGCTCGGATGCCCGATCACGTTCACCGCCGGGTTCTCGCACGCGCGCAGGAACCGCCTGGTCATCTCGGCCCGCGGCTGGTCGAAGTGCGAGTGCACGGACGCTACGCAGATGTCGAACCCGGTCAGGATGTCGTCGGGCCAGTCCACGGTCCCGTCCGGCGCGATGTTCAGCTCGGTGCCGTGCAGCAGGCGCATCGGCGTGCCGCCGTCGGACGCAATCTGGTGCTCCAGCTTGCGGACCAGGTCGCGCTGCTCGAGCATCTTGTCCAGGGTCATCCGCTGCATGAACAGGTTCGGCGCGTGGTCGGTGACCGCGAAGTACTCATAGCCCCGGGCCCGGGCTTCGGTCACCATCTGCTCCAGGGTGCCGACCCCATCGGTCAGGTTGGTGTGGGTATGCAGGTCGCCCCGGATGTCGCTGACCTGCACCAGCCGGGGCAGCTCCCCGCGCAGCGCCGCTCGTACCTCCCCGGTGTCCTCGCGCAGCGGCGGTGGCACCCAGGCCATGCCGAGCCTGTGGTAGACCTCTTCCTCGGTCGCGCTGACGATCAGGTCCCCGGTCTCGACGTCGAACAGGCCGTACTCGGACAACTTGAGCTTCTTGCGTACGGCGATCTCCCTGACCGCGACGTTGTGCGCCTGCGAGCCGGTGAAGTACTGCAGCGCCGCGCCCCAGCAGTCGGCCGGGATCACCCGCAGGTCGACCTGGATGCTGCCGCCCTGCGCCGGGTGCCCGGTGCTGATCCGCACCGATGTCTTGGTGTCTCCGTGCGCGATGACCTCGGTTACCCCGGCAAGCTCGGTCAGCGTCCGCATCAGCGGCCCCGAGTCGTCCGCCGCGGCGAGGATGTCGATGTCGCCCACGGTCTCGGCGAAGCGCCGCAGCGAGCCCGCGTGCTCGCACCGCTGGCAGCCCGGTACCGCGCCGATCGCGGCGACGATCCGCTCGGCGACCTCGGCGGCGACGTTCAGGGGCACTCGCTGGCCGAGGCTGCGGGCGAGTTCGATGCCGTGCCGCAGCTTCTCCTCGCTCTTCGGGCCGAACCCCCGCAGGTTCCTCAGCCTGCCCTCGTCGATCGCCGCCGACAGCTCGGGTACGGAGCTGATGCCCAGCTCCTTGTACAGGGTGAAGGCCCGCTTCGGTCCCAGCGCTGGGATCTTCGTCATCTCCCTGACCCCGTCGGGGATCGTCGCGCGCAGGTCCTCAAGCTGGGCGATGGTGCCGGTTTGCTGATACTGGACGATCTTGGCCGCGATTGATGCGCCGACGCCGGGGATTGCCCGCAGGCCCGCTTCGTTGAGCTCGCCGACATCACCGCTGAAGCCGCCGACCGACTTGGCCGCCTTCTCGTAGTTCCTGGCCCGGAACGCGTCCCCGCCCGAGATCTGGAGCAGGTCGGCATACTCCTGGAGCAGGCCGGCGACTATCTCGTTCGTCTGTGGCATGAGCTCATCCTGCCGCGGCGCGGCGCGGGGAGGCGAGCGGGAGATACTGCGAGCGAGCCGGTCGGTGCCCGACGCGAGCGGGAGAAGGTGCATGAGCGAGGAGCCGCTGGAGTGCTACCAGGACGAGATCTACCGCGCGGGCCTTCGCGGGGAGAGGCCCCTGCTGCCCGCCGGCCTTGCCGCCCTTGAGGACCTCGCGCGCGAGCGGATGGCGCCTGAGGCGTTCGGCTACGTGCGCGGCGGCGCGGGCACCGAGGACACGATGCGCGAGAACGCGGCGGCGCTGCGCCGGTGGCGCATCGTGCCGCGGATGCTGACCGACGTCAGCGCGCCGTCGTTCGCCAGCACGGTGCTCGGCACCGACCTGGCCGTTCCTGTGCTGCTCGCCCCGGTTGGCATGCTTGGCGCGGTGCACCCGGACGGCGACCTCGCGGTCGCCAGGGCCGCGGCGAGCACAGGAGTGCCGATGATCTCATCGACCGCCGCCTCGTTCGCGATGGAGGACATCGCGGCGGCCAACGCGGACGGGCAGCGCTGGTTCCAGTTCTACTGGCCCAAGCACCGGGAGGTCGCGGCGAGCCTGCTGCGCCGGGCCGAGGCGGCAGGCTTCCGCGTGCTGGTGCTGACCGTGGACACCAGGCTGCGCGGCTGGCGGCCCCGCGACCTGGACAATGCGTTCCTGCCGTTCCTGCGCGGTATCGGGGTTCAGAATTACTTCAGCGACCCGGCGTTCTGCGCGCTGCTGCCCGGCCCGCCGGCCGAACACCCGCAGGCGGCCATGGACCTGTGGTCAGCGATGTTCAACGACCCCTCACAGACCTGGGACGACCTGCCGTTCCTGCGGGAGCACTGGGACGGCCCCATCGTGATCAAGGGGATCCTGTCGGCTGACGACGCGCGCCGGGCGAGTGACGCGGGGATGGACGGGATCGTGGTCTCGAATCATGGCGGCCGCCAGGTCGACGGCGCGCGGGGCGCGCTCGACGCACTGCCGGAGATCGTGGCGGCTGTAGGGTACCGGCGGACGGTGCTGTTCGACAGCGGCGTCAGGGGCGGCGCCGACGTGATCAAGGCGCTGGCGCTCGGGGCGAAGGCCGTGCTGATCGGCCGGCCCTACGTGTACGGGCTCGGCCTGGCCGGGGAGGAAGGCGTTCGGCATGTGCTGCGGGCGCTGCGCAACGATGTCGAGGTGACCATGCGGCTCGTCGGCCTGGCCAGCCTGGCCGACCTCGGCCCTGACCTGCTGGTCCGGGCCCGCTAGCGCCTGTCCCGTAGATCTCCGCTGGCACCGACGGCTCTACCGCGCGGCATCACCGGCCTGGGCAACCCGGAGCACAACGCGGCTGGTCTTTTCGCGCCGCGCGGCCCGCGGCCGCCTGGGCGAGCACCCCCGCCCGGATCGGGGCATACCAGCCGAAACCGCACATGATCATCTGGCTGTCCGTGGAATGGATGCCACATCCACTGCGTATTCTGGGACATCCGCCACATCCATCAAGATCATCTCCGGGACGGCCCGCGCCGGACCGCAAGGCGAGCCGTCAGGACCTGGCTCCGCGACCCAATCCAGCCCGCTCCGCGGGCCGGCCCGGGCGAGGCACCGCCTGGCTAGGAAGCCTCCGATGGATCCAGGGTCAGCGAGACCGAGTTGATGCACCACCGCTGGTCGGTGGGCACGTCGTAGCCCTCGCCCTCGAACACGTGGCCGAGGTGCGAGTCGCAGTTGGCGCAGCGGACCTCGACCCGGGGCCGGCCGGGCAGCGAGCGGTCCTCGAGCAGCACCACGGCGTCACCGTCGGACGGCTGGTAGAAGCTCGGCCAGCCGCAATGCGACTCGAACTTGGCGTTCGAACGGAACAGCTCTGCGCCGCAGGCGCGGCACCGGTAGACGCCGCGCGTCTTGGTATCGGTGTACTCGCCAGTGAACGGGGCCTCGGTGCCCGCCTGGCGTAGCACCCGGTACTCCTTCGGGGTCAGCCGCTTGCGCCACTCGTCCTCAGAAAGCTGAACCTTCGCCATACGGCGAGATTAACTCAGAAGCTGACCGAGTACTCCACCGCCGCCCCCTCGTCGGCGGCGACTAGCTCCACCTCCCGCACGTGCCCCGCGGCGGCCACATCCGACAGAACTGCACCGAGCGCGTCCAGCTCTCGCCTGGGCGCGCTGACAGTCAGCCGGCTCACGTCGGCCTTCTGCGGCAGCCTCGCCTCGGACTTGGCCTTCCGGATCGCCCCGATGGCCGCTGCGGCAGCGTCCAGTCCAGTGCCATCGCCCCACGCAGCCCCCTCGAGGGTTGCGGTCGGCCAGCTGGCCAGATGGATCGACCCCTCGTTCCACCACGACCAGGCCTCCTCGGTCACGAACGGCAGCATCGGTGCGAGCAGCCGCAGCAGCGCCGACAGGGCGGTGCGCAGCGCGGTCACCGCTGACCCGGCCGCTGCGGCGTCGGTGCCGTAGGCCCGTGGCTTGACCAGCTCCAGGTAGTCGTCGCAGAACTGCCAGAAGAACTGCTCGGTGAGCTCCAGCGACGCGGCATGGTCGTAGCCGTCGAGCGCGGCCGTACACCTGGCGATCAGGTCGCCGAGCCTGGCGAGCATGGCCAGGTCGAGCGCATCGGTGACCGGCGCCCCGCCGTCGGCGGGCTCGCCGAAGCCCAGCACGAACCTGGTCGCGTTGAGTATCTTGATCGCCAGCCGCCGCCCGATCTTGAGCTGCGCCAGGTCGAAGGCGGTGTCCACACCGAGCCTGGCGCTGGCCGCCCAGTACCTGACCGCGTCGGTGCCGTACTCGCTGAGCATGTCCGCCGGCGTGACCACGTTGCCCGCCGACTTGGACATCTTCTTGCGATCCGGATCGAGGATCCAGCCGGAGATGGCGGCGTGCCGCCAGGGCAGCTCGCCGGCCAGCAGCTGGGACCTGAGCACGGTGTAGAAGAGCCAGGTCCTGATGATCTCGTGGGCCTGCGGGCGCAGGTCCATCGGGTACACCCGGGCGAGCAGGTCCTGGTCGGCGGGCCACCCGCCGGCGATCTGCGGTGTCAGCGACGATGTCGCCCAGGTGTCCATCACGTCGCGGTCGGCGGTGAACCCGCCGGGCACGTCACGCTGGCCCGGCGAGTAGCCGGGCGGGGTGTCGGCGGCCGGGTCGACGGGCAGCGCGCCGTCGTCCGGCAGCAGCGGCGAGCCGAGGTCGGGCGCGCCGTCATCGCCGAGCGGATACCAGACCGGGATCGGCACGCCGAAGTACCGCTGGCGGCTCACCAGCCAGTCGCCGGTCAGGCCGTTCACCCAGTTCTCGTACCGCACCCGCATGTGCGGCGGGTGCCAGGCAATCTCGCGGCCGCGGTCGAGCAGCGTCTGGCGCAGCGCGGGGTCGGCGCTGCCGTTGGTGAGGTACCACTGGCGGGTGCTGATGATCTCCAGCGGCAGGTCGCCCTTCTCGTAGAACTTCACCGGGTGGGTGACCGGCTCGGGCTCTCCGCGCAGCGCACCGGCCTCGCCGAGCAGCGCGGCGATCTGCTTGCGCGCGGCCCTCGTCTGCAGCCCGCCGATCTGCTGGTAGGCGGCCAGCCCGGCCGGGCCGGTGATTCCCTCGGGCGGATCGGCAAGCAGCCGGCCGTCAGGGCCGAGCACCGGGCGGGTAGGCAGCCCGAGGTCGCGCCACCAGGTCACGTCCGTAATGTCGCCGAACGTGCAGATCATCGCGATGCCGCTGCCCTTGGCCGGGTCGGCCAGGCGGTGCGCGAGGATCGGCACGGCCACCCCGAACAGAGGGGTGATCGCTGCCCGGCCGAACAGGTCGCGGTACCGCTCGTCCTGCGGATGCGCCACGAGCGCCACGCACGCAGGCAACAGCTCCGGCCTGGTCGTCGCGACGATGACCTCGCCGCCGGGCTGGCCCCCGCCGGGCTGGCCCCCGGGGGGCTGGCCGTCGCCAGCCAGGGCGAACGCCAGCCGGTGGTAACTGCCGGTGACGTCGCGGTCCTCGATCTCGGCCTGGGCGACGGCGGTGCCGAAGGTCACGTCCCACAGCACCGGGCCCTGGGCCAGGTAGGCCTGCCCGTCGGCCAGCGCGCGCAGGAACGCCCGCTGCGAGACCGCCGCAGGCGCGTCATCGATCGTGCGGTAGCTGGTCGTCCAGTCCACGGAGAGCCCGAGCCGGCGCCAGGTCTGCTCGTAGGCGCGCTCGTCCACCTCGGTGAGCTCGCGGCACAGTTCGACGAAGTTCCGCCGGGAGACCGGGAGCCTCGCGGCGGTGCCTGCGCCGTTCGCGCGATCCGGGCCAGGGGGCACCAGCCCAGGCTGGTAGGGCAGGGACGGGTCGCACGTGATGCCGTAGTAGTTCTGCACCCGGCGCTCGGTCGCCAGGCCGTTGTCGTCCCAGCCGATCGGGTAGAAGACTTCCTTGCCGCGCATGCGCTGGTAGCGCGCCACCACGTCGGTATGGGTGTACGAGAAGACGTGGCCGATATGCAGTGACCCGCTCGCCGTCAGCGGCGGGGTGTCGATCGAGTAGACCTCGTCGCGGCTCTTGCTACGGTCAAACTTGTACTACCCGCCCCATTTCCCACGCACGCAACCAGGTGTCCTCGATGCCGTCAAGCGTCGGCTTGTCCGGCACGAGTCGGGCGGGAATGGAGTGGGTGCTCATGGCGCCGATGATAGCGCGCGGGTCGGCCGGGATGCATCTGACTAACTCCCGGCGTAACGGCAGGGGCCCTGCCGCCAAGGCGGCAGGGCCCCTGCCCAGTGTGCCGATCGGTCAGGCGGGCATGTGCAGAGCGGTGCAGCCCTGCGCGGTGTCGACCTCCGGGTTAGCCATGATCCTTGAGATCGTGGTGCCGCCGTAGACCTTCACGGCGGGAGCACCGTACTGCGCGTCCTTGCCGAAGTTGCGGGTCGTCACGCCCTTGATCACGTTGCCGAAGTTCCAGACGCAGGCACCGGCTGGGAACAGCCCGTGCCCGACGTTCTGGCCCTTCTTGTTGGTCAGCGTCCAGAACGGGTAGAACTTCGCCGACAGCGGCGGTGCCGTGCAGTTCAGCCCGGTGAACGTGTTGCACAGGAACTCTGACCCAGGTATGTCGGTCTCGAACTGGATCTGCGGATACGTCTGGCCGGCCTGGTCGAACGGCCCGATATATCGGATCGACGTCGGCACGTTGGGCGATCCGTTCGGCCACGAGGTCCTCTGGTAGGGCACGCCGTCGAAGTCCAGGTCACCGTTCTGGAACCGGTTGGCCTGGCACCAGTTGATCGGCGAGGTCTCCGTCACCTTGTGGTGCAGCAGCGTGACCGTCCTCGTGCCCTGAGGCAGGCAGAACCCGTCGGCGAACTCGCAGAGCTGGCCGCTATTGGAATTGCCGGTCGGGCAGGAAATCGGCCCGGTCGTTCCCTGGGTCGTCGCGTTCTTGCAGATGCCGGTCTTCTTGTTGCACGGGCCCTCGCCGAGGTCCTTCCTGCCGCCCTCGCTGTTGCCGACGCAGGTGTCAGCGATGCGCCGGTCGGCGAATCCCGGGATGGTGTACGGGTCGGTGTTGGCCAGGGAGGCGCATACCTCGGAGTGGCCTGTCTCCTGCTCCATCAGGACGCCGCCCTGGAGCGCGGCCCACGGCACCTGGTTCTGCGGCGCGGCGGTGTTGTACTCGGCGTGGAAGGTGAACGGCTTGCCCGCGCAGGTCAGGTAGTTCGTGGTCATGAACCCGTTGGCGGCGCTCGCGGTCATCCATCCGGTCTTGCCGGTGGTCACGTCGGTGACTGTCGTGGTGAAGCCGGAGGCCGGGTCGGTGATCGAGATCTTGAGCACGTCACCGGGGTTGATCAGGAGCGTGTGCTTGTTCGGCGTGAAGCTGTGGATGTTCGACTTCTGCGGCCCTGGCGGGCCGGCCGGCTTGCCGTTCGTTGCCAGGAACGCGAAGTTCTGCGGCTCCTCGCACTGCGGGTTCAGATCGGCGAAGTCGAACTTCGACTCCAGGCTGTCGATCGTCAGCGCGGCGCACCACCGCTTCGTGTTGCAGCTCACGCTGTCGGCGAACGGCGGGAACCCCGGCGGGTAGAACTGCAGTTCCATGAAGGCCGAGCCGGCCGCATTCGGGTCCGAGATAGCGCCGGAGTTGGAGTCGCTGTCCGGCGTGCACGGGTTCTGCGGGTAGGAGCCCGGATCGCACATCGGCAGGCCGAACCATGGCGCAGGACTCAGCTCTGCGTAGTCCACGACGGAGCCGCTGTTGGTGGGGCGCTTCTTCGGGTCCCTCGGCATCTGCATGTAATAGGTCATCGTGTTGCCGGAGTTCGCCGCCGACGAGATGAACTTCACGCTCGGCTCGTCGTGGCCCACGTAATGATGGTTGTCGAGGAACCTGGCCCAGTGCCTGACCGTCTTGCCAGGGTGTGTGCTGTCCGCGCTGTATTTCTCGGTGCGGAGCGGGCCGTGCGGGTCGGTGCACAGCATCCGATGCGACGGGACCACGGACTTGTACGTCGGGCTCCAGCCGTTGCAGTCCATGGCGCCGAACCTGTCGGGCTTCACCCAGCTTGAGGCCGCCGCGTGCACGTGCGCCGCGGCCGGACTGACGGCCATCGCCAGCCCTGTGAGCGCAAGTGCCGGGGCCATGATCAGCGCCCAGCTAGAACGTCTGGAGAGCCAGCGATTTGGCACGCGTTTCACCTCTCGTTCGGGCAAGCCTGCGATGGGATGCGACTTATGTGCGCTACCAGATGACCGTCACCAGAGAGCGCGGCGGTACGGGCGGAATCTAACGACGGCTGCAATGGCGGTCAAGAATGCGCGCCGGAACGTGATCATGAAGTGACTCAGGCTGCCGTTCGGCGAAAGTCAGCTTCCGCGTCGGCCCTGCGTCGGCGGTGCGCCGGCAGCCTTCACGCAGGCCGGGCTCAGGCCTCAGTGCTGAAGGGTCAGGCTTCGCCAGGCGCCAGCGCGTCGAGCAAATGGGCGGCCCTGGCGGTGGCCGCCGCGGGATCGATCTCGGGGGCGCCGACCAGCGGATCCCAGTTCAAGTCGTAGAACACCTCGGTCACGCCCTGGCTGGCCAGCCACGCCACGTCGTCGCGGATCTGAGCGTAGCTGCCGGACAGCAGCAGCCGGCCGCCCTTGCCGTCGGCGGCCGGCTCGCCGGAGCGGACGGCGCCGCGGCAGATGATCCTGATGACCTCGGGGTCACGGCCGGCCTGCGCGGCCGATTCCCTGATCAGAGCCACGCACGCGCCGATCCTGGAAAGGTCCTGCCTGCTCGAGGTCACCCAGCCGTCGGCGACCCGGCCGACCCGGCGCAGGGCCACGTCCGCGAGCCCGCCGAGCAGCACCGGCGGCCCGCCCGGCTGGACCGGCGCCGGGAGTACGGACCCGCGCGGCACCGAGTAGAACTCGCCGCTGAATTCGCTGGGCTGCGGTCCCCACAGCGCGCGCAGCACCCTGACGTACTCGGCGGTCCTGGCACCACGTCGGCTCATCGAGCCGCCAGTGACGGTGAACTCCTCGGGCATCCAGCCGAGCCCGAGCCCTAGCTCAAGCCTGCCGCCGGACAGCACGTCCACGGTGGCAGCCTGCTTGGCGAGATAGGCGGGCGCGACGAACGGCGCATTGATCACGGCGACGCCGAGCCGGATCCGGCTGGTCACCGCGGCGGCGAAGGACAGTGCGGCGATCGGGTCGAGCACGCTCTGGTAGACCGGATCCATCGTCATGCCGCTGGGGACCATGAGCCGCTGGAACGTCCACAGCGAGGCGTACCCCGCCTGCTCGGCGCGGGTGCCGAACAGCGCGACGTTCGTAGGCGTCGCC
>Ga0335081_10022617_pt1 | contig 10167 bp, 9 predicted proteins | sample Lox_Sample_35_FD_206713 | JGI IMG/M metagenome (GOLD analysis project Ga0335081, IMG submission 206713) | Soil microbial communities from Loxahatchee National Wildlife Refuge, Florida, United States - Lox_Sample_3.5 | ecosystem: Environmental > Terrestrial > Soil > Wetlands | place: USA: Florida... | reverse complement strand
GCCGCACTTCATACCAGGGATTCTCGGCACGATGGGTCAGTTTCAGCCCCGCTGGCGCGGTGCGCTTTCCTTCGAGGGGCACGCCTTCGCGAAAAGCTTGTTCCTGCTCCGGAGTTAGTGGGCCGTTCACTTTGACCAGATAGGTTTTCGGCAGATGGGTCCCAGCAGAGGTGATGGCGTTGGCTAGTTCGCCGTCATTCGTCAACAGCAGCAGGCCCTCGCTGTGATAATCGAGACGCCCCACCGGATACACGCGATCTTTTAAACCACGCAACAGATCCATTACGGTGGTGCGGCCCTGTGGATCGGTAACCGTGGTCACGCAGTTGTTGGGCTTGTTCAACGCAACATAGACGGCACGCTTGGGATGCTGTAGCAGTTTTCCATCCACGCGAACGTGATCGCGGCTCAGATCGGCCTTGCTGCCCAGTTCGGTAACCACACTGCCATTCACCGAAACACGTCCTTCCAAGATCATCTGCTCGGCCCTACGGCGCGAGGCAGTTCCCGCGCGAGACAGTATTTTCTGGAGTCGTTCCTCGGCCATCTCAAGCCTCTTCGGTTGAAGTTTTCTCGGCAGGCGTCGGCTCGGGCGCGGCTTCCGCCGGCTCATCGGCCACGGCCAGCCGCCTGATTTCGTCGAACTCCTTCAGCGTCGGTAGCTCACTCAGATCTTTGAGCCCAAATTGTACGAGAAATTCCTTCGTAGTTTTGTATTGCATGGGTTTGCCGATCACGTTCTTACGCCCGGCGGTAGCGATCAGCTTGCGGTCGAGCAGCGTCTTGAGCACGCCTGCACCCTGCACACCACGGATCTCGAGGATCTCAGGCGCGGTAACCGGCTGTTTGTAAGCGATGACGGCAAGGGTTTCGAGCGCAGGCAGCGAGAGCTTCAGCGGCGGCCGCAAACTCTTGACGAATGCCCGCACGCGTTCATGGTGCTCGGCCTTGGTCGCCATCTTGTAGCCGCCCGCCAGCTCGCGGATGGTGACGCCGTGTTCCGGCCGCTCGAATTCCGTCACCAGAAGCTCCAGCAGCTTCTCCACCCGGTCGCGCGGCTCGCCCAGCGCATCGGCAATCTGTTCCGCCGAAAGCGGGTCCTCGGTAACGTAGACGATAGCCTCGAGCACGGCTCGGAGGTTTGCATCTTCCGATGAGAGCGCCTCCGCGCTCTCCGCGGGCTTGGTCAACAGATCTTCGGCAGAAATGGTTTCCTGTGGTTCAGTTTGAATTTCTTGCATTCCCGGTTTACGTGTAGCCCTTCTCGATTGCAGACACGGGCTCCGCCGAAGCGAAAACCGTGTCGAACTGCCTCTGGCGCAGCAGAGCAATCTCGCCAAACAGATCCTTCTGGCAGATTTCCACCGCCTGCATCTTGACCATTTCGAGGACGGCGAGGAACAGCGCGATCATAGCGCGCCGGCTGCGCTGCTGCTCAAAAAGCCGCATAATGAACACCGGCTCATCCTGGCTCACAGCCAGGAACACCGACTTCAGATAGAGCACCATGTCCGCCACGCTGACCTCTTCGCCAGCCACCTCATACACCGGCCGGCTCTTGGCGCGTTCCAGCGCTTCACCAAACGCCTTCACCAGATCGAACAGCGTGGCCGTGATGCCGGGGTCTTCATCCGCCGAGACGAAAGCCTTCAGTTGCGGATTGGACCAGACGTTGTCCTCGATCAAGCGCTTCTGCTGGAGCATCTCGGCGGCGTTCCTGAATTTTTCGTGCTCGAGCAGCCGGTCCACCAACTCCTGCCGCGGATCTTCGCCTGCGTCCTCCGCGGCCAGCGCCGGATCCTGGGGCAGCAGCATCTTGGATTTGATGTAGATCAGGGTAGCCGCCATGAAAACGAACTCGGCGCTGAGGTCGATGTCCATCTGCCGTGCCTTCTCCATGTACTCAAAGTACTGCGCGGTGAGCTGGGCGATGGGAATATCGCGGATATCGATCTTCTGGCTCCGTATCAGATCCAGAAGCAGGTCCAGCGGCCCGTCATACTGAGGCAGATGAAAACTGAGAGGCGACGACACTCGAAAACTACGATAGCACGGCGGAAAAAAGGTTTCAGGTGCTAGGTGCTGGGTGTTAGGTGAAGGCTATCGGGTGTGAGCGGGCTTGGAGCCGGGGAGAAATGCCTAGCGCAGAGAGGAAACGATCCAACTAGAATAGATGAGGGCTTCCAGCACCTAACACCTAGAACCTAGCACCTAACACCTGCTTTTTATGGGCCGCATCCGCGTTCTTCCCGACCAGGTTGCCAACAAGATTGCCGCAGGCGAGGTGGTGGAACGGCCGGCGTCGGTAGTGAAGGAGCTGCTTGAAAATTCTCTGGATGCGGGCGGGAAATCGTTTCGCATCGAGATCGAAACAGGCGGCAGGCGCCTGATTCGCATCGCGGACGACGGCTGTGGCATGCTGCGCGACGACGCCATGCTGGCTTTTGAGCGCCATGCCACCAGTAAGCTGCGCGACGTAAAGGATCTGCTCTCCATCGCCACGCTGGGTTTTCGCGGCGAGGCTCTGCCCTCCATCGCCTCGGTATCGCGCTTCCTGCTGGAAACACGCGCCGCGGAGGAAACCACCGGTACCAGAGTCGAAGTGGCGGGAGGGAAAATGCTGCGGTGCGACGAAGTCGCCCTGGCCCCCGGGACTACCATCACGGTTCGCGATCTCTTCTTCAACGTGCCGGCGCGCAAGAAGTTCTTGCGTTCAGAACAAACCGAGCTGGCGCACATCGCGTCGCTGGTTACGCACTACAGCCTGGCCCATTTCGACAAGACCTTTCGCCTCGCAAGTGAAACCAACGAACTGCTGCACGTCACCCCCGTGGCCACTTTGCGGGAGCGCGTGTTTCAGGTTTTCGGCAGCGGCGCGCTGGATGAGCTGGTGGAATTGGGTACGTGCGAGAAGCAGCTCTTTCTGCCACCACCTTCGGTTGCGCCATCGGAGGCGATCGCCGAATTCCGCCGCGAGCCTGACGAGCCCTCCACCAAACTGTATCGCCTGAGCGGATTTGTTTCGCGGCCCCAAGTGCAAAAGGCCAACCGCAATTCGATTTTCTTTTTCGTGAACGGCCGATTGATTCGCGACCGGCTGCTGCTACATTCGCTCTCGGCGGCGTATCACAATCTGATCCCGCACGCCTCATTCCCGTTCGCATTGCTTTTTCTCGATTGCGGCTACGAAGAAGTGGATGTCAATGTGCATCCCTCGAAAACCGAGGTGCGTTTCCGCCATCAGTCCTTTGTGCACGATTTTGTGCGCGATGCGATCCGGGGGCGGTTGATCGAATCGCGGCCCGCACCGGCGTTTTCCGCGTCGCCTGTGCCGCAACCAGCCGCCCGCATGCCGTATTCCGAGTTCTCGCAGATGATGGAGAACGAGGCCGCCGCGGACGCCGGTCTGGAAATCGCACCACAGACCCCGCCCATGGATTTGCCGTCGCACCTTGACGACGCGGCAGGCAACCAGGTGGATGCTACGGCGCCCGAGTTCCAATTGCGCCCCGTGCGCGGCCCGGAGCCACGTTTCGATTTCGGAGATACCTCGATCCCGATCGCGAGCGAGCCTGCGCCATCCGCCGTGCGCCTGCGCGTCCCGGATACACACGGAAGCTTTCCCGAATCGGCAACCGAACCGGTGTCCTCTCTGTCCGCGCTCTCGGACCTGCGGCCGCTCGGGCAGATCCACGACAGCTTCATCATCGCCGCCGGTCGTGACGGGCTGTGGATCATCGATCAGCACGTGGCGCACGAGCGCATCCTGTTCGAAAGGGTGCTTAAGCAGCGTGCCGCGGGTAACGTGGAAGTGCAGCGCCTGCTCATGCCGCTAGTGTTACAGCTCACCCCGCAACAACAGGTCGAGTACACGCGCATCGCGGACGAACTGGCCTCCATGGGATTTGAAACCGAGCCATTTGGCAACCGCACTATCGCCGTCAAAGCTGCACCCGCGGCCATCGGCCCCGCGGATCTCGAGAAAGTACTGTTCGAGGTGCTGGAAATCGGCGAAGGGGAATTGCGGCGCGTTTCGCTCGACGACATTCGGCGCGCCATTGCGGCCTCCATCGCCTGCCGCGCAGCCATCAAGGTCAACATGCGGCTGGATCAGAGCAAGATGGAGTGGCTGCTGCGATCGCTTGCCGCAACCGACTGCCCGATGAGTTGCCCGCATGGGCGGCCGATCGCGCTGCAGTACTCGATGAGGGAGATTTTGAAGGCCTTTCATCGGATCTGAGGGTAACTTCGACTCCGGGAAAAGCCGCGGGTGTCCCGCAGACGACGCGGTGCCCCCCGCGCTACAGGAATGCGTCAGCCGACCCAGGGGGCTGGCACAGTGATGCCTGTCCTACTTGTACAATTCAAGAATGAATCGACGCCAATTTCTGGAGACCGCGCTGGTTGCAGGCTCGGCCGGTCCCGCCGCCATGTTTGCGGCGAATGAGCCGCACATCGACTTTCCCACCGATCCTCGCGCCCGGCTCGGTGTGGCTTCATACCCGTTCCGGGCGTTTATCGACAGCCCGCGCAGTCGCGATCGCGAGAAGACCAAGCCGGGAATGACGCTGCTGCAATTTCCGGCGATGGTGCGGGAGAGGTTCAACGTGCGCAATATCGAGCCGTTAGACACGCACTTCGCATCGCTCGAGCCGGCGTATCTGCACCAACTCCGTGAGGCCGTGGACAAAGCCGGAATGCACGTGATCGACATCCCGTGCGAGGTGAGGGCGAGCTTATATGACCCGGACGCGGCGAAGCGGAAAATCGGCATCGACAACGCCAAAAAGTGGGTGGACGCGGCAGTGGTGATCGGATCACCCAGCATCCGTGTTCACATTCAGGGAGCGCGCGGGATTGCGCCGGATGTACGGCGGGCGGCGGAGAGCCTGCGCGTGATTGCGGATTACGGCGCCGAAAAAAACGTGGTCATCAATCTGGAAAACGATGATCTGCAGACCGAGGACGCGTTCTATCTGGTCAAGGTCATCGACGCGGTCCATCATCCGTATCTGCACGCGCTTCCCGATTTCTGCAATTCCATGATGAAGGGCGACGAGAAATACAACTACGACGCCGTCACCGCCATGTTCCAGCGCGCCTACTGCATTGCGCACGTAAAGGACTCGGAAGTAGATGAGGGGAAAATTTTCCGTGTGGATGTGGGGAAGACGTTCGCAATTGCCAAAGCGGCCGGTTACAGGGGTTACTTCTCGATGGAGTGGGAAGGCCAGGGAGAACCCTACGCGGGCACGCAGCAATTGCTCGACGCGAGCATGAAATATCTGAGCGCTTAAAGACTTCACCGCAGAGACGCAGAGGCGCCGAGAACCTCCAAGAAACGTTCATCGGTAACGGGTGCGGCGGGGGCCGCAGCGTGGCGGATGTTACGATGAATAAATCCCCACATTATGGCGTTGCGTTTCTATAACACGATGTCGCAGCAGGTCGAGGAGTTCCGGCCGCAAGAGGACAGCCTCGTGCGCATGTACACCTGCGGGCCGACGGTTTACAACTTCGCGCACATCGGCAATTTCCGCACGTTCGTGTTCTACGATCTGCTGCGGCGATGGCTGCTCACACGCGGCTACCGCCTCGACCACGTCATGAACATCACGGACGTGGAGGACAAGATCATCCGCGGTGCGATCGAGCAGCACAAGCCTTTGAGCGATTACACGGCAATTTATGAAAAGGCGTTTTTTGAAGACTGCGCGGTGCTGCGCCTGACGCAGCCGGAGCGGTGGGCACGGGCCACCGAGCACATCGACGAGATGGCCGAGGCGATCGAGAGGCTGGGCGAGAAGGGTTTCACGTATCAGAGCGAGGGGTCCATCTATTTCCGGATCGCGAGCTTTCCCGAATACGGGAGACTTTCGCACAACGATTTCAGCGGGATTCGCGCGGGCGCGCGGGTGGATGTGGACACTTACGAGAAGGCGGATGCGCGAGATTTTGTGCTCTGGAAATCGCCGAAAGACGGCGAACCGTTTTGGGAGACGCCGATCGGGCCGGGGCGGCCGGGCTGGCACATCGAGTGTTCCGTGATGGCGATCCAATATCTGGGCGAGACGCTGGATATCCACGCGGGCGGCGTGGATCTGATTTTTCCGCATCACGAGAATGAGATTGCCCAATCGGTGTCGCTGACCGGGAAGCCATTCGCGCGCTATTGGCTGCATTCAGAATTTCTTCTGGTGGACGGGCAGAAGATGTCGAAGTCGCTCGGCAACTTTTATACGCTGCGCGATGTGCTGGGGCGGGGATATCCGCCGGAGACGGTGCGGTATTTACTGGCGTCGGTTCCGTATCGCAAGCAGTTGAACTTTACGTTTGAGGGCTTGCAATCGGCGAAGACGGCGGTGGAGCGCTTGCGCAATTTCGCATGGCGGCTGGACCACGAGAAATTTCCGGCGGGCGGAAATGAAAAGATCGTTGAGCGAACGGCGGAGGCGGAACGGCAATTCTGCGCCAGCCTGGACGACGATCTGAACACCGCCGGCGCGCTGGGGGCGGTGTTCGAGTATCTGCGGGACGCCAACATCGCCATGGATGCCGGCGAATTTCGCGCAGAGAACGTGCAGGCGGCACGGGCGTTTCTGGAGCGCTTCGATTCCATTTTCGATGTGCTGCGGCCGAGCGCGCAAAAGGAGTCGCTATCCGATGCGGAAGTGGAAGCCAGGATCGCGGCGCGCGCACAGGCCAAGAAAGCGCGCAATTTCGGCGAAGCGGACCGCATCCGCGACGAACTGACGGCGGAGGGCATCATTCTGGAAGACACGAAAGACGGAGTTCGATGGAAAAGAAAGTGAAGCAGCACACAAAAGCGGTGCATGCGGGCGACCGCAAGAAGGACGGACGCCATATCCCGGTCACTACGCCGATTCATACGGCGGCAAGCTTCTTCTACGAGAGCATGGAGAAGCTGGACCGCGTGTTCGGCCGTGAGGAGCCGGGATTCAGCTATGCGCGCTACGACAACCCGACCAACGGGGCCCTCGAAGAACTGTGCGCTTCACTCGAAAGCGGGCACGGTGCGCTGGCGTGCAGCTCGGGGATGGCGGCGATTCATGTGGCGCTGCTGACGGCGTTGACGGATCGGCGGAAATCCGTGGTGGCGGCCCATGCGTTGTACGGCGCGACCGTGAATTTGCTGATGAATGTGCTGGAGCCGCTGGGGGTGGCGGTGCGGTTCGTGGATATTTGCGATCTGGCGGCGACGGAAGCGGCAATCCGGGAAGCCAAGCCGGGTTGCGTCGTGATGGAGACGATTTCCAATCCGCTGCTGCGCGTGGGACAGATTGACCGCGTGGCGGAGCTGGCGAAGGCGGCGGGCGCAGCGCTGCTGGTGGACAACACGTTCGCGACTCCGTTGCTGGCGCGGCCGATGGAGCTGGGCGCGAATCTGGTGGTGCACAGCCTGACGAAGTTTCTGGCGGGACACGGCGATGTGCTGGGCGGTGTGGTGGTCTCGGACGCGACGCACTACGACACGCTACGTACGCTGTCGCGAACTTTTGGTCCGGTGATGGGGCCATTTGAAAGCTACCTGGCTATGCGCGGCATCAAAACGTTCGCGGTGCGCGTGGAACGGCAGTGCGCCAATGCATGCCGGGTGGCCTCCTGGCTGCGAGATCAGCCGGAAGTCGGGCGGGTGCATTTTCCAGCAGACCCGGCGCATCCCGACGCCGCAACCATCCGGCGGCTGCTGCCGGAGGGACTGTATGGCGGCATCGTGAGCTTCGAATTAGCGAATGCGGGCAAGCAAGAGGTGTTTCGCTTCATGAACGCGCTGCGGCTGGTGGTGCCGGCAACCTCGCTGGGCGACGTGCACACCATGATGCTCTATCCGGCCATGAGCTCGCATCGGGACCTATCGCCCAAGCATCGCGAGCGCATGGGGATTTCGGACGGCCTGGTGCGGCTGTCGGTGGGGATCGAGGCAGTCGAGGACATTATCCACGACCTGGCGCAGGCGCTGGAGAACTCAGGAGTGGCCGGGGCGAGCGCTTAGAAACACACCTTCACCGCCGAGACGCAGAGAAAACCAAGCCACAGGGGGAAGGGCAGGATTTGCCCGACTGTGACACGGGGCCACACTTTTTCTTGTTTGATGCGTCTGATTAAAAAGGACATCCGATTTGGCGAGCGGATTGCCCTGGAAAGTTAGGCGTATGCGGATTACCGGCCCAGGGCTGGCGACGATTGCGGTCTTAACCATCATCTTGTGGGGTTGCATCTTCGCCGAACACCGGACTGTAGCGCACGCGCGAGCGGATGCGTATCGGGCGCTCAGCGAGATCCGCGCGTTACAACTGAAAAAAACCATGGTGCCCGCCGCCGCTCCGATTCGCCCGCAGCGTGGGGTGCGGCCGGAAATCGGGTAACGGAACCAACTACCAAGTTCATTCGTCTGTTATGATTGGCACCCTCTGATTCGAGATGGGTGGTGGGCTTGTTTTATAATGCGATGCTGAGGGTTCCGGACAAGCATGGAAGGTGAACCGCAGCAGAAAACTGCACGTTCCGGGGTGTTCAGCGCGCTCGCCTGGATGCGGGATGTGGCGTTTTCCGTCCTGCTGGCGATCATTCTAATCGTGTTCATCTACCAGCCAGTCAAGGTGGAAGGCACGAGCATGATGCCGGCCTTGGTCAACGACGAGCGGATTTTCATCAACAAGTTTACGTATCGGTTCGGCGCGGGCAATATCGAGCGCGGTGACCTGGTGGTGTTTTTCTTCCCACTGGACCGCAGCAAGTCGTACATCAAGCGGGTGATCGGGCTTCCGGGCGATACGGTGCAAATCGATCACGGAACGGTTTTTGTAAACGGCGAGCCGCTGAACGAGCCCTATGTTCCGGATGAGTTTCGCGACCGGCAATCGACGGCGGCGACCACGGTGCCGGCGGACAACTACTTCGTGCTGGGCGATCACCGCAGCTCATCGAACGACAGCCGCGCTTGGGGGACGGTCGGACGGAGAGACATCTACGGGAAAGCCGTTTTTGTCTATTGGCCGCTCGACAAAATGGGCCGGCTGAAGTGATCACCGCCGGTTAATCAGCCACATCACCAGACTCAGCACAATACTCAGCAAGATACAGGTCACGATCGGAAAGTAAAGCGTGGTGTTGTGCCGCTGGACGTAGATGTCGCCGGGTAGACGGCCGATGCGGAACGGCAGGCGCGGGGCAAACTCGATAGCGAGGCCGATGATGACGAGCAGGATGCCGAGCGAGATCAGGGTTCGGCCCATGATTTCAGCGTAGGACAGGCGTGCGGGCGAGGCAATACGCCGTCCCCGCACAATTTTTGATATCCAGGTTGTGGCTCATTCGAGTGAACGGATGATGCTCTCCACGTCGAAGACGCAGCCGCCCCAGGCGCCGCCGCTGGCGTTTTGCAGCGCGGCCCAGAGGCGGGAGTCGTCAGGGAGTTGAGGATCGGGCGCCAAGTCGGGGCGCGGCGGGCGGCCAGCCAGCACACACGCGCCTTCCTCTTCTCCGAAGATGCGGCCTTCCGCGCCTACTAAATCGACCGAGCCCGCGAGATTCACGCGGTCGATGGTGATCTTGATGATGTCGCCATCGAGCACTTTGCCGATTGGACCTCCAGCGAGCGCCTCCGGCGTGACGTGGCCGATGCAAGCGCCGGTGGATACTCCGCTGAAGCGCGCGTCGGTCACGACGGCGATGTGTTTACCGAAATCGAGATAACGAAGAGCGGAGGTGATCTGGAAAATCTCTTCCATTCCCGAACCCATGGGGCCGCGGCAAATGAGCACGATGATGTCGCCGGGCTGAATGCGATCGGCGCCATGGCTCTTGATGGCGGCGATGGCGTCGGCCTCGGTGCGAAACACGCGTGCCGGACCAATCTTGCGGTAGACGCCGTCGAGATCAACCACGCTGGGGTCAATGGCGGTGCTCTTGATGACTGACCCGCCGGGGGCGAGGTTGCCGCGCGGGAAGGTCACGGTGGGCGTCAGGCGGCGCTTGGCAGCGCCAGCGGGGTCCATGATAACGTCGCCGGGATCGACGCCGTCGCGATGGTGCAAAAGGTGGCGCAGGCGGGAGCGCCGTTCGGAGTTTTCCCACCAATCAAGCATGCGGCCCAGGGTTTCGCCGCTGGCGGTGAGGACGTCCAGTTCGAGCAGGCCGGCGCGC
>Ga0335081_10022616_pt1 | contig 10168 bp, 11 predicted proteins | sample Lox_Sample_35_FD_206713 | JGI IMG/M metagenome (GOLD analysis project Ga0335081, IMG submission 206713) | Soil microbial communities from Loxahatchee National Wildlife Refuge, Florida, United States - Lox_Sample_3.5 | ecosystem: Environmental > Terrestrial > Soil > Wetlands | place: USA... | reverse complement strand
CAGTCGCTTATCTGTGCGGGCATCCGGAGATGATCGAGCACAGCAAGGCGATCTTGAAGCGCCGCGGATTCACCGATAAGGGTTCAATCAAAGAAGAGGTTTACTGGATACCGGCGAAGTAGTGCCGAGTTCGGAGTCGCGAGTCCGAGTCCTGAGCTAAACACCAGCCACGCTACTTCTTCGCTCCAGCAGGAGCACGTCTCGCCATTGGTCGCCGAGTTTTCCGATGCGGCTTCGCCGTCCGACTTCGCGGAAGCCGCAGGATTTGTGAAGGCCGACGCTCGCGACGTTCTCGGGAAAAATTCCGGCTTGCAGCGTCCAGACCCGTGCCGCTTCCGATTCGCGAATAAGCGCTTCGAGTAAGACCTTCCCGACTCCTCGACCGCGCGCTACTATCGCGACGTAGACGGAAACTTCGGCAACGCCCGCATAGACTTGGCGGGCCGAGACCGGGCTTAGGGCGGCCCATCCCAAGACGATGGGCTCTTGCGAGTGACTCGAATCCATAGCCACCAGCCTGCAGTCTCTGCGGTGTCCGCTGTCCCATTTTTCCCAGGTCGGCAACTGCGTTTCGAACGTAGCGTTCTCCGTCGCGATGCCTTCGCGATAAATTTCGCGGACTGCGGGCCAGTGTTCTGGACTCATGTTTTGAATCTGAAAGACCATCGTTGTCTGTTCGTAGACTCAGCCTTGGAGCGACAAGAGAAACATTCCAACAGAGACGGGCCCGAGTAATGCGAGGAACCACACTCGCGACCCAAGTATTCCAGCGCCCAGTGCGGCCGCCAATGAGGCCAACAACACACCAACAATCCACTGCAGAGGCAAGTCCCCCTTCGATAACACAATGTAATACCAACAACTGATCGAACCCAGCGCGCTCGCGACTCCAAGGCAGCTACTGACTCCGCGTTTGATCATCGAAATTCCGCTCAAATAAAAAACTAGGTGGAAGTTTGCAGAGGTTACGTTTCCGCCGGCGCAAAGAAGACCAGCACGGCCAACTCCTCGGTGATGTCGTGGAAACGATGCTCAATCTCCGCTGGGACGAACAATACGCTGCCCGCCGAAACTTCCTGATCCTGGTCCCCGGCGCGAAAGCAGCCGCGGCCCCGAACTACGTAGTACATCTCGTCTTCGTGATGGGGACGCTGCAAGTCGGTTGCGCCGGCAGCCAATACATAGAGCCCCGCACTCATCGACGGAACGCGGAGAAACTCGAGATATGGCTTTTGCTTCTCTTTGCGGCGCCCATCAATCGCCGCGAGCGAAAAGAACTCTGGGTTTTGTGCAGGCACCACGCCTCCATCCGGTGGCACTATGGTTCGTTCCACTCATCCACAGACGACGTGTCTTCCCCTTTGTCATCGGTGATGATCGCCTCGACCTTGTTATCACCGGGACACTGGCCCTTTTGGCGCAGCTGCGTTTGCCAGTTGGAGATGGCCGGATTGAACTGCTCGTCGTATTCCGTGAAGCCGTTGACGAGAACCTGGGCGCGCATGATTTTCTCGCCCTTTTCCGCTTTGGCGGTCGCCGTTATATCCCATCCAAGCGCTGGGTTTCTCACGTGCGTCGGGACTGGAACGTCCATACCAAGACTCCTTTGCATCCGATTTCCCGGTTTAAGCCAGAATTCCTCCGAACACCAGATCGGTGAACTGCGGAATCAGATTCTGCGCCTGTAAATTCCCTTCCGGCTTGTACCACTGGTAAATCCAGTTGATCATCCCGAGCAGGGCAAAGGCCGCCGCCCGCGGGCTGACATTGATTTTGACCGGGCGCATGCGCTGCGCTTCCTTCTGCACGTCGGCGATCAGGCTCTCGACGAAGTGCACGTATTCCTTTTTGCGCTGGTTGATGCGCTTGCGCAGCGCTGGCGGAAGCGGATGATTTTCGTGCAGCATCACCGTGATCTCGCGGTCGCGCGGACTGAGGACGACTTCCATGTGCCGTCGGATCAGGGCCCGCAGACGTTCCGCCGGATCAGGGATTTCGCGCACCGGCGCCAAAACCCGCTCTTCGGTAATGGTCATGGCGTGGTTCATGATCTCGAACAGGATTTCGTCCTTGCTCTGAAAGTGATGGTAGAGGCCGCCTTTGCTCAGCTTGAGGGCGGCAGCGACGTCGTTCATCGACGTGGCGTCATAGCCGCGCTGCTGGAACAGGCGCGCCGCGGTCCGCAGGATTTCCTGCCGGGAATCGACCGGAGTTTCGCGTGGCATCGCGTGACATGGTAAACAGTTGCGCGCCGGAATGCCAATCAAACCATGGTCGGGCCGTTCCTACGGCTCTGGCAAGTAAATTTCCGGAATAAAGTTCTGCTCGTGCATCGGCGGACGCTTGTATTCCGTTTTATCCAGCGGCGGGAGCTTGAGATGTTGCGGCGTCAGGTCCTCGTACGGAATGAGGGAAAGGAAGTGCCGGATCACGTTCAAGCGGGCGCACTTTTTATCTTCCGCATTCACCACATACCACGGGGCCTCTTTGATGTCGGTCACGGCGAACATTTCGTCTTTGGCGCGGGAGTACTCCGCCCAGCGGCGCCGCGACTCCAGATCCATCGCACTCAGCTTCCATCGTTTCGTGGGATCCTTCATGCGATCCTGAAAGCGCCGTTCCTGCTCTTCGTCGCTCACCGAAAACCAGTACTTAATGAGGATGATTCCAGCACGCACCAGCATGCGCTCAAACTCAGGGCAGCTGTGCATGAATTCGCGGTATTCGCTTTTGCTGCAGAATCCCATCACCCGCTCCACGCCGGCACGGTTGTACCAGCTGCGATCGAACAGCACCATTTCTCCAGCCGCCGGCAGATGCGCCACATAGCGCTGGAAATACCATTGCGTCTTCTCCCGCTCTGTGGGAGTTCCCAAGGCAACGACGCGGCAGATACGGGGATTCAGCTCCTGGGTAATACGCTTGATCGCGCCGCCCTTGCCGGCGGCGTCGCGGCCCTCGAACAGAACCACCACTTTCAGACCCTTGTCGCGAATCCACTCGTGCAACTTCACCAGTTCGATGTGGAGCCGGCGTAGCTCGGCTTCGTAGTCGCAGTTCGTTCCAAGCTGAATCGGCTTCGCTGGCTTTTTCGACAAGGTGTTCCTCTTCTCATCGCCGCCGGTCGTGGCCGGGGCGGGCATCTGCAAATTCCATCGGCACCGAGTCAGTATGCCTGTAGTTGCCGGAAGAGGAAACACTTCTCTCATTCTGGCGGCTAGCCATGCAAATGACGTGATATGTGCAACTTACGAAGAAACTCGCGATCTTCCGGACGCTCAGTCCTGGCTGGGACCAAAGCTTTGCCCTTGACTTTGCCTTGAGGGAGCAGATAGCATTTCCGCATACCGACCGACCGGTCGGTTTTCAGTTTGGGCGGCTTTGTTCGAGGCGCCCTTCCCAAAAAAGACAAGGGATCGGAAATTCCTCGCCCTTGTGAACGAGAGGAGCACGCTGGTGGTCAAGATTTTTTATGAACGCGATGCAAAGCCTGAAGCGCTCAAGGGCAAGACGATCGCGATCCTGGGGTACGGTAGCCAGGGACATGCACAGGCGCAAAACCTCCGCGACAGCGGACACAAAGTGATCGTCGGGCTCGACCCGAACCGGCAGAGTGCGCAACAGGCAAAAGCCGACGGCATGGTGGTGGTCGCCCCGGATGAGGCTGCCAAACGCGCGGACTGGATCCACGTTCTTACGCCGGATGAGACTCAGGCGGCGGTTTACGAACAGTCCATCAAGCCCTATCTGCATCCCGGAAAAGTTCTCGGCTTCTCGCACGGATTCAGTATTCACTTCAAAGCCATCGTTCCGCCGACGGACGTCGACGTGGTGATGATTGCCCCCAAGAGTCCCGGACACCTGGTCCGCCGCGTGTACGCGGGAGGCGGCGGAGTGCCTGCCCTGCTGGCGATTCAGCAGGACGCGTCGGGTAAAGCTCACGAACTGGGACTTGCCTACGCGCATGGCATCGGATCGGCTCGCGCAGGCGTTCTGGAAACGACATTTAAAGAAGAGACCGAGAGCGACCTTTTCGGAGAGCAGGCTGTGCTCTGCGGCGGCCTGACTTCCCTGATCAAGAAGGGATTCGAGACGCTGGTCGAGGCCGGCTACGCCCCCGAGATCGCGTACTTCGAATGCCTGCATGAGATGAAGCTGATCGTGGACCTGATCTACGAAGGTGGACTCGATCGCATGCGCTACTCGATTTCGAATACCGCGGAATACGGCGATCTCACCCGCGGCGAGCAGGTTGTGGGCGACGCCACGCGGCAAGCCATGAAGAAGACGCTGGCCGATATCCAGTCGGGCAAGTTTGCCAAAGAGTGGATTGAGGAGAACAAGAACGGTTGCCCCAACTTCAACAAGCTGCGCGAGGCAGAAAAGAAACACCCCATTGAGGTTGTTGGTGCACAGTTGCGCGGCATGATGAGCTGGCTGCCGAAGGAAGGCAAGAAGAAAGCTGAGGCTCCCAAACAGGTGGTGAATGCCTAGCGCGCCTGAACTTCGCGGAGCTGAAATCGTTCTTCAGTGCCTGCGGGCCGAAGGCGTGAACCTGGTGTTTGGGTATCCGGGCGGCGCGATCATGCCGCTCTACGACGCGCTCGATGGCAGCGGCGTGCGGCACATCCTAACACGGCACGAGCAGGGCGCCGTATTCGCAGCAGAAGGCTACGCCCGCGTTACTGGAAAAGTCGGCGTGGCCATGGCGACGAGCGGCCCTGGCGCGACGAATCTGGTGACCGGCATCGCCGACGCAAAGATGGATTCCGTGCCGCTGGTCTGCATTACGGGCCAGGTACGCAGCGCATTGATCGGGACCGATGCCTTTCAGGAAACCGACGTCTTCGGCGTGACGCTTTCGCTGACCAAGTGGAGCCGTCTGGTTCGCACCTTGGACGAAGTTCCCGACGCGATCGCCGAGGGATTCTACTGGGCACGCAGCGGGCGTCCGGGGCCGGTGGTCATCGATATTCCGACCGACATCCTTAAGGCTAAGAAGGCATTCTCTGGACCGGTGAAATTCACGCCGCACGCACGGCCTGCTGATGCAAAGGCGGAGGGCGGATTCACCGACACGGTCGTTGCCCTTCTGCAGAGTTCTTCGAAGCCGGTGGCATTGGTCGGGGCGGGTGCAAAGCTATCGGGAGCGATTCCGGAGCTACGGCACTTGCTCGACACTCTCAACGTGCCCACGATAGCGACTGTGCACGGGCTCGGTGCCGTGCAACCTGAAGCTCCTTATTATCTCGGCATGGTCGGCATGCACGGAACCCGCGCCTCCAACATGGCGCTGCATGAAACGGACCTACTGATGGTGTTTGGAGCGCGGCTCGACGACCGCGTTACGGGCGATCCGTCACGGTTCGCGCCGCATGCCAAGATCGTGCACTTCGAGATTGATCCGGCGCAGCTGGATCGCGTGCGGCCTTGCGATCTCTCGGTCATTGGCAATTTGGCGGATACGATTCCCGCATTCCAGGCCGAACTGCGGCGGCATAGTATTCCAAATTTTGCGGCGTGGCGTGAAGTTGCTTGCGGACCGGAGCGGGCGGAGCTCGATCCTCGTGGCTTGGCGCAGCCGACCATCCGATTCCTGGACGAGTTGTTCAGTCGCCTCCCCGAGAATGCCGTCGTCATTACTGACGTTGGCCAGCACCAGATGTGGGCCGCACAGCGGTACCACTCCGATTCACCGCGGGGTTTCATCACTTCTGGCGGACTGGGTGCCATGGGCTTCGCGCTTCCAGCCGCAGTCGGCGTGCAACTGGCAAAGCCGGAAACTTGTGTGCTCTGCGTGTCGGGCGATGGCGGATTCCAGATGAACATCCAGGAACTGGCGACGGTTCACCGCCTGGGCCTGCCCATCAAGATGGTCATCATCGATAACAAGTATCTCGGCATGGTGCGGCAGTGGCAGCAGCTTTTCTACCAGCGCAATTATGCCGAGACCGACTTGAGCGACAACCCGGACTTCGTGGAAATCGCAAAGGCATACAAGATCGCGGCATCGCGCATGAACGAAGAAGCGATGCGCGAGTTTCCGGTGTCGAACGACACCGGAGATCAGCTCGACCGGTTCTTACGTTCTTCGGGGCCGGAGTTGCTGGTGTTTGATTGCGCGCCGGAGGCCAATGTGTTCCCGATGGTTCCGGCAGGAGCGGCGCTGTCGGAGATGATGCTGGGGGACGAGTAGGTTGAAATTCAGAAGGCGAAGTAAGTATGCAGAAGTAGAACCCGTTGTGACTTCTTCATTCTGACTTCTCACTTCTACCTTAGGAAAGCAAAGGAGCTGGACGATGCAATCGTTTCACATTCGCTATCGCAACACGCAAGGTACCTTGATGCGCATTTTGAACGCGGCTTCGCGGCGCGGACTCGATCTTCCCGCGGTACAGGCGGAAGCCGTCGAGCATGGACATCAGGTCACGCTCGCGCTGGATGTGAATCCTAAGCAAGTAGGGCAGCTCTATCGCGAATGGTATTCGATTGCCGACGTCACGCATGTGCGTTCGGGCGCCGCGCACACGGCCGTGTGGGCCACACCGCATCCGCCCGCCGGAGTCACGCACGAGGAAGCACGCGCCGCGGCTCGCGCGTAAATGAGTTTGTAGCTGGGCAAGCATGACGATCTCCTGGGCAGCGTCATGCAACTTGGGGAACCTGCAAAGCGGGTTCCCCGTTTTTTGTCACGAGCGAAGTTTCAAGTTTCAAAGTTCGAACCTGGATATTTGAAACTTTGCCACCTTGAAACTTTGAAACTTTGTTTGTCTGTCCTGTAATCTTTCATCGAGTCTTCTCTTATGGACCTCAAACATATCAGCCGTGGAATTACCGAAGGGCGCGACCGTGCCGGGGCGCGCTCCATGTTCAAGGCCGTTGGATTTACTGATGCCGACCTCAGCCGTCCGCTGATTGGCGTGGCCAATACCTGGATTGAGACCATGCCGTGCAATTTCCATCTGCGTCGCTTGTCGGCGAAGGTGAAGGAAGGCATTCGCGAAGCTGGCGGCACGCCGATGGAGTTCAACACCATTGCGATCTCCGATGGCGAGACGATGGGTACGGAAGGCATGCGCGCATCGCTCGTAAGCCGGGAGTTGATAGCCGACTCCATCGAGCTTGTTTGCCGCGGCCAAATGTTCGACGCCGTCGTCTGTGTGGTGGGCTGCGATAAAACGATTCCCGCCGCAGCGATGGCGCTTGCGCGCATGAATCTTCCTGGTCTCGTTCTTTACGGCGGTACGATCGCGGCTGGAAGTTATCGCGGAAAAGACGTCACCATTCAAGATGTCTACGAGGCCATCGGCGCCAACATCGCGGGGAAGATCAGTGACAAGGATCTGAAAGAACTCGAAGATGCGGCCTGTCCCGGAGCGGGCGCGTGCGGGGGCCAATACACGGCCAACACGATGTCGACCGTCATGGAAATGATCGGGCTGTCGCCGATGGGATTCAACAGCATTCCGGCGATGGACCCTGAAAAGGATCGCGTGTCGCACGAGTGCGGCAAGATCGTGATGGACGTGCTGAAGCGCGGACAGAAGCCGCGCGATATTCTCACCCGCGATGCGTTCGATAATGCCATCGCCTCCGTGGCCGCATCAGGCGGATCGACCAATGCCGTTCTGCATCTGCTGGCCATCGCGCGCGAAGCTGGTGTGCCCCTGGAGATCGATGATTTCCAAACCGTAAGCGAGCGCACTCCGCTCATCACCGACCTGAAACCTTCCGGACGATTCGTCGCAGCCGATATGCATCGCGCCGGCGGCATCCGCCTGCTGGCAAAACGCCTGTCCGATGGAAAGTTGCTGCACGATTCCTCGGTGACCGTAACCGGCAATTCGATCGCGGCCGAGGCCGCGAAAGCCGTCGAAGGCAAAGGACAGGAAGTCATCGCCCCGCTGAATAAGCCCCTGAAGGCTACCGGTGGCCTCGTCATTTTGAAAGGCAATCTCGCACCTGAAGGCTGCGTGACGAAGATCAGCGGCCACGAGCGCCTGGAGCAGCGCGGCCCGGCACGCGTCTTCGACTCCGAGGAAGACGCAATGGCCGCGGTCAAAGATAGGAAGATCAAAGCAGGCGACGTTGTCGTGATCCGCAACGAAGGACCCAAGGGTGGCCCCGGCATGCGCGAGATGCTGGGCGTGACGGCAGCAATTGTCGGCGAAGGTCTCGGCGAGTCCGTGGCCCTGCTCACCGACGGCCGCTTCAGCGGCGCAACCCGCGGATTGATGGCGGGGCACGTGTCTCCTGAAGCGGCGCGCGGCGGGCCAATCGCCGCGGTGCGCGACGGCGACATGATCCACTTCGATGTCCGCAAGCGTGTGCTCGAGGTCGAGATCAGCGAAGAAGTGCTGCGCCAGCGGATGTCGGAATGGAAGCCCCAACAGCCACGTTACGCAACCGGCGTTTTTGCCAAATATGCCGCATTGGTGGCATCGGCGTCGCAGGGAGCGATTACAACACCACATAGCTAGCCGACTGGCAAGGGAGTTGCATCGCGATTCCTGAACTCTATGACGGCGTCCACTCCATCGATCCGCGACGCGATCCGGGCTCGCATGTGGCTACCTCTCATTCTTGTTATCGCGTTGCTGGCGTCTGTTGACGCGGCCTCGACAAAGAGTCCGCTACAATCCTCGCTTGATAAGCTCGTTGCCGGGCAGGCGACTGCAGCCATCGTTGTTAATGCTCGCACTGGAACCGTGCTGGCTACGCACAATGTGCCAGTGCTGACACGGCGAGTCGCGGCCCCCGGATCGGTAATCAAGCCGTTCGTTCTGCAACTTCTGCTCGACTCAGGAGCCATTCGCCCGCAGGATTCGATCGTGTGCCGCCGGCATCTCACCATTGCCGGGCGCTCTCTCCACTGCTCGCACCCGCCGGAACTCGCCTCGTTTCAGGCAGCAGATGCTTTGGCCTATTCCTGCAACTCATACTTCGTCACCGCCGCGGGTCGACTAAAACCGGGGGAACTGGAGCGGCGCTTTAAGGAACTCGGCTTTACACGACCTTCTGGCTTGCTGCCCAACGAAGGCCAAGGTCACGTCGACGCGGCAAAAGACGTAGCGGCACGACAACTGCTGTCGATCGGCGTAAGCGGAATCGAAATCACGCCAGCCGAATTGGCCGCAGCTTATCTGCGACTTGCGAGAATCGACCCCACATCCGCCAGCCCCTCGGAGAAACTAGTCCTCGACGGACTGAAGCGAGCCACCGACTACGGCCTTGCCCAAAATGCAAAACTGGAGGGCATATCGGTTGCCGGAAAAACCGGCACGGCGAGCGATCCGGCAGATCCCCACACACACGCCTGGTTCGCCGGATTCGCCCCCGCCGACAAACCGGAGATCGTGGTGGTCGTATTCGTCGAGCGCGGACGCGGCAGCGTGGAGGCCGCGAATCTGGCGCACAAAATCTTTGCAGCCTACGAGGAACAGAAGTGAAGCGAACTCTCTTCCTCGCGCTCCCGTTCCTTGCGCCCATCTGCCTCGCGCAGCAGCCGGACATTCGCGTGCAGCTACTGAATCTCTATCAGCTATCGCACGCGACGCTCCAGCCTGTTCCAGGAGCGCAGGCAACCTGGAGTACCGGTTCGGTTCGACGTGACTTCCCTCGAGAAACGCCTGTCCACGGCCACGCCGGAATGGTGGGGATAGCCGGCCACTCCGCTGCGAAATTCATAATCGACGGGAATTTTCTCATCAACACGGGGATTGGCCCGCCACGGCATGTGCAAGGAAAGTTAGAAATCTCGTGCCGCGGCAATTATTTGTTGTTCGTCGCGATCATGCCAGTCGAGCAGTACGTAGCAGACGTGTTGCAGGGCGAGACGGCCGGCAACATGCCGGAGGAAGCTCTGAAGGCCATGGCGGTGGCGATCCGCTCGTACACCACTCGGTTTCGAGAACGGCATAAAGACGATGGATTCGATTTCTGCGACACAACCCATTGCCAGTTCTTGCGGCTCGAACCGGAGCCATCGGTGATCGCGGCGGCGAAACAAACGGCCGGACAACTCTTGTGGGACCGCGGCACTCCGCTGGCGGCGTTTTATCACAAGGATTGCGGCGGGCGCAGTGAAGATGTGCGGGCGATTTGGGGCGATCAACCCTCCCCTTCGTTGATCTCGCACTCCGATGCCTACTGCGTGCGCACGGAACAT
>Ga0335081_10022615_pt1 | contig 10168 bp, 8 predicted proteins | sample Lox_Sample_35_FD_206713 | JGI IMG/M metagenome (GOLD analysis project Ga0335081, IMG submission 206713) | Soil microbial communities from Loxahatchee National Wildlife Refuge, Florida, United States - Lox_Sample_3.5 | ecosystem: Environmental > Terrestrial > Soil > Wetlands | place: USA: Florida... | reverse complement strand
GCACTCCGCCGGGGAAGAATATCCTTGAAGTTGAAATTGAAATTCATTTTCAAGATTGCCCGCTCCTTCACAGGCTAGAAACCACTTTTTTCATATTTTGCGGTACGGAGCATTGAGGCTGGCTTCATGATTGACGCTTTTATCATCACGCTGCGCGAAGGAGTCGAGGCCGCGCTCATCGTCGGCATCACCCTGGCGTACCTCACCAAGATCGGGCGCCCCGAGCTGCGCAAGACGGTCTACGCCGCGCTGGTCGCGGCCTTTCTTGGAAGCATCGGTGTCGCGGTCGTCATCTCCCGCACTCATCTGAACGAAGACGTGTTCGAAGGTTGGATCATGCTGGTCGCAGCCTTTTTCGTCGTCACCATGGTCATCTTCATGATGAGGACCGGGCGCAAACTCAAGGGCGAGATCGAGGGCAAGGTCGGCCTGCTGGCAGGCAATGACGCGTGGTTCGGACTGTTCGTGTTCATCTTTCTGATGGTGCTGCGCGAGGGCGCCGAGACCGTGCTGATTCTCTCGGCCGTCACCTTAAATTCCACCGAGCTGATGAGTTTCCTCGGGACACTGCTCGGAGTTCTGGCCGCGATCGCTTTTGGCGTGATGTTCGTCAAGGGCAGCGTGCGCATCAATTTGCAGAAATTCTTTCGCGTCACAACCGCGATCATGTTCCTCGTAGCGGCGCAGTTGCTTGTGTCCGGACTGCATGAGCTTTCCGAAAGCGGAGTGATTCCCTCATCGAAGCGTGAAATGGCGCTGGTCGGTCCGATCGTCAGCAATGACTGGTTCATCTTCGTGACGATCTTTGCATTGGCAGCGCTGATGGTGCTCTTCGATGCGAAGAGGCGAGCCCCAGTGCCTCAGGCCGGATCTTCGGCCGAACGCCGCAAGGCAATGTGGACGCAGCGGCGCGAGCGCATGTGGATGGCCTCGGTTTACACGTTCTCGTTCGTATTCATCGTCATGGTGACGGCAGAGTCCATCTACGCGAAGAATGCCAGCGCGCTTTCGCCGGCGACCCAGGTGACCTTCACCAACGGGCAGGTGAGCATTCCCCTGTCGCAGGTTTCCGACGGCGAATTACACCGCTATGAGGCCAAAGAAAATGGCGTCCAGGTGCGTTTCTGGCTGATGAAGCGGCCCGACGGAAAGATTGCGACCGTGTTTGATGCCTGCGAGATTTGCGGCGCAGTCGGTTTCTACAAGAACGGAACGGGCGTCGTCTGCAAGAATTGCGCGGCTCCCATCAATATGCAATCCATCGGAGCATCGGGCGGATGCAATCCGATTCCGCTGAAGGCCGTGCAGACCGCGGATTCAATCGTCATCCAGGAGGCCGACATCGCGGCGGGAAGCCGCGTGTTCGCGCAAAAGTAGCCCATGTTCGTGAGGCTCGTCTATGAATCGTTCCGGCGGCAAAAGCGGCGCAAGGTGCTGGCCGGAGCGGCGATCACCTTGGGTGTAACCGTCGCGACGGCGATGATCGGAGTCGCCACCGATATCGGCGACAAAATCAACCGCGAGCTGCGCACCATCGGAGCCAACCTCGTCGTCACTCCGCAGGAAGATTCCCTCGACGTCGAAATCGGAGGCGTCAACCTCAAGCCTCCCAGCGACGGCGCTTACCTGAACGAGGCCGACCTGCCCAATATCAAAGGAATTTTCTGGCACAACAACATCACTGGATTCGCGCCCATGCTGCCGGTTCCGGTCACGCTCTCCGGGAACGGACAGCGCCAGAACGTCACCCTTCTCGGCACATACTTTGCGAAGACGCTCAAGTATGGAACGGATGAGTTCACGACTGGAGTGCGAAGCACGCATCCCTGGTGGAAAGTGAACGGCGCGTGGCCGAAAGATGATTCGCGCGACGTTCTAATCGGTGAGTCGCTGGCGCAACGGTTGGGCGACAAGGCCGGAGATTCGGTCACGGTCGCGGGACGCGATTTGCACATCAGCGGAGTTCTTTCGACCGGAGGAGCCGAAGACAATCAGGTCGTCGGGCCGATTGCTTTGGCGCAGGAAGTTCTCGGCAAGCCGGGTGCGGTGCGGCGGATTTTCGTGAGCGCACTGACCAAGCCCGAAGACGCCTTCGCCAAGCGCGATCCAAAGAGCATGTCGGGCGCGATCTATGATCGCTGGTATTGCACGCCGTATCCGCAAGCAATCGCGCTACAGCTGACCGAAGCGATTCCACATTCGCATGCCGAGCAGATCCGGCAGGTCGCGCAGAACGAAGGTGCCGTGCTGACGCGGATCGAAGGCCTGATTTTCCTGATCACGCTCGCGGCTCTGTTCGCCTCAGCGCTGGCCGTTTCAGCGGCGATGGCAACCGCCATCTTCGAGCGGCGCGCCGAAGTTGGATTGATGAAAGCTCTGGGCGCCGGCAAGGTCGCAGTCGCTTCGGTCTTCTTCGCCGAAGCGGCGCTGCTGGCCCTGATTGGCGGCGCCGCTGGGTTCGCCATCGGCGTTGAACTGGCCCATCAGATCGGGCACTCCATCTTTAATTCCGAGATTTCGATTCCGCCGGTGTTGTTGCCCGTAATCTTAGCGATAGCTGTGATTGTGACCTTTGCCGGAAGTGCGGCGGCAATTCGTCGCGCGGTCAGCATGGATCCGGTATTCGCCTTGCGAGGTGAACTGTGAGCGCGCCAATGTCGCATCAGGCGCGGGATCTCGCCGTCACCCGCGCCCACGCGCCCCATACGTCGATGTTCCTGCGCATGCTGTGGCGGGCAGCCGTGTTGCGCCGCGGGCGCGCTCTTTCAGCACTATTTGCGATGGTCGTCGCTGCGGCGGTCGCCACTGCCATGCTGAATCTCTACGTCGACGTGCAGGCGAAGCTGCGGCGCGAATTCCGTAATTACGGTGCGAACATCATTCTGGTCGGAAAAAACAATGCTTCCCTTCCCGCCGATGCGCTATCTCGCGTCGATGAAACGCTCGGTGGCCGTGGCATTTCAGCACCCTTCGCGATGATCGTCGCGCGCACTTCTGATGGGCAGTCGATCGTGGTCGCTGGTACCGATTTCGACCGCGTGCGCCAACTGGATAAGTGGTGGTCGGTGAGCAAGTGGCCTTCCGACGACCAAAATCCCCACTTCTCCCAAAGTCAGGGAGAAATAGGGCATCCTCCTTCGCCGCAGGCGCTGATTGGCATCCGCGCAATGGCCGTAGTCTCGCCAAAGGATCAGCCCTTCGATCTCAGCTTTCAAGGCAAGACGATCCACGTTACTTCAGTCGGAACTGTCGAGACCGGCACCGCCGAAGACAGCCGCATTTATCTCTCACTCGCTGATTTCGTGCAGTGGACCGGCGTTCAGCCTTCCACGATCGAAGTTGCCGCCACAGGATCAACGGCTGATATCGACGGCATCATGAAGCAGCTTTCGCAATCGATCCCCGCAGCCGAGGTTCGTCCGGTGCGGCAGATCGTTGAAGGCGAGGCGCGCGTGCTTGGCAAAACGCGCGCAACGCTGCTGGCCGCGGCAGCATTAATCATCCTGACAGCCGCGCTGTGCGTGCTCTCGACGTTAATGGGATGGGTCTTCGACCGACGCCGCGATTTTGCGATCATGAAAGCACTGGGCGCTTCCGGCCGGTTGCTGAGCAGTTTCTTTGCAGCAGAAGCGGCCGCCATGGGAGCGATCGGCGCAGTCGTCGGATTTTTGTTGGGCCTGGGCATTGCCGCATGGATTGGCCGCGTGAATTTTCATGCCACGGTGGTACCGCGGTGGAGCGTGCTTCCGGTCGTGCTGGCGGGCAGCATCGCTGTCACGCTGCTCTCGGCGATCCTGCCGATTTCTTTGCTGCGGCGGGTCGAGCCGGCTGTCATTCTGCGGGGAGAGTGAAATGATTCAGATCAAGAATGTGACCAAGCTCTATCCCGCCAAAGAAGCGGGAAACGGCGCGGGCAAAGAGAACAACGGAGCGATTCACGCGCTCGATCATATTTCCCTGCATGTCACTCCGGGCGAGTGGCTCTCGATCATGGGACCCTCGGGCTCGGGTAAATCGTCGCTCGTCAATCTGATCGGATGCCTCGACCGTCCGTCTTCAGGCGAAATCTGGCTCGACGGACAAAATGTCGGCGGAATCTCCGCCTCAGAACTAAATCGCGTCCGCGCCGAAAAAATCGGATTCATCTTCCAGCAGTTTCACCTGATTCCCTTCCTCACCGCGGTCGAAAATGTGATGCTCGCGCAGTATTTTCACAGCATGACCGATGAGAAGGAAGCGGTCGAAGCGCTGGAGCGCGTCGGCCTCGGAGACCGCGCCCATCACCTGCCCTCGCAGCTTTCGGGTGGTGAGCAGCAGCGTGTCTGCATTGCGAGGGCGCTGATTAACGATCCGCGAATCATTCTGGCCGACGAGCCGACAGGTAACCTCGACGCGCAGAATGAAGAGATCGTGCTGCGCCTGCTGCGTGAATTCCATCAGCAGGGCCGCACCATTGTCATGGTCACGCACGATCCGGTGGTGGCGCGGCTGGCCGATCGCCGAATCGAACTGCATCACGGAAAGATCGCGTCGCAGGAAGTTTTCTCGATGGCGGACGAAGAGCAGCTCGACGAAGTGCTCGAAGAACTCTGGGTTCTGGCCGAGCATGGAGAGATCGCCGAGGTCGAGCGCATGGAAGTGCATGGCGCTCTGCCCGTGAGTCTTGCGGTCGAGAAGATGATGGAGATGGGACTCGTCGTCTCGGCGCCGCATCCCCCGCAGGCGCACGATCACAAGCCATTCGTAAATCCGTGCCACGACGCGTTGAAGCCAGTTTCGGCGTCAGTGGGCGACGGCACGATGATCGTGGAACTGACGCCGCGCGGACGCGAACGCGCCGGCAGCATCATCCGCCGGCATCGTCTGGCAGAGCGGCTTTTCACCGACAGCCTTGCCATGGACAGCGAGACCGAAATCGAGCAGCAGGCCTGCAAGTTCGAACACATCCTGTCGCCCGAAGCCACGGACAAGATCTGCACCTTCCTGGGCCACCCGAAAACCTGCCCGCACGGCGCCCCGATCCCGCCGGGGCCCTGCTGCGGGAGAAGTGCAGAACATTCGAGCATCAGCGTGAATGCGGTGAGGGTGCGGGAGTAGATCGTTGTAGCGGAACCCCACCGTTCATCGGAAGGGGTTTTCGATCTTCAGGTTTCCGATGCGTTGCCCGTGCTGCATATCCTCAGTGTAGAGAACTGAGCATTCAGCTTGTTGTGCCGCCGCTACAATCAGCGAGTCGTACCACGAAAATCGATGCTGGTTATGGATTCGCAGACCATCCAGAAAAAGCTTGGGGGAAGATTGGACGGCCAAAAGGGGCTTAAGAATTCCCGAAAAATACGTCTCAGCGTCGTTGAGGGAAAGCGGCGCAGCAAAGCGTGTGAGGGCCACGCTGAAAAATTCCTGTACAACTTGGTAACTGACTACTCCTCGCTTTGTGGTGATGGCACTCCGAACCAGCTCAGCCGCCCGTCGGCTCTTCGCCGGATGCTGGGTATCGAACTCATACAGAAGAACGTTCGTGTCGAGGAAGAACTTACCGTTCATTCATCTCTTCTCGCGTGAACTTTCGGCCCGCCACCACGCGGCCTCGCAATCTTGCCATGATGCGATCATATTCTTCGGCATCCCCGTTGTTTTGGGTGTACTGCTCGAGCCACTCGCGAAAAGCCGTATTTAAGGTCTTGTTCTCCGACATCGCGGTTTGCCGCGCTCGTTCGATAAGATGTTCGTCCGCACTCAACGTAATGTTTTTCATACGGTAATAGTGTACACTATTACCGTGTACACGACAACCCTGATGGGAGTACCTTTATTTTGACTACTCCGTCTGCTGCCCTTCGCCGCCCCACGATCGGTGTGTTTGATTCCGGCTTTGGCGGACTGACCGTACTTAAAGCTTTACTTGAAGTTATCCCCGAGGCCGAGTACGCCTATTTCGGTGATACCGCCCGCCTGCCCTACGGATCGAAATCGGTCGAGACCGTCGCCAAGTACGCAGTCGAGGCCGCACATTTCCTCGAGTCCCAGGGAGCCCAGTTGCTGGTCATCGCCTGTAACACCGCTACTGCGCTCGCCCTGGATCGCATCACCGCGGCGGCTCGCGTTCCGGTGATCGGCGTGGTTGAGCCCGGTGCGGAAACTGCGGCGGCCTCCACGCGCAATCGCAAAGTTGTCGTCATCGGCACAGATGCGACCGTCAGCAGTCATGCCTACAAAAAGGCGCTTGAAGCGCGGCGGCTCGAGGCCCGCGAGAAGGCTTGTCCGCTGCTGGTTCCGCTCGTTGAAGAAGGATGGGTCGAGCATCCGGTGACCGAGCAGGTGGCGCAAATTTATCTGGCGGAGGCTTTCTCCGACGGTTTCCATGAAGCCGACACGCTCGTGCTGGGATGCACGCATTATCCTCTGCTGAAGCCGCTGCTGGAGCGCGTCACGCCACAACACGTGACCATCGTTGATTCGGCGGAGTCAACCGCACAGGCAGTGGCGGGGCGCTTGGCAGAACTCGTCCCTGCCCCGGCACGTGACGGCGAAGAACGTCGTTCGGCGCCTCGTTTCAGATTCTTCGCCACAGATTCAACGGAGAAGTTCAAGCGCCTGGGCGAACGCTTCCTGGGACACCCCATCGAGCAAGTACAGCATGTGGATTTGAAAGAATGAAAGGAATTTGGTAATTGGGTAATTTTGTGATCGGGTAATTTGAAAAAGACTGCGGCGAGAGTTTTTAAATTACCAAATTACAAAATTACCCAATTAGCAAATCTCAGTAGAGGTGGAAGTCGACCTCTACCGCGATCTCGACGCGCACGGGGTGGCCGTCCTTCATGGCGGGCTCGAAACGCCAGTTCTTGACGGCTTCAATTGCCTTTTCGTCGAGGCCCATGCCGAGGCTGCTCAGCACGCGAATGTTGCTCGGACGCCCATCGGTTCCAACGACCAAGCCCAGCGTGCAGACGCCTTGATACTTCGCCTTGCGGGCTTCCTCGGAGAACTCCGGCTCGGGCTGATAGATAGCGCGCGGCGCTGAAACGCCGCCGCCTACGTGGAAGACGCCTCCGCCGGTGCCTCCGCCTTCGCCCGGACCAAAGCCGGGGCCGGTACCCGATCCAACACCACCTCCACTGCCCGAACCAATACCGCCGCCCGATCCTGTACCGTTCGAAGGCAGCGACGCGTGAGACATCGGGTCGCCAAGGTTCGGCATGTTGTTCATGGCCAGGTGCACCTGCGGAGGGATCACCACCGTCGGTTCAACCGCCAGTTTCGGATGCTCATTGCGCACCACCACCACCGGAGGCGTGATCTGCTGCATCGAGAACTTCGGCAGCTTACCCTTAGTAGCCTGCAAAACATCACGGTCGCCACCGCCGCCACCGCCGCCGACCTGAGTCTTGGACGGCTTCAGTGCGGGCAGATCCGAAGGGTCGACCAGGGTGACAGTAACCTTCTGCGCCTGGGCCGGCGTTACGGCGTGCTTCACGATCACATAGCCGAGCGCGATCACGCCGAGGATCAGAATATGGATCCCGGTCGAGCCGAGTACACCATTCTTCTTGTAGTTGTAAAAGCCCCAGATATCCTTGACCGGCTCAGGTTTCGACTCCAGTTTGAGAGGCGGCAGCTTCTTGGGAAAGAAGAACTCATCCAGCCCCCGGAATAGGGATTTATAGAGAGGCTCTTCCAACTCCCTATCGGTGATTAGCAGGTGCAGTTCCGGCTCAACGCCGGGACCATTCGGATTGATTTGTTCGGATCCCATGATTCCCGTCTGGATGTGTTTGCTGCCGTCTAGAAGAGCGTACCTAAACTGTCTGAACCGTGCTTCTTACACAGATGAGGGAGGCCCCCGGCAAGTTGCTTCGATTCCGACCCAAATCCGTCAACGCGCCGTTGCCGTAACCCTGGAACAGACTACTACGCCCACCGATTCCTCTGCTGTCATAAAATTGTAACTCCGTTTCGGGCATTTCGACAGTCCATTTCGCAGGCGCCGTAACCGCTGGAGATACATGGTCCTTTGCGCGATAGGGCTCGCGTAGGGACAGCTGTTCCGGCTCTCCAGCAGAGCGGGCAATGAGCATTGAGCAAACCTGGCCTGGGCTTGGTCTTGCTTACGGCTGATTGCCCTCACAAACTCTTCCGTCGCCAAGGTTTAGTCTTCATTGACTTGCCCCTCCTGCGGTCCTAACATCTCAGCCCATGATCGGCCAGACCATCTCGCACTACCGCATCGTGGAAAAACTTGGTGGCGGAGGCATGGGTGTGGTCTATAAAGCCGAAGACACCGAGCTTGGCCGCTTCGTCGCGCTGAAGTTTCTGCCGGAAGACGTAGCCCGCGATCCCCAAGCCCTGGAGCGCTTTCGCCGGGAAGCCCGCGCCGCATCCGCGCTAAACCATCCGAACATCTGCACTATTCACGAAATCGGAAAAGACGGCGACCATGTATTTCTCGTGATGGAGTACCTCGACGGTGTGACGCTGAAGCACCGCATCGCCGGTCGCCCTGTCGAGACCGAATTGATTCTGTCGCTTGGAATCGAGATTGCCGATGCGCTCGATGCCGCTCACAGCGCCGGAATCATCCATCGCGACATCAAGCCCGCCAATCTCTTTGTCACCAAGCGAGGACACGCCAAGATTCTGGATTTCGGGCTTGCGAAAGTCACACATCCGATCCTCGAACCGACTAGCGCCACCGACGTAACTGCCACGATCGAGGAACATCTCACCAGCCCCGGTCAGGCGGTGGGCACTATTGCTTACATGTCGCCCGAGCAGGTCCGAGCCAAAGAGCTCGATGGCCGCAGCGATCTGTTCTCGTTTGGGGCAGTGCTTTACGAGATGGCAACTGGAGCTCTGCCTTTTAAGGGAGAAAGTTCCGGAGTGATTTTCAAAGCCATTCTCGATTCAGATCCGCCTCCCGCGCAGCTTTTTAATCGCGATCTTCCCGCGGATCTGGAACGGATCATCTCCAAGGCTCTCGAGAAAGAGAGGGACTTGCGCTATCAGCACGCGTCCGAAATACGAACCGATCTGCAGCGGCTGAAGCGTGACACGGAATCGGGCACCAGGCCAAAGATCGCAGCGGCGCGGCCACAACGACGCTCCCGAATCGCCCTTTGGGCCGGCCTCTCGCTCTTGATTGCTCTGCTGGCTGTTTCTTCAATCTTGATCTGGCGAAGGTCGAGCGCGGTTGCGGCTCCGGACTCGTCGCAATGGGTGCAGCTCACGAATCTTACGGGCGACATCTTTGAGCCGGCGCTCTCGCCCGACGGACGAATGCTGGCATTTCTCCGTGGAACCAATGGTTCGGCCCAACTCTACGTCAAGCTTCTTCCTGACGGAGAGCCTGTTCAACTAACGCACGATAATCTCAAAAACAAAATTACGCCCGAATTCTCTCCCGATGGCTCGCGCATCGCCTACGGAACCAGCGGGCTCAATTGGCAGACCTGGGTCATACCGGTGCTCGGGGGCGAACCTCAGCTGTTGCTCTCGAATGCGACGGGGCTGACCTGGATCGATGCGAACCATGTGATGTTCAGCGAGATTAAAAGTGGAGTTCACCTGTCAGTCGTCACCGCAACCGAAAGCCGTTCGGATCAGCGGGATGTATATGTCCCGCCGAACGAGAACGACATGGCCCACTTCTCTTACCTTTCGCCGGATCATAAGTGGGTGTTGGTAGCTGAAATGGGTGTAGACAAGGGGATGATTCCCTGTAGGCTGGTACCTTTCGCAGGCGGAGACGCGCGGTCCGTCGGGCCACAGTCCGGAGGGTGTGATTACGCTGCGTGGTCGCCAGACGGTAAATGGATGTACTTCAATTCCGATGCAGGCTCGAAGGGTCATCACATCTGGCGCCAGGCATTTCCCGATGGAGTACCACAGCAACTGACAGCCAGCCTGGGCGAGGAAGAGGGCATCGCGATGGCTCCGGACGGCAAGTCCCTAATTACTTCTGTTGGCGCTTCTGAACGAAGCGTCTGGGTGCACGACGAGCAAGGAGACCGGCAAATTTCCTTTCAGGGATACTCTCACACTCCAAGGTTTTCCAATGACGGCCGTAGAGTCTTCTATCTTGTGTCCGAGAATGCCTCACAAGTCTATGGCGGCGAACTTTGGATGTTCGATCTTGGCACAGGTCAGGCGTCCAAAGTCTTGCCTGGGA
>Ga0335081_10022614_pt1 | contig 10168 bp, 9 predicted proteins | sample Lox_Sample_35_FD_206713 | JGI IMG/M metagenome (GOLD analysis project Ga0335081, IMG submission 206713) | Soil microbial communities from Loxahatchee National Wildlife Refuge, Florida, United States - Lox_Sample_3.5 | ecosystem: Environmental > Terrestrial > Soil > Wetlands | place: USA: Florida... | reverse complement strand
CGCTGCGCCGAGCTCGGGATCATGATCGACGTCAGCCACCTGAACGAGGCCGGATTCTGGGACGTGGCGCGTCTGGACGTCGGCCCGATCGTCGCCACGCATTCGGGGGTTCATTCGCTGTGCCCGACGTCGCGAAACCTTCTCGACTCGCAGCTCGACGCGATCGGGGCCTCGGAGGGCCTCGTCGGGATCGTGTTCGCGTGTCCGTTCCTGCGGGCGGACTTCGCCGACGACCCCGACACGCCGGTGTCGCTGATCGCCGAACACGCGCGATACGTCGCGGACCGGATCGGGGTGGCGCACGTGGCGCTCGGATCCGACTACGACGGGGCCACGATCCCGGCGCCCCTCGGGGACGTGGCGGGCACGCCGAAGCTGCTCGACGCACTCGGCTCGGCCGGTTTCACCGACGCGGAGGTCGCGGCGATCGCCTGGGATAACTGGCGGCGGGTGCTCGGGGCGTGGTGGCGGGGTTAGTGGCGACCTGACCTGGCCCGCCGACCCGCCGGCCCGCCGGCCCGCCGGCCCGCCGGCCCGCGGGCCCACCTGCCCGCCGGCCCCGAGTTTCGTGCCACTCGCCGAGGACCCCGAGCCGAATGGCGCTTCGGTCGGCGATAGCACGAGGATCGCAACACTCGCCCTCGGTCGGTCGTCGAGTGGCGATTTATTCGCCCTCGCGACCGTCGCTGCACGCCCCCGGAGCCATGGCCGCCGTAGCTACGTCCCGGCCGCTCCGCCGCTCGCGATCGGGAACGCGTAGAAGATGGCGAGCGCGGCGCAGATGCCAAGCGTCACGTACGGTGAGATGACCGCCAGCGCGGTCGCGATCGCGTACGGGATGAGTCCGGTGATGGTCCGGGCGAAGATCTGCCGCCGGCGCTCGAGCGGGATCTCTTCGCGCAACGCGTGGGGCTTGACCAGCAACACGTGCCGGTTCAACGCCGCGAAGGACACCGCCATCACCAGGAACGCCCCGCTGTAGACGACCGCGGCCAGGTGCTGGCCCTGGCTCTCCTTGAGGTAGGTGGCCATCAGGCTCGTGGCGAACGGCAGCACCGCGATGCTCATCAGCAGCAGCAGGTTGAGGAACAGAATCATGTGGTCGGGCTGCCGCAGCCGCCTGATCATCACGTGGTGGTTGATCCAGATGATCCCGATTGTCAGGAACGAGGTGACGAACGCCGCGTAGACGGGCCACTGGCGCGCCAGAGCGCAGCTAAGCGTGTGGCACCCGCCTCCGAGCGCATCGGGGTTCGGCACCTGGATGTTCAGGACCAGCAGCGTGATCGCGACCGCGATCACCCCGTCCGAGAACGCCTCGAGCCGGCCCGTGCTCACGCCACAGGGTTCGCCGTCAGGGCGGGGCCTCCTGTAGCCGGCGCTCCACCCCGGCAAACGTTCGCGTGAACCACACCAAACCTCTTCTTTCCTCCTCAAGTTTCTGCGCGACCCGCCGATCCGAGTAATGAATGGGATCCAGGTCATTGCGTCCGCACGGCAGGCTGCGCCTGATCGTGTTCGCCGTCCTCTGCAACGTCCTGCCGGTGACGATCGCGGCGGCCACGGACAGATCGGCGCATCGTCCGGTGTTCTTCGCCGGCGCGATCGCCGCATGCCTGGCGTCGCTGGTCGTGGCGCTGGTGCCCCGCCGGCGCCGGCTTGCGTTCTGGGCCGCCGCGTTCGGTCTGATCCCGGCGCTGACGCTGATGCAGGCCTACAGCGGTGGCGCGGCCTCGGGCTACTCGGTGCTGGTGGTCATGGCGATGGTGTGGTTCGGGCTCGAGGGGACCGACGTCGAGCTGGCGGCGGGGATGGTCGTGCTGGCGGCGTGCTGCGCGCTGCCGATGGTCGTGATCGGAGCCCCCGCGTACCCGCGGAGTTGGGGTCACGCGGCGCTGCTGACGCTGGTCGGGATCGCGGTCGCGGGATCGCTGCGCGCGGTCACGCGCGAGCTGGCGACGCTCGCACAGCGGTTCGCTCACGAGGCCGTGGTGGATGACCTCACGGGCCTGCTCAACCGCCGCGGGTGGCGATACACGTCGCCCCGCGAGCTCGCGCGGGCGGCGCGCAGCGGCAATCCGATCACGCTCGTGACGCTCGACCTCGACAACTTCAAGGAGCTCAACGACGAGCTCGGCCACGACCAGGGCGACCGCGCGCTGCGCGACACCGCCGAGCGAATCCGCGCGACGCTGCGCGCCGGCGACGTCGTCGCGCGGCTCGGGGGCGACGAGTTCGTCGCCCTGTTGACGAACTCGACGCTGACCGGGTCGCTGACCGCGATCGACCGTCTGCGTGACGCGACGCCGGAAGCGGAGGCGTTCTCGGCCGGCGTCGCCGTATGGGACCGCAGGGAGAAGCTGGCGGAGCTGCTGCGTCGCTCGGACCTCGCGCTGTACGCCGCCAAGGGCCAGGGCGGCAGTTGCACCGCCGTCGCCCCGCCGCAGCTCGAGCAGGTGCCGGCACCGGACGACGACGCTGATCTCGAGGTCGGGGAGCGCGCCCGGGCGAGCTAAGGCGCGGATCCGCGGGGGCGGCGCTGCTCGCGTTGCTTGCGGATGACGGGCACCTGGAGTGGGCCGGGGCGGGTGCCGGCGCCGGCGGCGCCGTCGGCTGGTCGGTGTGGTTGCAGGTCGTCCTCGCGATCGCGGCGCCGTGTGTCGTCGCGGCGGTGTGGGCGCCTGGCTGGCACCCAGGGCGCGCCGGCGGCTGGCCGATCCTGCACGGCTCGCGCTCGAGATCGTGCTGTTCCTCGCGGGCGGGCTCGCGCTGCTCGCCGCCGGGCAGCCGGAGCTGGGGGCGGCCCTGGCCGTCCTGGGCGTCGTCAACGCGGTGCTCGTTCGCCTGTTGGGGACCGCGACCGGGGACCGGGCGTAAACGCTCATATCGCGCTCTTCCCGAGTCCATAAGGAGCTCTTCGTGAGCTCGTCAGCCGCTCTTAGTTGCGGAGTCGAGAGTAGGGCGCATGAAATATCGCACCCTGTTAGCAACTCTTACCACGGCCGCAGCCGTCACTGGGCTGTCGGCCGGCTCCGCGGGCGCCGCGACGAGCGCCGCGTCGGAGGAGGTGAGCCAGAACTGGGCTGGCTACGTTGTCGGAGGCTCGGACTCGAGTACGCAGTTCTCGAACGTCTCCGGGAGCTGGGTCCAGCCCACGTCGAAATGCAGCTCGGGGCAGGACGACGCTGCCTTCTGGGTCGGCATCGGCGGCGACGACGGCCAGTCGTCGTACGGATCCTCGCTGGGCGACGGGTCATCGACGTCGCTCGAGCAGATCGGTACGGAGGGGAACTGCACCGGTGACGGGACGCAGTACTACGCGTGGTACGAGCTCGTTCCTGCCGCGCCGGTTCAGCTGGGCCTTGCGATCCATCCCGGCGACCACATCACGGCCAGCGTAAGCGTGAACGGCAGCAGCACCTCGTTCTCGCTGACCGACAAGACGACCGGACAGTCGTTCTCGAAGACGATCCAAGCGCCCAACCCCGACACTTCGAGTGCCGAGTGGATCGCCGAGGCGCCGTCGCAGTGCGACGGCTCGGGTAGCTGCACGCCGCTGCCGCTGTCCGACTTCGGCACGGTCCAGTTCACGAGCGCAACCGCAACCGCGAACGGCCACACGGGCACGATCTCCGACTCGAACTGGACCGCTCAGCCGATCGCGCTCGGCTCGGACGGCACCTACGACATCGGCTACGGGTCGAGCCAGAACACGGCCGGCGCGACGCCCTCGTCGCTGTCCTCCGACGGATCCTCGTTCTCGGTGGCGTGGCAGCAGAGCGGCGCCGGATCCTCGTCCTCACAGACGAGTGGATCGTCCGGTGGCGATGGCAATGGCGGCTATGGCGGCGGCGGTTACGGCGACGGCGGCTACCCGGGCGGCGATGGCGGCTACGGTGGCGGCGGCTACGGCCCCGGTGGCTATGGCGGTTACGGTGACGGCGGCTATGGCTACGGCCAGGGCGGCTACGGCGGTTATGGCGACGGCTACGGATATGTCTACGGCTCCTATGGCTCGTATTGAGCTGAGAGACGGTTATGCGACGCCGCGCGCGAGCTGCTGATCGCCGTGCGCGGCGAGCGCGATGCGATAGGCGGCGGCGAGCCGGTCAAGCGCAGCCTCCCAGCTGCGTCCCCGCACCGCCGCCAGCGCGCCGCGACTCATGCGCTCGGATAGAAGCGGAGTGGTTGTCACTGACACCACGGCGTCCGCGAGAGCACTGACGTCCGGGGGCGCGAGCAGCCCCGTCTCACCGTGCTCGATCAGGCACGCGGGCCCGCCGCGGTCGACCGCGACCACCGGCAGCCCGCTTGCCTGCGCTTCGAGCACCACCTGACCGAACGTTTCGGTGGAGCTCGCGAACAGGAACACGTCGGCGCTGGCATAGGCCCGCGCGAGGGCGTCGCCGGAGAGCCATCCCAGGAACGTCGCGTGCTCGCCTAGGCGGGCGCGCAGCAGGTCCTCCTCGGGACCGCCCCCGGCCAGCGAGAGGTGCAGGCGCGGATCGCGCCGGCGGGCCTCGAGGAACGCGTCGGCAAGCAGGTCGACTCCCTTCTCCTTGCTCAGCCGTCCCGCGTACAGGACGTTGATCTCGCCGGGCAGCAGGTGTTCGTCGCGGTGCGCCGGGTCGAAGCGCTTGAGGTCGACCCCGCGGTCCCAGCGACGGATGCGATCGTCGGGGATGCCAAGCTCGTTCAGCCGTTCGTCGCTGGCCCGGCTCGGCGACAGCACGACGTCGCAGGCCCCGTAGAACATGCCGAGCCCGAGGTTGCCGAGCATCTCGAGCTCCGCCTGCCCGGTGCGCAGCGCGGCATAGGCGGCGAGCTCGGTGTGGTAGGAGCCGACTCTCGGCAGCTCGAGCACCCGCGCGACCAGCCACGCGCCGATCCCAGCCGGACCCGGCGAGCACACATGGACGATGTCGTAGCGGCCCTCGGCGAGCGCGTCGACGATCGCGGGGACGGTGGGGACGCCGATCTCGAGCCCGGGGTAGAACGGGACGTCGATCTCCGCGACCGCGCTCAGCCGGCGATCGACGTCGGCGTCGGTGCCGATCACCTCGACGTCGAACCCGCGGACACCATGAGCCCGGATCTGCTGGATCGTGTGCGTGACGCCGTGCATCGAGCCGATCGCGTCGGCCACCAGCGCGACGCGCGGCCGATCTCCGTCGCTGCGGGCCAGCTTCGCCTTCTCGCGCCCGAGGAAGGCCGATGCGGCGGCGTACGGGATCGCCGGGATGCACGCGTCGAACAGGGCGAGCGCGCTGGGGCCGGGATCGAGCCGGCCCTGCTCGAGGCCGGCGACGGTGTCGTGCACGACCGCGGCGAGCTTTCGCTCGTGCACGCGCCGGGCGCGCCGGTCGAGGTCGGCGTGGCCGAGCTCTCCCTCCTGGAGCTGGGTCAGCAGCTTGTGCTCGTCGACGTCGAGATCCATCGCGAGCAGCCACGCGCGCAGCAGCGCGAGCGCGTCCCTGGCCTGGAGGTCCGCGGTGCCGGTGCCGTGCCGCGCATCCCCCTCGCACATGACCCGCTCGACGATCTTCAGCACGCTTGCGGGATCCGGCCGGGCGGGCGCGTCGCCGTCGCCGTCGCCGAGCGAGCGGATCGCCAGCGCCATCGCCGCGTGCGCCCACTTGGCGGCGCTGCCCTGCTGACCGTGCGCCGCCGCGCGTCCGGCGCGGACGTGCGCGAGGAACTCCTCGGGGGTGCTGGCCCTCGGGGTCTCGGTGAACGTCCGGCCGACATCGATTCCGGCGTGGTCATCGGACCCTCCGATAGCGGTTCCCCCATGGGTCTCGATGTACACAAACGCCGGCAGATTCAGCTCCTTGGCCCGCGAGCCGTTGCGCGTCTCTCAGATCGGGAAGAGTTGCGCCAGGCGCCGCCGGTGGCGCGCGGTCAGCGGCGCGGCGACGGCGTAAAAGGGATGAGCGAGCGCGGCCGTGAGGTTGCGGTCGTGCAGGTACGCGGCGCAGGCCTCGACGTCGTCCCGGTTGGCCTGAAGCCATTCGTGGTCGTCCGGGGTGATCCCATAACAGAGCACGTGCACGGCCTGGGCCTCGCCCTTGAACGATGCGGTCAGCTCCTCGGAGATGAACGTGTCCGGAAGGTGACTGAGCGACAGGACCCCGTCGATCGTGTCGTGATCGGTGATCGTCACGAAGTCCATCTCGCGGCGCTTGGCGAGCTCGTACACCTCGAGCGGCTCGGTGGCGCACTCGGGGATCCGCAGCGACCGCTGGACGCCGAGCTTGGAGATCTGCGAGGCCGAAGAGTGGACATGCAGGTCGGCGCGACTCATTGCGTTCATGGGGATCAGGATCGCCCTGCAAACCACGGGGTTCGTGAAGAACGAGGTCACGTCCTGTGACGTTTCTGTTACCGGCGGCATGGGATCGCGCGAGTTTGCGAGAACCTTGCCGCTATGCCTACATCCAGTCCGATGGGCGCCGCCGACGCCGACACCGTCGTCATGGAGCGCGGCCACTTGCGCATCGAGATCGCCCTGCGGCCGTTCGAGCTGACCATCCGTCGTGCCGGCCGGAAGCTGGTCAGATCGCTCGGCGCGTGGGTCGCAGAGGGCACCGTCCACGACCACTTCATCCACTTCACCGAGGGAGTCCTCGCGCGCGAGGAGCTGGCCCCGGTCGAGCGCGCCCGGGCGGCGGTGGTGCGGCGCCTGGCCGCGGACCGGATGAAGCTGAGGCTCGAGCTGGCGGGCGGCCGGCGCGCGCAGCTCGAGCTGCGCGTGCTCGGGGACGACCGGATTCGTCTCGAGGTCGAGCCCGACGGCGAGCCGCTGCGCGTAGCACTCGACTGGCGCCGGCGCGCCGACGAGCGCTTCGTCGGCCTCGGTGCGCGGCACAGCACGCAGTTCGACCAGGCTGGCCGCGTCGTCCAGCTCGGCGCCGACCGCCGCTATACGGGGCCGGACTGCCCGGCCGAGCTGCTGGCCGGCGGCGGCATCCCGCAGGGCGACTGCGCGCCCGTGCCGTGGTTGGTCTCGAGCCGCGGCTACGCGGTCTGGATCGAATCGGCGGCGAACGGGATCCAGTTCGACCTGGCCGGCGACCGGGTGTCGGCCTCGACTCGCCGCGCCGCGGGCCCGCTCCGGATGGACTTCCTGTGCGACCCGACGCCGGCTGCGCGGCTCCGGGCGTTGTGCCGCCTGACCGGCTTTCCGGCGGTGCTGCCCGAGTGGGGCTACGGGTTCTGGAAGAGCCGCGACGTTTACGGCCACCAGGACGACGTGGTCGACGACTACGAGGGCCTGCGCCGGCACGAGATCCCGGTCGACGCGATCGTGATCGACTCGCCGTGGGCGACCCAGTACAACACCTGGGAGTTCAATCCGTATCAGTTTCCCGACGCGCCGGGGCTGATCCGGCGGATGCGCGCCGACGGGGTCAGGACCGTGGTCTGGGTCACGCCGTGGGTGAACACGGACTCGCGCGACGGTCAGATCCCGCCGCAGCCCGAGTCGGAGCGACTGCACCGCGAGCCGGCACCGAACTACGCGCCCGGCGTGGCCGCCGGCGCATTCGTGAGCGACGGGTCCGGCGAGCCGTTCGTCACGCAGTGGTGGATGGGAACCGGCTCGCCGGTCGACTTCACCGGTGCGGCCGCGGAGGAGTGGTGGCGCGAGCAGGTCAAGCGCGTGCTCGCGTTGGGCGTAGAGGGCGTCAAGGCCGACGACGGGGAGGGCTACTACCTGCCGGAGGAGGTGCGGTTCGCGGATGGTCGGACCGGCGCCGAGGCGGCGTGGGCGCTCGGCGGGCTGCATCGCGCGAGCCTTCAGCGCGCGCTCGACGAGATCCACCCTGGGACCGGGGTGCTGTTCGCCCGTTGCGGCTGGAGCGGTCAACACGCGGTCGGCCTGACCTGGGCGGGCGACCAGGCCTCCGACTTCTGGTCGCTGCGGGTGCTCGTGGTCGCGACGCTGTCCGCCGCCTGCAGCGGGTTCTCGAACTGGTCGCACGATACCGGTGGCTACCTCGGGCACCGGCTGGTCGAGCGTTGCCCGCCCGAGCTGCTCGTCCGCTGGCTCCAATTCGGCTGCTTCACCCCGCTGATGCACGCCCATGGCCGAATGCCGCAGGAGCCGTGGAACTACTCCGAGCACGTGCTCGAGCTGTACCGCGCCTACGCGCTGCTTCATGAGCAGCTGGTCCCGTACGTGCGGTCGGCCGCGGTAACCGCTTCGCGGACCGGGCTTCCGATCATCCGGCCGCTGTGCCTGCTCGACCCCACCGACCCGCGGGGATGGGAGATCGGCGATGCCTACGGGTACGGGCCGGCGCTGTGGGTGGCGCCGGTGCTCGACGACGAAGCGCGCGAGCGCGAGGTGGCGCTGCCGCGGGGAGAGTGGATCGAGGCGTGGTCGGGCTGTTCGGTGCGCGGGGGCGGTGAGACCGTCGTGGACGCGCCGCTCGAGCGGATCCCGGTGTGGGTGCGCGCCGGCTCGATCGTCGTCACGTATCCGGCGTCGCACGTGGCGCGGGGGTTGGGTGACGTCGAGGAGCGCGAGCGGCCGCTGGTCGCGACGCTGTGGGGCTCGCCCCGGCTCGGTCGTGCCGCCGCGCGGCTCGCGGACGGGACCCGGATCACGTGGCGCTCCGGCGAGTGGTCGGTGGTTTCGGAGTTCGAGAGAGAGATCAGCTTCCACGAGATCGGATCGTGAACGGGTCCGTCTGCCGTGATGGGCACGATTCGGTATTCGGGCTCCTGTCCGTCGCGGTCTCGATCGGGATCGACGTGATCGGGCCTTCGGCGGAGCTGAGGAACCGCGCTCGTCGCTGTTCGGGACGGTCCTGTTCATCTCGATCCTGCTGGCGATCCCTGACCAGGACCACGCGTCCCTCGGGGGAGCTGATCGCGCTCGCCGTGATCGCCGGCACCGTGCCGTACGCGCTGGACCGGCGCGCCCAGCCGGCGGCGAGCCGAGCGCCGGCACGATCGGGCACATGCTCGACGTGGTCGCGCCGAACGCGCTCACCTCGATCCTGCTCCTGATCTCGGCGATCTTGATCGCCGCCGGTCTGCACGCCGGGCCCGACGTCCTGGTGCTGCTCCCGGTCATCGCGGCGCTCGGTGGCGGAGTGACGAGCGCGGGGCTGCTGCTGACGAGGATCGACGCGTAGGGCGTCTTCAGGGTGCGCCGACGCGGGTCAGGGCGCGAGCGCCGGCCTGCGCCCCCAGCCTCGCGGCGTCAGCGATCGAGTCGCCGCGCCCCAGGCCAAAAGTGAACGCGGCCGCGAACGAGTCGCCGCAGCCGTAGGCGTCGCGGGGCGGGCCGGGAAGCGGCACCGGCTCCCAGCGGCCCTCTGATTCGCCCCACCAGCGGCCGCCGCGGGCGCCCTCGGTCGCCACCAGCAGGCTGGCGTGCGACCCGACCCGGTGCGCCCAGGCGCGCTCGTCCTCGTCGTCCTCGCTGAAGACGACCGCGTACACATGAGCGCCGTCGGCCTCGAGCACGGATCTGGCGCGGGGCGAGGCGACTACGAACGGCGACGAATGGGCGCGCCGGAGCGCACCGGCGTCCCCGGCCGTGAAGTACACGCTGCCGGCGTCGGCGAGATGCTCCCACTCGAGCTCGTCTGACCCGTGCGGTTGCAGGCGCTCGCCGAGCGTGATGATCGTTCGCTCGCCGCCCGGCTCCAGCAAGGTGACGGCTCGCCGCGTCGGCTGGTCGCGCCAGGCCGCGTGCACGCGGACACCGCGGCCTTCGAGCTGGGCCACCGTCGCCCGGCCCTCGTTGTCCCGTCCGAGCGCGCAGTAGAAGTCGACCTCGGCACCGAGCTCGGCCAGCGCCGACGCGGCCACCGCGCCGCCGCCGCCGGCGCGCGCGAACGCGCCGTCCGCGTGGAGGATCTTGCCGCGGACCGGCAGGTGCGGCACCGAGGCGAAGTCGATCCATTCGACGTGACCGACCACCCCGACGTGCGTCATGCGTGTAGTGTGATCGGTCGTGGACGAGGGCTTGCCGATTGCCTATGAGGTGCTCGATCGCGGGGTCCCGGTGTACGCATGCGGCGGCGAGCAGGTCGGCACCGTGGACCACGTCATCGCGGCCCCCGAGGAGGACATCTTCCACGGGCTCGTGATCAGCGGCCCGCGCTTCGTTGCGGCGGACGACGTGGCCTCGCTCCACGAGCGCGGCGTCGAC
>Ga0335081_10022613_pt1 | contig 10169 bp, 10 predicted proteins | sample Lox_Sample_35_FD_206713 | JGI IMG/M metagenome (GOLD analysis project Ga0335081, IMG submission 206713) | Soil microbial communities from Loxahatchee National Wildlife Refuge, Florida, United States - Lox_Sample_3.5 | ecosystem: Environmental > Terrestrial > Soil > Wetlands | place: USA... | reverse complement strand
TCGGGCATGAACTCCTCGAGGATCTCGAGCTCCCGCTCCTCGGAGTCCGCCTGCTCGTCGCGGCCGCCGGAGCGGAACGCCTCCGCCGCCTCGACGCGCCGCTTCCGCTCGCGCTGCAGCACCTGGAGCTCCTCCTCCTCGCTCAGCGGCCGCTGCAGCTCCTTCTCCGAGCCCTTGAGCGCGTTGAGGATCAGCCGGAGCGCGTCGCGCCGCTCGGCGTCGCGCGCGCGCATCGCGTCCTTCAGCTCGTCCTCGATTTCCTCGATCAGGGTCACGCCATCCTCCCTGTGAGGCCCCCGCCCAGGATGTGCCAGTGCAGATGGAAGATCGTCTGTCCGGCCCCGGGGCCGGCGTTGACGACGACACGGTAATCGGTGAGTCCCTCCCGTGCAGCGACGTCGGCGACGAACTCGAGCATCCGCTTCGCCTCGTCAGCCGGGAACTGCCCGATCTCGTGGAACGACTCGACGTGCCGTTCCGGGATGACGAGGAGGTGCGCCGGCGCCTGCGGGTTGGCGTCGCGGATCGCGACGAAGCCGTCGGCGGCGGCGACGTGGTCGCCCTCGCGGTAGAGCGTGCAGAAGAGGCAGTCGTCAGGCAGCGAGGATCCCCTCCTCCGACACCGCGCGGCCGCGGACGCGCACGAGCTCGCCGACCGGGAGCGCGGGGTCGAGGAGCCACGGCGAGTAGTCGTCGCCGTAACCCCGGCCGGGCCGGTCGACGAGCACCTCGTCGTCCCGTCCCACTTTCGTCCGCCAGTGCGCGAGGCACGCCTCTCGGGAGGCGGCGCGCAGGCGGGCGCTCCGCTCCCTCTTCGCCTGCGGCGGCACGGCGTCGTCAGCGGCGGTCACGGTGCCGGGCCGCGGCGAGTACGGGAAGACGTGCACCTTCGTCAGCCCCGCGTCGCGGACGGCGCCGAGCGTGTGCTCGAAGGCGCGCTCGTCCTCGGCCGGGAAGCCGACGACGACGTCGCTCGTGAGGTTGAACTCCTCGCCGAGCGGCGCGAGCCGGCGGAGGTACGTCGCGACGGAGTAGCGGCGGCCCATCGCGCGCAGGACGCCGTCGTCGCCCGACTGGAGCGGCACGTGCAGATGCCGGCTCGCGACCGGCGTCTCGCGGAGCGCGGCGACGAGCGCGTCGTTCACGTGGTTGATCTCGATCGACGAGAGGCGGAGCCGCTCGAGCCCGGGCGTCGCCCCCGCTTCCCGCACGAGCAGCGGCAGGTCGTAGCCGGCGGCGCGATCGCGGTAGCAGCCGAGGTTGATGCCCGTCAGCACGACCTCGCGATGGCCCTGGCCGACGCGTCGGCGGACCTCGCCGAGGACGGCCGCAGCGGCTCGGCTGCGCGAGGCGCCGCGGACGAGCGGGATGACGCAGAAGTTGCACGAGAACGAGCACCCGTCCTGCACCTTGACGAACGCGCGCACGCGATCGAGCCTCGCGTCGGCCCGGACGCAGCCGATGGCGCCGACGTCGCCCGCGACCCAGTCCGGCGTCTCCTCGCTCCGCCGCGCGACGACGCGGACGTTCGCCGGCAGCCCGGCGAAGGCGCCGGCGGCGAGGTTCGCGCCGCAGCCGGTCACGTAGACGCGGCGGTGGGTGCGGGCGGCCCGCGCCGCCTCCTTGCGCGACTTCACGAGCGCCTCGTGCGTGACGCAGCACGTGTTGACGACGGCCACGTCGGCCGCACCGTCCCGCTCCTCGTGGCCGTCTGCGAGCAGCCGCTCGCGCACCTCGTGGGCGTCGACGTGCGAGACCTTGCAGCCGAGAAAGCGGACGGAGAAGCTCGCCATCCGCAGGATCGTAGAGCGTCCCGTGGCTCAGAGCGCCCGGACGGCGAGAACGAGCACGCCTGCGACGCAGACGCCGGTCAGCAGCGGAAACACCGCCTTCGCGGCGCGCGGCCGTAACAGAAGCTCGAAGAACGGCGTCTCGTCGCCGAACCAGCGCCAGAGGGGCGCGAGCGGGCAGCTCCCGGCCGCGGCGACGACGAACGCGCCCTCGGCCGCGAGCACGGCGAGCGCGGCGAGCGTGAGCGCGTCCGCGCGACCGCGGATCGCGCCGGCCCAGAGGACGCCGACGCACGCGAGGAGGAAGACGGAGATGAGTCCGTGCGCGACGCGCGCGGCGAGCACGGCGCGGCTCGGCCGTCCCTTCATCCGCGCACCAGCAGGTCTGCCGCCCAGCCGCCGGCGACGCGCCGGCCGACGCGGCGCCAGCCGTCCGCTCCAGGCTCGTCCCGCTCGAGGTAGCCCGAGACGATCGCCGACGCCACGTCGAGCCGCGGCAGCAGGCGCTCGACGACGTCGAGGGCGATGTTCGCGACGGCCAGGTCGGCAGGCGGCGGCTGAGCAGCGAGCGCGTCGAGCACGAGCGCCTCGAGCGTTACGCCGTTCCGTTCCGCGTTCTCTCGCGTCACCTCGACCGCCGCGGCGTCCGCGTCGACCGCGGTCACGGGCGCGAAGCCGAGCTTGGCCGCGGCGATCGAGAGGACGCCGGAGCCGCAGCCCACGTCGAGGAGCGCGGCGGGCTCGACCTCCTGGAGCAGCTCGAGCGCGAGCCGCGTCGTGGGATGGGCGCCAGTGCCGAACGCGCGGCCCGGGTCGATCTCGACCGCGAGCGCGCCGGCCGGCGCCTGCTCCCACGGCGGCCCGACCCAGAGGCGACCGGCGCGAACGCCGTGGTGGAACGCGCGCCAGGCGTCCTGCCAGCCCTCCGGCACGTCCTCGGCCTCGATCACGTCGAAGCCGATCGGCGGCTCGTCCGCGTACACGGCGTACGCGCCGTCGAGCTCCTCTACGCCCTCCGGGAAGACGTGGAGGAGGAGCGCGAGCTCCGGTTCGCCGCCGACGACGACGTAGCGTTTGATCGGCGCTCCTAGCGGAAGGCGCTCTTGAGCCGGTCGAAGAAGCCGCCGTCCTCGCGCGCGTACGTGTGCTCGTCGGCGTGCTCCTCGAACTCGCGCAGCAGGCGCCTCTGCTCGTCGTTCAGCCGCCGCGGCACGAGCACGTTGACGAGCACGCGCTGGTCGCCGCGGCCCCGCCCGTGCAGAACGGGCATGCCGTGACCGCGAAGGACCACGACCTGCCCGGGCTGCGTCCCCGGCTCGAGCTCGAGCTCTTCCTCGCCGTCGAGGGTCGGAACGACGACGGTCGCGCCGAGCGCAGCCTGCGTGATCGTGAGCTCGAGCGTCGAGAACACGTCGTCGCCTTCCCGCACGAACCGCTCGTCCGGCCGGACCCGCACCTGCACGTAGACATCGCCTGCACGCCCGCCCAGCGGTCCGGCATGCCCTTCGCCGCTGAGGCGGATCCGCTGCCCGTCGTGGATGCCGGGCGGGATCTCGACGGCGAGGGTTCGCTCCTCCACGACCCGGCCGGCGCCGTCGCAGTCGCTGCACGGCTGCTCGATCCGCCGTCCGGTGCCGCCGCATGCCGGACAGGTCTGCGTGCGTACGAACTCGCCGAAGACGCTCCGCGTCACCTGTTGCAGCCGCCCCGCCCCGTTGCATGCCTCGCAGACGGTGATCGCGGTACCCGGCTCGGCGCCGTCTCCGCCGCAGCGACGGCACGGAACCGCGGCCTCGTAGGGCACGTCGCGGGTCGTCCCGTGCGCCGCCTCGACGAGGTCGATCTGGACGATCGCGGCGAGGTCGGCGCCGCGAGCGCGCCCGCTGCGCCCGCCTCCGAGGAGGACGTCGTCGCCGAAGAACGCGGCGAAGAGGTCGGCGAGGTTGCCGAAGTCCATGTGACCGGGCTGGAAGCCGCCGCTGCGCAGGCCGGCGTGCCCGTAGCGGTCGTACAGGGACCGCGTCTCGGTCTTCGAGAGCACCTCGTACGCCTCGACGACTTCGCGGAAGCGCTCGTGGGCGTCGGGCTCGTCCGAGACGTCCGGATGGAGCTCGCGGGCAAGGCCGCGGAACGCCTTCTTGATCTCGGCGTCGCTCGCGTCCCGCCCGACTCCGAGCAGCTCGTAATAGTCGCGGTCGGTCGTCGCCATCCTTCGGAATGTAGCGTCGGCGTCCGTCGCTCCGGCCTCCGCCCGCGCCGTCACCCGGGCCTAGAGCTCGTCGTAGACGGACTCGACGAAGCGCGACAGCTCGAGCGCCGCGGAACGGACGGCGCCGACTGCCTTCTCGTAGTCCATCCGCACCGGGCCGACGAGGCTCACGGCGCCGAGGGCGCGATGGACCAGGCCGTAGCACGCGCCCACGAGGGCGATGTCGTGCAGCGCTGGGTGCTCCAGCTCGTGGCCGAGACGGACGAACGGCCGCTGCGACGCGCTCGGCCGGCCGAGGACGTCGAGCAGGTCGTTGCGGCGCTCGACGAGCTCGAAGAGGCTGCGGTACGCGTCGAGCTCCTCGGCGCGCACCTCGCCGAGGAGGTCGGCTGCGCCGCCGACGAAGAGGCGCTGCTCCGCCGACACGAGCTCCGTGAACGCCGGCCGAAGCGCGTCGAGGAACGCCCGCTCACGCGGCGCGAGGCCCTCGTCCTCGAAGCGCCGGCGGAACAGCCCGGTTCCCAGCTGGAGCCCCGAGACCGCCTCGTTGAGATAGTCGCCCGCCCACTGCGCGAGGCCGGGGTCGACCGGCTCGTCGAAGTGGAACACCCGCTTCGTCACCCCGCCGGCCGACGTGATGACCACGACCATCACGAGCTGCGGCTGCAGCAGCAGTACCTCGACGTGGCGGACGTGCGTCGCCTCGAGCGGCGGCGCCGAGACGAGTGCGAGCAGCCGCGTCACCTGCGAGAGCATCTCGGTGGTCGCCTGCAGCGCCGCCTCGACCTCGGTGCTCGTGCTCGCGAGGTCGAGCGGGAACGGCGTCGGCTGCGGCGCGAGCCGGCCGAGCAGCTCGTCGGCGAAGTAGCGGTAGCCACGCTCGGTCGGCACGCGTCCCGCGGACGTGTGCGGATGCGTCAGAAGCCCGAGGATCTCGAGCTCCGCGAGCTCCGCCCGCACGGTCGACGCGGAGACCCGGAGATCGGACCGCTCGACGAGCGTCTTCGATCCGACGGGCTGCCCACTCGCGACGTATTCCTCGACGACCCGCCGAAGGATCTCCCGCTGACGCTCGGTCAGCTGCGCTGTTTCCTGCATTTGCAGGAGATTTTAGCCGCCGCTGCGGCCGACCGGCTCGGCGGGCCTAGGCGACGATCGCGGCCGTCACCGCGTCGCCGAGGAAGCGTCCGCGCGCCGTCAGCGCCACCGTGTTGTCCGTGGAGGTCGCGAGGCCGAGCTCTCCGGCCCGCACGAGGCCGTCCGGGTCGACAGCCGCCTCCAACCCCGCCAGCGCGAGAGGCTCGTCGAGGCGGAGGCCGAGCATCACTCGCTCGCGCGACCTCACGGCCGCGTCGAGCGTCTCGACCTCGCGCTCGGGAGCCCGGCCGGCGGCGAGCGCCTCCAGGTAGCGCCCGAGCCGCGGCGTGTTCCGCCAGCGCCGGTTCTCGATTGTGCTGACCGCGCCCATCCCGAGTCCCAGGTAGTCGCGGCCGAGCCAGTAGGCGAGGTTGTGCCTGGCCCGCAGGTCGCGTCCAGACCTGTCGACTCGGCAGAAGTTCGCCGTCTCGTACCAGCGAAAGCCGGCACCCGTCAGCCGGGTGACGACGCGCTCGAAGTAGTCCTCCATCGCGTCGGTCTGGCGGGTGAGCTCGGCTCCCCAGGCATGGGTGAAGCGCGTCCCCGGCTTTGCCTCGAGCTCGTAGCAGGAGAGGTGCTCCGGCCCGAGCGCGAGCGCGTCGCCGAGGTCGGCCTCGAGGTCGGAGGCGCTCTGGCCGGGAATCCCATAGACGAGATCGAGCGAGACGTTGTCAAATCCGGCATCACGCAGATGATGCACGGCGCGTCGGACGTCGTCCGGGCCGGCAACGCGCTCGAGCACGCGCAGCAGCTCGGGACGGAACGTCTGTGCGCCGACGGAGATCCGCGTCACACGGCTCCGCCGCAACAGGCGCGCGAGCCCGGGGGTCACGGTCTCGGGATTCGCCTCGACGGTGACCTCGACCGCGGGCGGCAGGGATGCCAGGAGCCGCTCGAGCTCGGCCGGCTCGGTGTACGTCGGCGTCCCGCCGCCGAGGAAGACGGTCTCGAGCTCGTCCGCGAGCACGGGCCTCTCGCGCTCGAGCTCTCGGAGGAGCGCGTCGACATACGCGCGATGCTGGTCGCGCCGCCCGACGGCGGTGACGAAGTCGCAGTAGCCGCAGCGGTGCGCGCAGAACGGCAGGTGGACGTAGAGGTGACGCACAGGAGTCACGACCGCCTCCCGTCGCCGCCCTGGCCGATGTTGAGGACGGCGAGGAACGCCTCCTGAGGCACCTCGACCGCGCCGACCTGCTTCATGCGCCTCTTGCCCGCCTTCTGCTTCTCGAGCAGCTTCCGCTTGCGCGTGATGTCGCCGCCGTAGCACTTCGCGAGCACGTCCTTCCGTTTCGCCTTGACCGTCTCACGTGCGATGACCCGCGAGCCAATGGCCGCCTGGATCGGGACGTCGAACATCTGGCGCGGGATCTCCTCCCGCAGCTTCTCGACGAGGAGGCGGCCGCGATCGTAGGCGAGGTCGCGATGGATGATGAGCGAGAGCGCGTCGACCGGCTCCTGCGCGACGAGCACGTCGACGCGGACGAGCTCGCCCGCCTTGAAGCCGGCGAGGTCGTAGTCGAACGAGGCGTAGCCGCGCGTCCGCGACTTGAGCTGGTCGTAGTAGTCGAGGACGATCTCCGCGAGGGGGAGCTCGTACGTGAGGTGGACGCGCTCCGGCGAGAGGTACTCGAGGTGGTCGAACGTGCCGCGGCGCTCGTTGTTGAGCTCCATCACGGCTCCGACGTACTCCTTCGGGACGATGATCGACGCCTTGACGTACGGCTCCTCGACCTCCTCGACCTCGCGCGGGAACTCGGCAGGGTTGTGCACCTCGACCCAGTCGGCGTTCTTCTCCCTGACGCGGTAGGCGACGTTCGGCGCGGTGACGAGCAGGTCGAGGTCGAACTCGCGCTCGAGGCGCTCGCGGACGATCTCCATGTGGAGCAGTCCGAGGAAGCCGCAGCGGAAGCCGAAGCCCAATGCCTGGGAGGTCTCGGGCTCGTAGACGAGCGCGGCGTCGTTGAGCTTGAGCCGCTCGAGGGCGTCGCGGAGCTCGGGGTAGTCGTCGGACTCGGTCGGGAAGAGCCCGGCGAACACCATCGGCTTGACGTCCTTGTAGCCGGGAAGCGGCTGGGCCGCGGGGCGCTTGACGGCGGTGAGCGTGTCCCCGACGCGCAGGCGCGAGACGTCCTTGAGGCCGGTGACGACGTAGCCGACCTCGCCGGCGCCGAGCGAGTCGACGGGCGTCATCGTCGGCGAGAAGAACCCGAGCTCCTCGGCGTCGAAGCGCGTGCCAGTGGCCATGGTTCGCAGCTCCTCCCGAACGGAGAAGGAGCCGTCGACGACGCGGACGAACGCGACGACGCCCCGGTACTGGTCGTAGGCGGAGTCGAAGACGAGGGCCCGCGCCGGGGCGCCGGCGTCGCCGGCGGGGGCGGGCACGCGCTCGACGATCGCGTCGAGGACATCCGCGACGCCCGCGCCCGTCTTCGCGGAGATGCGCAACACGCGCGCCGGGTCGTCGCCGAGCAGGTCGGCGACCTCGATCGCGGTCGCGACGGGGTCCGCCTGCGGCAGGTCGATCTTGTTGGCGACGGGGACGATCTCGAGGCCGCCCTCGATCGCGAGGTAGGCGTTGGCGAGCGTCTGCGCCTCGATCCCCTGGGCCGCGTCCACGACGAGAAGCGCACCCTCGCACGCTTGCAGGGAGCGCGAGACCTCGTACGTGAAGTCGACGTGGCCCGGGGTGTCGATCAGGTTGAGCTCGTGGCCCTTCCAGGCGACCCTGACCGCCTGTGCCTTGATCGTGATGCCGCGCTCGCGCTCGAGCTCCATCGAGTCGAGGAGCTGCTCGCGCATCTCACGGGCGGAGACCGTATCGGTGAGCTCGAGGATGCGGTCGGCGAGCGTCGACTTGCCGTGGTCGATGTGCGCGATGATCGAGAAGTTGCGGATGCGGCTCTGGTCCATCCCGCGGGCGATGGTACTGCGCTTCCTAGCCTCCTCCTCGCCGCCGCCGCAGACACTCCCCACCCAAGGGCGGGGAAGCTGGTCCCGCCGCCCTCGACAGCGACGATACCGGCGAACCCGTGACGCCGAGGTGGAGGCTTCGCGCCAAACCGCGAACCGCGGGCGCGAACCCTGAACGCGACGACGCCGCCCCCGCGCACCGATCAGCGGTCGAGTCGCATCAGCCGATGCGGCCGGCCGTCCTCCTCGACGTCGCGTACGTACCGGTATCCCGCCTTCTCGAAGGCGCGCCACGAGCGCCGGTTCTCCTCGTCGACCGCTGCAACGACGGCCCGCGTCGCGGCGCGCGCGAACACGACCTTCGTCGCAAGCTCCCGCAAGACCTCGGGTCCGAGTCCGCGCCCGAGCAGCTCCTCCTCGCCGATCAGGAGGTCGACACCGGCGACGCCCTCGCCCTGCTCGACGACCGCGTCCCACTCCGGATGGTCGGTCACGAGATACGTCTCGATCATTCCCACATCGCGCCCGTCGACGACGATCACGTAATGATCCGTCGGATCGTCGCCGCGGAGCGACGGCAGGTAGTGCGCCACCGTCTCCTCGCGCGTCCGCCGGTCTCTCCACCAACGCGCGACGTGCTCGCGCTGTTGCCATTCGTGCAGGAGCGGCAGGTCCGCCTCGAGCAGGGGCCGGAACTCGATCAGCGCTCGCCGTCCCAGTAGTCGAGATGCTCCGAGCGCCGCAGCATGTAGTGCGTCCCATCGACCCAGATCCCGACCTTGTCGCTGTCGGGATACTCGGCGATCCCGAGCGGATTCTTCGTCGACAGGATCGCGACGCGGACCGGCTCGCCCGTCTCGTTCCGGACGTGGTGAGCCCCCGCCGGCCCGGCCGGGAAGCAGACGACGTCGCCGGGATCGAGGATGTACTCGCCCTCCGGCGTCCGGAGCGTCGGCCGGCCCACGAGCGCGAGCAACCACTCCTCGTCGGTCCACTCGAAGTGGTACGGACAGACCGCCTCGCCGGGCGGCAGGTCGTAGACGGTCATACCCAGCTGGCTCGCGCCAAGCTTCGGCCCGAGCCGGACCGCGCTGGCGAGGTAGCCGGCGGGCTCGCTCCCGTCCGGGCCCACCTCCGCCTCGACCGCGAACAGGTTCACAACGCTCACAGCTCCTCCTCTTCTCAGGTACGCAGACGCCGCAGACGCAGCATGGTCTCGAGCTCGTCCACGCCGAGCAACCGGCAGGCGCCGACGAAGGCAGCGATCCCGAGCGCGAGCCCCGTGCCGACCGAGGCGATCTGGCCCGGCAGCGACCGGCCGACCGCGTCGTCGACGAGGTGCCAGCCCCACCACGAGACGGCCGCGAGCACGGCCGACGCGACCGTGACGAGGACGAAGCTCCGCGCCGCCTGTCCCAGCCCGAAGGCCCCCACCCGCCGCCGCAGGAGGACGAGCAGCGCCCCCGTCCCGGCGATGTTCACGACCGAGGTCGAGAGCGGGATCCCCCAGATGCCGAAGCGATAGAACGCCGCGTCCAGGGCGGCGTTCACGCCGAGGTTCCCCATCGCGACCCAGCTCGGGATCCACGGCGACTGGAGCGAGAAGAACGCGCGGTTCAGCATCAGCATCGTCCCGTTGAACGTCAGCCCGAGCGAGAACGCGGCCAGGCAGTAGGCGACCACCGGCGTGTCGGCCGCGGTGAAGTGCTCGTGCTGGTAGAGCAGCCGCACGATCGGCTCGCAGAGCACCGCCGAGACGGCGCTCGCCGGGACGAGGAAGAACGCGATCAGCCGCAGCCCCGTCGCGACGGTGTCGCGAAAGCCGTTCCAGTCCTCTCGCGAGACGGCCCGCGACAGCGACGGGAACAGCACCGTCGCGACCGCGACCGAGAACATCCCCTGCGGCAGCATGTAGAGCCGGAAGGCGCGGACGATCGCGGCCGGCGCGAGGCGCGGATTGAGGAAGTGCGTCGCGAACAGCTGGTCGATCGCCGCATTGATGTTGATCAGGCCGAGGCCGATCGTCACCGGCAGCATCAGCACGAACGTCCGCTTCACCGCCGGATCGTGGATGTCGATCACCATGTGCAGCCGGTCGTCGCGGCCGCGCAGCCATGGCAACG
>Ga0335081_10022612_pt1 | contig 10169 bp, 7 predicted proteins | sample Lox_Sample_35_FD_206713 | JGI IMG/M metagenome (GOLD analysis project Ga0335081, IMG submission 206713) | Soil microbial communities from Loxahatchee National Wildlife Refuge, Florida, United States - Lox_Sample_3.5 | ecosystem: Environmental > Terrestrial > Soil > Wetlands | place: USA: Florida... | reverse complement strand
CCGGCCCCGCGTGGCTGCTCGGAAATCGTAGGGGTGGCCGCGGGTGTCGGTGAGCCGGAGCGCCGGTTCGGCGACGGACGGAATGACGACGGCGCCGCCGAGGGTCTCGGGGCTCCAGCGGTCCGACCGGGCGCAGGCGCCTGCGGCCAGCAGAACGCCCGTCACGGCGACCACGGCGGTTCGGGTACCGGCTCTCCTCACGGTTGGTGAGACCCGGACCGGCCCGCGCCGGTTCCCGACTCGCGACGCCCGGGCGTTCGCGCGTCCGGCCGGAGCCGCTCCAGGATGTGGGCCGCGTCGAGCAGCGCGGCGTGGGAGAGCGCCTGCGGGAAGTTGCCGAGCTGCTCGCCGGTGGCCGGATCGATCTCCTCGGCCAGCAGGCCGACGTGGTTGGTGCGCCGCAGCAGGTTGCGAAACAGGCGCTCCGCCTCCGCGAACTCCCCGATCATGGCCAGGTTGTCCACGAGCCAGAAGCTGCAGACCACGAACGCGCCCTCCGGTCCGGCCAGGCCGTCGGGCGCGTGGTAGCGGTAGATCAGCTCCTCGCAGGAGGACTGGAGGTCGCGTCGCACGGCCGCGACGGTCGAGCGCACGCGGGGGTCGGATCGTCGCAGGAAGCCGACCTTGGGGACGATCAGCACGGCCGCGTCGAGCGCGTGCTCGCCGTAGGCCTGCACGAACGTCGCCCGCGCGGGGTCCCAGCCTTTCTGCAGCACCTCGGCCTTGAGCGCGGCCGCCTCGCGCTCCCAGCGCGTGACGTCGCCGGGCAGCGCGAGACGCCTGGCGATCCGGCACCCCCGATTGAGCGCCGCCCACGCCATCACCTTGCTGTACACGTAGTGGCGGGGCTCCTGGCGCGCCTCCCAGATGCTGAAGTCCGGCTCCCGCCAGTGCGCCGCGGTCCAGTCCACGAGGTCGCGCAGCGTCTTCCAGAGTCCTTCCGTCACGGGGTGGCGGCGGTACCAGATGGCCACGGTCTCGAGCAGCTCGCCGTAGACGTCGAGCTGGAACTGGCGGACGGCGCCGTTGCCGACCCGCACGGGACGCGCGCCGCGATAGCCGTCGAGGTGGTCGAGCGTCCGCTCGGGCAGCTCGCGGCGGCCGTCCACGCCGTACATGATCTGCAGGTGCCGCCGGTCGGCGTGGCGGCAGATCCGCTTGACGAAATCGAGGAAGCCTGAGACTTCGGTGGCGAAGCCCAGCCGGTCGAGGCCGTACAGGACGAACGCGGCGTCGCGCAGCCAGGCGTAGCGGTAGTCCCAGTTGCGGCCGCCGCCCTGCGATTCGGGGAGCGAGGTGGTAGGCGCACCCACGATCGCGCCCGACGGCTCGTAGCAACACAGCTTGAGGGCGAGCGCGCTGCGCTCGACTTCGGCGCGGAACGGGCCGCGGTAGCGCAGCTGGCCGAGCCACGCGTCCCACCAGGCGGCGGTCGCGTCGAGCTTCCGCTCCGAGTCGTACTCGGCGAGCGGGTGGACCTCGTCGTCGTCGTGGCGGAGGACGAACCAGGCCGCCTCGCCCATCGCGAGGCTGAGGGTGGCGGTGGCGGCGCCGTACGCGATGTGCCAGGTGACGCCCGGCGGGCCGGCGAGCGTGACGACGTCGTCCTCGGTGTCGGTGGCGAGCACGCCGTGGCGGCGTCGCACGAGCAGCGGGACGCGGGCGGCGTAGTCGAACCGCGGCATGAAGGTGACCGCCACCTCGGCGGCGCCGCGCGTGCAGGCGACGCGGCGGTGGATCTCGGCGGCGCGTCCGCGCGCCGGGCCCACGGGCATGAAGTCGGTGAGCGCCACCACGCCGCCGCCCTCGAGGTGGAACGTCGTGACGAGCACGTTGGTCGCCGGCAGGTAGCGCTGCTCGCTCGTCCAGGCGCCCCGGGGGGCGATCTGCCAGCGCCCGCCGCGCTCCGCGTCGAGCAGGGCGGCGAAGATGCTCGGGGAGTCGAAGCGGGGCGCGCACCACCAGTCGAGCGAGCCGTGCCGCCCGACGAGGGCCGCGCCGTGGAGATCGCCGATGACGGCGTAGTCGCCGATCGGGAGGTAGCGCACCGCCGCCGCGTCGCTCACGCGGGCGGCTGCGCGAAGGCGCCGGCGGCCAGCCAGCGGAGCAGCTGGATGACCGCCTCGGGATCGGGCAGGCGGAAGTCGGCCGCGGTCGGCGCCATGGCGGGGGTCGCCACGACGCGGACCGAGCGCCCGATGCCGCGCAGTGAGCGAAAGGCGTCCTCGTCGGTGGCGTCGTCGCCGATGTAGAGGGCGCGGATGCGCGCCGGCCAGTCCACGCCGTGGCGATGGACGAGGACGTGCAACACGGCGCGTCCCTTGTGCCAGTCGAGGGCCGGGCGGCCCTCGACCACGAGCGTGCCGAGCGCGACGCGCAGCCGGCGCCGCCGGAGCACCGCCTCCGCCAGGCGCGCCGCGCGGTCACGCTCGGCGGGCGCGATCTGGCGGAGGTGGTAGGCCAGCGTGAGGCCCTTGCGCTCGACCCAGCCGCCCCCGACCCCGAGCCCCGCCAGGTCCGCCGCGGCGGCGTCGAGCGCGGCCCGGTAGGCGTCGGCGCCGTCGTGGCGGAAGACGAGCCCGGGTCCCTCGATCTCGAAGCCGTGGTTCCCGACGTAGGTGAGGCCGCTCACGCCCACCAGGCGCTTGACGTCGTCCAGGGCGCGGCCCGACACGACGGACACGTCGAGGTTCGGCGTGCGCGCGGCGCGCTCGAGCGTCTCGCGCGCCGCATCCGCGAGCCGCGCGTCCTCGGGGCGGCTGACGAGCGGGGTCAGCGTGCCGTCGTAGTCGAGGAACAGGGCGACGGCGCGGCGCTGCGACAGCCACGGCGCGAGGCGCCGCCGGATCACGTCGGCGGGGGAGGCCACCGCCCGGCTCGCGCGGTCGCTGGCGCGCTCGGCCGACTCGACGAAGCGGTTCACCCACGCGTGCACGTCGTTGGCCCGGACGCGGTCGCGCAGCGCGGACATCCGCGCGTGGCGCTCGTCCTCGGACATCGCGATCGCGCGGTGCAGCGCCTCGGCGACCGCCTCGATGTCGAACGGATTGACCAGCAGCGCTTCCTGCAATTCGTCCGCCGCTCCGGCCATCTCCGACAGGATCAGCACGCCGTCGTCCTCGAGCTGCGCGGCGACGTACTCCTTGGCCACCAGGTTCATCCCGTCCCTGAGGGGGGTGACCAGGGCCACGTCCGAGTGCCGGTACAGCGGCACCAGCTCTTCCGGCGGCAGCGCGCGCACCAGGTAGCTGAGCGGGCTCCAGCCGCGCTCGGAGAAGCGGCCGTTGATGCGACCCACCGTCTCGTCGAGCTGCCGCTTCAGCTCGGAGTACTCGGCGACGCGCTCCCGGCTGGGCACCATCACCTGCGTGAAGCGCACGCGGCGGCGGTACGCGGGATGGCGCTCCAGCAGGCGCTCGATCGCCAGCAGACGCTCGAAGATCCCCTTGGTGTAGTCGAGTCGGTCCACCCCGAGGATCTCGATCAGCCGGTCGGCGCTGCGGCGTCGCGGCGCCGCCTCGAGCCGCCGCGCCAGGTCCTCGACGACGCCCACGTCGATGCTGATCGGGTGCGCCTCCACCGCCACCTCGCGCCCCTCGAAGCGCGCCACGCCGGCCGTGCGGTCCACCTCGCAGCCCAGCAGCCGCTCGGCGCACGTGAGGAAGTGCTGCACGTAGGACGGCACCTGGAAGCCGAGGAGGTCGCACGCCAGCATGCCCTCGAGCAGGCTCCGCGACCAGGGCAGCACCCGGAAGACGTCCGCCGCGGGAAAGGGGATGTGGAGGAACAGCGCCAGGCGCGCGTCGGGGACGAGGCGCCGCACGTAGTACGGCGCGCGCAGCAGCTGGTAATCGTGCACCCAGACGAGGGCGCCCGGCTGGCTCGCGGCGGTCGCGGCCTCGGCGAAGCGCTCGTTCACCTTGTCGTAGGCGCGCCAGAACCCGGTGTCGATGGTCGTGCGGCCGACGAAGTAATGGAACAGCGGCCACAGCGTGCGGTTGGAGAAGCCGCCGTAGTACTGGGCGACCTCGCCGCTGCTGAGGGGTACGGGGTGGTAGCGGACGCGGCCGGAGTCGGGCAGCGCGATCCCGCCGGCGTCCTCGGCGTCCTCGCGCGTCGCGCCGGCCCAGCCCACCCACACGCCGCCCCGCTGCTCCAGCACCGGCTCGAGCGCGGACACGAGGCCGCCGGGCGAGCGCGCGAGCCGCAGGCCGCGGCCGTCGCGCTCGGCCCGGAACGGCAGCCGGTTGCTGACCAGGACCAGCGGGCGGCCGGCGGGCGCGGCCATCGGGGTCACGGGTTCCGCCATCGCACGGTCTCCACCTGGGGGATGCGCTGCCACCATCCCGAAAGATAGTTAACTTCCCAACTGGTGCATCCGCGGCCGCCGCCTCGGGGGCGGCGGCGCGGTGCCGCGTGCGCGGCGCACGGGACGGTCCTCGGATGCGGACACGATGGCAGACGACCTGATCGGCGCGGACGTGTCGCGCGAGCTCGGCCGCATCGGGCGCGCGGAGATCGTCGTGGGCGTCGCGAGCGGCAACAGCGCCCGCACCATCCGCCAGGTGCTCGAGGCGGCGGCGGGGGCGCTGTCCTCGTACTACCCGGGAGCGTCGGGCGTGATCGTCACCGCGGACGGCGGGTCGCGGGACGGCACGCTGGAGGCGGCGCGCGGGGCCGCGACGGGACCTTGGCCGGCGGTGGTCGTGGCCCCGCCCGACGGCTCGGCCGCGGACCGGGTCCTGGCCGGCAAGGGCGGCGGGCTGCGGGCGATCCTCGCCGTGGCCGAGCTGGTGGACGCCCGGGCCTGCGCGCTGCTGGATGCCGACGTGAGCGGCACCGGCGGCGAGTGGCTGCAGCGGCTGCTCGATCCCGTCGTGCGGGAGGGGCTGGACCTCGTGGCGCCCGTGTACGCGCGCCACCGCTACGACGGCATGCTCACCAGCTTCCTGGTCTATCCGCTGACGCGGGCCCTGTACGGCCGCCGCGTGCGCCAGCCGGTGGGCGGGCACTTCGGCCTGTCGGGCGCGCTGGCCCGCCGCCTGCTCACCGCCGGCGCATGGGAAGGCTCGGCGGGCCGCTACAGCCGCGATCTGTGGATGACGACGACCGCGCTGGCGGACGGGATGAGCGTGGGCCAGGCGAATCTCGGCACCGGGCGTCGCGGCCCCAGGGACTCGGGGGCGGCGCTCGGGTCCACGTTCGCGAAGGTGGTGGGGACGGCGTTCGCCCTCATGGAGTCGTACCGGCCCGCCTGGTGGTCGGTGGTCGAGACGGAGGCGGTGCCGACGTTCGGCGCTCCGAGCGCCGTCGGCGTCGAGCCGGTGTCCGTGAACGTGGACCGCATGATCGCGACGTTCCGGCAGGGGCTCGCCGACCTCGTGCCGGTGTGGCGCAAGGCCCTCGCGCCCGAGACCTGCGCCGCGCTCGCCGACCTCGCGGCCGATCCGCCGGAGCCGGTCCGCTTTCCCGCCGAGCTGTGGGCGCAGGTGGTGTACGACGGCGCCGTGGCGCACCACCTCCGGCTCCTGCCGCGCGACCACCTGTTGCGGGCGCTGATCCCGCTCTACCTGGGCCGCGCCGCGGCGTTCGTGATGGGCACCGCCTCCGCGGACGCGGGGACGGCGGACGCGGAGATCGAGGCGCAGGGCACCGCGTTCGAATCCACCAAGCCGTACTTACTCGACCGCTGGGACGGCCGGCGGCCGTAGGCTACCGGGAGGCACGGAACGATGAGCGACAATTTCTGGGACAGCACGATCCTCGAGCCGCTGCGTCGGTTCACCGACCAGGCCCTCACTTTCCTGCTGCACAACTTCCTCGCCATGCTCGTGGTCCTGCTGGTGGGCGTGCTCGCGGCGTACGCCGCGCGGGTCGTGGTCGGCCTGGTGCTGCGTGTCCTGGGCTTCGACCGCTTCTGCGAGCGCCACGGCGTCGGCGCCACGCTGCAGGGTGCCGGCATCGCGCTCGGCCCCACGGCGCTGGCCGCCCGGGTCGCCTTCTGGCTGGTCATGATGGTGTTCCTCGTCTTCTCGCTGGCCGCGCTCAACATCGCGCCGATGAACGACCTGGTCTCGCGGCTGTTCATCTTCCTGCCGCAGCTGCTGGCCGCGGTGGTGATCCTGGTGCTCGGCTACGTGGTGGGAATCTTCCTGCAGCGCGCGACGCTCCTCGCCGCGGTGAACGCGGCGCTGCCCCGGGCCCGCGCGCTGGCCGGCGCGGTGCAGGCGCTGGTGCTGCTGTTCACGGCCGCCATGGCGCTGGAGCAGGTCGGCATCGGGCGGAACATCGTGCTCGCGGCCTTCAGCGTGGCGTTCGGCTCGGTGGGACTGGCCGTGGCCCTCGCCTTCGGCTACGCGGCGCGGGACCTGGCGCGCAGCGTGCTGGAGCGACACCTCTCCGGCGCCGACCGGGAGGGGCTGGGCGAGATCTCGCACCTGTGAGCCCGGGACCGGGTCGCAGCCGGGAGGGAGATCGGAGCATGAAGATCGACGTCGAGCCGTTTCGTGTCCGCGCCGGTGCCCGCGTCAAGCTGGCGAAGTGGCCGACGCGCGTGCAGCTGTTCTACAAGTCCAAGTCGCAGTACCGCGACGCGCTCGACGCGCACGTGCAGCGCATGAGCGAGCTGCAGGACCTGCTCTACGCCTTCGACCGCTACGCGCTGCTGCTCATCTTCCAGGCGATGGACGCCGCCGGCAAGGACGGCGCCATCAAGCACGTGATGTCGGGCGTCAACCCGCAGGGGTGCGAGGTCTTCAGCTTCAAGCAGCCCAGTGCCCTGGAGCTGCAGCACGACTTCCTGTGGCGCACCACGCGCTGCCTGCCCGAGCGCGGGCGCATCGGGATCTTCAACCGCTCCTACTACGAGGAAGTGCTCGTCGTGCGCGTGCACCCGGAGATCCTGCGCGCGCGCGGGATCCCCGACGAGCTGCTCGACCCGGAGAGCCTCTGGCGCCGGCGCTTCGAGTCCATCCTCGACCTCGAGCGGCACCTGCACCGCAACGGGACGCGGATCATCAAGTTCTTCCTGCACCTGTCCCGGGACGAGCAGCGCAAGCGGTTCCTGAAGCGCCTCGACGACCCGGCGAAGAACTGGAAGTTCAGCGGCGCGGACATGAAGGAACGGAGGCTGTGGCCCGCGTACATGAAGGCGTACGAGGAGTGCCTCGGCGCGACGAGCACCGCCCACGCGCCGTGGTACGTGGTGCCCGCCGACGACAAGAAGAACGCCCGCCTCATCGTGTCGCAGGTCATCCTGGACACGCTGGGCGGGCTGAAGATGCGCTATCCGCGGCCGGGGCGCGCCCAGCGGAAGGAGTTTCCGGCGCTGCGGCGGGAGTTGCGAGGCTAGCGGCGCCGCACGCCCGGAGCCTCCTGCGCCGCGCTCCGCGCGCGGCGATTGAGGCTCCACTGCAGCGCCGGCGGCGTGACGAGCGTGGTGACGATCACCATGATCACCACGGCCGAGTAGATGCGCTCGTCCACGATGCGCTCGCCGTTGAGCACGAGGCCGAGTCCAATGCTCGCGAATATCAGGCCGACCTCGCCGCGCGGGATCATGCCGAGGCCGATGGAGAGCCGGTCCACCCCGCGCCCGAGCGCGCCGAGCGCACAGGCCTGCTTCCCCACGATCGCGGCCGCCGTCAGCAGCAGCGCCAGCTCCAGGCCCGCCGGGTTGGCGAAGGCCGCCACCTGCACGCGCATGCCCATCAGCACGAAGAACACCGGGACGAGGAACGCCGCCACCGGCTGGATGAGCTCCCGCACGCTGCGCTCGCCGCGGGTCGTGAACTGCTGCCACTGGACGTCCTCGAGGATCAGGCCGGCGGCATAGGCTCCGACGATCGGGGCGAGGCCGACCGCGGACGCCAGCCAGGCGAGGACGAAGCAGAGCACCAGCGCCGTGGCGAGCAGGATGCCGGTGCCGCGCAGGCGGGCCGCGAGGCTGAACAGGTGCGGCGAGATGGCGACGCCGAGCGCCAGCGCGCCGACCAGGAAGGCCGCCGCCTTGATCACGACCACGGCGGTCGACGCGTAGGAGAGCGTGGCGCCGCGGCCAGCCGCCTCGATGACGCCGGCGACGATGGCGAGAATCACCAGGCCCAGCACGTCGTCGATCACGGCGGCGCCGAGGATGATGCGCGCCTCCGTGAGGCGGGCCTTGCCCAGATCCTTGAGCACCCGCGCGGTGATGCCCACGCTGGTTGCGGTGAGGGTCGCGCCGAGGAACGCGTGCGCGTAGGCGCTGTGGCCCGGCAGCAGGAGCGCGCCCACGCCCCAGCCGAGTGCGAAGGGCGTCGCGACGCCCAGCACCGCGACCAGCGTCGCGCTCGCTCCCACCTTCATCATCTCGCGGACGGTGGACTCGAGGCCCACCTCGAAGAGGAGGATGAGGACGCCGATCTGGGCGAGCATGCCGATCGAGGCGTCGCCCGTCAGCGACCGGAACCACGGGAGGCCGACGAGGTCGAGGTTCCCGAGGACGACGCCCGCGACAAGCTCGCCGAGCACGGCAGGCTGCCGCAGGCGAACGGCCAGGTCGCCGCCGAGCTTCGCCGCGGCGAGAATGACGGCCAGCGCGAGCACGACGTGCGCCACGTTCGCGCCGGGTTCGGCGGGCTGCGTGGCGGCCAGCAGCGGAGCCAGGACCAGCGGAGCGACGGCGACGAGACGGCGCATGCAGGCTCCCTTCAGGGCGGAGCAGGCCGGGCGGAGCGGTGGCGCTCCCGATGTTCGCCCGGAAGGGGATGCCGCGCAAGCGGCGCCCGCGCGAGCGTCTTGAGTTTTGCCGGGCCCGGCCGTATCTACCGGGCACCTCGATGCCAGACGAAACCGTCGGTCCCGACGCGGCGCGAGCCGGCGCGAAGGAAACTCCTGCACCTGCGCCCGCCGCGCCGTCGCTCGCGCCGGCGAGCGCTCCCGGGACGGCCGCGCGCGAGACGGCGGGTCCGGCGCCGGCCGAGACGGAGGCGGCAGCCGCGGAAGCCGGACCGGCGCCCGTGGAGCCCGCCGTCCCGGGCGGCCCGCTCGAGCCGGCGGCCGTCGGAGCGGCGGGGACGCCCGAGACGCCGGAGGCGGCGCCGGTCGAGCCGGTCGAGCGCCTGGTGCCGGAAACGTCGGAGTCGGCGCTTCCGTGCGAGCGCGTGGGGCCGGCACGCCCGTTCGTCCGCCGTCACCACTGGATCGTGCGGCTCACGCACTGGGTGAACACCGTCGTGCTGATCGGCATGATGGGGAGCGGGCTGCAGATCTACGGCGCATACGAGCGCTTCGGCATCCGGGGCACGCGGCTGCCGCTCCCCAATCCGCTCGACATGCATCCGGCGCCGCACTGGGCGCGGCTCGGTGGGTGGCTCGCCGGCGGACTGAACTGGCACTTCTTCCTGATGTGGCCGCTGGCGCTCAACGGGCTGCTGTACCTCGGCTACCTCCTCTTCTCGGGCGAGTGGCGCTCGCTCCTGTTCCGGCCGCGCGACGTCGGCCCCGCGATCGAGATGCAGAAGTACTACCTGCACCTCGAGCGGGAGCACCCGCCGCAGGGCAAGCACAACGCGCTGCAGAAGGGCGCCTACAGCTTCATCGTGCTGCTGGGCGCGTTGTCGGTGCTGACGGGCCTCTCCCTGTGGAAGCCCGTGCAGCTGTGGTGGCTCACCGCGCTGTTCGGCGGGTACGAGCTGGCGAGGTACTGGCACTTCGTGGCGGTGTGGCTGTTCGCCGCGTTCATCGTGGTGCACGTCGTGCTGGTCTTCGCCGTGGATCCGGCCTCGCTCCGCGCGATGATCACGGGCTGGTACCGCGGGAGGTTCCCGAGCCATGACTGAGATGGATCGCCGCCGCTTCCTGCTCGGCGCCGCGGCCGCCGGCGCGTCCGCCGTCGGCGCCGCGTGCGGGTGGGACGGCGGCCGGACGCTCGCGCCGCGCCTCAAGAACTGGTCGAGCGTCAACGACTGGGTGAGCGCGCGGCTGTTCTCGTCCTCGCGCCTCGCGCGCGAGTACCTGCCGGCGCGCCGCACCGCGGCCGCCGACTTCCCCAACTACTACGTGAGCGACGCGGTGCCCGTCCTGACCGATCCCGCCTCGTGGCGGCTCCAGGTCGGCGGGCTCGTCCGGAAGCCCGTCTCGCTGCCGCTCGATCGGTTGATGGCGCTGCCCCGTCTCTCGTACACGGT
>Ga0335081_10022611_pt1 | contig 10170 bp, 9 predicted proteins | sample Lox_Sample_35_FD_206713 | JGI IMG/M metagenome (GOLD analysis project Ga0335081, IMG submission 206713) | Soil microbial communities from Loxahatchee National Wildlife Refuge, Florida, United States - Lox_Sample_3.5 | ecosystem: Environmental > Terrestrial > Soil > Wetlands | place: USA: Florida... | reverse complement strand
TCGCGGCTGTCGAGCGCACCCTGCGCGAGGCGCGCCTGCCACGCCGGATCGTCGGCGAAGCGCGCGAGCGCCGCGACGAACGCATCCAAATCGCCCTCGACGATGAGGCCGTTCGTCTCGTGCTCGATGTATTCAAGCTCCGGGCTGTGGGTCTCCAGCCGGCGGGTGATGACCGGGCTGCCATGGGCGAGCGCGTGGTTGGCGACTAGGCCGACCATGCCGGCGACCACGGTCGCGGCGCCTACCTTGAGGCAGCGTGCCACCTCGGCGTTGGGCGGCAGCGCGCCGAGGAAGTGGATGCCGGGAACCTCCGCCGCCTGCACCTTCAGCGCTTCCTCGCAGAGCCCACCGCCGATGATGACGGCCTCGACGAAGCGCTGCGCCAGCCGCTCGGCGTTGATCCGGCGCACCGCTTCGATGAGCTGATCGACGCGCTTGATCGGCGCCAGCCGGCCGATGAAGACGAAGACGGCGGAGTCCGGCCGCAGGCCGAACTCGCGGCGGATCGCCTGCGGGTCGGTTTCGCGCTCGGCCTCCCAGAAGCGCCGCTGCTCGGACATGTCGATCGTGTTCTGGACGAAAAACGTCCGCTCGCGTGGATAGCCGCTGGCGATCAGCTGCTCGGCGCCGCTCCTTGTGTAGGCGATGAAGCCGTCGCACAACCGCGTCATGGCCTTCTTGATCGCGGTGGTCACCGCGAGAAGCGCCCGGTTCGGCGTATCGCTCTCGCGTGCGCCACGCGGCGGGTGGTAGCCGAAACCCCAGTACAGCACCGCGATGCCGCGCGGTTTGCACATGAGCGCCAGCAGCAGGTTCGAGACGAATTTCGACTCGGTGGTGATGACGATCGCATCGTAGCCGCCGGCGAGGATCTCGCGCACCACCGGTTGGTAGACGAGGCTTAGCGGCCCGACCCGGAACTCGCGGTTTTCGACCCGGCGCTGCGGGAAGGCGAACGGGCCCGTCAGCTCCTCGGTGCCGACCCAGGAGGGCGGCGCGCCGTGAAAGACGACGTACTCGAAGCTGCCGCGCTCGGCGAGCAGTTCGTAAAATCGCACACGGTAATGCGGCAGATACCCGTGATTGAGGATCGCGACCTTGCCAAGCGGCGCCGCCATCGGCGTCTCCTTCCGTGACCTAGCGTGGTGGAGCGGGGCGAGCGGCGCGCCGGCGGACGTCGCGCAGACGCAGCATCACCCACACAAGGCAGGCGGCGTTGCCGATGGCGATGCCCCACATCGCGCCGGCGTAGCCGTCCAAGAGGATCATCGCCGCGGTCGCCGCCACGGTCAGCCCGCCGCACGCGCTCTGCGCCATGGCGAGAAACTTGAACTCGCGCGCCGCCAATAGGCCGGTGCCGCCGACATAACGCAGCACGCTCACGCCCGACGCCACCGCCCATGGCACCAGCAGCACCACGCCGTCGCCATACTTTCCGGCGAGCAGGTAATGCTGGATCGGCGGCCAGGCGAACCACAGCGCGCCGCCGGCCACGATGCTGGCGGTCGCCGCGCCGGCGAACGCGCGCGCCAGGATGCGGTCGAACTCGGCGATCCGCCCATGGGCGAGCGCGCCGCTGAGGTGAGGCAGCGCCGCCTGGCCCCATGCGGCGACGAGGACACTGACCGGGCGGAACAGCACGCCGATGGCGTTGATCGTCGCGAGCGAGGCCATGCCGACGAGGCTCGTCGCGATATAGACGTAGCTGCGCGACTGCACATGGTTGGCGACGACCCCGACGAGCGACCACGCGACATCGCCGCTGATGCCGCGATAGGTCGCCAGCCAGCCGCGGCGGAACAGGCGACGCTCGACCCCGTCGCCGCGCACGCGCAGGAAGAGCTGGCTGACCAGGCACCCGGCCGTCATGGCGGCGAACGCCGCGGCGAGCGTGGCCAGCCGCTGCGGCCATAGCAGCATCGCAACGAGGCACCCGGTCGTGACCGCGAGATAGGGTCCGTCAACCCACAGCAGCATCGTCATGTCGTGGCGGCTGAAGGCAGTGCTGCGGTAGTACTCGCGGTAGAGGCCGGCGGCGACGAAGAGCGGGATGACGACCAGCGTCGCCCGATCGTGCGGCGCCCATTCGGCGTCGGTCGTCAGGCCGACGATAAGCGCGATCGCCGCGGTCGCCAGAACGCTGAGCAGGTTGACGCTGCCGATCGCCGCTTCGAGGCGGCGCGCCGCCTCGGGTTCGCGGGCCGCCGGCAGGTAGATGTTGAGCGGACCGCCGACTAGCGCGCCCTGGACGCTCCCGGCGAACAGCAGCATCGTCATCCACAGCGACACGATGCCGTAATCGGTCGCCGACAGCGCGCGCAGCAGGCAGAGGTTGAGCGCGAAACCGAAAGCGCTGAGCGCGGCCTGGTCGAACGCCGCGACGGCGTAGCGGTAGCGCGCGAAAACAGTCGCGATGCGCGCGCGCGGCCGGGCCAGCGCACCCAGGTCAGAGGTCATGCCGAAAGTGTGCGCGGCCGCGCTTAACTAAGCGATAAGGCGCCCGGAAACGACGGATCCCAGGAGGTTAGAGCAGCCGGTAGAGAAAGTCGGGGATATAGTTGCGGCGCCGGTTGAGGATCGCGCCGAGAAACCTTCCGCCCGCCTGCTCGACCAGCGACTTGGCGTGCCCGATCACCGCTGGCCGGGTGCCTTCGGCGCGGATCACCAGCAAGATGCCGTCCGCCGCCTCGGGCAGCAGCGAGGCGTACTCGCCGCGCTCCATTGCCGCGCAGTCGACGACGATCAGCTCGAACTGATGGCGCAGCTGGTCGTAGACCGCGGCCAGGGTCACCGGGTCCGCGACGCCGTTGCTGCGGTCGCCGACGAGGCAGGCGACCGAGAGCGAGGTGCCGGGGATCGGCTGCTCCAGCGCCTCGTTGCTGCCCATCCAGATGCCGTCGACCAGCCCGCGCCCGGTATCGCAGTCGAAATAGCGCGCATTCGCGAGGCTGCCGCGGGCACCGTCGAGCAGCAGCGTACGGCGGCGCCCGGTGGTCGCCGCGAGCAGCGCGAATTCGCGGGCGATCGTCGAGGTGCCTTCCCCGGCAGCCGTCGCCACGACGTGGACGACCGCGCCGCGCCGGCTGTCGATCAGTGGACGCACGGCGGCGAGCAGCGGCGTCAGCTCCGCGGCGATCGGCCCCGGCGCGCGGGCGCCCTGCAACTGGGCAAACGGGCGCGGCGCCGGCTCGCCGCCCAATGCCGCCCGATCGCCGGGCAAGGGAACGGCACGGCCGCCGCCCTGCCGCACACGCTGCAATGCATCATAGACGCTGGTCATTTCCGCCCCCGCCGGGAGCCAACCGGCACCGCCGCGCCGCGCGGGAACGCACCCTTGGCAACGGCTCGCCAGCGGCCATCAGTAGCACCGCGGCCGCCGGCAGGCTATCGGCTCAGCGCCGCGGCGACGCAGCGCCCGATCTCTGCCGCGGTCGCGGCGGCACCCTCGTCAAGCATCCGCAGGTGCGAGCCCGGGACCCGACGAATCGTCAGGTCGGGAAGCAGACTGCGCCACACCAGCTGCGGGGTCCGCGGCTCAAGGTTGGGCACCTCGTCGGGCTGCAGAAAGACCACCCTGCCGCCGTAGCGCGACGGCCGGTAGGCCTCGCCGGCATTGTAGGTCGCCACGTGAACCCGGCGGGACTCCGGATCGATCCCCTCGGCAATCAGCGGCGGCGGCTCGACCAGCTTCATCCCGCTGGCGGCAAGGTACCAGACGAGACTGCGCGCGCGCCGCGTCGCTTCCGCCATCGCCTGCCGCGGCTTGCACCGGGCCAGCGCACCCAGGGCGCGCAGCGCCTGGCGCGCGAGGACGTCGAGGTGGCAGAAGAGCGGCCAGGTTTCGCGGCTCGGATAGGTGTCGAGCAACACGACGAGCGGCACCGCGTGTCCGGCGGCGGTAAGCTGCTGCGCCATCTCCAGCGCGACCAGCCCGCCCGCCGAATAGCCGACCAGCAGGTAGGGACCCTCGGGGCGAACGGTGCGCATCAGGCCGACCGCATATGCCGCCATCTCGTCGAGCCGTTCGCACGGCAGCTCGTCGCCGGCCATGCCGCGCGGGCGCAGCGCAAAGACGGGCGCGGCGAGCGGGATCGCTTCGGCGATCGGGGCAAGCTGCAGGATGCTTCCGGTCGCGCCCGGGATGATAAAGACCGGCGGCTCGGCGTTGCCCGGCTTCATCGTCACGCAACCGGACGGACGCTGCAGATCGTTGCCGCTGGCACGCAGCCACGACCGGGCGGCGCGCACGCTGCGGAACAGAAGCGCCGTATCGGTCTGTGTCGTCGGTCCGCTCATTCGGTCATCGTCGCCGGCGCAGCGTGCGCCGCAGCCGTAAAGGAAGGCGTAACGGCATCGGCGCGCGACCGCCGGTCGGGCTCGGCGAGCGCGCGGACAAGCCGGGCGACATGGGCGGCGAGCCGTGCCGAGAGCGCGGCGATCAGCAGCGTCGGATTGGCCTGCCCCGAGGTCGGGAAGACCGCGCTGCCCGCGACGAACAGGTTGGGGGTGCCGTGGACCCGGCAGTCGGCATCGACGACGCCGCGCGCCGGTTGTGCGGCCATCCGGATCGTGCCGATCTGGTGGTAGCCATCGGTCATCTGGTCCCAGACGCGCGCGGCGCGCTCCTCCGCGGGGAAGCGGTGCTCCAGCCCGCCGATCCCGGCCGCCCGCAGGTTGCGGTCGATGATGTCGTGGCCGGCGACGACCGATGTCGCGTCGAGCTCGCTGTAACGCAGATCGATCCGGAGGCGCGGCAGCCCGAGCGCGTCGCGCTCGCCGGTGAGGGTGACCGTGCTCGCCGGGTTCGGCGCCTGCTCGCCGTGGTAGAAGAACGCGTAGCGCCGCGCCTTGTTGGGGATGAAGAACCCCGGCAGGCGCGGTGTCGTGCCGTAGCGGCGGTAGAGGAACCACGCCGCCTCGCGGACCGCCTCGGGCAGCCCGCAGGCGATGTTGGCGAGGTGCCGGCCGAGCGCGTCGACGCCGTGCTCGAGATGCTTGCGCCGGATCGCTTCCGGTTCGAGCAAGCGGCCGAGACCCGGCGCCGCGAGGCTCAAATAGGCGAGCGAGAGGATCGCGCTGCGGTGCGAGGGGTCGCTCAGCGCCGGGTTGTCGGGCCATGCGCACATGTTGAGCAGGCCGGCGCGCTGCTGGGTCTCGCCCTCGATCGTGATGCGGCGCCGCGCATAGCGGAAGCTGCCGTCGACGAAGAAATCGAACGCGCCGGCGGGCAGCGCCGGGCTCAGCACGATATCGGCGATGCGCCCCTCGAGATGGCCCATGTAAAAGCGGCCGAGCGTTCCCGCGTCGCCGCCGAACAGCCGCGGCTGCGCCTGCCGCGCGGCGAGCATCAGCCGCGTGGTCTCCAGACCGCCGCAGGCGAGCACGATTGCACGCGCCCGCAGAGTCAGCCGTTCGCCCGACGCCAGGACGATGTCGACCCCCGTCACCCGCCCGCCCGCCGGGTCGATCGCGAGGCCGACCGCGACCGCGCCGAGCACGACGCGCACCCGCTTGTCGCGGGCGAGCGCCGCGCCGTGCAGCCGGCGCAGGTTGCGCCGCTCGCTCCACCGTTCGAGCCGGTCGATCCGGCACTCCGCGAGCGGCTCCGCGTCGGGGACCGCGGCCGAGAACTCGGCCGCGCCGGCGTTGAGGTGGCGCATCGCCACCGCGTACCACGGCCGGATCTCGTCATGGCTGATCGGCCAGCCGCCGAGCGGCACGTGCGGCCGCGCGGCGAAGTCGATGTCGTCGAACGGCACGCACCGTCCGCCCCACAAGAGCGAGGTGCCGCCGAGCGCGCGCCGCACCGCGATCCGCATGGGCGCATGGCGCGCCGGGTCGACGATCTCCGCGTCGGCGAGCGCCTGGAACCGGGGGTCGAAGCCATCGCCCCCGCCGGCGAGGACGATGACGTCGATCCCGAGCCGGCTCAGCTCGAGCGCCTGCACGATCCCGGCCGGCCCGGCGCCGACGATCAGCACCGGAGCCGCGCTTGCCGGATCGGAAGGGATTTCTTGACAGATCATCGTGTACCCAGGGCCCGCTCGCTCGAACCGACGGCGGTGTTGCCAAGATGGATTACGTGAACCTCGTCCCCGGCGCGCCGGCCTCCTCGCGGCTCGGCTTCGGCTGCGGCAGCGTGATGGGCCGGGTCGGCCGGGCGCCGTCGCTGCGCGCGATCGGCGCGGCGCTCGACGGCGGGGTCACGCATTTCGACGTGGCGCGGCTCTACGGCTACGGCGAGGCCGAGGCGCTGGTCGGCGCGGCGCTCAAGGGGCGGCGCGACCGCGTCGTCATCGCCAGCAAGTTCGGCCTCGACGCGCCGCGCTCGGCCGGGGCGCTGCGCGCGCTGAAGCCGGCCGCGCAGTTTCTCGCCGGCGCAATCCCCGGGGTGCGCACGGTGCTGCGCTCCCTGGTCGGCGGCGCCCGACAGGCGGACGACCGGTTTTCGCCGACGAAGGCTGCCGCCTCGCTCGACCAGAGCCTCGCGGCGCTCGGCACCGACTATCTCGACATCCTCTTCCTGCACGATTGCGCGGCGGGCGACCTGAGCGACGCGTTGCTGGCGTTCCTCGACGCCCGCGTTGCCGCAGGGAAAATCCGCGCCTACGGCGTCGCGACCACGATCGACGCGGCGGTCCCGCTCGCCGCCGTTCACGGCGACCGGCTGATCTATCAGTTCGCCAGCAGCCGCTTGGCGCCCAACGCCGAACGCCTTGCCGGCGCCGGCCTGCGCATCGTCGCGCACAGCCCGTTTTTCGGAGCCGAGCGGCTGTCCGGGGGCGTTGCGCACCGGGCGTTGCTGGCCGACGCGTTGGCCGCGCCCGGGGTCGGCGTGGTGCTGTGCTCGATGCTCGGCGAGGCGCATCTGCGCGCCAACCTCGCGGTCGCTGCGGCGAGCCGGGCGCGGCAGGCCGCCGAATGACGCCGCGCGTGCCACGCTAGGCCGCCCGCGGCTGCGGCGCGGGCGCGGGAACGCAGCCGAGCCGGGCGAGCGCCTCGCGCACCGGCAGCACGGTCGCAACGGCGGCCGCATAGCCGACGACCTCCGCCAATTGCTGCGGCGTGCAACCGAAGGCGGACGGCTCGCTGCAAACATCGTGGGTGTAGAAGATCGTCCAGCCACCAACTATTCGAGTGTCATCGATCATTTTTCGCAGCGCGTCGGGATCGAAGCCATTCGCGTAGAGGCTGGTGCTGCGCAGGTCGCACAGATCGACGGTGCCCGCGTTGATTCCGCGGCCGGTGCCCCGGCACGATGCGAAACGGCCGGCGAGGGCGCGCTTCGCGGTTTGCGAAACCCCGCCGAACGGATAGGCGAAATCGACCAGGCCCGCGGCTCCGACGATCGGCGACAGCGCTGCGGCGTTGCGCTCGATCTCGTCGGCGATCTCGCCCGGCGCAGCACGGCAGCAGTCGCGGTGGCTGAAGGTGTGGCAGGCGATCTCGTGTCCGCCCGCAAGCGCGGCGCGCAGGTCCTCGGCCTCGAACATCGGGCCCGGCGGGCTGTCGCCGCCGGCAAGGCCCATCGCCGCGTAGTAGGTGCCACGCGCACCGTGCCGCTTGAGAACCGCTCCGCCCTCGACCCAGGCGGATCGCGGAAAATCGTCGAACGTGAACGAGACGACGCCGCCGGGAAACGCGATCCGCGCCGGGCGCGTGCACCATAACCCGCCGGCCGCGCGCACCATCCGCGCCGCGATCGACACGCGCCGCACTTGCCGCCTCATGAAAACCTGCGAGGGCGTGAAAGACGGCCCTCGGTCTAGCGCGATTACGTTGTCGAGAGCTTAAGGCGAGGCGAGAGCGGCGGGCGTGTTACATCGCATCGGCCATCCGCGCCGCCCGGCGGTTCTTCAGCGCCTGCGCGCGCGGCGTGTCGATCGCCGGCACGCCGGGCAGACGCGGGTTCGCGCGGCGGCTCTCCCAAACCCAGTCGTCGCCGTCCATCTGGTAGCTCTGCTGGCTTTGCATCGGGTTGCGGTTGACCAGCGGACGGCCGTAAAGCGGGTGGGTCATGCTGCGGATTTCGTGCTCGATCTCGAACAGCGTCTCGTTGGTATCGACATCGACGATGTGCTCGAAGCGATACTGGTAGGCGTTGCTCTCCTCGGTGAGCAGCTCGCGCTTGACGAGCTCGTGGTACGGCCCCGAGAAGTTCTGCACATAGACCTGGATGTGGTGGCCGTCATAGAGAGCGGGCATGCCCTTCCTCTGGTGGAAGCGCAGCTCCTGGCGGTAGCCGACGCCGACCCGGGCGACGCGTTCCGTGCCCTTGCCTTCGACGCAGGTCGCGGCGCCGAAAATCTTGCGATAGAACTTGGCGATGCCCTTCGCGGTGCCCATCGGCACGTCGAATTCGAGATAGGGCATGCCGAGGCTAACCGGGCCGAACCGGGCGTCGTCGGGCCCGTGCATGTTGAACTTGTTGCCCCACGGGCAGGTGACCTCGACATAGTCGTTGTTCGGCGCCACCGCGAACCGGGTGCCGGCGAGCACCTTCTGGACGCCGTCGAGCCGCTTCAAGAGCGCGTCGCGGTCGGGCGTCACCAGGCCGATCGCGCCGCGCAGCACCCACGGTTCGCCGGTCGGCAGATGGAATTGGCTCTTGCCGACATTGATCCACATGTTGGCGAGCCCGGTGTTCATGTAGGGGTCGCGCGTCAGCCCCAGCCCCATGATGTAGAATGCGGTCCCCAGGCTCTGGTCGGGGATCTGCAGATTGACGTGTTCCAGGCCGACGACGTTGCCGAGATCCTCGGCGTCGCGGTCATAGGCTTGCGGTTTGGCGGCCATGGGTTCCTCCACGCGACAGGCTTTGCCAACTCTACCGCGCGGCTTGCGTAACGGTCGAGAATTCCGCGCTGCCGAGATTGGACCGGCGCGGCAGGGAGGCCGCTTGCGCAGACCATTCGGCGAGAATGCTGTATAATCGCGCAAATATACACCATTGGATTCGGATATTTTAAGAAAAATGGTAAGTATAAATGTAAATTCGCCACATTCTACAAGATCAGAATGAATTGAAATCATGGTGACCTTGGCGTTTGTTGCCCGCTAAACTCGCCGCATCCTGGTCGGCAACTCACCCCGGAAGGAGGCAATGTGGCAGTCCGGATCGAACGGCTGCGCCGCTTCATTGGCGAACTGACCCGCCTGATCGAGACCGAGGCCGACGAGGCGAGCATCCTCGAACAGGGCGGCGCCGCGCTGCGCGATCTCGTCGCGGTGGACGACTGGTTGCCGCCCGAGTTCGCCGAACCCAATCCCGAGCACTACCGCCAATACCTGCTCTACTGCGATCCGTGGGAGCGCTTCTGCGTGGTCAGCTTCGTCTGGGGGCCGGGCCAGCGGACCCCGATCCATGACCACACCGTATGGGGTCTTATCGGCATGTTGCGCGGCGCCGAGATCTCGCGCGACTACGCACTCGATCCAACGGGCGGGCTGGTGCCGGGGGCCGGCAGCCGCCTCGAACCGGGCGACGTGACTGGGGTTTCGCCGCGGATCGGCGACATCCACACGGTGGAGAACGCCCTCGCGGATCGGCCATCGATCAGCATTCACGCCTATGGCGGGAATATCGGCGCGGTCGCGCGGCATGTGTTTGCCGAGACCGGCGCGATGAAGCCGTTCGTCTCGGGCTACGCCAACCGGCTGACGCCGAACTTGTGGGACCGCTCGACCGAGACGCGAACCCGCTTGGGAATCTGACCGAACTCAGCCGTCGCGACCGGCGTCGTCCTCGCGGATCTCGAACCACATCGCGTTAAGGATCGCGAACGCGGCGGCGAGGCCCAGCCCCAACACCCAGCTGAAATACCACATCGGCTCGGCTCCCTAGTAATGGCCTTCGCGGCGCGCGACGTCGGCAAAGCGCACCTTGCCGCGCATCACCCGCAGCACGAACGCGGTGTAGGCGAGGACGATCGGCAGCAGCAGCACCGTCGCCAGCAGCATGACGAACAGGGTCGCCTGGCTGCTCGACGCATCCCACACGGTCAGGCTCATCTCGGGATGGGTCGAGGACGGCAGGAGGAACGGGAAGAGCGCGATCCCCGCAGTAGCGATGATCCCGGCCACCGCCAGCGCGCTGGCGAGGAAGGCAAGAACCCGCGCGCGTCCGGCCGGGATCAGCGCGACCAGCAGCGTGCCGCCGATACCCGCGAC
>Ga0335081_10022610_pt1 | contig 10170 bp, 9 predicted proteins | sample Lox_Sample_35_FD_206713 | JGI IMG/M metagenome (GOLD analysis project Ga0335081, IMG submission 206713) | Soil microbial communities from Loxahatchee National Wildlife Refuge, Florida, United States - Lox_Sample_3.5 | ecosystem: Environmental > Terrestrial > Soil > Wetlands | place: USA: Florida... | reverse complement strand
CGAAAACAGCACGCTCGATCCATCCGCCGCCAGCTCCGCAATCGCATTCGTGCCCAAGCTGATCGAACCCGGATGCAACGGCAGCCCTGTCGGGTCGGCGAGTAACTCGGTGAGCCAGATGTTTCCCCGCGCGTCTAACCGCAGCCGTGGCAGACTAACACCGCTTAGAATCCCGTAGTAAGTCGAAAAGATCAAGTGGCTGCCGGTCGAATCCAGCCTGGCAACAAAAGCGTTGCCGCCGGAGTATGCGCCATTCTGCGGCGCCTCGAGCTGAGACTGTATTGCCGCAGCGCTGATGGGAAATTTGGGATCCGCGCTAATGCCGGCCAGTACCACGTCTCCGCCGGCATCCAGCGCCATTCCGCCCACCGCCGCCAAAGGTGTATAAATCACCTCACCAATCAATGTGGACCAGGCCAAGCCGGTGCCTTGAGCGTTCACGCGCGTGACGAACGCGTCGGGGATGTTGTCTCCGCCCTGGAATTGTGTTTGAAACGCACCCGCGGTAACCGGAAAATCGGAGGCAGTCGTGCTCCCGGCAACCGTGGCCACGCCGTTCGAATCCACTGCCAGCGCCCATATATAAGTGGTGCCCAGCAACGGTAAGCAGCCCGTGCATTCTGCCGGCTGGACCACCTGCTCACCGCCGAGCAATGTCGAATAGGCAACTGTGTAAGGAGGCGTCGATTGGCCGGCCGGTGTCAGCTTCGCGACGAAGCCGTAGGACACTTGCTGGCCTGCCTGCACGAGCGGGATTGCCGTGGTGAAGGCGCCGGCCGTGGTCGGAAAATCCAATTGAGTGGTTGATCCGGCAAGGTATATGTTGCCGGCGGGATCGAACGCAATGGCGCTGATGGCGGTGGTGCCCGTGGGGTCGAGGCCGCCGAATGTGCCGGTGTATAGGAGGTGAGTCGCGGTGCCATCGAGCTTGGCGATCAGGCCGAGCCCGCTCTGCCCGGTGGCGAGCAGCGTCCCGCCCACGATCCATAAGTCCCCCGACGGATCCACGGCTGCCGCGGCCGGCGCGCCCGAGGCAGCCGCCTGGAACGTCGTCGCCCCGAGAACGTTGCCGCTCGCATCCAGTTTCTCGACCGAAATTGCCAGGTACTGCCCGGCGGTGCCCTGCCCGACAGTGGCGGAGCTGACGACGAAATTGTTCCCCTGTGCGTCCGCCGCCAGGCAACAGAGATTCGGCGCAACGTAGGAGATTTGCGAGGATTGCGAAAGCGCGTTCGAAACGGACCACGCAGCGAGCGCAGCTACCCACAATAAGGACCTGATACCAGTCATCGACGGAACTCCCCTGTCGGACGCGGAGCGAAGTTCGCCTCCGGTTAGTATAGCCCGTAGGCGCCGGGCACTGCTTGGCCCGGCTAGGAACAGGCAAGTCGCGCCCAAGCGCGACCATACCCGGGAAACCGCCGCCCAGCGCAACCCGGACCGGCAGCCCCGCCGCCCCGCGCCGGCAACAGGTTGCCACGTTGACGCAGGCAATCACCGGTGATTCCCGGGCCCGGAAGCCTCGCGGCACCCGGCGATATCGAAACGGTCCGGGCTGCGGCTATCATGGACGATTGGGAGTGCCGTTGCTTCGTTATTACATCACCGACCGCCGCGCCGCGGGCGGTATCGAACCCCTGATGGCATTCGCCGCCCGCGCGCTGGCTGACGGCGTGGAATACATCCAGGTTCGTGAAAAAGACCTGCCCGCCCGCGAAATGTGCACGCTCGCGCGCCGCGTGCTCGCGCTGCCCAACCCGCACGGATCGCGCATCCTGGTGAACGGCCGCGCCGACGTGGCGCTGGCCGCGGGCGCGCACGGCGTCCATCTGCCGTCCGGGTCCATCTCGCCTCGCGAACTCCGCGCGATCGTCCCCGCCGGCTTCCTGATCGCCGTATCGACCCATTCGTTGGCTGACCTGCGCGCGGCCGAGGCTGCGGGCGCGGATTTCGCGGTCTTCGGGCCGGTCTTCTTCACCCCCTCGAAGGCGGCCTACGGCACGCCCGTAGGCGTCGCAGCCCTCCGGGACGCTTGCACGGCCGTCTCCATCCCGGTCTTCGCGCTGGGCGGCATCACCCTGCAAAACGCCCCGCTGTGTCTGGACGCCGGAGCCGCAGGCATCGCCGGTATCTCTTTGTTCCAGCGTTGACACGGCCGCCATCCGCAGCCCGCCCGCCATTTTTCGAAAAAAGACCGCCTATTTTGTTTCAACCACGTTATAATCGGCTGATTCGCCCGGCGGCAGTGCCAGCGAAAGGGACGCGCGCTTGCCCGGCGCCCCACAGGAATCAGCCCGATCGAACGAGCGAAAAAGCATGAAATACCAAAAAATCCACGTCGATTCTCGAACTCGCTGGCCGCGTCCCCCGGCTTGGCTGCCGTTGGTTCTGGCCCTGGCGCCACTCGCCGGCTTCGCCCAGCAAGCCTATGTCAGCCGGTTCGATATGTTCACCGGCTACACGTTTCTTGATAGCCCTCTGGTCAGCCTTAAGGAGAACGGCTTTCACTTTCAGACCGGCGTGCGCGCCAACACCTGGCTATCGCTCGGTTTTGACTACAGCATTTCCGCGGGCGATCTGACGCTCACACCCAATCTGCTCGTGCCCGGCCTGCAGCAGGAATTGGGCGCCGAACTCGCCCAATTGGCGGCCGCCGGCCAGATTCCCGCTGGCTATACCCTGGTCGTGCCGGCGCATTCGCGCACCCAAACCTTCGCCGCCGGGCCGCAGTTTAACTATCGGCACTTCAGTAAGGTGACGTTATTCATCCGGCCTTCGGCGGGCGCCATCCACGAATACGCCACCCCGCAGCCGAAGGATCCCATCGCGGCTGCCATCGCCGCGCAACTGGCGCCCTCCGGCCACAAGACCGACACGGTGGCGTTCTACGGCTTCGGCGGCGGCGCGGACTTCAACGTCTCCAGGCACGTGGGCCTGCGCGTGCAGGCCGACTTCGTGCACGATCATCTGTTCAGCGACCTGATCGCCAGCGGCCGCAACACCGTCCGCGTATCGATCGGGCCGTGTTTCAACTTCGGCAGCAACATCGCGCGCTGAAGGTGGGACAGGCGCTTCCGCCTGTCAACCGCTTTCTCATGATTATGGGGCTGGCGCCTGCGCGAGGTGGGACAGGCGCTTTCGCCTGTCAACAGTCTCTCCCGCTTGTACCGTCGCCTCCGCCAGCGCCGCCTCGGCGCTCGCGGCACCTGCTACTCCGCGCCTCGTGCCACCTCGGCCATGAGGGCAAGCAGGTTGCGGTCCGGGTCGCGGAAAAAAGCCATCCACAGGTCGTGATCCGGCATGCGCGCCACCAGGTGCGGCGGACGGTCGAACGGCACGCCGCGGCTCTCCAGCGTTTTCGCCGCGGCCAGGATGTCCGGCACCCTGAAATAAACGACGGAGCTGTATTGATCGCCCGGTTTTTCAGCGCCGGAAAGCATCAGCCGGATGCCGGCGCAGTCGAAAAACGCCAGCCCCGGCACTTGAAACAGAAGTTTCATCCCCAGCGTGTCGCGATAAAAAGCGACCGCTCGCTCCAGGTTGGTGGTCGTGATGGCAATCTGCCCGATGCTCGACAGGCCGAATGAAGTTGCGGCGGATTCGGTGGCGGCGGGACCCATGGCGTCTCCTCCGGGACTCAGCCATCATACACGAAGCCGTTTAGCGCTCGGGCGCCGATGCCGCCAGGTGGCGCAGCAGGAACCGGCAGGCGGCACGGGTATCGCGGTCGTCCGGCACGCCGCGCAGTCCGTCGAAAACGCTTTCGAACACCTCCCTCCGTTCCTCCGCCAGAGCCGGTGACGTCGTCAGCGCACCCGCCCGCGCGCGATACCCCCATCTCGGCCACAGTGGAATAACAAAGGTTTGTGCTCCCGAGCTGCTCGATCGATCCACGTCCGCCTCCTCGCGATGGCTGGAGCAGAACCCACCAACTGCCGGAAGACGCGCTGCGGCGCAGCGTCTCGCCCCTTGCCACCCAAAATGCTCTTCGGTCACCGCGGCGCGCCCATTAATCGAAACCCCGCTTCCCGCCGATATGTCTATTGGCATCCAAGTGATCTGGCTAACCCGATTGAACCGTGTCCCGCTGGTGCTCAACTCGGACATGATTGAGCACATCGAAGCCACGCCGGATACCGTGATCACGCTTTCCAACGGGCAGATTCTGCGGGTGCGGGAGAGCGCTGAGGAGGTGGTCGAACGGGTCGTGGCTTTTCGGCGGCGGATCTGCGGGCCGGATGCCGCTCCACACCAGCTTTGTGGAGGTTCCGGTCCGGCTGAAGCGGGAACGGCCCTTCCAGAGGCCGGTTGATAGCACATGGCGACTGCTCCGCAAAATCCTCCAAACACATCCCCGAAGCCGGTCGCGGCTGCTCCGGCCGCCCGGCGCGCGACGGCCGTGCCACTCTCGCGGCGCCCGGATTTTTCTACCCTGGTCGGAATCAGCCTCGCGCTCTCCGGCCTCATCGGTGGACTCCTGCTGGAGCGGGGCAGCATCCAGGACATCGCCCAGATCACCGCCGCCATGATCGTCCTGGGCGGCACTTTCGGCGCGGTCCTGGTCACTACGCCGCTGCATGTTGTGCTGTGCGCGCTCAAAAGGCTCGGCGACGTCTTCCTCGAGCCTTCCCAGCGGTACGCGGCCGTGATCGACGACCTGATCCGCTTTGCCACCAAGGCGCGCCGCGAAGGCATCGTGAGCCTGGAATATGAAGCCGACGCCGTGCCGGATCCTTTCATGCGCAAGGCCCTCAACCTGGCGGTGGATGGAACCGATCTGCAAGAGATGCGGAAGATGATGGAAATCGATATCGCCCAGAACGAGCAGGCGCGGGAGGCCGAAGCCCGCGTCTGGGAAGCGGCGGGCGGCTACGCTCCGACCATCGGCATCATCGGCGCGGTGATGGGCCTGATCCAGGTAATGAAGCACCTCGAGGATATTAAAGAAGTCGGCCACGGAATCGCCGTCGCGTTTGTCGCTACGGTCTACGGCGTCGGCTCGGCGAATATTTTCTTCCTGCCCGCCGCCAACAAGCTGCGCGCCCGCCTCCGCGAGGCCGTCGCCCTCCAGGAAATGGTTCTCGAGGGGGTGGCCTCCATCGTCGAAGGCCTCAACCCGACCCTGCTCCGCCTCAAGTTGGAAGCGTTCGACCCGCGGCGCAAGCGTCCCGCACCGCGCACCGTTTATGCGGAGCCGCCGGCGGGCCCGCGGCCGGCGGAGCCGCGAAAGTGAAGGGCCGATGACGCGCAGACCCACCCACCACGCCGAGAACCACGAACGCTGGATGGTTTCTTACGCCGATTTCGTCACTCTGCTGTTCGCCTTCTTCGTCGTGATGTTCGCCTCCACCCAGGCCGACAAGGCCAAGGCCCGCCAGGTGTCGGCGTCGGTGCGCGAGGCGTTGGCGCACGGCGAAGTCAGCGATGCCATCCTGAAAGCCTTGGGACACGTCCGGCACGACAAGGACCGCCAGGCGCTGCCGGCCGCGCTCGCGGCCCTTCCGTTTGCCGCGCCGGCCGGCCCGGCCGACCTAACCCGATCGATGGACACGCTCAGCCGGGTGCTCGACACCGAACTGCGCGCCGGCAAGGTGGGGCTCAAATTGGAAGCGCGCGGCCTCGTCCTCAGCTTGCGCGAGTCGGGGTTCTTCGCTTCCGGAGAAGATGTCGTGTCGCCTTCCAGTTTCGCGACGCTCGACAAGATCGCCGCCGTCATCGAGAGCCTGCCCAACCCGGTGCGCCTGGAAGGCCACACCGATTCGGTCCCCATCCACAATTCGCGCTTCCGCAGCAACTGGGAACTTTCGGCCGCCCGCGCCATCGCCATGATGGAGGTCCTGGCCACCCGCTACCAGATTCCACGCGAGCGCATGGCCGTCGCCGGATACGCCGAGAACGCCGCCGCCGATACCAACGATACCGACGAGGGCCGCGCCCACAACCGCCGCGTCGATCTCGTACTCCTCACCGTGGACGGTCAGCGCACCGAGCCGTCCTCCGCGCCGTAGCGTTGCCGGCCCCGTCAGCGCCCGCCGGCGCGCTCCGTCTCGACTTTCGCGCGCTCGACCACCGATTCCACTTCGCCGCGATACCGGCCGAGCAGTTCGGGAGTGCGCGCTTCGAAGCGCATCACCAGCACCGGCTGCGTGTTCGAGGCCCTGACCAAGCCCCATCCTTCCTCGAACAGCACACGCACGCCGTCCACCTCCACGGTCTTATGGCACGACCGTAATTCGCCGGCCGCCCGGCTGACGACGTCGAACTTGATCTCATCCGGGCAGTCGAAGCGGATCTCGGGTGTGGTGACCGTGCGCGGCAGATCGGCCAGGTGCGTCGACAGCGGCCGCCCGGAGCGCGCCACGATCTCGATCAGTCGGCACGCGGCGTAAATCGCGTCGTCGTACCCGTGATAGCGGTCGGCGAAGAACATGTGCCCGCTCATTTCGCCCGCCAGCGCCGCGCCGGTCTCCTTCATCTTGGCCTTGATCAGCGAATGGCCGGTCTTCCACATGATGGGATGGCCGCCGTGCGCGGCGATGTCGTCATACATCAGTTGCGAGCACTTCACCTCGCCGATGAACGTCGCGCCCGGCTTGCGCGCCAGGATCTCGCGCGCATAGAGGATCATCAACTGGTCGCCCCAAAGGATGGACCCGCGCTCGTCCACGGCGCCGATGCGGTCGGCGTCGCCGTCGAAGGCGATGCCCAGGTCCGCCTTGGTTTCGCGCACGCGCGCGATCAGCGCCTCCAGGTACCGCGGCACCGTCGGGTCGGGATGATGGTTCGGGAACCGGCCGTCCATCTCGAAAAACATCTCCTCCACGTCCACGTTCAGCCGCTCCAACAACCGGTGCGCCACCGGTCCGCCCACGCCGTTGCCCGCATCCACCACCACGCGGATCCGCCGCGGGAAGTGGAACTGCGCCGCCGCCTCCTCGACGTACGGCGCCACCATGTCGGCGGCCGTTTCGCTGCCGCCGCCGCGGTCCAGGTCGCCGGTTTCGATCATGCGCCGGATCTGCTGGATCGATTCGCCGTGAATCGTGCCGGCGCCCAGCACGGTCTTGAAGCCGTTGAACTCGGGTGGATTGTGGCTGCCGGTGATCATCACGCCGCCGTCGGCTTTGGTGTGCACCGTGGCGTAGTAGAGCAGCGGCGTCGGCTGCACGCCGATATCGGTCACGTGGCAGCCGCTGGCGGTGAGGCCGCCGAGCAGCGCGTCGCGCAGGCGGGTGGAACTGAGGCGCGTATCGCGGCCCAGGCAGAGTTTCGGGCCTCCGTGCCGCCGCAGATAGGTCCCGAGCGCCTGCCCCAGCACGGCAACGTCTTCACTCAAGAGTTCGTCGTCCGCGGTGCCGCGGATGTCATATTCGCGAAAAATGGTCGGCTTGAGCATCGTGAAATGCCTATTCTAATTCGCGCGCAGCCCCGGTGCGAGCAATGGTCCTCCGCCCCGCGCCCGGGCGCCCGGCTCAGCCCAGCCAGAGCGCCCCGACGGCGATGGTCAGGATGGTCAAGGGAGCTCCCACCCTGAAGTATTGCCAAAAACCGATCGGCGTTTCGTAGCGCGCTCTCTGAACCACAATCAGATTCGCCACCGAACCGAGAATGGTCAGGTTGCCGGCCAGCGTCGTGGACATTGCCAGCGTCAGCCAGGAACGCACGGGATTGCCCATGTGAACGACGAAGGGCTTGAACACCAGCACTGCCGGCACGTTGCTCACGATGTTGGAAAGCACGGCCGCCAGCGCGCTCAGCACCGGCACCCGCTCCAGGTGAAATTGTTGTGCCGCGCGGAACAGGTCGCCGGGCAGAGAGGTTTTCTCCACGCCCGCCACGACGATGAAGAGCCCGATGAACAGCACCAGCAGCGACCAATCGATCTCGCGGTAGATCCGCTCGGGTTTCACGCGGCGCGTCACCAGCAGCAGCGCGCCGGCCATCAATGCCACCTTAGAAACCGGCCAGCCGGCGAAGAAGAGCACGATCATGCCGGCGGACACGGCCAGCGATTTCCACATAAGCATCCGGTTGACGCGCACGGGGCGCCGTTCGAGCGCGACTTTCTCCTGAAACCGGAACTCCCCATGGTAGGTGGCGGCGATCACGGCCACCGTCAGCGCGAGGCCGATCGCCGCGACGGGCGACAGCGCCGCGGCAAAGGCGCGGTAGTGAATGCCCGAAAAGCTGCCGATCATCATGTTCTGCGGATTGCCCGTAACGGTGGCGACGCTGCCGATGTTCGCCGCCATCGCCACCGCCAGCAGGTAGGGCACCGCGTTGCGGCGCAGTTGGCGGGTGATCTCGAGCACCAGGGGCGTCAGCACCAGGCACATCGTGTCGTTGACGAAGAACGCGGAGAAGAACCCGGCCACCAGAACGATCGCGGCCAGCAGCACGATCGGCCGGTGGGCGTGTTCCACGACCCACTCCGCCACCGCGCCAAAGAAGCCGGAGAGGCGCAGGTTGGCAACCACGATCATCACGCCGAAAAGCAGGATGATCGTGTCGTAGTTGATCGCCGCGTAAGCCTGGCTCAGGTCCAGCACGCCGAAGACGATCATCAGGCTGGCGCCGATAATGCATGCGCCCGTGCGGTCCACGCGAAATCCGGGCAGCCGGCCGATGGCCAGCACGAGGTAGACCGCGAGGAAAATCAGAATAGCCGCCATGCGCCGCGGCTCTCTTCGCCGAGCCTTCGACGAAGGAGCAGCTTCGATCGTATCACCGGGGGCCCCGCGTCCTTCCGGCGAGGACGCGGTGGCGCGGATTCCGCAACTGGAACGCTGCCGCCCGCGAGTCACACTGTGTGGCCGCGAGGTCGCAACTTGCGCCTCGGCCTGCATCGCGCCCGGCCCGCTCGCGGCAGGGTTCCCGATTGATTTGAATGGATCGCCCCTACCCCGGCTGGGCGCAGCCTCCGCTGGCCGCGAACGTGCAGTAACAGCCGGGCGGGGATGGCCGGGTGAGTCAGACCGACAAGAAACACAGGACCTTGTCCACGGGCCTGTGACCGGCGTTCACACCTGTGGACCGCGTCGCCTCGTTGTTTGGAGCGTCTGAGATCCGTTAGAATGAGTGCTTATCAACACTACGGCCGGCTAAACCCGAGTGAAGTCATTCCCCATGCAAACTCTTCGCGGCAGGGCACAACGGAAAGGTATGCGCGCATGAAGCATTTCGGACGGCGGAGCCTGATGATGGTGACGCTGTGTCTGGGCTGGCTGGCGGCGCCGGCCGGCGCGCAGCAAAGCCAGACTCCTCCGGCGAAGACGCCTCCGCCGCAGCAGAACCCGCAGAATCCGCCCAAGCAGAATCCGCAAAACCCGCCGCAGCCCGCGCCTCAGCAGCGCAACCCGTTCGAGGAAGTGCCGGGAACGGAGAAGCCGGCGCAGCCCCCCGCGCAACCGAGTCCGCTCGAGAATGTTCCTGGCCAGCCGCCGCTCGAAGCGCCCAAACCGGCACCCAGTGCTCCGCAGCCGGTCACCGGCGAGGTGATCAAAGCCATCGAATTCCGCGGCGCGCGCCGCGTGCCCTCCGAGACACTCAAAGCGCTCATCTTTACCAAGCCGGGCGACCTCTACAACGAAGAATCCCTGCGGCGTGATTTCATGGCTCTCTGGAACACCGGCCGCTTCGACGATATCGTGCTCGAAACCGAGCCCGACCCCACAGGCGGCCTGATCCTGCGCTTCGTCGTCACCGAACGCCGCGTCATCCGCACTATCAATTACGAAGGCATCCACACCGTCACGGTGTCGGAGATTCTCGACCGCTTCAAGGAGCGCAAGGTCGGCCTAGTGGTTGAGTCCCAGTACGATCCCAACAAGATTCAGCGCGCCGCCCAGGTACTGAAAGAATTCCTGGCCGAACGCGGCCGCCAATACGCCACCGTGGATCCCGTCGTCGAGCAGATTCCGCCTTCCTCGCTCAAAGTCACTTTCAACGTCAAGGAAGGGCCGAAAGTGAAAGTCGGCAAGATTACCATCACGGGCAACACGGCCATGAAGCAGAAATGGGTGGTCGCGGCGATGAAGAACCTCCATCCCTACGGCATCCCGCACTCCATCCTGTTCGAAAGCCTGTTCGCCAAAACCTACGATCAGGCCAAGCTCGAAGAGGATGAGGAACGGATCCGCCAGGCCTATCAGGATCGCGGGTTTTTCCTGT
>Ga0335081_10022609_pt1 | contig 10170 bp, 7 predicted proteins | sample Lox_Sample_35_FD_206713 | JGI IMG/M metagenome (GOLD analysis project Ga0335081, IMG submission 206713) | Soil microbial communities from Loxahatchee National Wildlife Refuge, Florida, United States - Lox_Sample_3.5 | ecosystem: Environmental > Terrestrial > Soil > Wetlands | place: USA: Florida... | reverse complement strand
GGCGGCGAAATCGTCATTTTCGACCGGAGCTGGTACAATCGCGCCGGTGTCGAGCGGGTCATGAAGTTTACCCGCAATAAAGACGTGGAAAAGTTCCTTAGTCTCTGCCCGCAAATCGAAAAATACATCGTCGACGCCGGCATCATTCTCATCAAGTTCTGGCTGGAAGTGGGGATGGACGAGCAGGAAAGACGCTTTTTGGCGCGCATCAACGATCCGCTTCGCCAATGGAAATTGAGCCCGATGGATCTGCAGTCGTACGGGCGCTGGTACGATTATTCGCGGGCGCGCGACGCCATGCTGAAAGCCACCGACGTCGACCACTCGCCCTGGCATATCGTGCGGTCGGACAATAAACGGCGGGCGCGCCTCAACTGCATCTGCAAAATCCTCGAGCTTGTTCCCTACAAAAAGGTATCGCGGCCGAAGGTCAAACTGCCGAAACGGTCCATGAAGAACGCATACGACGACCAGGCGTCGTTACGCGGACGAAATTTCGTTCCCGAGATCTTTTGATCGTGGTGCGGACGGCCCTAGGCGGCCTCAAAAATGCAGCGGCTTGGCGGACTGCACCTGCGGCAGGGCGCGCACGCGGGTGAGCACGTCGTCGGGCAGCTCGCCGTCGATCTCGATCAGCGCTACCGCGTCGCCGCCCGGCTTGTCGCGGCCGACGTGGAAGGTGGCGATGTTGATGCCGGCCTCGCCCAGCGTGGAGGAGAACTTGCCGATGAAGCCGGGCTTATCGAGATTGGTGATGTAGATCATCGACGGCCCGAACTCCGCGTCCATGCGGATGCCCTTGATGTTGACGATGCGCGGGCGCCCGTCGGCGAACACCGTGCCGGAGACGTGGCGCTGCTGGCGCTCGGTGGTGACGGTGACGGTGATCAGGCTCTCGTAGTCCTCCGGCATCTCGCGCGTGACTTCCTCGACCACAATGCCGCGCTCCTTGGCGGCGATCGGCGCGGACACCACGTTGACCGTGCCGAGCATCGGCCGCAGCAGTCCGGCGAGCGCGGCCGAGGTGAGCGCGCGCGTGTTCATCTGCGCGACCGCGCCTTCGTAGGCGAGCTGCACCTTGCTCAGCCCGGTCTCGGTGAGCTGGCCGGCGAAGGAACCGAGCTTTTCGGCAAGGTCGACGAAAGGCTTGAGCTTGGGAGCCTCCTCGGCCGTGATCGAAGGGAAGTTGACCGCGTTGCTGATGGCGCCGCGCAACAGGTAATCCGACATCTGCTCGGCGATCTGCAACGCGACATTCTCCTGCGCTTCGGTGGTGGCGGCGCCCAGATGCGGGGTGCACACCACGTTGGGCAGGTTGAACAGCGGACTTTCCGTCGCCGGCTCGGTGGCAAACACGTCGAAAGCGGCGCCGGCCACCTGTCCGGATTTGAGCGCCTGCGCGATCGCCGCCTCGTCGACCAGCCCGCCCCGCGCGCAATTGACGATGCGCACGCCCTTTTTCATCTTTTTGAGCGCGGCGGCGTCGACGATGTTGCGCGTCTTGTCGGTGAGCGGCGTGTGCAGCGTGATGAAATCGGCGCGCCTGAACAATTCGTCGAGCTCGACTTTCTCGACGCCCAGGTCGACGGCGCGTTCCGGCGACAAATAGGGATCGTAGGCGATCACCTTCATCTTCAGGCCGAGCGCGCGGTCGGCGACGATCGAGCCGATGTTGCCGCAGCCGATGACGCCGAGCGTCTTGCCGTAGATCTCGACCCCCATGAACTTGTTCTTTTCCCACTTGCCGGCGCGCGTGGAGGCGTCGGCTTCCGGGATCTGCCGCGCCAACGCCAGCATCAGCGAGACGGCGTGCTCGGCAGTGGTGATTGAATTGCCGAACGGGGTGTTCATCACGATGATGCCGCGCGACGTGGCGGCCGGGATATCGACATTGTCGACGCCGATGCCGGCGCGCCCGATCACCCGCAGGTTCTTCGCCCACTCCAGCACCTTGGGCGTGACCTTGGTGGCGGAGCGGATGGCAAGACCGTCATAGCTGCCGATCACCGCGGCGAGCTTGTCCTTGTCTTTGCCGAGCGCGGGCTGGAAATCGACTTCGATGCCGCGGTCGGTGAAGATCTGCACGGCGGCGGGCGAGAGGGCGTCCGAGATGAGAACCTTGGGCATAGGCTTTCTTCCTTCACCCTCCCCTGGAGGGGGAGGGACGGCCCGAAGGGCCGGGGTGGGGTGAAATTCGACCGGCGATCGATACCGTGTTGGTTGGGTGATCGGGTCACCCACCCCGCCGCCCCTTCGGGGCGCCGACCCTCCCCCTTGAGGGGAGGGTAAGAAGCGTCACGCCGCCTTCGGCAACGCGGCTTTCGTCTGTGCGAAGGCCCAGTCGAGCCAGGCGGTGAGCGCCTCGACGTCGCTCGCCTCCGCCGTGGCGCCGCACCAGATGCGCAGGCCGGGCGGCGCGTCGCGGTAGAAGGCGATGTCGTAGGCCACGCCCTCCTGCTCCAAAAGGCCGGCGAGATTCTTGGCGAAGGCCGCCTGCGCGTCGGTCGCAAGCCGCGTCACCGCCGGGTCGACCACCTTCAGGCAGACCGATGTGTTGGAGCGCTGCGTGGGCACGCGCGCCAGGTTCTCGACCCAGGGCGTGCGCGCAACCCAATCCGACAAGGCTTTGGCATTGGCGTCCGAGCGCGCGACGGTGGCCGACAGTCCGCCGACCGACTTCGCCCAGGCGAGCGCGTCGAGATAATCCTCCACGCACAGCATCGACGGCGTGTTGATGGTTTCGCCGGTGAAAATGCCTTCGTTGAGCTTGCCGCCCTTGGTCAGGCGGAAAATCTTCGGCAGCGGCCAGGAAGGCTTATAGCTCTCCAGCCGCTCGACCGCGCGCGGGCCGAGGATGAGCATGCCGTGCGCGCCCTCCCCGCCGAGCGCCTTCTGCCAGGAGAAAGTGACGACATCGAGCTTGGCCCAATCGAGCCGCTGCGCAAAAGCGGCGGAGGTGGCGTCGCAGATGGTAAGGCCTTTGCGGGAGGCCTCGATCCAGTCGCCGTTCGGCACCCGCACGCCGGACGTGGTGCCGTTCCAGGTGAACACCACGTCGCTGGCGAAATCGACCTTTGAAAGATCGGGCAACTCGCCGTACGGCGCCTTCAGCACCGTCACGTCCTTCAGCTTCAATTGCTTCTCGACGTCGGTGACCCAACCTTCGCCGAAGCTCTCCCAGGCCAGCATGGTGACGGGCCGCGCGCCAAGGAGCGACCACAGCGCCATCTCCACCGCGCCGGTGTCGGAGGCCGGCACGATGCCGATGCGGTAGTCGGCGGGTACCTCGAGAACTTCGCGGGTGAGATCGATGGCGCGCTTGAGCTTCGCCTTGCCGAGCTTGGCTCGGTGCGAACGTCCCAGGGCGGCGTCGGTGAGGGCTTGCAGGTTCCAGCCGGGGCGCTTGGCGCAGGGGCCGGAGGAAAAGTGCGGGATGACCGGCCGCACGCCGGGCTTCGCATCGCTCATAGTCTACCCTTCCAGATAGGCGCCCCTCGTTGGGGAGAGGTGTCCCACTGGCGGAGATAGGCGACTCTCAGGTTGCGGTCAACAGCCATGGCGGGCAAACGAATAGGCGACATTGAAGGCCCGCGGTCAGAAGCGGACGGCGATGCCGACGCGCGCGGTATTGACGCTGCTGGCCGTGCTTTTGAGCGGCGTGAAGTAGGCGTATTCCCATTCACCGCGCAGGAACACGTGGGGCAAGATCGCTACGTCGATGCCCAAGCCGGCGACCAAGCCGAGCGTATAGGCATTGTTGCGGCTTTCGGGAGGGACCGAGACGGTGTAGTCGACGCGACCGATGCCCACGCCGAGTGTGGCATAGGGCAGGAATTGGCCGAAGGCATATCCGGCGCGCCCGCGGAAAGTGCCAAAATCGTCGAGCTTATAGGACGCATTGATGCTGGGGACGTTGGCAATGTGGCTGCTGGTGGAAAGCGAGGACGGGCGCGTGTAGTTGAGTTCGAGACCGAGCACGAGGTCTGGATCGACCTGCCAATTGTAGCCGAGAAAGCCGCCGAAGGTGGTGCTGCTGGTGGTCTGGTTGGGCAGAAAAAATATGTCGGAGTCGAGCGTGTTCGAGAAGTCTACTTTCATGTTGGAGTAGCCGATCTGGCCGCCGAGATAATAGCCGTCCCAGCGCACCGGCTCCTCGACGGCGGGCGCGTAGGTGCCGCGCAGATAGGAATCGTCGAGGTCGGCCGCGTTGGCCCGGCCGAACGCCGCCGCAGCGAGCAGAGCCGCGATAACGGCGGCTGCGCGCGCAGGCGGGTAACGGCGCCGGCTACTCGAAGAAAGGCTGGTCATCGAAACTCCAACGGATACCGATGCGGACTTCGTGGGCGGCAAGCCGCTTCAAGGTCATGGCGCCGAAGGCGTCGCTCGCCGTTTCGACGTCGCCGAAATTCACGTAGCGGTAATTGACATCGAGCATCAGGTTCGGCGCGATCGCGATGCCGACGCCGCCCATGGCGGCCCAGGTGAAGTTCCACTGCGTGTGCGAGAGGCCGGGCGTGAAAGGCGGCGCCGCGGTGCTCGCGTAATCGAAAGTGTGCAGCTGGGAAACGCCGGCACCGGCGCCGATATAGGGCGTCATGTGATACCAGGTGCCGAGATCGATGTAGCCATTGAACAGGGCAGTGACAGCCTCGATCTTTGCCGTCGTGTCGTCGGGCGCGGCGATCGAGCCGGTGTATTTCAGCGGCGCCGTGTAATCGAGCGTGGCGTCGGTGCGCAGCCATCGGCTCTTGTAGCCGGCGCCGACGCCGACGAAGAGGCCGTTGCTGAGCTTGTTTTCGGTCGGGTTGGGGAATGGCGCGGCCGATTCCGCGTCCGGCGCGATGCCCAAGGCGTAGCCGAGATCGCCGCGCAGATACCAACCGCCGAGATTTTCGACCACGGGCGGCGCTTCGTGTGGCGGCAGCGAGGGCGGCTCCGGCGGATAGCCCGGCATATCGGCGCCGCGCGCGGAAGCGCTCAACAGCGCCAGCGCCGCCGCGCAGCCCAGCAAGGTCCTCGACCGAAGCATCACGACCGATCCTTCATACGCAGTCCGCGCCAGCTTGCCCGAGCGAGGTTAAACGGCGCTTAACCATAAATTTTCACCATGACGGCGTGGCGTTAACCGTAAGCGCGCGCACGGCCGTCGGCTTGCCGGCGAATGCAAGGCTGGCGGACGCGCACGCATCTTCGGCTAGCCCCTGCTCTGCAGCGGCGGCGGCGGGACATAAGGTGGCGGCGTGTAGACGTAGCGCGGCGGCGCAATATCGCAGCAGGTCCAGCGCAGCCCGAGCATGATGTCGTTCGAGTAAAGATCCTTGAACTTGAACGAGTCCGGGAAACAGCCGCCGAAGCAATTGATGTCGCCGGTGATCGAGCCGAGATTGAGATAGCGGTAAGTGAGATCGATGCTCAGGCTCTTGCTCACCTGATAGGACAGGCCGGCGTAAAGCGCCCAAGCAAAATGCCATTCGCTCGGGTCGTTACTGGTGCCGAAGCCCGCGCGCGAAGGATCGATGTCGATGAAATCGGCAAGCGTGTTGTAGGTGCCGCCGATGCCGGCGCCGACGAAGGGCGTAAAGCAATCCCAGGTGCCGAGGTCGATGAAGGCATTGGCCAGGAAAAGCCAGGATTTCAGGTTGGCCTCGTAGTCGTCGAGCGCAAAGCCGTTGCCGTCGGTGAAATGCCCGAAGGCAAAAACGCGCGACTTCGCGCGATATTCGGCGGTGCCTTCGAGCCGCAGCCAGTTGTTCACGACGTAGCCGACGCCGCCGCCGATGAAGAGCTGGTCACTGTAGGACGTGCTGTCGAAAGTGAAGTTGCTATTGTTGGCCGGATTTTGGATGAACTCGGCATCCGAGCCGTTCAGCATGCCGGCGCCGACATAGCCGCGCAGATACCAATTGCTGCAGCAGGGCTCCGGCGGCGGCGGCGTGTAGATCGGCGGGGGCGGTGGCGGCGGCGCATAGTCGGCGCCATGCGCCGAGCCTGCGGCGGCTAGCAAGGCGGCCGCCGTCAGCAGCGAGAGGATGAAACGCACACTCGACATGCCATCGTCCTTCTTCAAATCCGTCGCGTCGGGCGGCGAGCGCGCGGAATGCCAAGGAACCAGGTGGACGATGGCAGGAAAGTCTTAAGTGGCTCTTAACCGTGTTTCTTAACCACACTCCTTAACGAAAAAATCGCGCCGGCCAACGTAGCCGGGCACCGCCCGGGGCATCCCGATACGGTGGCCTATTAAGATTTCGTTTAGGATCGCGCCGTCTGCCGTGCGCTAAGTGCGCAAGAGGACCGAAGCGAATCAGGCTGCAGGCAACACCGCGATCAATCCCCGTCGTCTTCGCCCATCTCGCCAATATGGTGTTGGGCGTAGAGCTCGAGGCCGAGCTTGGCGACGAGATCGAGCTGGGTCTCGAGGAAGTCGATATGATGCTCCTCGTCGGCCATCAGCTTTTCGAACAAATCGCGCGTGACGTAGTCCTTCACCGCGTGGCAGTGCGTGGCGGCTTCCTGGTAGAGCGCGCGCGCCGATATTTCCGCCGCCAGGTCGCAATCGAGCACTTCCTTCACATTCTGCCCGATGTGCAGCGGATCGAGCACCTGCATGTTGGGAAAGCCGTCGAGGAAAATGATGCGCTCGACCAGCTTGTCGGCGTGTTCCATTTCCTCGATCGACTCCTTGCGCCACTGCTTGGCGAGATCCTTGTAGCCCCAGTTGTCGAGCAGCCGGTAGTGCAGCCAGTATTGATTGACCGCCGTCAACTCGTGGCGGAGCGCCTTGTTGAGGTATTCGACGACCTTGGGTTCGCCCTTCATGGCGGAAACTCCGTGGACGAGCCACGTTAGCGCAATTTACTCGGCAGGCAACCTGTGCGCGGCGCAGGTGCAACCGGCCGGGCAACCGGCGCTGAGCGCATCCTTCATGATCCTGCGGATGGTGCGCAGGCAGCGCCCGCATTGCGCGCTGCAGCCGAGGCAGCGATGCACGTGCACGGCCGAGCGCGGCGAAGCCGTGGTCACGGCATGACGCACCTGATGGTCGCTCAAAACATTGCAGGAGCAAACGATCATCGCTGAAACCGAGCCCGTCGGCCGACCGCCACAGAATGCCTACTTCGCTAACGGCTGTTTTGCGCCAAGTCAAAGAAAACCGTTCTTTACAGCGGTTCTAAACAATTGAATGGGCGAAGAATTTTCGCCGCCTCGCGCAAGCAGCGAGTAGCCCGGATGGAGCCAACGGGTCCGGCCGAAGGCCGGCCCGATGACAGGCTCCGCAAAATCCGAGGCAGCCTATCGATCGTTCCCGGGTTACGCTTCGCTCCACCCGGGCTACGAGCCATCGTGGTTGGAAGAATAAGCGGACTTAGGCCGCCACCTCGGTCAAGGCCTCGACCACGTCGTCGACCACCTTCTCGACCAGCACCTTGTCGTCGCCCTCGCCCATCACGCGGATCACCGGCTCGGTGCCGGAGGGGCGCACGATCAGCCGGCCGCCGACACCCAGCTTCTTCTCGGCGCTGGCGATGGCCGAGCGCACGGCGGCGTTCTCCATCGGCTGGCCGTTCTTGTAGCGCACGTTCTTGAGCACCTGCGGCAGCGCCTCGAAGCGGTGGCAGACTTCCGACACCGGCTTGTCGCGGCGCTTGACCATGGCGAGCACCTGCAGCGCGGCGATGAAGCCGTCGCCGGTGGTGGTGTAGTCCGACATGATGATGTGGCCGGACGGCTCGCCGCCGAGATTGTAGCCGTGCGCGCGCATGTATTCGAGCACGTAGCGGTCGCCGACCGGCGTGCGGATCAGCTCGAGGCCTTCACGCGCGAGATGGCGCTCGAACCCGAGATTGGACATCACGGTGCCGATCACGCCGGGTCGCGCCAGGCGGCCATCTTCCTTCCAGCTCTCGGCGATGACGGCGAGCAGCTGGTCGCCGTCGACCACATGGCCGCGCTCGTCGATAATCAACACGCGGTCGGCGTCGCCGTCGAGCGCGATGCCGATATCGGCGCGCATCTCGCGCACCTTGCGGCTGACGGCCGTAAGATCGGTCGAGCCGCATTCCTTGTTGATGTTGAAGCCGTCGGGATCGACGCCGATCGAAATCACGTCGGCGCCCATCTCCCACAGCGCGCCGGGCGCGACCTTGTAGGCGGCGCCGTTGGCGCAGTCGATGACCACGCGCAGGCCCTCGAAATTGACGGTCTTGGGCAGCGTGAGCTTGGCGAATTCGATGTAGCGGTCCTGCACGCCGTCGATGCGGCGGGCGCGGCCGAGATCGGTGCCGGCGGCGAGCCGGTTGGTGAGGTCGGAATCGAGCAGGACCTCGATTTCCTTCTCGACCTCGTCGGACAGCTTGAAGCCGTCGGGACCGAACAGCTTGATGCCGTTGTCGTCGAACGGGTTGTGCGAGGCCGAGATCATGACGCCGAGATCGGCGCGCATCGAGCGCGCCAGCATGCCGACCGCCGGCGTCGGGATCGGGCCGGTGAGCAGAACGTCCATGCCGACCGAGGTGAAGCCGGCGACCAGCGCGTTCTCGATCATGTAGCCGGAGAGGCGGGTGTCCTTGCCGATCAGCACGCGGTGGCGGTGCTCGCCGTTGCGGAACACGAGCCCGGCCGCCTGGCCGACCTTGAGCGCCAGCTCGGGCGTGATCACCTTGTTGGCCCGTCCGCGAATACCGTCGGTGCCGAAATAGCGACGAACCATAGAAGCCCCTTTACGCCGGCTAACCCTCAAAGCCCCAAATGCCCCGGGCCAAGGGCGGGCGGCGCCACCTCTCCCGCGCGCCTTATAATAAGGCCAACACCCCGTAGCTACTTCAAAATTTGTGAGTAATCATTACGAAGCGCGGTTAATGCGGGCGCGGCGGTTTCGGCTCGCCGGGCCGCCGTCCTTGCCGGGAGGGCGGCGAAAAACCGCGGGTTCCACCGCACCCTACCCTTGTGCTACCGGATGAGATCGGGGATCGCCTGAGTTATCCACATGACGACCATCGCCTGCATCGAGGACCTGCGCGCGCTCGCCCGCCGCAAGGTGCCGCGCGCCTTCTACGATTACGTCGATACCGGCTCCTACAACGAGGAGACCTATCGCGCCAATCGCACCGATCTGGAAGCGATCAAGCTGCGCCAGCGCGTGCTGGTCGACGTGTCCGAGCGCAGCCTTGCCACCACGCTGGTCGGCCAGCAGACGGCGGCGCCGTTCGCGCTGGCGCCGATCGGGCTCAGCGGCATGCAGCACGGCGACGGCGAAATTCTCGCGGCGCAGGCCGCGAGCGAGGCCGGCATCCCCTACACGCTGTCGACCATGTCGATCTGCTCGATCGAGGACGTGGCGCAGGCGACGCGCAAGCCGTTCTGGTTCCAGCTCTACGTCATCCGTGACCGCGGCTTCTCCAAGGAGCTGCTCGAGCGCGCGCAGGCGGCCAAGTGCAACGCGCTCGTGCTGACCGTCGACCTGCAGGTGCTCGGCCAGCGCCACCGCGACATCCGGAACGGCATGACGGTGCCGCCGGAATTCAGGCTGAGCAATGCGATCGACATCGCGATGAAGCCGGCCTGGGTCTGGAGCATCCTGAGGGGCAAGCGGCGCACCTTCGGCAACCTCGCCGGCCACGTGAAGGGCATGGACGACGTCAACCAGCTCTCCAAATGGGTGGCCAGCCAGTTCGACCCGGCGCTGTCCTGGAAGGACGTCGAGTGGATCAAGAAGATCTGGCCGGGCAAGCTGATCCTGAAAGGCATTCTCGATGTCGAAGACGCCAAGACCGCGGTTAAGCTCGGCGCCGACGGGCTGGTGGTGTCGAACCACGGCGGCCGCCAGCTCGACGGCGCGCCGTCCTCGATCACGGCATTGCCGGCGGTCGCCGACGCGGTCGGCAGCGATATCGAAGTGCTGTTCGACGGCGGCATCCGCACCGGCGCCGACATCATGCGCGCGCTCGCGCTCGGCGCGCGCGGCTGCCTGATCGGCCGCGCCTATGTCTACGGGCTGGGCGCCGCCGGCAAGGCGGGCGTCGCCAAGGCGATCGATATCTTGAAGAACGAGCTGAGCGTGACCATGGCGCTGACCGGCACCAACAAGGTGTCCGAGATCGGCCGGCAGGTGATCGCGGGCGGCGAGGGAAGCGGCGCGGCGAAGAAGCCGGCGGCAAGGAAGCGCAAGCCGAA
>Ga0335081_10022608_pt1 | contig 10170 bp, 5 predicted proteins | sample Lox_Sample_35_FD_206713 | JGI IMG/M metagenome (GOLD analysis project Ga0335081, IMG submission 206713) | Soil microbial communities from Loxahatchee National Wildlife Refuge, Florida, United States - Lox_Sample_3.5 | ecosystem: Environmental > Terrestrial > Soil > Wetlands | place: USA: Florida... | reverse complement strand
TTTTGAGGTTCACAACGTCCATCGCCCGATCGGCGGCGCCCCGCACCACCATGGAAAGATCGTCGATGACTTCGTCCAGGATGAACGGCCGGTTGGTGTGGCGGCGAACCGCCAGACACTCCTCGTAAGTAAGGCAGGGCTGCTCGAGATAAACGTCGACGTCCCGCACGGCGTGGGCAACGCGCAGCGCCTGGTGCTGGGTCCAGCCGGTATTGGCGTCCGCCACCAGCACGTCGCCCGGCTGCAATCGCGCCGCCACGGCGAAGATGCGCGCAATATCGGTCTCCGCGTCGCCGCCCACCTTCAACTGGAACTTGGTGTAGCCCTCGGCGCGATAGATGCCCACCATTTCCGCCATCGCCTCGGGCGCGTCTTGCGAGATCGCGCGGTAGAGGGCAAAGTCCGGTCCAAATCGTCCGCCCAGCAGCGTCGTTACGGATTGCCCGCACGCTTTGCCCAGGATATCCCAGCAGGCCATGTCGAGCGCTGACTTCACGTAAGGGTGGCCGCGCAGCGCGTGATCCATCGAGCGATTGATCGGACCCAGTTGCGTAGGGTCCAGTCCGATAAGGTGGGGGGCCAACTCGGCGATTCCGGCACGCGCGCCCGCCGCGTACGCGGGTAGATAAGCAGGCCCCAGCGGGCAGACCTCGCCGTAGCCGGTGATGCCGGCATCGGTCTCGATTGCGACCACCGTAGAATCAAAGACGGCCACGGACTTCCCGCCCGACCACCTATAACTTCCCTCGTGCAAGGGCAGCTCGACGCGGTACGGTTTGATTCCAGTGATACGCATTCACGCCTTCTGCGGGCGCCGCCAGCCTTTGGCCTGCGGCAGCAAAGCTGCCGGCTTGGAGTGCGGTAGCGCAGCTATCGCCTTCGCGTTTGGAAATTTGATCTAACCGCGAAATAACAATGGATGACAGCCCTCGCCCGCTTGCGCGAAGCGGTGGGTGAGGGATTCGCTGATCGTGACGGAAGAAAACAACCCCTCACCCCCGGCTTCGCCGTACCCTCTCCCCTGGGAGAGGGCTGTTATCAAGTTAAGCACTGTCGTGAATTCAAGATGCCCAAACTTCAGTGCAGTAGCGCAGCTACCTCCTTCGCCAGACGCATAACAATCACGCGGTGAACTGTCGTTGCAGTCCACCAAGACTCATTCTGCTGCCGGCGCCGGACGCGCCACAAGCTTCGCCGCCCGCGCTGAGTGCAGCATCCTGGCCGCAGTGTAAACAACCACCATCACCACCAGCCACCGAATCGCCCCCAGCGGCAGCGACTTCACCAAGTACGCGGCCAGCAACACGCCGGGAATCCCACCCAATGCCAGTCCCAGCGCCGCACGCATGCTGTAGCGGTGGGTGCGGATGAATCGCACGCTGCCCACCGGCATCAGGAATGCGCAGCTTCCCATCATGATGGGAAAAGCGGCGAGCGGTTTCATGCCCAGCATATAAACCAGGACCATGCAGGGCGCATAGAGCCCGATGCCAACCGTCATCAGCGCGCCGAAGGCAAAGTTGCCCGCCACTCCCAACCATAGTCGCAAGCCGCCAAGCCCGAGATCGTCGCCACCAATCGGAAAGAGCTTCAACTGCGCCATCATCATCAACCCGGCCGCGGCCAGCAGCGCGAATCCCATCGCAATCTGGATGGTCCGGCGTGGCCAGCGCGACACCATGCCCGCGCCGAACCAGGCGCCGACCACCGACGCGCCTATGAGCAGCAACAGGGTGCGGAGCTCCACCTGCACGATGGTGATAAAAATGGCCGCTTCCACCAGGGTAGGCAAAGTGTGGCCCACGTTCAGCGTGCCGGGAATTAGTTCGTCGGGCACCACGTTGAAGAACTTGAAAAGCGAAGTGGTGGTGGCAAACGATCCGATGCCCAGCGTGTCGAAAAAATTGGTGATGAAGCCAACGAAGAGCTGGAAAATGGTCGGGTTGGACCTCATGGGCTGGTTGGTGGCGTAGCCGCCGGTGGATTCGCCGGAGCGGCGCATTTGACGCACCGCCAGCATCCAGAAGGGGAGAAAAAGCACCGTGACTACAGCCAGGGCCACGAGGAATAAGGTCTTGATCATCTTGGAAACTCGAAACTGGAAACTTGTCAAAAACGGGCAGGGCAACGTTTCCTGACCCGCAAGCCGAACCCGCGGAACCCCGCAACCCGCGTCTCCCCGTCAACGGTCTTCATCAGTAACCTCGACCATGGCTTTCACGCAATCAGCGCGACTCAACAGGCCTGGGAATCGATTGGGAACCTCGGCCAGAACCATCCGGTGGGTGATCCACGGGTCGGTTGAAACCTGGCCCTCCTCGATCATCCTGATAATACGCGGAAAGTCGCCGCAACTGTTTCGCGAGGCGAGCACGGTCATCTCGCGGCGATGGAACAGTGGATCGTCGAAAGAAATCCGAGCCTGCGCCAAGCCTACGAACACCAGCCGGCCGCCGTGAGCGACGTAGTTGAAGCTCTGCTCCATCGCTTTGGGATTCCCCGTGGCGTCGATTACCACGTCCGCCAGTTTGCCCCCCAGGCCGCCCGAGGCCGCCGACCCCACCGACTCTCCCGATTCGAGAACTCGGACGCCCAGAAGGCCCACCGCTTCCCGGCGCATCGGATTGGGCTCCGCCACCTGCACGCGCCCGCCGGCCGCCAAGGCGAATTGCGTGACCGCCAGACCGATGGGGCCGGCGCCCACCACCAGGACCTCTTCACCGGCCCGCAGAGCGCTACGCGCCACCGCATGGGCGCCGATCCCGAGCGTTTCCACCAGGGCCAGTTGATCGAGCGAGAGTTTTTCGGATTTGTAAAGCCGTTCCACGGGCACTGACATCCAGCCGCACATCCCGCCATCCACGTGGACGCCCATCACCTGGATCTTCTCGCAGCAGTTGGGCTTCCCGACGGCGCACGCGTGGCACCGGCCGCAACTGAGGTAGGGCTCGACCGCGCAGCGATCGCCGGCCGCGATACCCCTCTCGTTGGGAGGTGCCTCCACTACCTCCACCGCGAGTTCGTGGCCGAGAATACGGGGATAGCTGAAGAAGGGTTGCTTCCCCTCGAAGGCGTGTGCGTCGGTACCGCAGACGCCCACGCGGCGAACGCGCACCAGAGCCTGGCGCTGCGCCCGGCCCGGAGGGTCAGCATGAGCAGCCACGAACCGGCCCGGTTCCTCAAGAATTATTTGCCTCATGGGTTCGCCGTGATTAGTACGCTCGCTTCCAAAGGCCCGGAGAGCCGACATAGAGTAGCCCATGGCGCAAGCCCTGGGTAAACAGTTTGCCTACAATCCATCTTGTTTCTTTGGCCCTCCGGTGTAAAAAAAAGGTGAAGGAGCGCTCATACGACCCAGGGCTTGCGCCCTGGGCTACTATCACCGCCGCTTCGCCGCCTCCCGAAGGCGGTCCAATATGGTGCTGCGACGCGCTCTCTTGCTCGTCGCTTGTCACTGGCCACTCGCCACTTTCGGCCACCCTCTCACGGTTTCGGTGGCGCCGCCGAAGCGAAATCGGCGACGCCCACCCGAACCACGGAGTGATGGCTCCAAGGCTTATCGTTGGCTGGCCCTGGCCGCTCCTCGGTCCAGGTTCCATACACTCGATCATTGAACGCAGCGATACCGGTGTAGTCTCCGATAAAAGCGTCCCGGGCGTCGAACGGCTGCTCGGTCCAGGCATAATTCGAGAAGGTGCGGGCCCCATCGGTAGAGCGCGCCAGCGTCAAAATGCTTTGCCGATTACTCGGGTCGCCGCGGCGATCGTAGAAGACCAGGTAAACCGCGCCGCTCTTCGGGTCCACGGTCATCCACTGGAAGAAATGGTCCGCGCCGTCGTGGAGAGGGTCGGAGTTCACCCGCACCGCCGGCGACCAGGTTTGGCCGTGGTCCTCGGAAACGGAGCAGAAGACGTCAACGCCGCCGTTGCGATAATCGCTCCACGCCACCACCAAGCGGCCGCCGCTACCGCCGCCGCGCGGGTCGATGGCGATCTGCGGAAAGCCATTGCTGCGATCGACGTCTTCCACTTTGAACATGATAGGCGCGGTATCGACGATGCTGCGGGGGGCATCGAAGGTGGCGCCGCCATCGTGCGAAATGGTCAGCAGAATGTGATCGCCATCGGCCCAAACGGCGTAGAGTGTCCCGTCGGGCCCTACGACGCCCTCGAATCCCTCGTCGGCGCCGTTGTCGTCGCGCGGTAAGCCGCGATGGTGGTCGATCTCGATTGGCTTCGACCAGGTCTTGCCGCCATCGGTCGAGCGCGAAAAAAACATCTGGGAGTCCTCAATCGTCCAGCGCGTCCAGCCCACGTAGAGATTGCCGGCGTAGGGATCGTCGCCTTCGTCGGCCACGATGTAAGGCTTGTCTTCAAAGGGAATGCCGGGCTCGGTGGGCTGCTCGGCGACCGGGATGTGATCGGCTTCCCAGGTCTGGCCGCCGTCGAGGGAGCGGCGCACAAAGATTCCGTTGCGCGTCGCGTTGTGCGCCCAGTAGTTGGTCGTTCCCAGCCTGTCGAACGCGATGTAGCAGAGGATGGCGTGGCCCTTGTTGTCGTACGTCACGGAAACGTCTCCCGACACGCGATAGTTGGGCGGCGCAATTCCCGAAGCCGCCTGCCAATGACGTCCGGCGTCGAACGAGTAGGATATGTGGGCGTTGTCCTGGAATGCGGCCACTACCTGCTGCGGGTTACGGGGATTCACGGCTATCGAAGGCTCGGTGAAGTATCCGGGCTGCGGCGTGAGGTCGATCAACTGCACGCCCGGCGCTGGCGCCAGAGCCTGTGCGCTGAGGCGAAGCGCCAAAATTGGTAGAAGCATAACCAAAGCGGCGAAAGGAAGAGCCGTCCAGCTCATTCTCTTGGTTGAGTCTTCATTTTTGCGTAAGAGGATTGCAGTCGGATTAACGGGGCAACGAGTCATCGTCATCCTCACAAGTACCATCCAGTTGCGAAGCCAACCAGTAGACTATTACGTTCGCGGTGCGGGACACAAGGCAGAAGCAGCTCAGAATGAAGACGAGCGTCGCCCGGCCCGAAGCCGCCCGATCGATCTGCCGGCAGACGGGCGTTAGAGCCACCACCTAAAGCGCGAAGGGACGAGTCAGATGACCAGCCTCATGGCAGTCCTGCCTGGGCCAGCATCTCCAGAAACTGCTTCTGGGTGCGCATATCGATCGCCTCGTCCGCCAGCCGGCCGTCGCGGTCGTAGACGAAGCTCTTGGGTATTCCTTCCACCTGGAATAGCTCGTTTACCTTTCGTCCCGGATCGAGCAGGATGGGATAGGTAATGTTGTGCTCGGACACGAAGGGCTTCACCTTGGCGGCGTCTTCATCAGAGATACCTAGGATCACGAAACCCCGGTCCTTGAATCGTGTGTAGAGCGCCTCGAGGTCAGGCATTTCCTTGCGGCAGGGCGGGCACCAGGTAGCCCAGAAGTTCACCAGGACCACCTTGCCGCGCAGTTCTTTCAAGGTCCACGACGTGCCCTCAAGGTCGGTCAGGGTGAAATCGGCTTGCTGGCGGCGCTGATCGTCTGCCGCGAGCTTGGCTATGGCGGCGGTGAGTTGCGGGGAATCCACGGGCACCTGCACGTGTTCGTAGCGCACGAGTTGGGCGAGTTCCATATAGGCCATGGCGGTCCCAGGAGGATGGTCGTCCCTGGCCAGAAGCGGGCGTTCGCGGAGAGCTTCCGCCAACGTGGTCGCCACTTCCTGCAAGGCGTCGTGGCCAAAATCACCTTCGGTGGAGAGATTGGCCAGGCCATTGGCCAGGCTCAGCTTGTGGTCGCCCGCCGGTAACTGGCGGATATCGAGCGCGAGTTGCTTGGTGGTGCGCGCCCTCACGTCGTCCGGAAGACCGCGCAGGGTGCGCAACTGCGCGACGATCGGCTTTTCCTGGTCGCTCCAGACCACCTTTTGTCCTTGCGATCGCAGCGGCCGCGCGCCCAACAGAAACATGGCGGCGGCAAAGAAAGCGAGGCCCGCGAGCCGGAACCGAGGTTGCGTACTTTCAGCCCTTTTGGGGCAGCGTTGAAATTGGGTCATGCTGGTCATCTTAACCCACTCCTGTCTTCGGGTCTGGACATTGGCGTTACAGGCTATAAAACATTTGCGTAAAACCGTGTAACACAGAGACACAGAGGCACAGAGAAAAATGGGACGTGCAAAAAGAAAACGGCATCATATGTGATCCTCGTTCTTTCTGTCTTCCGCATCTCTGCATCGCTGTGCCTCTGTACGACAAATGCCAAGTTTCGTAGCGGCGCGCGAAGAAGATTTCAACACAGAGACCACAGAGAACACGGAGAAGACAAAGGACAGGGAGAGTGTCCTCGCTTTCTTTTCTGTTGCCTCTGTGAACTCTGTGTTGAAGTCTTCTTCGGTTGCGGCCAGAGGCTGCGCTGTGTTTGATCCTCACACTTTATGATCCTTTCCGCACCGCAATACTAGAAAATCACTTTGAGCCCGATCTGAATCTCCCGGGACGTGGTCCCCGTGGTAGTAATGAGTCCCGCTGAGGCACTCACCGCGCCATTGGCAAACACAGTCGAATTGGGTGGGCCCAAGTTGGGGTGGTTAAGAATGTTGAAGAACTCTCCTCGGAGCTGCAAGTGGACCCTATCGAATACGGGCAGGTTCTTCAGCAACGAAATATCCAGTTCCGCCAAGCCCGGCCCGGTGAGCGTCCCGCGGCCCAAACTCCCGTAAGTGCCCACCGCCGGTAAGGTGAAGGCATTCGGATTGAACCAACGGTTGGGGCTGCGAAGCAGGATTGGTCCCGTAAAGCCGGGATCCGCCGACGGCCGGTCGGGATTTCGTGTGTCGCCATCGCCCGAGCGATTGGAGCCCACCAGCGGAGTGAAGGGAAAGCCACTCAGGAGCGATGCGATTCCATTGATCTGCCAGTCGCCGAGCAGCCTGTTCTCCAGCGTTGCAGCGTTGCCCAGCCAGCGTTTGCCGGTGCCGAAGGGCAGTTCGTAGCTCGCCGAGATGCTGGATTCGCTGGCGACGTTCAAGGCGGAGGGTCCCCAATCCCTTTCGAGATCGTTCCGATTCAAAACCATCTGCGCTTGATTGTTGGCTTGAGCGCCGGTCAGGGCGGAATTCACGTCCAGGTTCTTCGACCAGGTGTAATTGGCGCGAAACTGCAATCCCTGACTCAGGCGATGGTTCACTTCCGTTTCCAGCGCATTGTAACTGCTGTTCCCCTCGGTGTACCAGAAGAACCCGCTGGAGAGGTACGGATTGGGGCGTTTTCCGACGGGAATGTACTCGGCGCCCTGAGGCGCAGTACCCTTGGTCGCGCCGATGCCACCCGAGGCACAGTCGCCGGGACCCGGACAAATCTCGGCCGGAATGGTGTTGGGATCGATGCTGATTAGGCCATGATCGCCGTGCGATCCGACGTAGGCTACGCGCAGCACGGTGTTGCGGCCGGCCTGCCGCTCGACGGTGACGTTCCACTCCTCCACCGTAGGAGTCTTGGCATCCGGCTGCACGCCCTGCGGAGCATAGATGGAGCAGGGCGCGGGAACACCGGGACCGCAGGACGGCGGTGGAGGAACACTGGGAACGATCGGCAGGATGGAAGGCAAGGCAACGTTGGAGAACGACACCGCACCGTTATAAGGAGGAAGCGAGTTCAGAAGAAACGCCAGATCGTCGAGCAGCGAGTAATAGGTGCCGTACGCGGCGCGCATAGCGGTGGTTCCGTTTCCGAACAGGTCCCACGCCAGGCTGATCCGCGGACCGAAAAGTCGTCGCGCATTGTTTTCGGTGAATACCGAACGGGCCACCCGCGGCGTGGTGGCGAGAACGCCCGACTTGTTGGGGAGGTAATCGGCGGCCCTGCCGAACTCCTCGTTCCAACCGGTGGTGAATTCCTGCCGGATTCCGGCCTCCAGGGTCAGGTTACGCCGTATCTTGATCGCGTCTTCAAAAAACCATGCGCCGAAAAGGCTTCGCCAACCCAGTTCATTGGGATTGGGCACCACTTGAAAGCTGCTGACCTTACCTTGCAGGAACGTCTGCAACGTGGTGAAGGTGGCCTGTCCAAGTTGGCGCGAAGCAGTGTCTTCGTTGTCCTGGACCGTCTGCAACCATACCCCGAGCTTGATCTGATGCCCTCCCTTATCGATCTCAAGATCATCGGTGTAGGTGAAGAGATTTCTCCAATTCGCGACCCCGGCGGCGTTATTGGGGCCGGCGGAAGTGAGCGCCGCAATACCGGTGGTGGTGACGCCGCCTCCAATCACGATCCCGCCCGGCCCGTCTCCAGAAACGAAAGAGAGGTTGGAAGGAAACTCAGCCAGCGGGGAAGAGGCCAGGCTGAACGCAGCACGGGAAAACCCGGCGCGAAAGATGTTGAGCATTTGCGGCGAGAAGATGTGGGTTTCCTCGAAGCTGGCCACCTGCATACGGAGCGCGGTAGACGACGCAAAGAGGGGATCGGACAACGGAACCAGGCTGTTGCCGCTGTCCACGGTGTACGCGCCCGAGAGCGAGTCGCGATCGCGCAGATTGTAGTCGATGCGTGCCGTGCCGAAGTCCTCGTGGATGGATTGCCTGGGATTGTTGAAGGCCAGCGCCGTTCCGCTCGGCAGTCCATTGGCCAGCAACTCGGGGCCGTCGGGCTCCGGCCAAAACGACGTGTAAGGCAACATCGCGGGATTGAGATTAGCCACCTTGGTCTCGACGCCGGAGGCGTTGGGCAGGAGTCCCTGGCGAGCGTCCTGGTCGGGCACCACGCTGACGTTGCTAAGCGCCAACGCCTGCCGGAATCCTTCGTAGTTGCCGAACAGGAACAGGCGATCCTTGCGCAAAGGTCCGCCGGCCGAGCCGCCGAACTGGTTCTGCCTGAACGGGGGAATGGATCCCTCTGTAAAAAAGTTGCGCGCATCGAGAACGCTGTTGCGGAGAAACTCATACGCCGATCCGTGCACGACATTGGTTCCCGACTGGGTGACGGCGCTGACTTGCGCGCCGGCCCGCTTTCCATATTCCGCCGGGTAGGTGTCCGTCAGCACGTTGAACTCGCGCACGGCGTCGATTCCCAGCAGATCGCCGCTCGCGCCGCCCGGCGTGATGGCGAGTTGGCTCGATCCGGTATACTCAATGCCGTTCAGCACGAACAGATTCTCAGAAGTGCGGCGGCCTGCCACGGAAAACGTATTCCCATTGCTGGTACTGGTCTCGGGGCTCTTCATGGCGCTGTAGTTGATGGTCCCCGGATTAAGCGTGATGAGATTATCGAAGCTGCGGCCGTTGAGCGGCAAATCCTTCAGCTCGCGCTTTCCCACCATTCCCGAAACCGGGGAGGTGGTAGTGTTCACCAGCGGAGCCGCTTCCGAGACCGTGACTTGCTGGACCAGTTCACCCACCGCGAGCCGCACGTTCACCGTCGCTTGCTGCCCTACCTGGAGATTGACGCCGGTCCGGACGACGGACTTGAACCCGACCTTTTCCACCTTCACTTGCTGTGGCCCTAAAGGCAAGACGAGTGCACTGAAATTGCCCGCGTCGTCCGTGGTGAGGATGCGCGTCGCGCCGGTTTCGAGGCTTTTCACCGTGACTGTGGCGCCTGCCACGGCGCCGCCCGAGGTGTCCGACACGGTGCCGGAAATTGCGGCCGACACCTGCGCCCAGCCCTGCCCAGGCGCCGCCGTGAGTGTCAAAACCACCAGCGAGACGATGAGAAACCATCGTCCGCAACTTGCGAGAGCGCCAGCGAGCCCCCTGGAGCGCAATTTATACCGAGCGACGTAAGTTGTAACGACGGGCTTTAGCCCGGGACCTGATGCCGGCGGCGTATGTGGCTTGGGGCGGAGGATGCTGGGCTGAAGCTTGGCGCTACCGGATAGAGCGTCGACCAGTTCCATAGAGCCCAATTTCCTGATAGTGAGCCGCGTACCGTCGAGACAAAATTGTCGAAAATCGGAACTAAAATCGCTGTATACTATTGATAATAATTCCTTTATCCTGCTTGGGTTTGTTTGTGCCATTTTCGGTCTATCACAATGATGCAGAAAGACTTAGTATCAATGGGTTTGCTTGGGTTTGTTTTGCTTCCCCATCCCGACCCGTTCCGAATCGGCAATATAGAGATCGACCATCGGTACTAACTTTCGAGAAATCAGGCTCAAAATGCCCGTAAGCGATTGAAACA
>Ga0335081_10022607_pt1 | contig 10171 bp, 10 predicted proteins | sample Lox_Sample_35_FD_206713 | JGI IMG/M metagenome (GOLD analysis project Ga0335081, IMG submission 206713) | Soil microbial communities from Loxahatchee National Wildlife Refuge, Florida, United States - Lox_Sample_3.5 | ecosystem: Environmental > Terrestrial > Soil > Wetlands | place: USA... | reverse complement strand
GATGTCGACGCCCGTGCAAGCAAGATCGAAGCGACCGTGGGCTTTAAACAATTGAAAGGCATGCACTTGAACGATTGTCTGCGCGATTTCGGTTCCCATGTTGACCGTCACTGGCATATCGGAGAAGGTAAGGTGGGCCTCGAAGGTTTTAAAATCCTGCTGAATCATCCGGCATTCAGGGATGTGCCGAAGATCATGGAAACACCAAAAGAATCAGAAGAGGATGATCCAAGAAACATGAAAACAGTGAAATCGCTTATCATCAGAAAATAATAGGCCTGTATCATGTAGATAAGAACAACCACTATCTCGATTTTTGGAGCCGTTTTAACATTGCCAAAAGTTTTTGCTGGACAAAGAGCTAACTCAGAACGCTTTGCGGGTAGTTTTGGACGAATCTCAAATCGTTGAATAATCCTTGTTTTTGCGCGGCGATCGAAAACAAGTGTGTGGATTTTTGTTCCAGTCTGTCTAGAATATTTTGTGGCAAGATGAGCTTATGATTCACTAATCGAAATGGCGTTTGATGAACCGTTCCGGTCGCGTGAGATTGGCTCCGCATTATTGATCTTGAGCGCAGCCATTGAGCATGCACGTCTGCAAAGATGCAACGTTTTGAATTCGGCCTTGCACCAGGAGACGGTAGATCGGGCATATAATAAAAAAACAGCTTTGCAAAAAAAGGCTTTATTAGAATGAATTGTAAGGTATTATTCGAGGAAGCGCAATGAAGACTACCATTCTCATAATGATCACTACAATTTTCCTGACTACCACAGCACATGCCGGCCGCGATGATATCTTGGGGTTGTGGAACAACCAGGAAAAGGACGCACGGATTGAGATATACCATTGCGGCGAGAAATACTGTGGCAAAATCGTTTCATTAAAAGAACCTAACTATCCCGAAGGATCCAAAGAGGGGCGGCCTGGCACCCCAAAACTCGACCATAACAACCCTGATCCAACCCTCAGGAAAATACCCATCCTCGGGCTCAAGATCATGCATGATTTTGTCTATGATGGCGATAATCAGTGGATATCTGGAAAAGTATACGACCCCAAGAATGGGAAAACTTACAGCGGCAAAATGACACTGGTTTCGCCAAATAAGCTCAACCTGCGCGGTTTTATCGGCATACCGCTCATTGGCAGAACAGCTGTCTGGACGAGGTAGAATAGTTTAGAGTTTTTAGTTCACGGAATAAACACATCATCACATCATATGGTTGAATCAGGCGATGGAGTCTTTGAAGGAAGCCAAAGACTTGTCAGTGCGGGATGCTGACGTGAATTTTGTAATGAATAATTTGTATTACGCGTTTTTATAAGCGATATGGGGGGATTACTGGAGTCGCAGGGAATATCAGCACCAGCGCATAGCACGGCTATTCTCTCTTAGAGCGGGAGTTCGAATTGCCCAGATAGATCAAAAAATGGTTTCACGACGCACTCCAAAAAACTTTTAACTTCAGCGGTTTGCAACTGGGAAGGTAAAAGAAATACAATAATAGAAGACGTAGAGCAATTATTGTTAATTGCCGATGAGTTTCTCAATAACGGAACGGCGATCGATGCGTCGGATAGTGTTGTTTGCATGGGCCAGCAAGCGGGCCTTGAGCAGAGATGGTTTATCCCCGAACGGAGCGTCCCAACGATTTTTGTTCAAATTACCTTCTGGATTTTTCCCCCAGCCTCTGGTATATTAACTAATCCGTTAGTTTGTTGTTGGGGTGCTCCTCAGGCCGAATTATGAATGTTGTGGAACAGAAAATTAAGAAGATCTCGGTGCGACGCTATAATGCCTTTGGACAGTATATGAAGGCCCTGTATGGCCTGCCCGTTTATAAGGTGAATGTGGATGCGGGGTTCACCTGCCCGAATCGCGATGGTTCTATCGCCACGGGGGGGTGTATTTATTGCAATAACGACAGCTTTAGACCCTCCGCATGTTCCAGCATAGTTTCCCTGCGCGACCAAATCGGCAATGGAATCCCTTATCTTCGTTCCCGCTATGGCGCTGAAAAGTTCATTGTATACTTTCAACCCTACACGAACACTTACGCATCCGTCGACATCCTTGAACGGCTCTACCGTGACGCGCTTGATAACCCTGGAGTGGTGGGACTGGCCATCGGCACTCGGCCGGATTGCGTAGATGAAGAAAAGATTGCTCTTTTAGAGTCACTTGCAAAGGAATCCTTCGTTCTTGTGGAGTACGGACTTCAGTCCATTTACGATCGGACACTCAAGTTCATTAACCGGGGCCACGATTTTGCCTGTTTTCGGAACGCTCTAGCAATGACAGCGGGCCGGGGCATCAGGGTCGGAGCTCACCTTATCCTCGGGTTTCCTACTGAAACGCGGTCGGAAATGCTGGCCATGGCAGACGAGCTGTCAACACTTCCGATAGAATTTCTGAAGATCCATCAACTGCAGGTCGTGCGGGACACTGCACTGGCGGAGCTGTATTTATCAAAACCTTTTCCAACATTTGGATATGAGGATTATATAGCAATGCTTGCCGATTTTCTTGAACGGCTGGATCCTAGGATCGTCCTCCAGCGTCTTTTTGCGGCCGCACCTGACGATATCTTAATCGCGCCTACATGGAACAAGACGCGAAACAAATTTCTAAACGATCTTGACGCTTACCTGGAGAGCCGCGGGAGCTATCAGGGGAAATACCGCTCTCAGGTCGCCGAATCGTGATTTTCGTTAACGAGGCACGGCGCGTTTGCAAAAACTCGTCATTTCTGCTTAACGAGTTCTCTTCGTGACCATCGAGAATGATTTGTTGAATCTGTCACGTGACAATGCCGTTTTTCCCTTGTCAATCTTCTATTCAATGAAGGTGGTATCATGATTGATCTCCATACACATTCTCTGTTCAGCGACGGTGTACTGGTGCCGTCGGAGCTAGTGCGGCGCGCCATCATGAAAGGATACGAAGTCATCGCGATCACTGATCATGCCGATGCGTCGAACCTTGACTTCACAATCCCCCGTGTCGCTGCAGCGTGTAAAATCCTGAGCAAACAATGGAAGATCGTTGCCCTTCCCGGCATTGAACTTACGCATATTCCACCGGCAACATTTGGCGATCTGACGGAAAGGGCTCGTTCGCTCGGGGCCGCGATTGTTGTTGCTCACGGTGAGACACTGGTTGAACCCGTGCATCCTGGGACGAACCGCGCCGCGATAGAGGCGAAGGTGGACATTCTTGCCCATCCGGGCCTCATCACTAAGGAAGAGGCGTCGCTGGCTGCACGCAACGGTGTATACCTTGAGATATCAGCTCGGAAAGGCCATAGTCTATCGAATGGCCATGTGGCCAAAATCGCCGCAGAAACAGGAGCGAAACTCGTGATCGACACGGATACCCATGAGCCAGGAGACCTTATCACTGACGAGTTTGCTTACGCCGTACTGCTAGGCGCCGGACTGAACGCTGAACGGATAAACATTGTTCTGCAGGACTCGAAGGAACTGGCTGCCCGAGCAGGCGCGGCAATCGGGAAATATTAAAGTTATCACTTGATGAGGAACCATCGCGTGTACATTACGCAAAAAAATAAAAATTATAAATCTACACAGAGGGGGATATTGTAAAAATGGCAAAAATAAAAAAGAGGGGAGATGTGTCACCCACACAACCTGAACAGGAGATCATGACGATTGCGCGCATGAGTTCCGACTTCATCGCGAAGTATCGCAAACAGTTCATCGTAGCTGCAGCCGCCGTTGCCACGTTTCTTGTGATTATTGCAGGATTTGCGTTAATAAAATCATACCAGGAGCAGCAAGCCTCGCCGCTGATGGCTGCGGCTTATGGTTATTACAATCCCGCGAGTGGTGCAGTTGCCGACTACGGAAGAGCTCTTGAGCTTTTCCGTCATGTCCAACAAAAATATCCGAATACGGTGAGCGGGGCAATCGCCCAGTATTATATTGGAAACTGCTTGGTAAATTTGGGACGGCCCGAGGATGCGCTGAAAGAATACGGCGCATTCATTAAACAATATTCAGGAAAAAAGATTCTTGCCGGCTTTGTTTACCAGAGGATGGGCTATGTGTACGAGGGGATGGGCAAGTCTGAAGATGCCCGCAAATATTTCCAGCAGGCGGAATCGTTGTTGGGTCCAGGCGTAGCTACGGTCGAGCTTGCCCGACTCTATGAATTGGCTGGGAATCAGCCGGAGGCCGAGAAAAAATATAAAGAGGTATTTGAGAAACTTATGGGTACGACTTGGGCCATGGAGGCTTCCAGCAAAGTGCAAAAGATTGTTCCGATGCCGACACCTCCATCGGGAAAAGATGAAAAGTAGTTGCTTATCAGGGTCCTGTAATATCATGTAATCGAGACCGTTGCTCATTCGTTGTCAGTTCCCAGCAAAGTGTCTGAGAATGTAATGGATCGCTAGATTCATCGTTAAACCCAAATCGTTTTCAAAAGAATAACTTAGCTCTCCACCTTACCATATGCGCCATGGGGCCACATCTCCTCAGGTCCGTGAGGATGTCAGACCAAAATATTCTATTATTTACACATTAATTCAATAAAGTTATAGAAAAAAGCATCATAAGGCAGGGGCAACATGTGTGAGTTGGACGAAAGAACATTTACCGAATAGATTCGGCCTGGGCATTGCGACAAACCCTTCTATCAAACAAACATGGCAGCCAAATCATTGCGGAATCGGCTTTGGGTGACCGTACGGCCTACAATATCTATTTGGCGGCATACGGAACTGTGGAGCACAACAGGGGGGGCCCCCTGCTCTTAGGTTATACTTGTAGAGTTCGCATACTCTGGTTTGTGTGCGATTAAACTCTTCCGGCATGCTTATCTAAACGAGGAGCCCTTTAATGCCGTGATCGTGGACCTCACTCTGTCTGGGCGGCATGGGAGAAAAGGAAGCACTGATCTGGATTCTTCACATAGATCCGGACGTGAAAGGGATTGTGTTAAGCGAGTATGCTAACGCTCCGATCATGGTCGACAACCAAGCATACTGCAGTAAGGGTATGATGACGAAGTTCTATCGTATCCGTTTTTTTGGGGAGACACTCCATGTGCTGCTGTGCGGAAATGGCTTGCAGTCCTTCAGGAATAGCTGATTTTCCTTTAGCCTGACTCGATGGTTCTTATCACCGTTAATTTAAAAAAAAGAGGGACGGGATTTTCCCCGACCCTCTTTTTTTGATTATTTATTCTCCCACTTAAATCTGATCAACACCCACAACAAGTTTGATTTTCTGTCCAGCCCTTACTGTACTGATTCCCTTATTCCATTCCTTGATGTCCGCAACGGTCACATTATGTTTTCTGGCGATTTTGATCAGTGTCTCGCCTCGACGCACGCGGTAGAGTATCTGCTGCTGCCTGCTATCCTGATCGGGCGTCAGATAGCTCGTATCCTGCGCCTTTCCATTCAGGTCGATAGGAATAAGGAGATGCTTGCCCGGCGTAATGCGGTTCCTTTTAAGCCCGTTGATATCCCGGATGGCATCAGTCGTGGTATTGTACCGTTTTGCGAGACTAGAAAGAGTTTCACCCCTTCCGACCTCATGCCGTTCCCATTTGATCTTTTGCTCTGGAGGAACAACAGCATAATTCGCGAGAAAGATCTCTTTCTTCCCAGCCGGGATCCTGAGTACATATTTATCGAAGTGCGGCGGTGTCACCCAGCGTCTCAGTTCGGGATTCAATTCCTTGATTTCGTCATATGTGCACTCCGCGCAACGGGCGATGAGACGGAGGTCGGCGCTTTCCTCAATCGTGACTTCATCGAAATTGAACGGTTCATAGTTGGTGACCGTGAAACCATAGGATTCGGGGTTTTTTGCGATGATTGTCGCGGCCATGTACTTAGGTACGTAATTTTTTGTCTCTTTTCGGATATAGCGTGAGGCCTTGAGATCCCAGAAATCGTCGGACCGGGTTCTGAGAACGGCGCGCTGAACCTTGCCTGCTCCGGCGTTGTACGATGCAAGTGCGAGCGGCCACGAACCGAAGAGATTGTGCAAATCCTTCAGATGTTCTGCTGCAGCATAAGTTGATTTGATGGGATCCTTGCGCTCGTCAATCCACCAGTCTACTTTCAGACCATAGAGTTTGCCGGTTGCTTGCATGAATTGCCAAGGGCCGACGGCTTTCGCCCATGACACGGCGTAGGGGTTGAATCCGCTTTCGATCATGGCGACGTAGACGAGGTCCTCGGGCAGGTTTTTCTCGTGGAAGATATTTTTCATCACAGGAATATAGCGCGCGGAACGGTCAAGCCAACGCTGAAACACTTCCCGTCCTCTTGTCTTGAAGTATTCGAGATGGTTTTCCACGCTGTCGTTGAGCATCAAAGGGATCAGGTAGGGCTTTTCCTCAGGAGAACTATCATCGGATTCATCGAGTTGTGCAACGTCTTTCGAAGGCGGCTTTAGCTGGGTGGGGATGCTAGTAGCCACGGCCTGATTCGGCTCGGGCAGGGTATCCGCAGTGACAGGCGTGAAAGAGAGTATAAATGTAATAAATAAAACAAATAAAATCAATAACTTGCTAAGCTTCATCGTCCCTCCTCACTTAGTACTACATTAACTTATTCATGCCAGTTTGTCAAGAAGGAAAGCCGCCCTTGTCAAGCGTTTTTTCTCTCTCTTCTTATCGGTTTTTTCCAGAATATTCTTTAATCAATCTTAGTACCCTAGTGTTAATGCGTCATTGAGTCTCTTGTAATTCGGTGGATAGTTATGTATTATTGCTCCATGATTTATGCCCGTTTAAACGAGGTGTTTGCGTCAATACAGGGTGAGGGGATACATATCGGAGAGCGTCATATTTTTGTCCGCTTTCAGGGTTGCAACATGAGGTGTTGTTTTTGTGACACCCCCGCTGCGATAGCTGCTATCGACAACCCGGCTGGACAGGTATTATGTAGCATCCAGGTTTCACGGGAATTGCACGGTGCCCGCGAACAAATTCCTAATCCCGTTTCAGTTTCTCGGCTGATAGAACTTTGTTCACGTTTGGTCGTGCACGGTCCAGGAAGACCCATTCTAAGCCTTACTGGTGGAGAACCGTTGCTGCAGCTGGAGTTCCTAACCCACTGGCTGCCGCAAGTGGGGAATGATTTCCGCATATATTTAGAGACGAACGGCGTCCAGGTCGATGCAATGAAAAAAATTAGCAGTGCCGTCGATGTCGTGAGCATGGACTTCAAGCTTCCGTCGGCGACGGGGCTTCGTGCGTTCTGGGATGAGCACAGGCGATTTCTTCTGGCTGCGGCGGAGACTGATCTTTTTGTGAAGGCTGTCGTGACCCGTGTCACGCGTCGGGAGGATATCCTGATCTCCGCACGTCTCATTGCCGACATCAATAAATCCATTCCCTTTGTTCTCCAGCCGGCGGATGGCAATCTTAAACCCAGTTCACAAATGCTGGTAGAATTTCAGGATACCGCGCTCGGAACCATCGAGGATATCCGAGTCATTCCCCAGACCCATAAGATTCTGGATGTGCCGTGAAAGCAGCTTGACAAAGATATGGGAAAGGAATGTCTTCACCTCCATTTCTGCCGGCCTCATCGTGCTGGGGACAGACACTTGCAATGGGAAAGTAACTGCCGGTACAATTGGGACATCAACAAATCCATCTATATTTATGAGGGCAAATGGGCAGACCATGGATTATTATCTTCTCACGCAAATCGTAAAAGAACTTTCTCAGAGCCTTTCCGGAGCGAGACTGGAACGAGTGCTTCAGGGAACGGATCGTGATATCTATTTTCTGTTCAGAAAAGATCGTAAGAACTTTATACTGCTTCTTTCCCCTCAACGCTCTTTGCCGCGAATGCATCTTGTAAGCAGAAAACCCCAGTCTGTGAGCGATCCCCATCCCTTCCTGCTCAGCATCAGGAGCCGCCTAATCGGAGCGCGCCTATCGCACATTGTACTCCTGAACGAGGACCGCATCACTGAAATGCTTTTTGAAAGGGATTCTGATAACCTTCGCATTATCCTGGAACTGGTCGGACCGTCATCGAACCTTTTTTTTATCGACAAAGAACTTAATATTCTCGCCTCGTATTATTCGGTAACCTCTTCGGAACAGGGGGCCCGCATACTCCTGCCCGGCAGCCGGTATGTTCCGCCTCAAAAAAAAGCGCGTCGTGTTTTCCCGGGACCGGAGCTCGAAATCGATGTTTCCGGTTCTCTCAATAAGTGGGCTGAACATTATTACCTGACGTTCATTCAGCAGAGGACATTTGCCGCTATAAGGTCGGAACTGCTTTCACACATAAAGAAGGCGACTAAAAAAGCGGAACGCAAACGCGATGCGCTTATCGCAGATCTTAAGGCAATGGGGCAGGCAGAAGGTTACCGGCAAAAAGGGGACCTGATTCTGGCTCATATTCAGAAGCTGAAGCAGGGAATCGAGCATGCTATTCTAACAGGATATGATGGAATCGCTGTTCCAGTTCCTATGGACCCAAGATGGTCGCCGACGAAAAACGCTGAACTGTATTTTAAAAAATACAAAAAGGTGAAAACAGGACGGCCCCTCATCACGGAACGTCTAGGCGAAACAGAGGAACGAATTTTCCTGGCTGCGTTCCATGCTCATCCAAGTTGAGAATGCGGCGGATGCTGATTCTCTGAATCGCCTGCGTTCCGCACTTGTCGACCGCAGCCCCGCTGTTAAAGGGAGGGGGAAGAGTCGACAGGACTCTTCTTCAGAGCTGAGCGGAATCAGGGTTATTATTTTCCAAGGATGGGAGCTTCTCGTAGGTAAGAACTCCGAAGGGAACGACCGTCTCACCACAAGACTTGCTAGAGCCGACGACCTCTGGCTTCATGCCGAAGGTCAGCCGGGATCCCATGTGCTCATCAGAAATCCGCGCAAGATGGAAATCCCGCATGACATCCTTGTCAAGGCTGCGTCACTAGCGGCGTATTACAGCAAGGGGAAGGGGGCCGGTAAGGTTGCCGTTACCTACGCGGAGGCCCGGTTTGTCAGGAAACCCAAGTGGGCAAAGCCCGGGCTCGTGACGCTCTCCCGCCACGAAACGATCATGGTAGCACCGGCTGGCGCTGCTCAAGGGTGATTATTCACCCTAGACTGTCATGGGCTGGTGATTATTCCCTCGTATATACTTCTTCTTACTTCTTCTTACTTTCTTGCCACAGCGTTTCCATATCGTTGAGCGTCATTTCATTCAATGATTTTCCCGCATCAGCTGCTTGTTCCTCGATGTATCGGAATCTACGGATGAACTTACTGATGGTTTTTCGGAGCGCATCCTCTGGGTTGACCCCAAGGAACCGCGAGATGTTCACGAGCATAAAAAAAATGTCGCCGAGCTCCTCTTCGATGCCGGCGGAATCTTCTTGTTTCAATGACTCCTTGAACTCGGCGATTTCCTCGTCGAGTTTGGGCAGAGCCTCATCGATGCGGCTCCAGTCGAATCCCACGCGAGCGACTCGCTCCTGCAGGCTATGGGCACGAAGAAGAGAAGGAAGATGCCGTGGTACGCCCTCAAGAATTGACTTCCGCTCTGTATAACCCTTTTCCCTCTTTTTGATCTCTTCCCAGTTCGCGATAACCTCTTTGTCCGAGCTGACCCGAGTATCGCCGAATACATGAGGATGGCGGCGGACCATTTTCTCATTGATGCATGAAATAACATCATTTATTGTGAATTGCCCCTGTTCCTCGGCTATGCGTGCGTGGAAAATGATCTGGAACAGGAGGTCGCCCAGTTCTTCCTTGATCTTTTCAGGAGAGCCTTCATCAAGAGCATCAATAACCTCGTAACATTCCTCGATTAAAAAGGGTTTGAGTGAATCAGGTGTTTGTTTGTGGTCCCACGGGCAACCATCTGGTCCTCGAAGCTTCGCCATGAGGGCTACAAGATTGGGAAAATCATCAGCCATAAAAACCTCATTACGACGTTTTGCATTGACCTGGTCTTTTCCAAAAGCCTGTTGTACCTTACACAAAGAACACCAGGTTTGCAAGCTTTTTTCTTGAATTAAGAACGCGTTATGTGGTATTGTGTGAAAAAATAATCATCATTGTTCTTGAAAGGAGATTGGCTATGCATCGGTGGAAGATCACTTCGCTTTTGATCCTTGCGGCGTTTATCCTGCTTACTGGTATGGGGGGAACAGGGGG
>Ga0335081_10022605_pt1 | contig 10171 bp, 11 predicted proteins | sample Lox_Sample_35_FD_206713 | JGI IMG/M metagenome (GOLD analysis project Ga0335081, IMG submission 206713) | Soil microbial communities from Loxahatchee National Wildlife Refuge, Florida, United States - Lox_Sample_3.5 | ecosystem: Environmental > Terrestrial > Soil > Wetlands | place: USA... | reverse complement strand
CCTGACCTTCGCGCGGAAAGCGAAGGAGGCCTGTCCGGAGGCCTTGAGGCCGGCGCTGCTTCCGCTTTTGCGCGTAATTGAGGAACTAACGCGCGAGATTGAACTGTACGAGAAACTGGTGGCCAAGAAAGCCGAGACGGAATACCCGGAGACGAAGGCGATTCGGACGATTCACGGTGTCGGTCCGCTGACTGCCCTGGCTTTCGTGTTGGTTTTGAACAATGACCGCCACCGGTTCCGGCGGAGTCGCGATGTGGGCTGCTACATCGGGCTGCGGCCCAAGCAGAGGGAATCGGGCCTACGTGCGCCACAGTTGGGCATAACCAAGGCGGGTGACTCGTTGTTGCGACGATTGGCAACGCAATGTGCTCAGCATGTTCTAGGCCCATTTGGCAAGGATTCGGCATTGCGAAGGTGGGGAATGTCGTTGGCGTTGCGGGGGGGCAAGAACGCCAAAAAGAGGGCTGTCATCGCGGTCGCGAGAAAGCTAGTCATTTTGATGCACCGGATCTGGATTACCCAGGAGATCTACGAGCCGCTACGAGGAGTTGCGGAAAAGTCGACGGCTGCTTGAGGTAATCCGTCCCGAGAAGGAAGCTGGTTTGCGGAGGGCCTACGATCAAGGATCAATACCGAACTTCGATGACTGCGTTGTCGGGTCTGGCTCAGGTGGAAGCAACTTCGATTTCTTACCCAAGGCCGGTTTATAGATGGCAGCATCGACTCACACAAAGGAACCCAACAGGCACGGAGCTCAAAGTGGGACTCGAAAAACAGTGCGAATGGAAGCGGGGTAGTGAGATCCTACCATCCAAGATCATGGCAACTGTCGAGCGAGCGCCTTCAGACGGTGCTGAACCGACAATGCGTCCGCCCCTAATGCGCAATTTCCGAGACATCAGGCCGTTGGTGATCGGCGTGGCAGAAATGGCCTGCGGCAGCAAGGAATCTAATCCCCCTTTCCCGTTTCCCCCAGGGGCAAGCCGGGGCGGGGCGCGTTCCCCCCACGCCGGAAGCACGTTGCCTGCCAGCAAAAAGCGCTGGCACGCATCGATGCTGCCGGCTCCCCCCACAAGAGGGCTGCCGCCCCCTTGTGCATCCCCCGCTGAGCAGCAGTGTCGGACTTGGACAGAAATGAGGACTCCCCACGAAAGAGAGAAATTCACACAAAAGACTTGACACCGACCAGCCTTCTCATGGAAGGACCCGACAAAACGGAGGTGCCGAGAACGCCGGCTCCTTGCGCTGCTCGCCGAAGGCCACGGCTACAGCAGCGCCGCCCAGCGCATGGACGTCAGCATCAATACCGTCCGCAACTACATCCGTAGCGTCTACGACAAGCTGCACGTGCACTCCAAGTCCGAAGCCGTTTCGGCCGCCCTCCGCCAGGGCCTGATCCGCTAGTACGACCGGTACCCGACAGCAGCATGTTCATGCTCTACCGGTTTTCCTCGAATCAGTGCATGTTATCAGTGCATGTTATTCGATATGCTCCCGCCACTAACGCGTCGAACAGTGCTCGTAGCTCTGGTGGTCTGCGCGCTCGCGGGCGCGGCCGCCGCCGACACCATCACCTTCAGCGGCGCGATCACCCAGTCGACCCTTGATGGAACAGGACCGGCAGTTAACAATCCTGGGCTGAACAATATTCTGGACAACGATGCCTTTACGGTCACCCTGGATTTCCTTGGCTCCATCGGCGCTCCCGGAACTTACCCACTGGCCAGCTTCAACCTGCTTTTCCACGACTCCACGGCTTCGGTCGACGAAAGCAGCTTCGATTCCGTAAGTGTTTCCGTGCTGACAGACGGCAGTTTCTTCGACATCAGCATGCTGGGATGCTTGACTACCGGCGGCGGCTGCGGGGTCGGCAACAGCCTCAGCGCGATCTTTCAGATCCCTGCTGCAAGCTTGAATTCCCAAAACGTTCCGGCGCAGTCCATCTCTGGCTTGCTTCCTCTGGACCTCTTAGAAGACGACGGGGTGACCGACATCCACGGAACCGTGAGTACCTATTCCTACACTGGCGCTGTCGGCGCGGTGCCGGAACCTTCCGCCTTCGCACCATTGGCGCTGTTGCTAGCCGCAATGGCGTGGCTCCACAAGCGAAAGCAGCTAGCCAGCCCTATTCACCCAACAACGAGGACACCTCAATGAAGAAACACGCACTCGCTTTCTTAGCGATGACTTTGGCTCCGGCATGCCTCTATGCCGTGGACGGAGTCACGCTCATCAACCAGTCCACCGTGAACGCGGCCGGCGGTTTTCCGTATCGAATCATGCAGTCTGGCAGCTACAAACTATCTGGGCCTCTGAGCCCCTTGGTAAACCAATCCGCGATCGTCATCTCCGCGAATAACGTCGTTCTCGATCTGAATGGATTCAGCGTTCAATGCTCCCTGGATGGCACAGCTCCTTTCATCAATATTTTCGGTTGCATTTCCGATAATCTAACCGCCGCTCACAACATCACAATCCGGAATGGCACGGTCACGCTTACTGGCTCTGCCTCCAGTCCTAACCTCGTCACTGGTAACGTCGGTGTATCATTCCTCGCGTCAAACCGCGTCACAGTCGAGTACCTTCAGATCGAGGTCAACCTTACGAACCTCGTCGGCCGCTGTTTGGATGTCCCCACCAATTCGATCGTTCGCTCTAACATTCTGTCGGGGAACCAGGGCGGTGTTGACGCATCATGTCCTGCATTGCTCGACGGAAATATCAATGCGGCCAGCGCGGGCGGGGGACATACCGGTGGCAACTGCGTATTCGTAAACAATATCGGCTCGTTCTAACGAGAGAAACAGACTTGTGGGCCGCCCGTGCACTCCGCTCGGAGCTTGAGCACATCTTCAGGGCACACGCCTGATCTCGCGCTACGCTGCGCTACCATGGGATCTTTCCATGGCCATCGACTGGTTTCCGCTGTGGCTTAGCCTGCGCGTCGCCGTCATCTCTACCGCCGTCGCGCTCGTGATCGGGCTGTGGCTCGCGTGGCTGCTGGCGAATCGCCAATTCCGCGGCAAGGAGTTGCTGGACGCTGCCGTTGGTGCTGCCGCCCACGGTGCTGGGCTACTATCTGCTGGTCGCGCTTGGACGCGGCACGCCCTTCGGCCGGCTCTACGAATCCGTGTTCGGAGCGCCGCTGGTTTTCACCTGGCAAGCGGCCGTGGTCGCGGGCTACGCGCGCGCTTGCGCGTTGGCCCGTGACCGCCGACCCTGGACGGTTGTGGCGGCAGTGGAAAACATCCTCTGCCGCATTAGCGGCTGACGGACTGAACGTGCAGTCTCCGTCAGTTTTGCGGATCGGCGCGCCGCCGCGAGTCTTGCGGCGACGATTGGGATTCCTTCGATTCGAATCATGCTGGTGCTCCTTGTAAGCTTTGCTTTCGTAGGAGGTGTGCCTGGGTGTGTGCTTTCAAACACTCGCCAAGCGCCTCCGTCTATACGTGCGGAGTCGGTTTGCGTTTTTTGTCCGTTTATAAACGTCGACCGATCTGTAGCGAGTCGTAAGCCAGGCCGATTGCAAATCACTAGACCGCTCCTGATCTTTCTCTCCGAAGGCGATTGATGATCCAGTTTTTTCAAACGGATTACTAGCGCAGGATTTGGCGGCAGGCATTCTTCGTCTACGGGGCGCGAAGGCGAAAGGAGTCCGCATGGGTAACTGGCTGTCGCTTCGGCAAGCGCAAACTCTCCTCAGTGCGCCGGATGCCGGTACGGTAAGAGGATTGCGAGATCGTGCCATTCTCGCAATTCTGTTCGGCCGCGGTCTCAGACGATCTGCGGTGGCAGCGTTGACATTCGAACAGATTCAACTGCGCGATGGTCGCTGCTGCATTGTAGATCTGGTTGGTAAACATCGCCGCGTGCGAACTGTGCCGATTCCAGGCTGGGTAAAAAAGCTGATTGATGATTGGAACCGTGCAGCCGGGTGAACGATGGTTATATTTTTCGGCCTGTGAATCGAGGCGGCTGTCCATGCGGTTCACATTTGGGAGAAAAGGTGATATGTTGTTCCGCGATTACTCGGAGCAAGTCTGGATTCCCGGCCTCGCGCCACATGACGCTCGACGGACGTGCGCCAAACTGTGCCGCGCGGCCGGTGGCGAGCTGGAACAGATCCAAATGCTGCTCGGCCACGCATCGGTGCAGACAACCGAACGCTATCTCGGCACGAAGCAAGATCTCGCTCATGCGCCGAATGATCGAGTTAACCTTCAATTGACTTGTTAGTGAACGCAGTTGATTGTGCCGACAATGGCGATTATCGGTGCGCCTGAAGCCACGTTAGGACAAATGTCCGAGTCGGCCATTCGCCCGAAGCGCGCGAACGCTACTTCAGGAAGCAGCCTCGCCCGCCGGTGTTTCAGTCGCGTACACGTCTCCGACAGTTTCAAATGTGCGTGTGACCTCGACACCGAAGTCGCACAGTGTCGGCGCGCGGCTGGGCCGGGTGGTAACAGAGAAAAATGTTGTGGCCGTTGGTCCACAGGCCTGGCTTGCTGCGAATGAAGGGCCAGACCTTGCCTAGAGCCAGCCCTCACGCCGCGCCCACCCCGTCCGGCGGGACCTCGCGCCGCACCGCGGCCAACTTGCGAGGGTGAACAGTTTGTACGTTGACGGAGATTGGCATTGTCGATCAGCCCTGGAGTCCGTCATGGCCCGCGCGGAATGCTGAGACCGTCAGGCACATTGCCAATGATTCCAGCGCTCGGACCACAATTTTCACAATTTATTCGCAGGTCTTAAGTAGAGAGAACTTAACGAACTCTCAAAGGAGGCTAGAGATGAAAAGAATTGCAGTGTTTGTTTACGGCATCGTGTGCTACGGTGTCTTCCTGGTTAGCTTGTTGTACGCGATTGGATTTCTCGGCAACTTTGGCGTGCCGAAGTCGATCGACTCAGGGCCACAAGGCTCGACCATGGCAGCGTTAGCAATTGACGGCGTGGTACTTGCGCTATTTGCTATCCAGCACAGTGTGATGGCAAGGCCCTGGTTCAAGAAACGGTGGACGGCAATCGTCCCAGAGCCGGCAGAGCGCAGCACTTACGTGTTGTTTTCGAGCCTCGCATTGTTGCTGATGTTCTGTGCCTGGGAACCCATAGGCGGTGTCATCTGGAAAATCGACACCGGCGTGGGTGAGGCAGTGATCTTCGGTTTATATGTTGCGGGGTTGAGTATCGTATTGTTGAGCACGTTTTTGATCAATCATTTCGATCTCTTCGGACTGCGTCAGGTCTGGCTGTACCTGGTTGGCCGGAAATATACGCAGCTCGAATTTGGGACTCCGTTCTTTTACCGCTACGTTCGGCACCCGCTTTACGTCGGCTGGCTCCTGACGTTTTGGTCGGCGCCAGTGATGACCATCGCGCATCTGTTCTTCGCGATCATGACTACTGCTTACATTCTCGTGGCGATCCGATTTGAAGAAAACGACCTGGTCGCGGTTCACGGCGATATTTACCAGAAGTACCGGGAGGAGGTTCCGATGATCATACCGGTGTTTTCCGGCGCTTCAAAACGCGAACAACAACAAAACCAGCGGGTGGCGGCGAATTAATTCGCCGCTACACGCGGTCACAGTTTCGGCAGTAGTGTTCCATGTCGATTGGCCGTCATTTCCTTCCGGAGCCATGCCTCCGCCAAGCGGAGTTGGCGGCGTACGACGTGGACCGATTCTGATAGGGCAGCTGCGGTTTCTTCCGCGGTCATGCCGCCGAAATAGCGCATTTCGATCAGTTGTGCTTTCCGAGCGTCGAACTTTTCCAGTGCGCATAATGCATCATCGAGTGCCAACAGAGGTCGATTCGGCTCGCCTGGCCAATCGCGGAGATCCGAAATGTTAATTTCGAGGCCGGGCCCGCGCTTCTCAGCAGCTCGCGATCGCGCTGAATCCACGAGAACCTGACGCATGAGGCGCGATGCGATCCCGTAAAAGTGCGCGCGATTTTCATATGACGGATGCCTGCCTTTGGCCAGCCTAAGAAAAGCTTCGTGCACCAGAGCGGTGGTTTCGAGCGGAACTGCGCCCGCCTCGCGGCGTAGATGCGCTCGCGCAAGTTTCTTAAGTTCACCATAAACTAGCGGAATCACTTCGTCGATTGCGCGGCGATCGCCTGATTCCAGGCGCTGAAGCAGGCTCGTAATCTGTGATGTCATCTCCCACCTATTTTGCGGAATCCGGAGCTAAATTTCGCGCGGCCTCGATCTGCCGCTGAATGAAAGAATTAGACGGAAGCTTCGCGTCCCATTTCTGCCAAAGCCGACGTCGACGCCCGTCCCATTCGGCGGCGGGAGGGGAGTGTCCAGCGCGCCTCTGCACATCGGCCAAAAGCCCGTATGCACGCGAGATGTCGACTGCGTCTGCCAGACTATTTTCGGCGTCCGCCGGCCAGGCGAGTAGTCCATTCATCAACTTCGTCGCATCGATAATCGCTTGCGAATAATTCCCGGTCCCAGCTTCGAACCGCGCCCTTGCAGTGAGGGCATCATCGGCCTCCGAACCAGGCTTAAGTTTATCTGACGGATAAGCGCCGATCCGTTTTAGGCGTTCGAACGCGTCGTTCAGGCGCTGCTGGGCATCTTGCTTTCGGCCAAGTTCGAGGAGCGCATCGCTTGAACCCACGAGCGCCGTCACTTCGAATCGGCGGAAGCTCGGGTTGTTTTGGATCTGCTCCATGTGAGTTAGCACATGCTCGTAAACCTGGAGCGATTTCTGCGGATTTGTGCGGCGCAGAATAGCTCCGATGCTGTTTCCGGCCATGGCAACACGGCCTCGGGACGATTGATCGTTCGGATCCTGATGAACGAACCCATCCGCGATGTCGAAGGCACGCTGCAAGGCCGCGAGCGCTTCCTGGGATCGGCCCATGTTGATAGCGTCCGCTTCACCGAGAATGCGACCTTTGTATGTCAGCGCAAGGGCCAGGTTCAACATCGCGTTTTGGTCTTTCTTTTCCGACGCGGGCTCGAGCGCTGCTACGGATTGTTCGGTTTCCTTGAGCGCCCGATTGAGATCGCCCTGCCGCCGATAAACTTCACCAGAAGTCCAGCGAAACGTCCCAATGTAGAGCGGGCTGTTATACGCGCGCGCGAGTTCCGTTGCCTCTTCACAGAGCCCAAGCGACTCACTGAACTGCTGGGCGAGCATGTACTGGTGGGCGACGTTCAGGTACGTGACCAAAATTGCGGGCGCTTCTGGTTTATCGCCGGGAGCCGCGTCGAATTTTCGAAGCCAGTCCGCCGAGCGCCGCGCGAAATCCAGGGCGTCGCCATCCCGGCTGTTGAACCTAGCCAGCAGCATTCGATCGTGAGCGATCTGCGCGGCCCGCAACAGAGCCGTTCGATTCGCAGGCCGAGCCTTGTGTACAGCGAAGATCAGTTCCTCAGCAAGGCGAAGATTCTGCTCGGCCTGATCCATTTGGCCGAGATTCGGCGAGATTGGCACACCCTGCACCCGCGCCACCCGCATGTAAGCATTGGCTAATTCCAGTTGAAGATCTGGGTCATTCTGCGAATCTCGACTAAGCTGTCGCAAATAGTCGAGTGACGTGTCGACAATGGCCTGCCGCACTTTCGTATTTCCTGGGACTTTGCGCGCTTCCAGATCGACATCGAACAGCCTGTTTGCCAGTTGCCGGACTTCCTTAAATCGCCGCTGCGCCAATGCCCGCTCGTGATTGACAACCGTGAGGCCCGCTATCAAACTGACAATCGCAAGCGCGGACGCCGTCGCGGGAATCCAGTAACGCCCTAGGAACTTTCGAGCTCGATAAAAGGTGCCACCTTTGCGTGCCCGGACTGGTCGCGACTCGAGAAAATTCTCGAGGTCTTCAGCGAACTGCTCCACCGATGAGTAGCGCTCCTCCGGTTTGTGGCGCAAAGCCTTCATTACGATCGTTTCGAGATCACGCTTTACTGCGGGCACGAGTTTGGAGGGCCGGGTAATAGTCCCCTTGCAGATCGTCGACACGATCGCTTCCACCGAGTGATTCGGAAACCGGTGAGGCGCATCGCCCGTGAGTAGCTGATAGAGAACGGCACCCAGCGAATAGATATCCGTTGCGGTAGTGACCGGAGCTCCCGTTACTTGCTCGGGACTCGCGTAATCCGGTGTCAACATGAGCCGACCCGTCAATGTGGAATCGCCTCTATCTTCAAGGATTTTCGCAATCCCAAAATCGAGTAGCTTAGGCTCTCCGTCTTTCGTCACCAGAATGTTTTGTGGCTTCAGATCGCGATGGACCACCAAGTTCTGGTGGAGATAGGTGACTGCCGCGCAGACTTTTAAGAAGATCCTTATCTTTTGGCGAATGCTCGATTCGCTGGTGTAGACGTCAATGGGTTTGCCTTCGACGTGTTCCATCACGAAATATGGCTGCCCTTCACGATGGCCTGCGTCAAGTAATCGCGCGATATTAGGATGCGACAATGCAGCCAGGATCTGGCGCTCAGCAGAGAACCGCCGGCGTAATTGCGGGTCCTCGTCACCTGAGCGGAGCAGCTTCACTGCGACACGGTGCGAGATCTCGCCATCCACGCGATCGGCCGAATACACCGAACCCATTCCGCCGCGGCCCAGCAGGTCCTTTATTTCGTATGCGCCATAGCGAACACCACGCGCCTCGATTCGCTCCAGCGCGCGGCTGGCTTCGCCTGCAATGTCCATATCCAGCGCCAACAAACGCGTTTCATCAAACGCGAGCAGCGCTTCTACTTCTTCGCGCGTGTTCTCGTCGATATTATGCTCGGCGAAATAATTCCTGCGTGCCTCACAGGAGAAATCCGCAACTGCGTCAAAGACCTCTTCGATGCGCGTCTTCAAAGTAAGATCCCCCTTCGCACTCGTCTTGCCAAATATCTCTTTTGTTTTCAGTCCACCCTAAATGACGGATCTCGCCCTCACCCCTGGGCGCAAGACCTACTTCTTACAGTAATGCCGCAAGCCCTTCAGAAGTTGCAAGAAATACGCATTTTCGAGTGGAAGGCCATCTATTGTCGGGATGTTCACAAAGATTGCTGTCTGTCTTCTCAAATTGCGCTAATCGCCACCAAAAGATGCGGTTCCGGTTCGATAACACTGTTTTGACGCGCTTGCGGCTGATCGGCGCTGATTCTTTGGTCTTGGCCCATTCATGGAACGCTTCTCACACCAGTCCGCAACTGATGGACAAAATTCCATTGGTTCACCCGCCCGAATCCTATTTGGGCTCCAGGCGTTCTAACACGCTGCTGTTTGGGCGTGGAATCAGAACCCGCAGGGTGCATTTGTGAACTGGCATCCCAACGTTTCTTGCCAGTCGTTCACGGACCCAGAGACAGGACCTGAACAAAGCTACCCGATTTTTCGCAGGAGTAATTGAGGGATAGGCAACCGCTGCACTAAAAGAACGCTGGACCGGTTTACCTGGAAACAGGTCCGCGCCGGTCCGGAACGAAAAGAAACACGGACGGAGGCGAACTTGACCACAAATTCAATGTTTTCAGATCACAATGTGAATCCTAGCGACTACGTTCTCGCCACCGGCGCTGGAGCTGTCGGGCGGCTGTTGATGCTCGACAGTATTTACGCGCCTGCGGGAAAACCTGGACTGCTGAAGGCCGGCTTGAAACCGGGTATGCACGTTGCCGATTTTGGTTGCGGCGTCGGTGCGATGACACGTAATTTGGCCGAAATGGTTGGCCCTACTGGGAGCGCGACGGGGATCGATGTTCATGAACTGCAGTTGGCAGAGGCCGGGAAAGTGTGCGCGGGATGCGGGGTGTCCAATGTCTTATTCTGGAAAGCGGACGCGTGTGACACGAGACTATCGGACAACATGTTCGATCTTGTCTATTGTCGCTTCCTGCTAATTCATCTTCCGGATCCGCTGACGTGCCTGCGGGAGATGAAGCGGGTTCTGAAACCTGGCGGGATAATCTTCGTGGAAGACGGAGACCTTAGTTCGGGAGGAAGCGCGCCGGCATCAGCATTGGATCAGTTTGGTGGATTGTTTGAGCGCCTCGGGCCGAAAAAGGGTGTCGACTATCGGCTCGGCCGCGATCTGTATCACCTTGTCAAGCGCGTTGATTTTGAGGATATAGAGATCGCCATTTACCAGCCCGCGTATTCACGGGGCAGAGAACGCGTTTTCCTAAAATGGTCGATCGAAGAAGCCGGCGGGGGGT
>Ga0335081_10022604_pt1 | contig 10171 bp, 9 predicted proteins | sample Lox_Sample_35_FD_206713 | JGI IMG/M metagenome (GOLD analysis project Ga0335081, IMG submission 206713) | Soil microbial communities from Loxahatchee National Wildlife Refuge, Florida, United States - Lox_Sample_3.5 | ecosystem: Environmental > Terrestrial > Soil > Wetlands | place: USA: Florida... | reverse complement strand
CGCGGCCGGCATGCTCGCGGGCTGGCTGGCGGCGCGCCAGTCGCTCGGCATCACCAGCGCCGACTTCGTCTACGGCACGCAGCGGTTCTTCCGGAGCTTCGACCTGTGGTATTCGGTGATCAAGGCGGAGGCGTTCGGGGCAGTGGTGACGATCATCCCCTGCTACGTGGGCTTCGAGGCCGGCGAGGGCGCCGAGGGCGTCGGCCGTGCGACGACGCGAGCGGTCGTGATCGCTTGCGTGCTCATCCTGCTCCTCGACCTGCTTCTCGCGAAGCTGCTGCTCTAGGGCAGCTACACCCGCGGCGGCTCGGCGCACGCGCTTGACATGGTCCCTTCCGAGAGCCTTTCTAGTGTTCTTGTGGGTGATTTGCCCGTCGTCAAGATCTCCCCGCCCGGGACGTTCGTCGAACTCGACGGCGACGCGCTGTTTCTCGGCCGCGACTGCCATCTCGCCGCTCTCATTCCCTGTCTCCTCAGCAGGGTCGTCAGCAATCGCCACTGCGTCATCCGCCACGAAGGGCCGGAGCACTGGACGCTTGAGGACCTCGGCAGCACCAACGGCACGTGGATGCACGGCGCCCGGCTGGCGGGCAAGACCCGGGTGCACACCGGCGACGACTTCACGCTGGGGGTCAGAGGGCCGGTCGTGTCTTGCTGGACAGGCTTCGGGGGTGCCGGCGCCGATCGGACGATCGCCGAGGGTGAGCTCGAGGCATCCGAGGCCGTGACGTTGGTCGAAGCTGCGCCTCTCGAGGAGCATCCCCCAACGCCTCCGCGCGGCCGCAGTCCAGATGATCGGGACGGTAGCGCCGACAGGCCGTTCCGCGTGGGTCGCACGCCCAGCGTCCGCCTCGTGCATCAGCGCACGGGCGAGTCGCTGACGGCGACAGGCTACACGATCGTGATCGGCCGTGATCCAGCAGGGGCCCAGATCGTGATCCACGCCGATGACGAAAGACATGTCTCCGGCCGCCACGCGGAGATTCAGTTCCGCGCTGATGGCTCGGTCGTCGTGCGCGACCTGGGGAGCAGGAACGGGACGTGGCTCAACGACTATTCCCTCCAGGGCGAGGCGGGACTCCACATCGGCGACCGCCTGCTTCTGGGCAATGCCCCGACGCTGCTGATCGTCACGGCGCTCGAGACCTGACGACAGGCGCGGCTGCGCACCACGCGGTGGCCTCTGTCACTGCGCCTCCGACCGCGTTCTCTCCCTCCTGGAATAGGCTTGTTCGTTCATCGGGATTCGGCGACGGTGAGCGTTAGCAGTTGGCTTGACAGCACCTGCGCCGGCCCGCACCGTAATCCCGTCGCGGATCGGCGAAGCAGGTTCCCTCTGCTGCGCCGGCCGTTCGGCAGATTCGCGTCTATGGCACGACACAGCTGGCTGCGGCCAGGGAACGCGAGCAGGGCGTCATGCGGTACGACGTCCCATGAACTGTTACAAGTGCCAGACCCCGATTCCCGATAACTCGCGATTCTGTTCCGCGTGCGGGGCGGACGTATCAGGTGAGTCTCACGCCCACGCGCCGGACGCCACTCTCGCCGTAGATCAGGATCCGCAGCTCTTCGCCAAGCTCCAAACCGAGCTGGGGACGGAGTACATCCTCGAGCGTGAGTTGGGCCGCGGCGGGATGGCCGTCGTCTACCTCGGCCGCGACACCGCCCTCGGCCGCAAGGTGGCGGTGAAGGTCCTGCCGCCCGAGCTGACCTACGGCGGGCGCGGGTCGATCATCGAGCGCTTCAAGCGCGAGGCGCAGACCGCCGCGAAGCTCGACCACCCCAACATCATACCGGTCTACCGCGTGGCGCCGGGCGGAACGCTGTTCTGGTACGTGATGAAGTACCTGGACGGCGAGCCGCTGGACCGGATCCTCGAGCGCGAGCGGCAGCTCGATCTCCAGCGCACGGTCGGCATCGTGCTGCAGGTGGGAGACGCCCTCGACTACGCCCACCAGAACCACGTGGTGCACCGGGACGTCAAACCCGCCAACGTGGTGGTCGACACCAAGGGCCGGGTCACCGTCACCGACTTCGGCATTGCGAAGGCGCTCGACGCCAATACCCTGACCGCGTCGGGCTCGATCATCGGCACCCCGTACTACATGAGCCCCGAGCAATGCAGGGGGATGCGGGTGGGAGCCGCCGCCGACCAGTACTCGCTCGCGGTGATGACGTACCAGATGCTGGGGGGCCTCCTGCCGTTCACGGGCGAGTCGGCCGTCGAGATCGTGCACAAGCACGTGGCCGACCCGGTGCCCCCGTTGGGTTTTCTGCGCCCGCATCTGCCCGTGGGTGTCATCGACGTCGTCGAGCGCGGCCTCGCGAAGACGCCCGAGCAGCGCTTCCCGACGGTGGCCGAGTTCGCTCGGCGCCTGAAGGCGGCAGCCGAGGGAGCGGCGGCGGCGCGGCCGCCGCACGCCGTGGCACCAAGACGTCCGGCGGCGCCAGCGCCGGCACCCGTCCCGACGCCCGCGGAGCGGCGCCGCCGGCGGACGAGACTGATCTTCGACGTGGTGGCCGCCCTCGTGCTTGTCGGCGGCGTGGCCGCGGCGCTCAACATGCCGGGGGGCTGGCGTCTGACGTGGCCGCCGCGAGCCGACGGCTCGATCATCTATCGCGAGCCGGTAACCACAGCGCTCCCCGCGGCTCCGGCGGCTGCCATCCATACGCCGTCAGCGCCTGCCGCGACTCCGCAGCCGCAGGTTCCACGGCGCGACTCCGTGCCCTCGACTCGGGCGGGCCCGGCGCCGAAACCCAAGCGTGAATCGGCCCGGCCCACCGTCAGGACGGCGGTGCGCGCCCAGGCGGCACCGCCCAGCCGGCCGCCTGCGGTCTCCGGCAAGGCGGGGCTTGCACCGCCCGCCGCTGCTTCTGTCGCGCAGCGCTCGGCGGCCGACACGACCGCTGCGCCGGCGGCCCCCGCAGTCGGGCGGATCTCGGTCGGCAGCCGAACGCCTTCTACCATCATCTATGTGGACGGCAAGCTCCAGGGCTCCCGTCTCGACCATCTCGAAGTGCCTGCTGGCGAGGTGCACCTGCGCTTTCAGGTCGCGGATACGAGCGGCATGTGGACTTGGGACACGACGGTGAGCGTGGCCCCCGGTGAGAACAAGGTGCTTGGCTTCATCAAGCCGGTGCGGCGATGAGGCGAGCGGCCGGCCTGCTGCTCCTCGCGCTCGCCACGGCGCCTCGACTCCGCGCGCAGGGTAACGTCGCCTCCCTGATCGCGGCGGGTCGCGGGCAGATCGACCAGTTCAACTGGGACTCTGCCTCGGCGCTGCTGCAGCGTGCGCTCGCAACGTCCTCCGGTGCCACGAACGCCGAGCGCGTGCGGGCCTACCTGCTGTACGGGATCGCGCAATTGAACCTCAAGAACGCGGCGGGCGCTCGTCAGGCGTTCCGGGGTGCCTTGCTCCTCAGCCCCACCGAAAAGGTGGACAGCCTGGAGTATCTCGAGTCCGACGACCTGATGCGGGAATTCAACGCAGTTCGGGCGGTCGTGGTGCCGGCGGCCGCGCCGTCCGTCCTGGCTGTCGACGTGGCAGTGCCGTTCGACACGACGCTCCTGGCCCCGGACGGACGACTGCTTGTCGTGAGCAAGCCGACCAACCGGGCGCGCGTGACGGTCACCATCACGCCCGCCTCCGCACCGGACGCCCCCGTTTGGACGAACGTGAACATCGTCGACTCGGCGGGGGCTGCGGCGTGGAACCTCCGGGCCCGCGACGGGATGCTCGTGTCGTCGGGCCGATACGTCCTGCGCGTGACCGCCGGCGACTCGCTCGGTCGCGCCGCGACGGCGCCGGAACGGGTTCTCGTCGTCACCAACCCCAATGCGCGCGCGAACGAGGGGGCGCCGGTGCGGGTTCAGCTCGAGGAGAACCTGGCGTTCGCCACCGAGCCGGCGACCACGGCTGCGGGCAGGGCCTTCCGGGTCGTCGCGACCGCGCAGGACGCGCACGGGAGGACGGAGTCTCGCTTCCACGACACGGTGACGGTGGGCATCACGCCCGGAACCGGGAGGATCGGTGCGCACCTGTTGGGCACGACTGCCGCGCAGGCGAATGCGGGAGTGGCCGTGTTCCCCGGTCTCAGCCTCGACAGCGTGGGCACGGACTACAACCTCACGGCAATGGCGCCGAGCCTCGTGCGCGCGACCAGCGTTTCCTTCGACGTGACGCCGGGGCCGGCGAGCCTGCTGGTCATGGCGGCACCACCGCCAAGGATGATGGCAGCGGACACGCCCTTCAGAATCGTGGTGGCGGCGCGCGACGCGCCTGGAAACCTCGCGACAGGGTTTCACGACACGGTGACTGTCTCCGTCACAAGCGGGACCGGGAAGGCTGGCGCGCGCCTCTCCGGCACGACCAGTGCGGCCGCAGTCCATGGAGTGGCCACCTTCGCGGATCTTCACATCGACAGCGCCGGCGCCGGCTACACCCTGACCGCCAGTGCTGCCGCGACGGCGCCGGCCGTCAGCCCCGCCTTCGATGTCGTGACGTCGTCCTGGTCCGGCTGGGCGAGCCTCACGGCAGGCGCGACGCACACCTGCGGGCTCACGAGCGACGGCATTGCGTACTGCTGGGGCGACAACGACCAGGGGGAGCTGGGCGACGGGACCAGGATCCGGCGTTTCACCAAGGTGGCCGTGGCGGGCGGCTTCGCTTTCACGAGCCTGACGGCCGGCGACGGCAGCACCTGCGGGTTGACCAGCGACGGCGCGGCGTACTGCTGGGGCCGCGACAGCATCGGGGAATTGGGCGACGGCTCCAACTTCAACGGTGGCACACCGGTGCCGGTGGCCGGCGGGCATGCGTTCACCAGCCTGACATCGGGCGGTTGGCATACCTGCGGACTGACGAGCGCCGGTTCAGCCTATTGTTGGGGAGACAACGCCCACGGGGAGCTGGGCGACGGAACGAACACCAATCGCGGCACGCCGGTCGCCGTCGCGGGCGGGCTGAAGTTCGTGAGTGTGACAGCGGGAATCTCCCACACGTGCGGCCTCACCACGGGCGGGCTCACGTACTGCTGGGGCTGGAACTACTTCGGGCAGCTGGGAGACGGCTCGACTACGGATCACGACGCGCCCGTGATCGTGGCGGGAGAAGTCGCGTTCGTCAGCCTGACGGCTGGCGGGGGCAACCACACGTGCGGCTTGACGAGCCGCGGGACCGCTTACTGCTGGGGGGAGAACTCCTTCGGACAGGTGGGCGACGGCTCGACGAGGGACCGCACGACGCCGGCCGCGGTGTCGGGTGAGCTCAGGTTTACGAGTCTCACGGCAGGCACAGCCCACACGTGCGGCGTGACGGGGGGTGGGGTCGCCTACTGCTGGGGCGATGACCACCTCGGCGAACTTGGCACCGGCGCGACGCGCGGCCGCCTCACCCCGACGGCCGTAGCCGGCAATCACACGTTCACGCGCCTGTCGGCGAGCGGCCACCATACGTGCGGCTTGGGGAGCGGCGGTACCGCCTTCTGCTGGGGCTGGAACGAACAAGGTCAGTTGGGCGACGGCACGGTCACCAGTCACAACGGACCGGACCCCGTCTTGAACCACTAGGCGGTGGCGGCGCGGCCTCGTTCGTCACGGTCAGCCAGCCGTCACCGGTCCTGCCCCAGCCGCTCCAGCATCCAGTACGGGTACAGCCGCGGCGGCCCGCTCAGCGCGTCGAGCCGCGCCGCCTCGTCCGCGGTCATTTCCCAGTCCGCGGCCTTCAGGTTGTCGGCGAGCTGCGCCATCGTCTTCGCGCCGATGATCACGGAGGTGACGCCGGGCTTGCGCAGCAGGTAGTTGAGCGCGGCCTGCGCGATCGTGGCCCCGTGGGCGCCGGCGATCCGCTCCAGCTCGTCCACGATGTCGAAGCCGCGCTCCTCGTCGAACTGGAGGAACTGGTTCCGGGCGTCGCTCCGCCGCGCGCCCGTGGGCCGCGGCTTGCCGCGCCGGTACTTGCCCGTGAGGAACCCGGCGCCCAGCGGGCTCCAGGGCAGGATGCCGAGCTTCTCCTCGAGCGACAGCGGCACCAGCTCGTGCTCCAGGTCGCGCGCGATGAGGGAGTAGAGCGCCTGCAGGGTGACGAACCGCTCGAGGTGTTGCGCGTCGGAGATGGCGAGCGCCTTCATCAGCTGCCAGCCCGTGTAGTTCGAGGCCCCGATGTAGCGCACCTTCCCCGCGCGCACGAGGTCGTCGAGCGCGCGGAGCGTCTCCTCCAGGGGCGTCTTCGGGTCGTAGCTGTGGACCTGGTAGAGATCGATGTACTCGGTGCCGAGCCGCCGGAGGCTCCCGTCGCACGACTCCAGGACGTGCTTGCGCGAGAGGCCGACGTCGTTGGGTCCCGGCCCCGTCCGCCCGCGGACCTTGGTCGCGAGGACGACGTCCTTGCGGCGCGCGCCGAGCGCTCGGCCGAGGATCTCCTCCGACCGGCCCTCGGAGTACACGTCCGCCGTGTCGAAGAAGTTGACGCCGGCCTCGAGCGCGGCACCGACCAGCGCGTCGGCCTCCTGCTGCTCGACCTGCCCGACGTTCGTCCAGTAGCCGCGGCCGCCGAAGGTCATCGCGCCGAAGCACAGTTCGGAGACCCTGACGCCCGTGTTGCCCAGGAACCTCGTCTTCATCGCGACCTCGCTTCAGCGTGTCTGAGGATACCCCACGGTCTGCGCGAACAGCACGCGCCGCCCGGCACCGAGGCCCAGCGCGCGGCGCAGGGCAGGGCGATCGCAATTGTGGAACCAGCACGCCAGCCCCGCGGCGGCGGCGTACACGTACACGTTGCCGGCGATCATCCCGGTGTCCACGTAGTAGTACGACCGCTGCACCGCCGGGTCGAGCAGCCCGGGCTCGCGGAAGCCCGCCGTGTGCGTGAGCTTGTGGACGTCGGCGACGTAGACGATCTGCACCGGCGCGTCCGTCACCATCGCGCGCTGCCCCCGACCGATGGCCAGGGAGCGCAGGTCGCGTGCGGTCACCGGCACGAGGCGGTGTCCTCGCGGCTCGAAGCGGTAGACGCCGGAGGCCAGCGCGACGTAGACCTCGATCTCCTGCGAGTCGCTGGCCGAGGCGGCCGTCAGGCCCGGGTAGCCGAACGGGCCGTCGGTCCGATTGACCCCGCACGCGGCCCAGAGCAGGTTCGAGAGCACCCGTAGCGGCAGCGGCCGGGCGGCGATCTCGCGCGTCGTGCGCCGCGAGCGCAGCGCCGCGAGCACCCGCGCGCCGCCGCCGAGCCGGGGCGGCGGCAGGCGAATCGGCTCGGGGGCGGTGGTGCCGCGGCGGGACCGCGGCCGTGCGACGCGTCCAGTACTCGGCTTCATGGTGCCCCGATCTCCGTGCTCGACCCGCCGGCGATCGCTGCACGAAGCGTGCTCGGAAGGAGGCAGGCGGATGAAGGACCTGGCGGATGCGCTGCGCGCCGAGGTCTCGCGCGCCGCGAAGGATCTCGGACGCCTCGGCGAGCGGGAGGCGATGCTGCCGCGCGGCCCCGACAAGTGGGTACGGAAGGAGATCCTCGGCCACCTGATCGACTCGGCCGCGAACAACCACCAACGGTTCGTGCGCGCGCAGCTCGCCGCCAGCTACGCTGGACCCGAGTACGACCAGGAGGCCTGGGTCGCGACCCAGCACTACCGCGAGCGGCCGTGGGTCGAGCTCGTCGAGCTGTGGGTGGCCTTGAACCGCCACCTCGCGGCGATCATCGAGACGGTGCCCGCCGGCAAGTTGCAGACGCCGTGCGTGATCGGCGACGGGGCGCCGCACGCGCTCGAGTGGGTGATGACCGACTACCTGCGCCACCTGAAACACCACCTCGAGCAAATCGGCGCCGCGGCTTGACTTCGGCGCCGCCGGGGCGGGCAATCCCCGACGGATTCCGTGGCCGGCGGTCGGAATACGAGTGGCGGCGCGTCGGCCGGGAGGCGAGCTTTCCACGCATGGAAGCATTCATCCCGGGCGAGCACACGTACGGTGTCGTGTGCCACACGTGCCAGGTCGCGATACCGCTGTTCGTCGATCGCAGTCGCGGGGCGTCGCCCCTCCCGCTGATGGGACCGGGCAAGATCCGCGTCGGCTGTGCCGCGTGCGAAACGCATGGCTACTACGCCGTCGAAGAAGTCGTACGGATGGACCAGGGGGCCGCGGACTAGGCCCAGGCAGGCCGGCAGCGACGCCGCAGGACCTTTCCCCGGCACAACCGTCAGCGCCGTCCCCCCGGTGCCCGCAGCCGGGCGCCGCGGCCACCTTGCGGCGTAGACCGCCGGTCTATACTATCGGTCTATGCCGCGGGCCCGGTTCTTCAACCTCGCGCCCGGCGCGCGCGCGCGCCTGCTGCGCATCGCCACCCGCCACTTCGCCCGGCGCGGCCTCGAGGGCGCGTCGCTGAACGAGATCCTCGCCGAAGCCGGGATCAGCAAGGGCGCCTACTACTACTACTTCGACGACAAGGACGACCTGCTCGCGACCGTGCTGGCGGACGCGACGGACGCGATGCTGGCGCGACTCGACCTGCCGGACCTGGGCGGGCTGGCGGCGGAGGAGTTCTGGCCGGCCGTCGAGCGGTTCGTCGAAGGCTGGGCCGCGAAGCTGGACGTAGCCAGCGACCTGTTCCAGGTCGCCGTGCAGTTCACCGGCGCGCAGCGCCGGAGCGAGCGGTTCGCGCCCGTCCTCGCCAGGGCGCAGTCGCTGTACCGGCTGCTGATCGAGCCGGGGCAGCGGCTGGGGTGCGTCCGGACGGACCTCCCGGTGGACGTGCTGATCCGGCTGCTCGAAGCCAACGACGCCGTGCTCGACGGCATCTTCCTGTCGCTGCACGATCGGGTGAGCGCCGCGAGCGTGCGGCGGCACACGCGACTCGTCTTCGACACGTTCCGGCGGCTCCTCGCCGTGGAGGCGCCGGAGGCGAAGCGGCCGGCGGCCCCGCGACGGAGGCGGCGCCTGTGAAGTGGGCTCTCGCGCTCGCCCTCCTCGGCCTCGCCGCGCGGCCCGCGTGGGGCCAGCAGCTGGTCGTCGGCGGCCAAGCCTCGGCCTGGCTCACCTCGAAGCCGGACAGCTCGCTGCTCTCTGGGGCGGGGCTGCGCTACATCCCCGAGGCTTCGCTCGCTCTTCCGGTGGGCGGCACCGATTCCCTCGCCCTGGACCTCTCGGCCGACGCGTCGCTCGCCCGGTCGTTCGGGCCCGGCGCGCCGGGAGGGCTCGACGCCACGCTCAAGCCGTACCGGGCGTGGGCACGCTTCGCGACGCACCGCTTCGAGACGCGCGTCGGCCTGCAGAAGATCAACTTCGGCTCGGCGACCCTGTTCCGGCCCCTGATGTGGTTCGACCGCGTGGACCCGCGCGACCCCCTGCAGCTCACCAACGGCGTGACCGGCGCGCTGGCGCGCTACTACTTCCAGAACAACGCCAACGTCTGGGGTTGGGCGCTCGTGGGCAACACGCCGCCGAAGGGCTGGGAGACGTTTCCGACGGAGCGAGGGACCGTGGAGGTCGGCAGCCGGGTACAGACGCCGGTGCCCGCGGGCGAGGTGGGGCTGACGTACGATCGCCGCGAGGCCGACCTGCGGACGCTCGGCGGAGGGTACGCGCCCGAGGACCGCTACGGCCTCGACGGCAAGTGGAACCTCGGGATCGGCGTGTGGGGCGAGGCCGCCCTCGTGCACCAGCGCGCGCCCGCCGGCGTGCCGGCGTACCAGCGGTTCTGGACCGTGGGCGCCGACTACACCGTCGGCGTCGGGAACGGGCTGTACCTGCTGGGCGAGTACGCGCGCCTCGACGCGCCGCCGTCGCCGTTCGCCTCCGGCCCCGGCACCGGGCTCTCGGGGCTGCTCGCGAGCTACCCGGTGGGCATCCTCGACAAGGTGTCGGCCATCGTGTACCGCGGCTGGCAGGCGCGGCAGTGGTACCGGATCGTCACCTGGCAGCGCACGTACGACGCGTGGACGCTCTACCTGCTGGCGTTCTGGAACCCGGCGCAGCCCGTGGCGCTCGGCGTCGGGCAGCAGAGCGAGGCGCTCGCCGGCCGCGGCGTGCAGCTGATGGCCGCCTTCAATCACTGACGGGACGACCCATGACGGATCAGGTCTACGTGCGGGCGGTGGGGCTGGAGAAGCGGTACACGCTGGGCGCCGGCGTCCTGAAGGCGCTCGACGCCGTGGACCTCACCATCGCGAAGGGCGAATT
>Ga0335081_10022603_pt1 | contig 10171 bp, 6 predicted proteins | sample Lox_Sample_35_FD_206713 | JGI IMG/M metagenome (GOLD analysis project Ga0335081, IMG submission 206713) | Soil microbial communities from Loxahatchee National Wildlife Refuge, Florida, United States - Lox_Sample_3.5 | ecosystem: Environmental > Terrestrial > Soil > Wetlands | place: USA: Florida... | reverse complement strand
GCGTCTATGACTCCGTTCACCATCACCGGGTCGATTTCGAACACGGGATTCAATGTCACCGGCTCGCTTCCCACTGGAGCGAACGTCATCGGACAGGTGCAGACGGTGCCCAAGACGGCATGTGGAACGACGGCGTTCACGCCGGCGTGGCAGTCGGTGCCCACAAGCACGACGTCTGTGACTTCGACCACATCCTGCGTCATCGCGGTGATCATCACCAACACGAACGGCGCCGCGCAGACCGTGTCGATTACAGACGGGCAGGGAGCGCCGGTCACGGTGGTCAGCGCTTTCTCGATTCCCGCCAATTCGCAAGTGACGTTTCCTTTGTATGGCTCGCAGATGACCAGCGAGATCAAGTGGTCGGCGGGCGGCACAGGCCTGACCGGTACGGTCGTGGCGTACCAATAGGCCGTGCGAACGGGTATTGCGCTTCTTGCCGCGCTGTCCTGCGCACAGGCCGCGCTGGCGCAACTCAACGTATCCGGGACGGTGCCGGTGGCGACGCTGGACACCGCACCGGCATCGCAAAACATCACGGCAGCCAACGGCACGGCGCAAGTGGCGCTGGCCGGCCAGAGGGGGGCTGGTGTTACCCTGTCGGGAACCTGGACTGCAACCGTCGTTCCGGAACTGTCGTTCGACGGCGGCGCCACGTGGGTCGCCACCTTCTTCCAAATTCCCAACACAGCGCAATATGTCACCAGCGTGGCCGCGAACGGCCCCTACGTGATCGTGTGCGCGGCGGGAGCTTCGCACGTGCGCGTCCGCGCCAGCGCATTCACCAGTGGAACAATCGCGGTATTGCTGCGCACAAGCCAGGTGAACAGTTTGCCCACGCTATATGCCGGTCCGGCGGGCAGCACTGCTCCAGCGGTCAGCGCGCTCGTTGGAGGATCGGATGGGGCGAACTTGCGCGCACTTTCCACGGATACTTCGGGCCGGCCCGTGTTTGCGGGATCGTCCGGCGCCAACATCACCTCGGCGACGACCACCACAGGAAAGGCACGGCGGGTATTCTGCGGCGCATCGTGGTGGGCACGGGCGTAGCGAGCGCTACGGTAAAGCTCTATAACGTGGCGGCGGCGTCGTGCAGCGGAACGCCGGGTTCCGGCGCAGCGGGCGTGATCACGCTGCCTTCCACTTTGACGAACCCCTTCACCCTGGAATTCAATCAGACGTTCAGTGCCGGCATTTGCGTCGTGACCTCGGGCGCCACAAACGTCATCGTGATCTTCGACTAGCCATGCAGCCGACTTTTCTGGGCAAAGTCACGGTGGCTTCTGCGGGCACGCCGGTGCCGCTCTCGACCGACCCCACGGTGGGCGCCTGCGCGATCCTGGTGGCCACGATTCCGGGATTGACCGGCAACATAGTTCTTGGCGGCGCGGGCCTGAATCAGACCACGCTACAACACGTGATGATCCAGTTCAACGCACCTGCAGCGCAAGGCCCACCAGACCAGTTTATGCTGGCGTCCAAAGACGCCCGCAACTCGCTGCGCGTGGCGGATTACTTTCTTGACGTTTCGGTTAGCGGCGAAGGCGCCCTGGTCACGTACTTCCAGACCTAGTACCCACCTCATGCACAATCCCTATTGACAGCGGCACGCGACCGCCCTTACACTGTCCCATAGATAAACTATGGGAACACGCGACAGCCGTCGAACCGAAATCCCGCCGGGCACGCTCGACATGCTGATCCTCAAATCGCTGGCGCGCGGGCCGATGCACGGCTATGGGATTGCCGAACACATCCATCAGATGTCGGAGGACGTGCTGGAGGTGGAAGAGGGCTCGCTCTACCCGGCGCTCCAACGCTTGTTAATTCAGGGATGGGTGTCCGCGGAGTGGGGGCAATCGGAAAACAACCGGCGTGCGCGCTTTTACCGCATGACCGCGTCGGGCCGCAAGCAGCTGGAGCGCGAGCTTTCCGAGTTCCAGCGTGTGATGCGCGCGATCACGCGGGTGATTCAGACGGCGTAGGAGAGCGATATGTCGCGGCTGTGGCGCAAGCTGATATTTCTGATTCGCCGCGAGCGGTTCGACCGCGACCTCGAAGACGAGATGCGTTTTCATCTGGAGATGAAGGCGCGAGCGGGCGGCGGAACGGCTGAAGCGGGTTACGCGGCACAGCGGCATTTCGGCAACACCCTGCTGCTCCGCGAACGGAGCCGCGATCAATGGGGATGGATGTGGCTCGATGCGTTGCTGCAAGATCTGCGCTACGCGGTCCGCCTGCTGCGGCGCAATCCAGGCTTCGCGACGGTCGCCGTGCTGACATTGGCTCTGGGGACTGGCGCTACTACGGCGGTCTTCAGCGTAGTAAACGCCGTGCTGCTTCGGCCACTGCCCTATCCGCAATCAGAAAGGCTGGCCCAACTCTGGTCCACCAACGCTAACGCGAACCGGTGGGGTCTGTGGACGGCGTATCCGCGGTTTGTGGACTGGCGCCGCGAGAGCAAATCGTTCGAGGAGATGGCCACGGCGCGAACTTGGGTGATCAGCCTGGGCGGAGGCGATCATCCGGAGTCGCTGTTTGGTGTAGTGACTTCATCGCGGCTGTTTCAGGTGCTGCGCGTTGAGCCGATGCTGGGCCGGTCATTTCTGCCGGAAGAAGATCAACCCGGCCACGATCACGTGATCATTCTGAGCTACGGGCTGTGGCAGCGGCGCTTTGGCTCCGACCGCACGGTGGTGGGGCGCGCGGTGGAGGTTGATCGGCAGAGTTACACCGTGATCGGTGTGATGCCTCCAGAGTTTCGATTTCCACCGGAGCTTCCTGCTTCGTACAACATTGATGCCTGGCTGCCGCCGGCTCCCGATCCAAGCCGGGACGAACGAGTCAGCAACAACTATTACACCTTCGCGCGCTTAAAACCCGGCGTCACGATTGCGCAGGCGCAAGCCGAAATGGACGCCGTCAATCATGGATTGGCAGAGAGGCATTGGGAGGATCACAGCCTGGGCGTGAAGGTTGCGCCTTGGCGCCAGCAGGTGGGGAGTGAGGTTCGCCCGGCGCTGTTGTTGCTTCTTGGCGCGATCAGCCTGGTGCTGCTGATCGCTTGTGCCAACGTGGCGAATCTGTTGCTCGCCCGTGGCGCCACGCGGCAACGGGAAACCGCTTTGCGGCAGGCGTTGGGAGCGGGACGCGCACGCTTGATCCGGCAGTTGCTCACGGAGAGCGTGCTGCTGGCCGTTTGTGGCGGCGCTGCCGGACTGCTGCTTGCATACCTGGGCCTTGGTCTCTTGATCCGGATGGCCTCGGATATTCCACGTGTGAACGAAACGACCATGGATTCGCACGTGCTGATGTTCAGTCTGGCGCTCACGATTGGAACGGGACTGATTTTCGGCATCGTGCCGGCGCTAAACGGCTCCAAGGCGGAACTACAGGATGTGCTCAAGGAATCGGGCAGCCGGCTGACTGCCGGTTTCGCGCGCGCTCGCCTGCGCAGCGTTCTGGTGGTTACGGAGATGGCGCTGGCGTTGATGCTGCTGACTGGCGCCGGTTTGCTGATTCGTAGTTTCGTGCGCGTGCAGGAGATTGACCCCGGGTTCAACGCGCAGAATCTTCTGACGGCGTTCGTCAGTTTGCCGCCTGAGAAGTATCCGGAGCCTCGGCGGCAAGGTGAATTCTTCCGGGAAGCGATGGAGCGCATTGCTTCGATTCCAGGGGTGGAATGTGCGGGCGGAGCGGACTCGGCTCCCATGCTCAGCAACGATGCCGGCTCCGTATCCATTGAAGGCCACCCGGCCCAGCCCGGCGAGATGGACATTGAAGCGGAGAGGCCAAAAATCACGCCGGATTATTTCCGGGCGATGGGAATGCGACTACTTCGCGGCCGGGCCTTCACGTGGGCGGATAACGAAAGTTCGCTGCCAGTCGCCATAGTCAACGAGGCTGCGGCGCGGCAGTACTGGCCGCATCAAGATGCCATGGGTAAGCGCGTACGGCTCGACGACGGCAGCGCGCCAGTCTGGAGGCAGGTGATTGGCATTGTCGGGAACGTGCGCCAGGATAGCCTGGTCGAAGCGGGACGCCCTGAAGTTTATGCACCACTCGCGCAGTCACCCGTTCCGTATCTGGTGCTGGCGCTGCGGACCCGAGTGGACCCCGCGTCACTCACGACGGCGGTGCGGCATGCGGTGATGACGGTGGACAAAGAGCAGCCGCTGTTTCAGATCCGAACCATGCAGCAGGTGGTGGACGATGCAGTGGCCGGGCGGCGATTTCAGATGGCACTCGTAGCCTTGTTTGCCGCGATCGCGTTGGGGCTGGCGGCGATCGGCGTCTACGGGCTGATGTCCTATTCCGTGAACCAGCGTACGCACGAGATTGGAATTCGCATGGCTTTGGGCGCAAAGCGCGGGGAGGTTCTGGTGCTGGTGGTGCGGCAGGGAATGGCGCTGGCATTAACCGGAGTGCTTGTGGGGACGGGCGGGGCGTTGCTGTTGACGCGGTTTCTTTCGAGCATGCTGTACGGAGTGGGCGTGAATGATCCGCTCACACTATTCAGCGTGTCGACGTTGTTAAGCGGTGTAGCTGCGCTGGCCAGTTATATTCCGGCACGCCGCGCGATGAAGGTCGATCCCATGGTGGCTCTGCGATATGAGTAGGCTCTGGCGCAGACTCGTGTTCCTTCTTTTTCGACGGAAATTCGACCGCGAGATCGAAGAGGAGATGCGGTTTCATCTGGAGATGAAAGAGCGTGCAGGCGGGGACAGCAAAGAAGCGAGATACGCGGCGCGGCGGCAGTTCGGGAACGCAACTTTGCTGCGAGAGGAGAGCCGCGAAATGTGGGGCTGGGGTCCACTCGATCGCCTAGCGCAAGACCTGCGCTATGGCGTGCGCATGCTCGTGAACAATCCGAGTTTCACGCTGGTGGCAGTGCTGACGCTGGCGGTGGGGATCGGTGTGAACACGGCGATTTTCACGGCCTATAACGCGGTGGCGCTGCGGCCGCTGGACGTGCCGGAGCCGGAGCGGGTGGTCTACCTGGAGCGCACGACCCAGGCCGGTCTGTTCCCGTACCCCGATTACCTCTACTTGCGCGGAAGCAACCGTGTCTTCTCCGGGCTCACGGCGGCGATTCCTTACGTTTTCTCCATGAGCGGAGTACCCTCATTCAACTCGGCCCAGCAAAGCGGGCTGGCCGGCGCCGCAGGGTTCAGTTTTCCCGAACCGCTGACGGGCCGGAATGCCGAGCCGCTGGTGGGCATGCTGGTGGAGGGCAATTATCTTCGCGTTCTTGGCCTTCAGCCGACGATGGGACGCGATTTCATTCAAGGCGAAGACGACAGGCCAGGCGCTCGCCCGGTGTTGCTGATCAGCGACAACTTTTGGGAGCGGCGGTTCGCACGCGATCCCGGCATTCTGGGGCGGACGCTTGTGATGAATGACGTGGCATTCACGGTAGTCGGCATCACACCGCGGGATTTCACGGGCACGGCGCCGCTGGTTCCGTGCGTGTGGGCACCGATTGCGATGCGAGACCGCCTGGAGCCGGGTACGGACCTGCTGCATGACCGCAGTGTCGTGTGCTGCCACCTGTACGGACGGCTGGCGCCGGACGCCGACGCGGAGCGCGCGCAGGTGGAGGCGGATGGGTTGTATCAACGGCTGAAAGCCACTTATCCGGACAAGAACGCGCGCGCGCAGCAAGTCACCGATCAGGTTGTTGTGAAACCGGCCTCCGCGTTTCCCAATCCGGAGGATCTGCGCATGCCAGCAATGTTTGTCCTGGGTGCAGTGAGCCTGGTCCTGTTGATTGCCTGCGCCAATGTGGCCAGCCTGATGCTCGCTCGTTCCGCGGCGCGTCAAAAAGAAATTGCCGTGCGGCTGGCGATCGGCGCGAGCCGCGGGCGCCTGATTCGGCAACTGATGACGGAGAGCGCGCTGATCAGCGTGCTGGCCGGAGCCGCCGGGTTGATGCTGGCCTGGTGGGTGCTGCACCTGCTGATGCTTAAGATTGCGGAGTCGATTCCCATGGTCTGGGTCACGCTCGCCTTGCACTTGGCGCCTGACCAGCGCGTGTTCGCGTATATGTTGCTTCTGTCCATGGCGGCGGCAATTGGCTTCGGACTCGTGCCGGCGCTGCAAGCATCGAAGCCGAATTTGACGTCGGCGTTGAAGGAAGAGAGCGGCGGACTCAGCAGGCTGAGCAAGAGCGGGCTGCGCGACGTTCTGGTGGGCGTGCAAGTGGCGGTGAGCCTGGTTCTGCTGATCAACGCAGGCCTGCTGGCAAGGGGGTCGCAGCGGGCGTTCGGCGTCGATTTGGGATTCGACTACCGGAACGTGATCGGAATCGAGTTTCGCTCGATGCGTACGAGCCAGTTGCCGGAGGAATTGCGAGCCACGCGGCGGCAGGTGCTAGCGCGCATCGAAGGGATCCCGGGTGTGAAGTCGGCCGCGGCGACGTCGCGGATGCCGCTTACGGGCGGAACACGAAGCGTGCTGGTAGCTCTAGATGGGCGGCCTATCGACGCGCAGCATGCGCTTGACTCGCTTTACACCGCCGTAGGTCCCGACTACTTCGAAACCTTGGGAGTGCCGATTCTGCGGGGCAGAAACTTCAACCAACGAGATGCCCGCGACAGCGACGATTTCAACGGCGCTCCGGTCATCATCAGCGAGCGTACGGCGCGGAAGTTCTGGCCGGGACAGGACGCCATCGGTCGCACCATTCGTTTCGAACCGTCTCCCGATGATTTTGCGTTTCCGGGTGAACGGCATCCGCATTCCGCATCGAGCGTGGTGATCGGTATCGCCAAGGATATCCGCAGCGCGGCGCTTCAGGAATTCGACGAGACGGCGCTCTATTTTCCGGTTACGCGGGAATATCCCAACGGGATTCTGGTGCGCACGGCGGGTGATCCGCGGGCAGTGTCCGCGACGCTGCACCGGGAGCTGCCGGCGGTCGATCCCAAGATGGAAGCGTTTGTGTTCGACTTCCGGTCGGGGTTTTCGGGGCAGCCGGCGTTTGTGATGTCGCGGCTGGGCGCGGTAGGTTCGGCGATCATCGGTGTTCTTGGGCTGGCGCTGGCGGCGGTCGGCATCTACGGGATGGTGAGTTTCGCAGTGAGCCAGCGGACGCACGAGGTGGGGATTCGCATGGCTCTGGGCGCGCACCGCGGGGATGTGCTGCGACTGGTGCTGAGCCAGAGCATGCGGCCTGTCTTGATCGGGATGGCGGCCGGCGTAATGATCGCATCCGGCGTGGCCCGGCTGTTGATCTCGATGTTGTTCGGCCTGAGCACGCTTGACCCGGTCACGTTCCTGGGCGTCTCGGCAATTCTTGCAGGCGTCGCGCTCATCGCCGGCTATATACCGGCGCGGCGCGCGATGAAGGTCGATCCGATGGTGGCGTTGAGATATGAGTAAACTCTGGCGCAAGCTGATGTTCCTGATTCGCGGCGAGCGGTTCGACCGCGACCTCGAAGACGAGATGCGTTTTCATTTGGAGATGAAGGCGCGAGCGGGCGGCGGAACGGCGGAAGCGGGTTACGCAGCGCGGCGCCAGTTCGGGAATGCGTTCCAGCTGCGAGAACAGAGTCGCGAGCAGTGGGGCTGGATGTGGCTTGAGACCCTTCTGCAAGACCTCCGTTATGGCGCGCGCGTGCTGCGGAAGAATCCAGGATTCACATTGGCGGCGGTGTTGACGCTGGCGTTGGGGATTGGCGCGAGCACGGCGATCTTCAGCGTGGTGAATGCGGTGCTCCTGCGTCCGTTGCCCTATCGCGACGCGGACCAGATCGTCTCACTCTGGGAATGGAACACGCACGAGCATCATATCAACACGGTGGCCGGCGCCAACTACGCCGATTGGAAAGCGCGGAATCGGGTGTTTACAGACATCGCCTACTCGTGGGATGACGTTTACACATTCACGGGGACGGCCAATCCGGAAGCGGTGTTTGGCTACGACTTCTCGTGCAATTTCTTTTCACTGCTGGGCACCAAGCCGCTGATGGGTCGGACATTTCTTCCGGAGGAATGCCAAGCCGGAAAAGATCACGTGGTCGTACTGAGCGGGTCGGTCTGGCAGCGACGGTTTGGAAGCGATCGGGGGATCATCGGACGGTCGATCCAACTCAATCATCAAGCCTACACGGTGGTCGGAGTCATGCCGCCTGAGTTTGGACATCCCTCGAGCACGACGGCGCTGTGGGTGCCGCTGGCACTCCCGCCAGATCTCATTGCCGATCGCAGGACGCACGCGCTGCGCTTGCTGGCGCGTCTCAAGACCGGCGTCACGATGGAGCGTGCGCAGGCGGAGATGGATGCGTTGGCCAGACAATTGGCGGCCGAACATCCGGCCGAAGATGCGGGCATGGGTGTGCAGTTGTGGCCCATTCGCGATTTTTATGCCGGCGAAGTGAAGAAGTCTTTGTGGGTGTTGCAAGGGGCCGTGCTGGTCATGCTGCTGATCGCTTGCGCCAACGTTGCGAATCTGCTTGTCGCGCGCGCGGGCGCTCGCGGCCGCGAGATGGCGGTGCGGCTGGCGTTGGGAGCGGGCCGAGTGCGCCTGGTTCGGCAGTTCCTCACCGAGGGCATGCTGCTGGCGTTCCTCGGAGGTGCCGCGGGTGTGGGGCTTGCATACTGGGGCGCGGGAGCTTTGGTGACGCTGCTGCCTTCCGGCGTTGCGTCTATGCTGGACGCGGAACACTCCGCCGCGTGGATCAATATGCCGGTGCTGCTCGTCGCGCTAGTGCTCTCCATGGTTTCTGGTGCGGTGTTTGGCGCGGCGCCGGCGCTCTCGGCGTCGGTTGCGCCCGAAACGACGCTGCGATCGTCGGGAAGAAATCTCACCGAGAGCCGGGGAAAGATGCGCTTCAGCAGCGGGCTGGTGGTTTCCCAGATCGCGCTGTCTCTCGTGTTGCTTACGGGGGCGGGGCTGCTGATCCACAGCTTCCTGCGCCTGGAGATGCGGGACTACGGATTCCGCACTGATCACGTGCTCACTCTGCAATTGATGGGATCGAGCGGCACGGAAGACTCCGCCGGAATGGCAGCCTTGGTCAAGCCGGTGCTGAAGCGGATCGAAGCTCTGCCGGGAGTGGTCGCGGCGGGGGCCATCAACGCGCCGCCACTCACGGGAATGTCGGCGCACCGAAGCTTCACGATTCCGGGGCAGCCGCCGTTGCCGTACGGCCAGCAACCCGTCGCGGGATTTCACGTGGTGACGCCGCATTACTTCGCAGCTATGGGCATTCGCCTGTTACAGGGCCGTTACTTTGATGAGCACGATCAGAAGAACTCAGCGGGCGTGGCCATCATTAACGAGACGGTAGCCCGGCGGTTCTTTGCGGACCAGAATCCGATCGGCCGGACAATCAGCGTCGCCGATCTTGGTACGCCAGAGGTGCGCGAAATCGTGGGCGTGGTGGGCGACACCAGGCATGAAGAACTCGCCGACGCGCCATATCCCGAGATCTACCGCCCGTTCAGCCAGGCCGATTGGTCATTTGCCGGCATTGCGGTCAGGACTGTGCGCGATCCGCTGGCGCTGGCGGCGGCCGTACGCGCGGCGATTTGGGCTGTGAATAAAGAGCAGCCTATCGACGCGATGATGACACTCGAGCAGAGGGCCGAGGCCACGCTCGCGCCGCGTCGCGCGAACCTGATGCTTCTTTCCTTATTCGCAGCCATCGCGCTCGTGCTTGCGGCTATTGGCATATACGGTGTGAGTGCATACACGGTGAGCCGGCGCACGCACGAATTCGGAATTCGCATGGCGCTTGGAGCTGAGAGCCGGCAGGTGACCGGCATGGTGATGAGTAAGGCGCTGCTGCTGGCGCTAGGTGGCGTGGGGACCGGTCTTGTCGCCGCCGCCGTGATGACGCGTTACATGGAGAGTTTGCTGGTGGATCTCAGCGCAATGGACGCGGTCACGTTCGTGGTGACACCGGCGGTGTTGGGCGTAGTCGCCTGTGTGGCTGCGTACTTACCCGCCCGGCATGCCAGCAACGTCGACCCGATGGAGGCGCTGAGATATGAGTAAGCTTTGGCGTCGATTGACGTTCCTGCTGTTTCGGCGGAGGTTTGAAAGCCAACTCGATGAGGAGATGCGCTTCCATCTGGAGATGAAGGCGCGCGCGGGCGGCGGAACGAAAGACGCCGGTTACGCAGCCCAGCGTCAGTTCGGCAATACGACTTTGCTGCGCGAAGA
>Ga0335081_10022602_pt1 | contig 10172 bp, 6 predicted proteins | sample Lox_Sample_35_FD_206713 | JGI IMG/M metagenome (GOLD analysis project Ga0335081, IMG submission 206713) | Soil microbial communities from Loxahatchee National Wildlife Refuge, Florida, United States - Lox_Sample_3.5 | ecosystem: Environmental > Terrestrial > Soil > Wetlands | place: USA: Florida... | reverse complement strand
GGCCGCAACCCTATCTTGAAGACATTCATGCACCGGCCGTGGCTTACTACGCTGGCAAGTTGGAGGGGGACCCCATGAACGTAGCCTTCGTTCTCTTCGACGATCTCACCCTGCTCGACTTCGTGGGCGCCTATGACCCGATCACCCGGCTCCACTCCATGGGGTTCGACCGGACGCTGACCTGGCAGTTGTGCACCCGCGCCGAGCGGGAGATCCACGACGATCGAGGGCTCAGCGTGCGCGCCACGGAGATCGGGGAATCGCTCGCGGCGTACGATCTGGTCGTGGTGCCGGGAGGGATAGGGGCCCAACGGCTGGCGACCGACTCGGCCTTTGTGGCCTGGTTACGGACGGCTCCGGACCGTGCCGTGCTGGCCTCGGTCTGCACCGGTGCCCTGCTGCTGGGCGCGGCGGGCTGGCTACGCGGACTGCGGGCCACGACTCACCATTCCGCTATGCAGAACCTCACGGCCTATGGCGCGATCCCGGTCCTTGATCGGGTCGCCGATGAGGGCCGGGTAGTGACCGCGGCTGGCGTGACGTCGGGAATCGACTTGGGGCTGCACCTGGTCGAGCGATTCGCGGGTCAGGAGGTCCGGAGCCGGATTCAGCAACAGATGGAATACCGCACTCCGGTTTGAAGCGCCGGCGGCGCGAACGCGCGGGGTGAGACAGCGAGTGCGGGAACGCTCCACCCTGGAAACGAGCACTCGCTGCCTCTAGAACCCCGCCCTGACCGCTTCCGCGCTACTGACAGGCCTGGCCCGCCCAGGTCCCGTGATCGGTGCTGTTGGGATCGGCCCAGGTGCCTGACACCGTGCTCCCGGAGCGAGTGCCGGTCGCGAGGACCTGCTGCGTCCCCGGGAACAGGATCGAGATGTTGTTGCCGCTGATGCTTCCATCGAGAGGAGCGCTGCTGCCGGTCGCGGACGAGACGGCCTGACCCAGCACCGCGGCGCCGTCGATGACGAAGTTCCAGACGCCCTGGTCGTCCCCCGTGTAGGTGCCACAGAATGCCGCGGTGTTGGCATCCGCGAGCGCGGTCACGAAGGTGCCCTGGGTGCTGGGCCCCGTGTAGGTGCCTTCCAGCCGGTTGTTCCCGTCGTAGGCACCGGTAAAGCTGTAGCCGCTGCCGCTCACCGAAATGCTGTTTGCGTCCTGATCATAGCTGCCCGTCACCGAGACGGTGCCACCTCCGACGAGCTTGACCGATCCGGAAGCCGTGACGGCAGAGAAGGCCACCGCAGTCGGCGCGGGAATGTCCAGGCTTCCCGTGGACACAGTGAGCTGCACCGAGCCGCTCTCGGTGGCGTCGTCGCTTGAGAGAATCCCGAGAAAGGTGGCGGTATTGCCGCCCCCACCCCCGCCCCCGCCCTTGGGGGTGGAATCGCCGCAGGCGGCGGTGGTGAGGATGGCCGCCAGCGTGACGGCCGCAATCCTGAGGGAATGAGCTTGCAGAGACATGAGACGCTCCGGCTGCAGGGTGAGGGATCACACCACGAGGGTGGCCCGACTATCGGCGCTATCAGGCGGGCGCTAACTTCCCACCGAGGCGTTATGCGGACGTTCGTCCGGCGTTAATCCCCCTGGCTTGGGCCGGATTTGCACTCCCGATCCCTCCCCGTGATCTCACTCCAAATACTCGGCTCCGTGACACTTGCCGCGGATCAACCCGCGGAAATGGCGGCGTTGCTCACTCAGCCGAAACGAATGGCGCTGCTGGCCTACCTCCTTTTGAACCGGCCGGGCGAACTCCAGCGCCGGGACACGATCGTGGCGCTGCTCTGGCCCGACGCGGATCAGGAGCGGGCCCGGAACTCCCTGCGCCAGGCGCTGCATCACCTGCGCCGGGCGCTCGGCAGCAGTGCGATCGTTACCCGGGGCACCGAGGAGGTCGGGATCGCCACCGATGCCGTGACCTGCGATGCCCTGCAAGTCATGACGGCGGCGTCAGCGAAGGACTGGGCTCGTGCGCTCGCGGCCTATCGCGGCGACCTGCTCGCCGGCTTTCACCTCCCGGACGCGCCCGACTTTGACCTGTGGCTGGAGCAGCAGCGGGCGCATCTCAAGGCGCTCGCGGAGCGCGGCGCCACGGCGCTGGCCGAAGTGGCCGAGCGCGAGGGGAACCTGCCGCTGGCCGTGTCCTGGGCGGAGCGGGCAGCGGCCCTTGCACCCGCGGAAGAAGGACACGTCGCGACCCTGCTGCGGCTTTTCCAGCGGACAGGTGACCGGGCCGGCGCGGTTGCGGCGTACGAGGCGTTTGCCACGAGGCTGGACCGCGATTTCAGCCTGGCGCCGTCTCCGGCCCTGGCTGCTCAGGTTGATCAGGTCCGCCGATCCCCGCTTCCAGCGGTCGCCGCCCCTCCCCCCGCATCTCCGGCACCGGCGGCATCTCAGCCCGGTCGCCACCCCAGCGGCGTCTGGATCGCCGGGATCGTGACGGCTCTGTGCGCGGTCGTCGTGCTGTCCACCCTGCCTCGATCGCGCGCGGACGGGGGTGAGGGCGTGCCCGGATCAGGCCAGGCTCTCGCGGTGCTGCCGTTTCGTGTCGCGGGCGCGGAGCCATCGCTCGGCTACCTGCGCGAAGGGATGATCGACCTGCTCACCGCGAAACTGACCGGCGAGGGGGGCGGGCTCCGTGCCACCGACCCCCGAACCGTGGTGAACGCCTGGAGGCGCTTGACGGGCGACACGATCGACCCGCCTCCGGAGGCGAGCCTGCGCCTGGGGCGCGACCTCGGCGCGAGCCGGGTGCTGCTGGGTGGCGTGGTCGGCCGCTCCTCCCGGCTGGTCCTTCAGGCAGCGGTGTATGATGTCGCGACGGGCGCCGTCAGTTCACGGGGCAGCGCCGAGGGACCGATCGACAGCCTGCCGGAGCTGGTAGACCAGTTGGCGGCGCGACTCCTCGCCGGCGAGGTCACCAAGGGGCGAGCGAATCTGCCGATGCTGGCGGGCACGCGGCTCCCGGTGGTGCGCGCCTACCTGAAGGGAGAGCAGGCGTTCAGGGCGGGACACTATGAGGAGGCCATCGCGCAGTACCGGGAGGCGGTAGCGGAGGATTCGACCTTCGGGCCCGCCGCCGTGGGGCTGGCTGCCTCCGGCATCTGGGACCCGGCCGCGGAAGCCGACCGGCAGCGCGGACTGCGCCTCGCCTGGCGGGTGCGCACTCACCTTGGCGCGGCCGACCTGGCCCTGCTCACGGCGATGGCGGGGCCGCGCTACCCCGATGTCTCACCGTGGAAGGAACGGCTGGAGGCGTGGGAGCGGGCGACCCGAGTCGCGTCGGGCCGTCCCGAGCCCTGGTACGAGTACGGCGACATCCTCATGCATCGGGGCCCGATCCTCGGGATCGCGAGATCCACCGAGCTGGCGCAGCACGCCTTTGCGCATGCCGTCGCCCTCGACAGCGGCTTCGCTCCGCCGCTCAGTCACCTCTTTGAGCTTGCGGCGGGACTCGGGGACACGCTGGGGATGAAGGCGACGGCCGCCCTGTTCCTCGCCCGGGACTCCTCGAGCGACCTTGCCGACTACATACGGTGGCGGCGAGCAACGCTCCGTGACGACTCACGCCTGCTGGAAGCGGTTCGGCGAAGCCTCCCCGTCATGCCGAGCGCGAGCCTCGCCCGCATCATGGGCGCCTCGCAGGTCGACGGACTCGCGCTCGGCGACGCCCTGCTCGCCGAGCGCATTCTCGCCAGTCGGCCGCTCCACCGGGACGATCAGGTCGAGACCGAAGGCTTCCTGATGGAGTTCGATCTCAACCGCGGCCACCCGCGCGAGGCCGCGGCGGCCGCGGATGCGCTTGCCAACCGGGACCCGAACAACGACGCGCAACTCTCCGCGCACATCCTCAATGCGCTGTACGCCGACGGAGATTCATCCGCGGCGGCACGCGTGGCGGAGCGGTTCCGCCCGTATCTCCGCACCGCGCCGCCCGCCCGCGGGGAGCCTCGGGCGTTGCATCTCTGGAAGGGCTGCGCGGAGGCCCAGTGGGCCCTCTGGCACGGCGACACCGCTGGAGTCGCGCAGACGATCGTCGCCCTCCGGCGCCGTGCGGAGACCGAGCTGCCGTGGTGGGCGCCAGCAGGCCAGAACCTCTGCGCCATGCTCCTCGAGGCCACCACCGCCACGTTGCTCAATAGGCAGGACGCATCGAGCCTAGTCGCCCGGCTCGACAGTCTAACGTTGACCGGCCCCGATGTTGACGTGCGGGATCCGAGCACCCTCGCGCTGGCCCGCCTCTGGGCGCGACTCGGCTACCCGGCCCGGGCGCTCGAGGCGGTGCGTCGGAGGCAATACCATTTCCGCACCGGCCTCCCGTTTCTGGCAACGCGGCTCCGCGAGGAAGGAGGGTGGGCGCTGCAGGCGGGAGACACGGTGGCGGCGCGGGAGGCCTGGCGACGGTTCCTCGTGCTGTACACCGCCCCCGATCCGGTCCGGCAACCGCTGGCGGATTCCGTGAGAGTCCACCTGGCGAAGCTCGGGACCTCCAACCCGTAGAACCGGCGGGCCCGGGGGGCTCGGCGAAAGGGCTAACGTGCCGCCGCCCGGCGTTCGGGGAATCGCGCGCGGCAGGTCCGGCTACAACTCGCGTGAGTAGACGATGAACCCCTTGTGCTCCGCCACTTTGTCGTACAACAGCCTGCCCGGCGCATTGCTCGCCTGGGTCTGCCAGTAGACCCGGCTCGAGCCGGCCTCTTCGGCGGCTCGGTAGACGGCAAGAATGAGCTCGCGACCGACGCCGCGGCCCCGCAGATGCTCGGCAGCAAAGAGATCCTGCAGATAGCAGACATCGTGGAGCCGGGTGGTGCTCCGGTGATAGAGATAGTGCGCGAGCCCGACGATTCCCCCATTCCATTCCGCCACCAAGGCCCACACCGGCTCCTCCTGGCTCAAAAACCGCTCCCACGTGGCCGCGGTGATCTCCTTGGGGAGGGCGGTCGGCCCGCTCCGGCCGTAGAAGGCGTTATAGGCGTCCCAGAGCGGACGCCAAGCCTCATAGTCCGCGCGCGTAACGGGACGAATGCGGATCTCGGTCATGATGCAGCATGCCTTTCGGGTAACCACACGGCGGTCGGGGAACGGGGGCGAGCGCGACAGCGTCCGGTCAAGGTGTGGCGTGATGCTCAGTAATGGCACGAGACCTTGGGCTCCATTCATCGTGAAAGGCACAGCTTGCATCCGGCCTCATGAGACATGCCTCGCTCGCCCGGTCGCCCTGTGAGTTCGGCGAAGACCACCCCTGGGGCGGATAGAGCACCCGAAACCAGGCTAAGGGAAGAGCTGGCGCTCAGCAACCGTGGGTCGTAAGCATCGCCCAGCGGGCTTCCCGCGACCACGCGTGCCAATCGGACGACAGACACTCGCGCCGGCGGCTGGAGCCCGGGCATCGGGTACGATGGCGGAGGTCCACTGGCCGCCCTGTGCCGGGCGCCGTACCTTCTTCTCATCCTCGTCATCGCCAGTTCCAACCGACTTCCGGTCCGACCCAGATGCGTCATGCCTGAACTCGTTGATCGTCTCCGCGCCGCGCTGGCCGCCAACTATACCGTGGAACGGGAAGTGGGTCGGGGCGGCATGGCGACCGTGTTCGCGGCGCAGGACCAGAAGCACGACCGTCGGGTGGCTCTCAAGGTGTTGCATCCGGAGCTGGCGGCATCGCTCGGCGCGGAGCGGTTCCTGCGGGAGATCCAGATCGCCGCCCGGCTCCAGCACCCGCACATCCTGCCCCTGTACGACTCGGGTGAGGCTGACAGACTCCTTTATTATGTCATGCCGTTCGTGGAGGGCGAGTCGCTGCGGGACCGCATCAACCGGGAGAAGCGGCTGCCAGTCGAGGACGCGGTGCGTTTGGGGAGGGACATCGCGGCAGCCCTGGACTATGCCCACCGACAGGGAGTGGTGCATCGCGATATCAAGCCCGAGAATGTGATGCTCAGCGGAGGCGAGGCGATCGTCACCGACTTCGGAATCGCCAAGGCCGTGACGGCCGCGGCGGCGACCAACCTGACACAGACCGGGACGGCGGTGGGGACGCCGGCGTACATGAGCCCGGAGCAGGCGTCCGGGGACAGCGAGCCGGACGGGCGGAGCGACGTGTACAGCCTGGGCTGCGTGCTGTTCGAGATGCTGGCCGGCGCCACGCCATTCACCGGGCCAACGGTGCAGGCGCTCATCACCAGGCGGTTCACGGAACCGGTACCCTCGGTGAGGGCGGCCCGCCCCGAGGTGACTGGGGAGCTGGATCTGGTGGTGACGAAGACGCTGGCAAAGGAGCCGGAGGAGCGGTTTGCGAGCGCGGCGGCGGTCGTGCAGGCGCTGGGCTCGCCCAAGGTAGTGACTCCACAGGGGACCCCACTCTCGGTGCCGGCGGCGCAGAAGAAATCGATCGCGGTGCTCCCGTTCGCGGACATGAGCCCCCAGAAGGACCAGGACTATTTCTGCGACGGCATCGCCGAGGAGATCATCAACGCATTGAGCCGGATCGAGGCCCTGCAGGTGGCCTCACGGACGTCATCGTTCGCGTTCAAGGGGAAGAACGAGGACATCGGGGACATCGGCAAGCGGCTCAAGGTGGCTACAGTCCTGGAGGGGAGCGTGCGGAAGGCGGGAAACCGGCTGCGGGTGACCGCGCAGCTGGTGAAAGTCTCGGACGGCTATCAGTTGTGGTCCGAGAGCTACTCCCGCGAGCTGGCCGATGTCTTCGAAGTGCAGGAGGAGATTGCGCAGAACATCGTCCGGGCGCTCCGCGTAATGCTCACCGAGGAGGAGAAGCGGGCCATCGAGAAGGTCGCCACCGCGAACGTGCAGGCCTACGAGTACTACCTCCGCGGGCGCCAGTTCTATCACCAGTGGCGCCGGAAGAGCGTCGAGCAGGCGCGGCGCCAGTTCGAGCGCGCGATCGAGATCGACCCCGGGTACGCGCTCGCCTACACCGGCGTCGCGATGTGCTGCTCCTTCATCTACGACTTCTGGGACGCCAGCATCGCCAACCTCGAGATGGCCTACGCCGCGTGCCAGAAGGCCCTGGAACTGGATGTCAAACTCCCCGAAGCTCACCTGGCCCGTGGGCTCGCCTTCGGCATCGGCCGGCGGTACGAGGAAGCCAACTCAGCGTTCGAGGAAGCGATCCGGCTGCAGCCCAACCTGGCCGACGCGCACTATTTCTTCGGTCGGACCCTCCGGCAGCAGGGGAGAAGCCGGGAGGCCGCGGAACAATTTCGCGCGGCGCATCGGCTCCGTCCCGAGGACTACCAGCCGATGGTCTTCCTGGCCAGCACGCTCGAGGGGTTTGGGTCACCGGCCGAGGTCGAGGCGGCGCGGCGCGAAGCCATGCAACTTCTGGATCAGCACCTGGAGTTCAATCCGGATGACGCCCGGGCGCTCAATCTGGGAGGGATCATGGCTGCCCGAGTGGGAGAGCTGGAGAAGGGACTGGCCTGGATGAAGCACTCGCTGACCTCGAGTCCGGACGACTCGAACCTGCTGTACAATGCGGCGTGCTTCTACTCGGTTCAGGGTCACGCCGACGAGGCGATCCGGTGCCTGCAGCAGGCGATGGACAATGGATGGCGCGCGAAGGACTGGCTGGCAAACGATCCGGATCTCGATCCGATCCGGAACGACCCCCGCTTCAAGGAAATCGCCGATCAGATGTGAAGCGCTCCGCACGGGGCATGGCGCTAGCGCTTCATCCGGCTTCGAATTCGGTCCCGTCGCCGCCGCGCGGCCGTGAGCTGCGCCCTCGATCGGGACCGTTCGCCGGGCGTAGCCCGATCCCGAGGGCGATGTCTCGCGGCTTCATCAGGGACAGGCCAGCACTCCACCAACATCAAGAGGTTTCGATGCGTCCCTCCCTTTCGATCCTGGCGTTAGCTCTGGCCGCATTCTCTCCTGTCCCTGCCCGAGCCCAGGCAAGGGGCGATAGCGTTGCCGTGGGCCGGATTCAGACCCGCCTGGGCGAGATCCTCTTCTATTTATATCCGCAGACGCCCAACCATCGGGCCAGCTTCATCCGGCTCGCGGGCCAGCACTACTGGGACACACTCACCTTCAACCGGGTCATCAAGAACTTCGTGGCCCAGGGCGGGTGCCCGGACACGCCGGCGGGATTCAAGGGCTCCCCGTACAACCTGGCGCCGGAGTTCAGGGACAGCCTGCGCCATGTCTACGGCGCCGTCGGAGCGGGGCGGGACGACAATCCACAGAAGCTCTCGGCGGGGTGCCAGTTCTACATCGTCGCAAACAAGGAGGGGCTCAAGCGACTCGACGGGAACTACACCGTCTACGGCCAGGTGTTCAAGGGAATGGATGTGGTCGAGGCCATCGTCTCCGAGCCGAAGGACTCGACCGACAAGCCGTTCACTCCGATCCCGCTCAAGGTCGACGTCGTGCAGATGACCAGGAGCGAGCTGGAAGGGTATGGCTTTACGCCAAGGTAGACGCGGCTGGCGGATACAGGGTCATTCGGCGAGGAGCGGCCGGCAGCAGGCGGCACTTGAGTCCCAGGGGCGACGGTGACTGGGGCCTGCTCTCACCCCAGACGTTCCTTGAGATGGTCGCCGACTCTGAGGGCGTTGGCCATTACCGTGAGCGCCGGATTCACGGCGCCGCAGGAGGGGAAGAAGCTCGCGTCCACGACATACAGGTTGTCCACCTCGTGCGTCCGGCAGGTGACATCCAATGCCGACGTCTTCGGATCAGGCCCGAACCGGATCGTGCCGTTCTGATGGGCCACCCCCGCGAGGGGAATCCGCTGCCCGATGAACAGACTGCGCGCAAAGAGGCCCTGATGGCACTCGTGCCCGTGCAGCGCACAGGCTGTCTGAGCCTGCATCAACTGCTCCAGCTTCCGGGTAAGCCGCGCATGCCCCTCTTCATTATTAGGTCGGTAGCTGAGCACGATCCGGCCATCCCGGTCGAGGGTCACCCGGTTCTCGGGATCGGGGAGGTCCTCCGAGGTGAGCCAGAAGTCGAGGGAGTGCCGCGCCATCAGATCGAGAGTCCAGCCCGGGGCGATCGCGGGGGCACCCGCCGAGAGGGTCTCACCGTCGAGCTTCCCCACGAACGAGATGTGCCCCATCGGGTACTCCCACTCCGGCGAGCGAAAATAGAAGTCGTTGACCGCGAGGGTTTTCTGGAAGATCGTCGGGTTGGGACACTTGGAGACGGCCATGAGCACCGAGTTCACGTGGCCCATGTAGTGGCGTCCGACGACATCTGATCCGTTGGCGAGGCCCCGCGGGTGCCGATCGGACGCGCTTCTGAGCAGCAGCGCGGCCGAGTTGATCGCCCCGGCTGATACGACCACGATATCGGCGGTATACCGCTCCGCGATGCCCTCGCGAGAGACATGGACGCCGGTGACCGTGCGCCCGGAAGGGTCGGTCTCGAGGCGCGAGACGTACGCTCCGGTGAGCAGCGTGACGTTCGGATGCGCCAAGGCGGGATCAACGCAGATGACCTGCGCATCGCTCTTGGCGTTCACCAGACAGGGGTGCCCGTCGCAGGTAGAGCAACGAATGCAGGCGCTGGCATGCCGATCCTGTTCGTTGAGCATCACCCCGATCGGAACGTGAAAGGGCCGGAGGCCCTGTCGGACAAAGTCGTCCGCCAGCTGCTGGATGCGCGGCTCGTGACTCACCGGCGGGTACTTGTAGGGCGCGGACGCGGGCGGCTCGGTCGGGTCCTCGCCCCGGGCACCGTGCACCTGGTAAAGCTGCTCGGCCTCGGTGTAATAGGGCTCCAGATCCTCGTAGGAGATCGGCCAGGCGGGTGAGAGCCCGCCCGGATGGCGGATCTCGCCGAAATCCTCCTTCCTGAGCCGGAACAGCGCCGCGCCGAAGAACTTGGTATTGCCGCCCACGAAGTAGTTGGTGTGCGGATGCAACGGATTCCCCGAACCGTCCCGCCACTCCTCCCTGGTGTTGTAGCGCCCCTCCACGTTCACGGCCCGGCTGCTCCAGTTCTCCTTCTCCCGCGGGACGTATCCTCCTCGCTCGAGAAGCAGGATTCGCTTGCCGGTCGGAGCCAGGCGGTGCACCAGCGTGCCTCCGCCCGCCCCGGAACCAATGACAATCAGGTCATAGTGGGTGTCGCTCATCGGGTCGGATCTCCCTCCCAGACGCCCGGACGTGGACTGTGATGCTCACAGAAAATGCAGCGGAAGCGGG
>Ga0335081_10022601_pt1 | contig 10172 bp, 9 predicted proteins | sample Lox_Sample_35_FD_206713 | JGI IMG/M metagenome (GOLD analysis project Ga0335081, IMG submission 206713) | Soil microbial communities from Loxahatchee National Wildlife Refuge, Florida, United States - Lox_Sample_3.5 | ecosystem: Environmental > Terrestrial > Soil > Wetlands | place: USA: Florida... | reverse complement strand
GGCCGCCTGGTCGAGCAGCTGCTGCTGGGCTCGCGGGCCGGCGCGGACCAGCTACCGGTAAGCAACGGACCGTTCGACCTGGCCGCCGTGCTGCACGGGGCGGCCGCGGCGTTCCGGCCGCTGTCGGACAAGCACGCGGTGGTAGCCGACGTCCCGGCCGGCTTGCCGCGCGCCAGCGGCGACACCATGGCCACCGACATCATCGTCGGCCAGCTCCTGGAGAACGCCTTCAAGTACTCGCCCGACGGCGGCACGGTGCGCGTCCGGGCCCGGGAGACCGGGGAGTGGATCGAGGTCACGGTGGAGGACGAGGGCATCGGCATCGCCGACGGCGACCATGAGCGCATCTTCGACCGGTTCTTCCAGGGCGAGGCCGGCGACCGGCGCAGGTTCGGCGGGGTGGGCATCGGGCTGTTCATCGTCCGCCGCCTGGCCGAGGCGCAGCATGGCGAGGTCACCGCCGCCTCGCGCCCCGCCGGCGGGACGGTCATGTGCCTGCGCCTGCGGTCGGCCGGAGGTTAGGGCATGTTGGGATCCGGCCCGCCGCGTGACGCCGCTCCCCGCCCCGAGCGGGGAGCGGCGTCACGCGGGTATATCCGCTTCACGGTAAAGATAGGCACAGCGGCATAGGAAATCCGGGCGGTAACCTCATCTGGCCATCCGCCGGTCAAACCGGATGTCGCGGTACACCCTGACGACCGGCCCGCTGCGGGGCGAGAAGCGCCTGGTAAAGCTGGTGTAGTCCGGCGTACCGCCGGAGCCGGACCGCAAGATGGCGGCGACCGTGTCGACGAGGTCCTGGCACTTGCCCTGCACCTGGGAAATGGTCAGTCCGGAACGGGGCAGCGCCAGGAATTCCGACCGGATTCTGGCCAAGTCGGACCACTGGCGGGGGGTCAGGAACCAGCCGAGGCCCAGGGGGCGGGGCGTGTCGGTCGCGACGACCACCTGGTACGCGTCCGCGACGGCGTTGCAGTCCGGCGCGCACGCCGTGGTGTCCGCGGTCGCTGCGTTAAGCAAGTGGAAGGCGGCGAAATCGTGCTCCGTCGTGGTCACGACCTGGAAACCGATCGCCACGGCGCTGCAACCGGCGCACTTGGCCTGTGCCTTCGCGCGGTTGACCGCGTTGACGATCCCAGTGTCTCCCATGCGGAACTGAAATTTAACATTGAAGACGGGGTGTCCGCTCGTACGGGCCACCGCCTCCACATCGTTGATAAATACATTCCCCGGCGGGCTGTTATACTGGCCGTTCAGGAAAGAGTGCGGATCGGTACTGGCCGATGCGGTGGCCGGAATGGTCGGCGGAATGAACGCCGCCAGGGTCAGGGCCGCCAGCATGCCAAGGCGCCGCCGCCGGGCTCCATTAATCGTCTTGAGCAGCATGGTTATCCTTTCATTGCTGGTCGTCGGCAACCTACCACATGCGTCCCAGAGGGGAAGACGCCAGTTAGCTGGTGTCCGGTTTATGGGCTGTCCGTGGTTTTATGCCCATCCGACCCGGGTCGCCTTTCTCATAACGCGGGAATGCCGTCTATTACCGTGAAGCGGACCCGGCTATATGCCCTGCCGTTCATCAACCCCGTCGTTCCGGCCGCCTCGGCATGACCCCCTGACCTGGGCAGGCCCCTCGCCGCCCGACTGGCGTCGACGGCCGTCGCTCGTTTTGTCCGGTGTGAAAGCAGTCGTACCGGACAGCCTCGAATGATCCCCCCGATCGCGACATGATTTTGCTGGTCCGGGACTTGCGCCACATAACGGGGGTCTGTTAGCTTCAGCTCGTAATCAATTACTGCAGGCCGAAGTCGCCTGCGCAGGAGATTACCCGGCCTAGAGGGGTTTGCTGGGTTCGGTCCCGGGAAATGATCGGAATCGAGCCTAATGCCCACGGGGGGAGAGGGGCGGGAAAGTTGGTTTCCGTGAGAGTCATGCGAGTACGAGCTTACGGTGAGAACCGTCCTTCGGGCAGGCGGTTTACCTATTCTGGGCATCCCCCCGGTCAGTGGTCGCCGATGCAGCGCCCTTTTTGGCCAGATCGGCACTGATAATACCGAATTACAGTCGCAGCCATGGTACCGGGCGGAGCAACCAGGCCCGGTGCGCGGGGTCTAGTCGTGCACGCGGCGCATTGATCGAGCTATCTGCCGCGTGCCTTCCCCGATATCCGTAAAGGGACGGTATCGGCTACCCAAATAGGAGGAAAGATCATGTCTGAACTCAGCATCGCCGAGCTGGCGTCCGAGAGCGCCGAGCTGCTGCCGCACCGGGAGACCCTGAGCACTATCGTCATCAAGTCGTCGAGCACCGCGATTGCCCACGATCGCTCGATAGCCGTTTCCGTCGACAGCGTCAACATCGTGGGCAGCTTCGACAGTCACACCAACGTCATCTGGCTGCAGCACGACCACGGGCACCACATGCCTTCAGGCCCGGCCTGACCCTGGCGGGGACCGCGTTTCTCGCGGTCCCCGCCAGCCGCAGCTCGAAGAACCAGCCGCACCCGGGGGACGGCGTGCCATGCCATATCAAGGACGGCCTCCTATCGCGGAGCCCGCCGACGCCACCGTCCCCCTGCCCCGCCTCGACGCCGGGACCGAAGGCTGGATCGCGGACAACGGCCGGCCGCAAACCGGTAACCAGGTGCCACGGCTGGCCCCGGGGGTCGAGTCGCTCGGCGAGTACCAGGGATCGGGCCTGGCCAAGGTCACCTACCTGGTCCGCCATCCCGGCGGCCAGGTCGTGCAGCTGTCCCGGCTGCTACACCTGGTGCTGACCGGGATCGACGGCCGCCGCACGGTCGCCGAGATCGCCGGGCAGGTGACCGCCGTCTTCGGCCGGACGGTCAGCGTCGGCAATGTCGAGTACCTGATGGCCAGCAAGCTCGCTCCCCTCGGCCTGCTCGAGGGCGGCGATCAGGCGCGGGCGCGAGCGGGGGCCGCTCGGCAGAGCTCGGGGCTGCTGGCGCTGAAGTTGCGCTGCACCCTGATCCCGGAGGCGGGCGTGCAGCTCCTCGCCCGCCTGTTCAGGCCGCTGTTCAGCCCGTTCGTCGTGGTCGTGGTGCTGGCCTGCCTGATCGCGTCGGATACGTGGCTGTTCCGCAGTGGCCAGGTCATCCCGGCCACCGAGTACGTGATGGCGCACCCGCTGCCGGTGCTGGCGTTGCTCGGCCTGACCCTGCTCTCCACGCTGTTCCACGAGTGCGGCCACGCCGCCGCCTGCCGTTACGGCGGGGCGCGTCCGGGTGTCATCGGCATGGGCTTCTACGTGATGTGGCCGGCGTTCTTCACCAATGTCACCGACGCCTACCGGCTGGGACGGGCCGGCCGGGTCCGCACCGATCTGGGCGGCGTCTACTTCAACGCGATCTTCGTGCTCGCGCTGACTGCGGCATACCGGACTACCGGCCTCGCGGTGCTGGCCAGCGCGGTCGTGCTGACCCACGCGGAGATCGTTCAGCAGCTCGTGCCGTCGCTGCGGTTCGACGGGTACTTTATCCTCGCGGACCTGATCGGCGTGCCCGACCTGTTCCGGCGCATCGGGCCCACGCTCCGCGGCCTGATCCCCGGCCAGCCCAAGGATGCCCGGGTGCAGGACCTGAAGCGCCCCGCCCGGCTGATCCTCACCGCCTGGGTCGCGCTCATCGTCCCGTTGCTCGGCACCGAGCTGATCCTTGTCGTCCTCAACGGTCCCGCCCTGGTCCGGACGCTCGCCCGGTCCCTGGACGCCGGCCGGCAGGCCGCCGTCGGGCAGTTCGGGCGGGCCGAGATCGCGGCCGGGCTGGTCACCGTCATCTCGATGGTGCTGCTCATCCTGCCGATGGCGGGCCTGGCCTACATCCTGTGCAGGATCGCCCGGGCCACCTTCCGGCGGGCGGTCCTCGCCACCCGCGGGCACCCGGCCCTGCGTTCCCTGGCGGCAGCCGGGTTCCTGGTCGCGGCGGCCGGGCTGACCGTTCACTGGGGAGTTCTCCCGCTGCGCGCGGGCGGCACCATCCCCCGTGCGTCCGTGCTCGAACCGGTGGCCGCCTGGCAGACCCGGCATTATCCCGCCCGCACAGTGCCCGGCGGCCGGAAGAAGGGCTCAGGCCTGATCCTGGACATGGGCCGGCCGGTCAGCGTCAGCTCCATCATGATCACGCTTGGCCGCCAGCGGGGCGCGGACATGTCGATCGAGGTCGGCAACCACGACGGGCCCGCGGCCGTCACGCTGTCCACCTTCCGGACGGTGGGCAGCGCCGACGACATCGGCGGGACGTCCACCATCAAGGTCGCCCGCCCGGTTCGGGGGCGCTACGTGCTGATCTGGTTCACCAAGCGGCCGTCGGCCGGCGCGGGCCGGGACGCCGCCGGGACCTTCGATATCGTCGTCCGGGGATCGGCCTGAGCTCTTCTCCCGACCGCCGTCGGGCCGCCTGGCGCTGGCCCCTTACGCGCGTGGCCCCTCACGCGGTGGCACTGTGCTCGTTCTGCTGGGGCTTGTCCCGCTTGCGCGGCTCGCCGCCGGTGGCTTCCAGGTAGGCGTCGACGATCGCGGGCACGTCGTAGCCCTGCCGCATGATCTTGCCTTTCTCCAGCCAGATCACCCGATTGCAGCTCGCCTCGATCTCGGCCAGGTTGTGCGCGACCAGGAACACGGTGCCGGCCTCCCCGCGCAACGCGACGATCCGCTCGTGGCTCTTGGCCCGGAAGTTCGCGTCGCCGGTGGCGAGCGCCTCGTCGATCATCAAGATCTCGTGGTTCTTGGCGGACGCGATGGAGAACCGCAGCCGCTGGGCCATCCCGGTCGAGTAGGTGCGCATCGGGTAGTCGATGAAGTTGCCCACTCCGGAGAAGTCGACGATGGACTGGTACCGGTCCTTGGTCTCCTGCGGGGTCATGCCCATGGCCAGGCAGCCGAGCACCACGTTCCGCTCCCCGGTCAGGTCGTCGAGCAGCGCGGCGTTGACCCCGAGCAGGGCGGCCTGCCCGCTGCTGTAGACGCAGCCCTGTTCGGGCGGGAGCAGGCCGGCGATGGCCTGCAGCAGCGTCGACTTGCCCGAGCCGTTCCTGCCGATGATGCCCACGGCGTCGCCGTGGTTGATCACGAACGAGATGCCCCTGATCGCGTGCACCTCGCGCACCGACGGGCGGCGCTGGCGCTTGATTACCCGCATCAGCGCGGTCGCGGCGGTGCCCTTGTCGCCGCCCGCGCCGTACACGCGGTAGACCACGTGCAGGTCATCGACGATGACGGTGGGCTCGGCACCGTCCGCGGGCCCGCTAGCCACGGCCGTACCTCGTTTCCGCTTGCCAGAAGAACACGAACCCCACAATGAGCGCCACGATCGCCCAGCCGATGCCCCACAGCCACAGCCCGTTCATCGGCACCACGCCGTGGCAGTAGGCACTGTATTCGAGGTACGCCTTTTTCCCGGTGTGGTAGAGGGCGCAATTCCCGGCGTCGTACGGCTTGCTCCCAGGCCAGCCGATTCGCTGCGACTGCAGTATCGCGTTCCGTACCAGGCCGATGTAAACCGCGGCGGGGTTGACCTGCAGCAGGTAGGTGATGGTCGGATGATGCCGGAGCGAGCCGATCGTCTGGATGCTGAACATGACCCCGGAGGCGTACAGCCAGGTCCGGACGAGGAACGGCAGCAGCTGGCTGAAGTCGTCCGCGCCGGCGCCCAGCCGGGCCAGGCTCAGGCCCATGCCGATGTTGAACACCGCCTGGAGCGCCAGGGCCGGGAGAGCGAGCAGCCAGTACCAGGTCAGCGGCTCGCCCGAGGCCAGCACGATCACGGTGAGCACGGCCATCGACATGACCAGCTGCTCGAGCTCGATCAGCACGTATCCGATGGGCAGGCAGGCCCGCGGGAAAGGCAGCGCCCGGATCAGCGGCAGGCTGTCCGGCATGACCCGGGACGTGGTGATGAACGCCCGCTGGGTGAAGTTGAAGATGAAGATCCCGGTGATGAGGAAGGCCAGGAAGTTCGGCACACCGCGGCTGGTATCCAGGATGATGCCGAAGATCAGGTAGTAGACGGCGGCGTTCAGCAGCGGGGTGAGCACCTGCCACAGCTGGCCGAGCCTGGCCTCGGTGTACATCGCGACGTTGCGCGCGGTCGCGAAGCCCACGATGAAGTGCCGCCGCTCCCACAGCTGCCTGGCGTAGGCGAACACGCCGGGCCTGGCCGCGCTCGGCCGGAGCTGATACCTGGCGGCCAGGTCGGCGAGCGGCTCGCCGGCCAGGGTGGACGCGTCTATCTCGGGGATCACCAGGTCGTCGGTCAGCGTGCCGGGACCGCCCTGGTCGCGTGTGCGCTCCTTCATCCGGGCGAGCCTGCGGCGCGCCGGGCGACCCGCGCGCGGGGGGATGGACTGACAACCTTCACGGACAGACGTTACCGTGCCCGCGGCAGGTGCCGGGGCCACCGTCGGTTTCTGCTGGGACGCCGTTATCGTTCAGATATCTAGAGTGCTCGCGTGTTTCCGTAGCGCTTTCACGGGGCATTTCCGCTCGTACCGGGTTCGCTCAAGGTCGGACAAGACGGACTGGGGCTGGCATGGAGGTGACTGCGGCGAGCGTACTGCTGCTCCCGTTCGCGGCGGCAAGCGTGGGCGTGGCCCGGCGGCGCCTGGTGTCGGACCTGATCGCGGCCGATGTTTACGACTCCGCCGTCTGTGACGTCGCGCTGGTCATCAGCGAGCTGCTCAGCAACGCCCTGCGGCACGCGGCGCCGCTGCCCGGGGCCAAGATCCGCGTGGCCTGGCGCATCGACCCGGGCTGCGTCCATGTCTCGGTCAGTGACGGCGGCGGGGCTACCGTGCCGGAGCTAGGCCAGCCGACCCAGGGGGCGACCGGGGGGCGGGGGCTGCGGATCGTGGAAAGGCTGTCCACCCGCTGGGGGACGAGCGCCGGCGAGGACGGCACCACGGTATGGGCCGAGGTACCGGCCATGACCCGGATGACCGCGGTCGGCGTGCCGGTGGTGGCGACGGAGAGCGGCTAGCGGGGGATTCCGGGACTTACGGCGGCCGGGGAACGGGGGGACGGTGCCAAGGTTCAGCGGGGTAGACAGCGAGGTAGGAAGGCTCCGGGCCGTCATCGTGCACCGGCCGGGCGCCGAGCTGAAACGAGTGGTCCCGCGCGCCGGCAGGCAGCTGCCGTTCGCCGGGCTGCCGTGGGCGGCGCGGGCGCAGCAGGAGCATGACATCTTCACGCAGGCGCTGCGCGACAACGGCGTGCAGGTGCTCTACCTGACCGAGCTGCTTCAGGACGTGCTGGAGTACAAGCTCGCCAGGCAGCAGGCGATCGGGGCCGCGCTCGGCTCGGCCCTGCTCGGCGACGAGCTGGCCGGCCAGGTCCGGCGTCACCTGGAAGGGCTCGATCCCGAGGCGCTGACCGAGCTGCTCATCACCGGACTCACGGCGGGCGAGTTCCGCTGCGGCCGCGGTGCCGTGTACGTGCTGCTCGGCGCGTCGGACTTCATCCTCAGGCCGCAGCCGGACCTGGTGTTCTTCCGGGATCAGAGCGTCTGGATCGGGGACCAGGTGGCGGTGGCCAGCCCGGCCCCGGCCGGTCGCCGGCTGCCCGCCGAGCTGACCGGCATCGTCTACGCGCACCACCCGCTATTCGCCGGGACCAAATCGCTCTACCGGCCCGGCCTGGAGCCGCTGCACGGCGGTGACCTGCTGCTGGCCGCTCCGGGCGTGATCGCGGCCGGGTGTCTCCCGCCCGGGGTGGAGCGGCTGGCCCGCGGGGTCTTCGACGCCGGGCTCGCGCGTACCGTGCTCGCCGTTCCGCCCGGCCACCCGGACCGGCGGCTGGACGCCGCCTGCACCATGCTGGACGCCGGCACGGTGCTGATGCGCCCGGCCGCCGCCTACTCGCTGACCGCCCGGGTGCTGACCCCGGGTGGCGACGGTCCCCGGGTCTCGCACCCGCAGGCCTTCCTGGCCGCCGCCGCCGCGGCCGCGGGACTGGACCGGCTGCGGGTGGTGGAAACCGGCTTCGGGCCCGGGGCCGGGAGCGGGGAGCAGTGGGACGACGCCGGCAACCTGCTGGTGCTGGCCCCGGGGCTGGTGGTCTCGTATGAGCGCAACGTGGCCACGCACACCCGGCTGCAGCGGATCGGTATCGATGTGATTACAGTGCCGGGCAGCGAGTTGTGCGGCTCCCGCGGCGGTCCGCGCAGCCTGTGCTGCCCGGTGAGCAGGGATCCGGCCCCGCTCCCCGGCGATTTATCCACCGAACTCTAAGGATGCGCTCAGCGTAGTTGCCTGGCTTCCGGAGGCCGGGAGCGGTAAGGTTCGGCTCGTGGAGCTAAATGTCTCAAGTCGATTTCACGATGATCACACAATCGTGACCATTTCCGGTGAGATCGATCTTTACACCGCTCCGCGGCTGCACAGCGAGCTCGGCGCGGTCCTGGCTGACGGCATGCCCACCCGGGTTGTGATCGACATGTCCGGCGTGGAGTTCTGCGACTCGACCGGCATGAACGTGCTGCTCTCCTGCCTGCGCCGGGTGCGCGAGCGGGGTGGCGAGCTTGAGATCGCTTCCCCCAAGCCCGCGGTACGCAAGATCCTCCAGGTGACCGGCCTCGACTCGGTGTTCACCCTGGTCGATGACGCCAGCCGGAGCAGGCCGAAGCCGGCTGTTCCCCAATAGGCGGCACAGTAGGCGGCACCGCAGAGTGGGCGCGGCCGGTTAACCGGTTCGCCTAGTATCGGCCCCATGTCAGCACGGTCCCAGGGTAATGACGTCGCGGTGGTCATCCCGGCGCGGAACGAAGCCGATCGCATCCGCCAGACCGTGACGGCGGCGGCCGGGCTGCCCGGCGTCGGCCTCGTGGTGGTCGTCGACGACGGTTCCCGCGACGGAACCGGTGCCGTTGCCCGCCGCGCGGGCGCCGTGGTGCTGCGGCATGCCCGCAACCGGGGCAAGGCGGCCGCGATGCAGAGCGGCGCGAACGCGGTGGGCCTGGTCGACCAGCGGGAGCGCCGTGAACGCCCCCGGCACCTGCTGTTCCTCGACGCGGACCTGGCCGAGTCGGCCGCGCAGGCCGGCCCGCTGACCGATCCGGTACTGGCGGATAGGGCCGACATGACCATCGCCGTCTTCGCCGCGACCGTCAAGCTCGGCGGGCACGGCCTGGTCGTCGGGCTGTCCGGGGCCGGCATCCGCCGCGCGGTCGGCTGGCAGCCCGCCCAGCCGCTGAACGGCCAGCGCTGCCTGACCCGGGCGGCGTTCGAGGCCGCGCGCCCGCTGGCGCCCGGCTGGGGCGTGGAGACCGCGCTCACCATCGACCTGATGCGCCAGGGATTCCGGGTCACCGAGGTCGAGGTGGAGCTGGCCCACCGGGCCACCGGCACCGGCCTGCGCGCCCAGCTGCACCGGGCGCACCAGCTCGCCGACGTCGCCAGGGCCCTCGCCGCCCGGCGATGAGCGGGCGGCCGGGGCGCGCGGGGTCCGCGGGTTCGACCGGGCGCGCGGGGCTCATCGCCATCGGGGCCAGCGTGGCGGGCACGTTCGCGGTGGCGGTGGCGGGCCCCTCGGTCATGGAACCGGCGCTGCCGGGCCGCCCGGGTCAGCCGCCGTGGTCGCTCGGCCTGCACCCGTCGCCCTACCTGGCGGTGGGCCTGACCGCGGCCGCGCTGGCCGCCGGAACTGTCGGCCTTGTCCTCGTGCTGCGCGCGGTCCGCGGCGGCTGGTCGGTCCCGGCGCGGGCCGTGCTGGCGGCCGGGCTGCTCGCCGCCGTCATGCTGACGCTGGTGCCGCCGTTCGGGTCCTCGGACCACGTCAGCTACGCCGCCTACGGGCGGATGCTGGTCACCGGCCACAACCCGTACACCACCACGCCGGCCCAGCTGGCCGCCCTGGGCGACCCGATAGCCCGGGCGGTGCAGGACTGGGCGCGGTCCCCGTCGGTCTACGGTCCGCTCGCGACCGCGATCCAGGCCCTGGCCGCACTGGCCGGCGGGACCTCGGTGCGGCTCACCGTGTTCGTGCTCGGCCTGGCTAACCTGGCCGCCTTCGCCGGTACCGCGCTGCTGCTGCACCGGATGACGCGCGGGAACCCGGCCTGGCAGCTGCGCGCGGCCCTGCTGTGGGCGGCCAACCCGCTGCTGCTCCAGGTGCTCGTGGCCGGCGCGCACGTGGACAGCCAGGCAGTCGTGTTCGGCGTCGCGGCC
>Ga0335081_10022600_pt1 | contig 10173 bp, 8 predicted proteins | sample Lox_Sample_35_FD_206713 | JGI IMG/M metagenome (GOLD analysis project Ga0335081, IMG submission 206713) | Soil microbial communities from Loxahatchee National Wildlife Refuge, Florida, United States - Lox_Sample_3.5 | ecosystem: Environmental > Terrestrial > Soil > Wetlands | place: USA: Florida... | reverse complement strand
GAAGCATGTGGTACCCGCTACGCGTCAACATTCGGAGCTTTACCCAGGATTTTACCTTCCAGCTCACCAATCCCCATGCCGACGGGTTTACCTTTGTTATACAAAATGCAGGGCCAACTGAGCTTGGTTACGGCGGGGCGGGCCTGGCATATGGCGCCCAAAGCCCCGGAGGCCCAGCGGGTATCCCTAAGAGCATTGCGGTGAAGTTCGACCTATTTAACAACTATGGCGAAGGTTCGGACTCTACCGGCCTTTATACGGATGGCGCGTCGCCGACCATTCCCGCCATCGACATGACCAGTAGCGGTGTGAATTTGCATAGCGGCGACATCTTCAGCGTGCATATGACCTACGATGGCACCACGCTAACCATGACGATCACGGATACCGTCACCCAACAGAGCTTTAGTACCTCCTGGACCATCGATATTCCCGACACGGTTCACGGTGGCGCGGCATATATTGGCTTCACGGGCTCCTCCGGCGGCGATACGGCCGTGCAGGACATCTTGAGTTGGACCTTCCAACCGGCGGGCGTGAATTACGGCGCTGGATTTAGTTCCGGCAGTTTGATTCTGAATGGCTCCGTCACCTACAACGGCACGCGGATACGGCTTACCGATGGCGGTCCTGGCGAAGCGGCCAGCGCCTGGTATCAGAAACGGATCAATGTTCAGGCGTTTACGCAGGATTTTAGTTTTCAACTGACCAATCCTGACGCCGACGGATTCACCTTTACCATCCAGAACATTGGTACAGCGGCCATCGGGCCCGGCGGTGCTGGCCTTGGCTACGGCGCGACCTATCCAGGTGGAACTCCCGGTATAGGTAAGAGCGTCGCCGTAAAGTTTGACATTTACAACAATCAGGGAGAGGGTCGGGATTCTACCGGCCTCTATATTAATGGCGCTTCGCCCACCGTCCCTGCCATCGACATGACCAGCAGCGGCATTAACCTGCGCAATGGCGATCCTTTCCATGTACGCATGACGTACGACGGTGTCACCTTGTCTATGACGATTACTGACGTCCTGACGCAGCAATTGTTTACTACCTCATGGACGATCGATATTCCAGGCACGGTGCATGGAGCTTCCGCCTATGTCGGTTTTACCGCGGGCTCCGGCACCGGAACAGCTATCCAGGAAATTTTGAGTTGGTCTTTCGTATCTCCTTCAGCGGTCAACTACGGTAATGGGTTCACTTCTACGGGTCTGCTCCTTAATGGAGTCGCGACTGTGAATGATACCCGCCTTCGTTTGACCGATGGCGGCGTGGGCGAATTCAGCAGCGCATGGTTCTCCCAACCGGTTAGTATCCAGCATTTTCTACAGTCGTTCAGCTTCCAACTAACGAACGCCGACGCCGACGGCTTTACCTTCACGATTCAGAATGCAGGACCCAGAGCGCTCGGGCCTGGCGGCTCCGGCCTTGGCTACGGCCAGCCTAGTCCGGGACAGGGACCACCGGGACTCCCGAACAGCGTCGCGGTAAAATTCGATCTCTTCAACAATCAGGGCGAGGGATCCGATTCTACCGGTCTGTATACAGATGGCGCTTCGCCTACTGTTCCGGCTGTAGATATATCCACTAGCGGCGTCGATCTCCACAGTGGCGATATTTTCGCCGTGCAAATGACATATGACGGAACGACGCTGACCATGCAGATCACCGACACTGTCACTCAGGCAAGCTTCCAGACCTCGTGGACTGTCGATATTCCGTCCACTGTCGGCGCCAGCAAGGCTTATATTGGATTTACCGGCGCAACGGGCGGAGCGACGGCAACTCAAGACATATTGAGCTGGATCTATACTCCCTGATCAAGGTCTCCAATGAAGCTGATAGGATTAGGGATTGTCTTGCTCGGCGGACTAGCGGTGATGACGACTCTGGCATCGTCTCAAGCTAAACCCGCTGGCCAGCAGACATGCGCAGTCCAGCACTATAGTTTACAGCAATTGCCTTTGCGGCCTTCTGGAATTAACGACTCTAGCCAGGTTGTAGGGACCTCTGAGTCGCACCGTGCAGGTATCTGGACGAAGAAGGATGGACTGCAGGAAATCGCCATTCCACCCGGCTTCGACAGCTCGGAAGGCATCGCGATTAACAATGCAGGACACATCATCGGCATCGCACTTGAACTTAAGACTAACCGAAGACAAGGCTTCGCCTATATAGACGGCACAGTGCGGCTGCTGCCCGGCACGAATGCCAGACCTTTTGCGATCAATGATGCGGATGAGATTGTCGGCGAATCCGTGGCTCGCCAGGGAATCAGCGCGCCTGTTCTTTGGCGGAAATCAGAAACTGTGGAGTTGGGGGGGTGTTGCGGAGGGACGACCTCTGACATCAACAATCATAGTCAGGCCATTGGCAACCTTTACAATCAGGAAGGTCGATATCAGGCGTTCGAATGGAACAAATCGGATGGCTTGCGGCATATCGGACCGCAGGGCGCGTTCAGCTCCGCCTTAGCGATTAACAACAGCGGTCATGTTCTTATAGAGTCTTTTTCCCAGGGCATTCTGCTCTACTCGGGTGACAAAGCAGAGCGTCTGCAGCTGTCCACGAAGCTACCCAACCATCCCAAAGCCCTGAGTGATTGCGATGCAGTGGTGGGAGCTTTCGGTCCCTTCAGCGATTCCGACCATGCCTTCATATGGGACCGCAGTTTGGGCTTTCGGAACTTGAATGATCTTGTTGTTCCGAACTCCGGATGGCAACTTCGTGAGGCAACCGCGATCAACAGCAAAGGTGAGATCGTTGGCTGGGGCGACTACAAGGGCGACGAAGATGCCGGCTTCCTGCTAATCCCCCAACCCTAGCTTCCGCTTGGAAATTCCCTTTCGACCGTCAAGTGGCGCGGACCGGAACCAGTTTCTCATGCCGCACAAGTACTCCCTCGTAGATAGAGAGTATGACAGCATCGACCAGAAGCATCGTGATCTTATTGTCAAAAAGATAATTCATGCCGAACCAAAACAGAATACAGAATCCGCACCATGGATACAATATTATGCCCAGGGGGCGACCCAGCTTGATCGACCGCCAGGCAAAGCCACATAGGACTCCTTCGAACAGCAGAAACATGGGCGCACCCCACCCGATATCGGCATAGGTATAGCCGAAAGCACCCGCCCAGATGGCATTGTCACTCAGCCCGGCGGAAGTCACGGCGCTGAACTCGGACTGCCAGTAATCCATAAAACTCGGCCAGTTTAAGATTTCACGAAATGGAATGACCGCATTTAGCGCGTTGTTAAACCCGAGAAAGCTAAATAAATAGATGCCGTGACCGGCATATGGATAGCTCAGCTTCCCACTCATCAACGCCGACGACCGATTGTAAGAGGCAATGGTGTAGGACACGAGGTCGCGGCTCATGTCCGTCGTCCCGCGCACATAAGAAAATAGCAGGAAGCAGCCAAGCACCAGGCTGCCGAACAGCGCTCCGATCTTGACCAGCGACGCGCTAGTCAGCTGCTCCTTTCTTCCCTTCCGCAGCACGTAAATGATGGCGATACCGGTTAGGATGGGCATAAGTTCGCCCCGTCCGAGCTTCATCATCGTCGAGAAAATCACCGAAGCAGTCGCTAAGTACTGCACCACCTTGAATTGAAATCGTTGCCCTTGTGTGAGGACGAGATCGTCGCTACGCCAGGTAGCCCACCACACGATACCGATCAGAAAGATATTGACAAGATTTAATGAACCCTCAAGTTGGAGATCGGCCTTGACCTCCGCACCACCCTGCGCAAATAACAACAACAAGACGCCGGGATTGTTTCGAATCACTATGACATTCGATACCACCGACAGAACCAATCCTATGGTAAGTGGGATGAGCAAAAACGCCACCGGCGATAAACGCGCCTCGATTCTTTCGCTGACAAAACTCTCCACCGGCAGCAACATGCCGACCAGCCACACACCCAAGACGAAGGCGGCGGCGCACGACACATACAGCAGCAAGCCGCCGAAGTCCAAGAACATATAGCTTGGCTCATCCATTAGCGAGGAATAAAGCGTGGGAGGAAAACAAAATGCGATTAGAAAGAGCAAGCTGGAGGCACAGGCAAGCCCATAGGGGGATACCCATCGGGTCAGGAATGTCGATGGGCGGGCGTGTCCCATCAGTACCTCATGCTTCCGGCGCGCCGGATGGAGCCGAACTGGGGGCTGCGGCCCAACCAACCGCGAACATGCCGGGTGATAAAGTCGCAGTTACGCTCGCCAAGCAGATAACCTACAACGCAGTAGAAGTGGAACATAGGATAGCGAGACAATCCCAGGCGGCCTAAAGCTCGATAGAGAGCCAGAAACTTGCCTGGCGGCAGATCAAGCTGCTCCTTGATATAAGGGTAAAAATAGCTTGCATAGTCTCGCATCACATCGTCTACAACATCGATATTTCTTGTCCCTTTCAGGTGCCGCAAGATGGAAACGATGCCGCCAATCATTACCAAGCGGGTTCGAGCAGTGATTTTGCCAGGAACATGTTGACCCTTCTCGGCCGGACTGTTGCCGAACTCGTAGGCTTCCCCGACCCGGCAGAGCGCCAGCAGTTTTGGAGTGAAAACCGCGTTCTTGTCAGCGAGAACATTGGCGGTGAGATGCATTTGATAAAACAAGCCACCATCAAACTTGTCGGTAGCATACGACGCCGCTGTTTCCCGGTGCACGATATAGCCCGAAATCACACCCGAGCGACGGAAACATGTGCAGATCGCCTCTCGACCAGCAGGAAAAAACCGTTCCTCATTGAAATATCGTACCTCCTGATTAATGCGGTGGGGCTCGACATCAAACCAGGCATAGCTTCTCAGCACGAGACCTACATTGGGATATTCGCTTATCAGGCGATCAGCTTCAGCCAACGCTCCCGGACACATGAGATCGTCGTTGCCCATGAAAAAGCAGTACTCTCCATTGGCAAGCTCGATCAGGCGCCGGACGTTCGCATCATAGCCTACATTCGACGCGTTTTCATAATACGAAATCCTGCCAGGATATCTCTGCATATAGGAACGGACGATCTCAGAGATAGTATTTCTCTCGCGCGAAAAATCTTCACAAATCACGACATTGAACACAGCATAGTCTTGCGCAAAGATTGAATCCAGCAGGGGCGGCAAGAGCCGGGAGCGATTGTAAGCCGGTATGCATACCGAAAATCTAAGCGGCGTCACACACGCTCCCACCGGCCTGTCGCAGGCCGAAATTGCTTGAAAATGGCGGCAGGGGTTCCCGCGGCCATAGTCGCCGCAGGAATATCGCCGCGCACAACAGAGTTAGCACCGATGATCGCGCCGTCACCTATATTCGCTGGACCAAGAATGATTACGTTGTCGCCGATCCACACATTCTGCCCAATGATAACTGGACCACCGCCATCCGGCTCGCGGCGACCTGGAGCCTGCCGACAAAGTCCGGGCTGCGACCCGTCCGTAGTTCCATAATTGTAGTCAGAAATATAGATATGACTTCCCATTAGTGTATTACTGCCAACCCTTACATGCTCCCCAGACGAGATGTGAACACCATCCGAAAACGCAACGCCTTCCTCAATCGTAAGCAGTGGCTTGAAAGTCTTATCGTGACCACGCGGCATCGCATCCAGTCGCAGACTACTTTTGGCGCGGACTCTACTTCCGAACGAGATATACCTGGCTCCGATCACGACGCTGCCGGGCCCCAGGCAGAGCTTGGGAGAACTCAGAGCAACTCCCAACATGCTGCCCTTTAGCTCCAACAGCAGACGGCCAACCATTAACCGAATTGCCCACAACGGTGGATCTGCCTCGAACTTCTCGCGAATAACCTGCCAAGGCTTCCTCAAACCCAACGCTCCCTGAATCGCCCTACTTTGTGGCACAGGCGCCGAGAATGCTAGTGAGAATGCTCGGCTTGGTCGGCATGTACAGACGCACTACCATTCCCAGCAGCATCTCCACCGCGTCTTGTCCAGCCCGCTGCACTGCACGGGCCAAAGATTCGCGCGGAACATGGCAGCCATAAATATCAACCGCGGAAAATCCAGCGCTCAGCATCACGAACTGCAAGCTAATATCGGTGAACCCGGTCTGGTGCGTAAAGTCGGCATAACGCATATTCACACCGGTGATCGGATGTGCGGCGTTCGGCACCTCGAGCACGACCTTACCTCCAGGCTTCAGAGCCGACCGAACAGCACGCAAGAAGGAAAAAACATCGCTCTTCGGTATATGCTCTACCACATGCAGGAGCAGTATCATGTCGTAGGTGCCGGCATGCTGCCTTAGAAACTCGGTCGTATCGCCCACAAGTTCCGTGCTTCCGGGAAGAAGATCGTTACAAACGTCGACCACCTCTTCCGAGATGTCCACCGCTCTGACGTTGGTATAACCGCACTTCTCATGCAACATTTGGATGATATTTCCAAATCCTGGTCCTACTTCCAGTATCGCAGCATCCTTGCTTTGCGGGAAGTGCGATCCGTGATTCGCAACTACCCAACTCTTCTTTCGTTCCAAAGCGGCCGGCGTCGCAACATGGGCATAGTGATCGCTGAGATATTGACGGTACCCGTCATTCACGGTGGAAGTCGCCATTCGTAATCGTATGAGTGTAGCGAAGTTAATCCAGTTAGCGAGACTGCCTTGCAGCTGCCAACTCTTCTATCGGCAATCGAGTGCCGCTAACCACTGTCCTAGCGGGCACGTCATGCCGAACGACTGAATATTCAGGAATTGTCACTCCATCGCCAATGGTAACCGGTCCAAGAATTACAACATGGTCACCAATGCAGACACCTTCGCCGATATTTACCGGCCCGGCACTGCTCAGCTCGCGGAGGGCGGGTGGTTCGTGAGGAGAGCTTTGATTTGCTCCCTTATACGATCCATGCGTACCGTCCGAGATGTAAACATTCCTGCCGATCAAGCTATTGCGTTGGATCGTAACTCTTTGTACGCAGGAAACGTGTACGCCGTCCGAAAACACTACATCGTCGCCGATCTCCAGGCTTGGCGCGTATAGTTGGTTCCCATAGCGAGTCACGGCCTCCAGCCAAAGATGTCCTTCGGCATAGACGCGCTTTCCAAAGGCAATATGCCGGGAGCCGAGAACCACACATCCGGGCCCAAGGTAAAGCCCAGGAGCTCGGAATATTCTTGCCAGGCAACGACTCTTTAGACTCCTACTTACGCGACATGCAACTAACCAGATCGCCCAAAGCGGAGGGTTGGTTGAGAACAGTTCGCGATAGCCTGGAAGCGGAGATACTTGGCTCATCTGCGACCACCGCCTACCGTGAGGAACTACCTTTTCTCCAGAATATTCCGGACCAGTCAACCTGCTGAATTTCGTCCTCAATTGCGTACTGCCGGCGAAAATCTGTAACCGCCTGACTACAGCTATCTAGTGCGCCATAGTCGTCCACAATCAAATAGCCTCCCATGGATAGCTTAGGATAGAGATTGTCCAGCGCATCCATTGTAGAGGCATACATGTCGCCATCCAGGCGCAACACTGCCAGCTGATCTACGGGAGCGTTGGGAAGTGTGTCCTTGAACCAGCCGGGAATAAACCGTACCTGGTCATCCAACAATCCATAGCGCTGAAAGTTAGCCATCACGTCTTCCAAGGATATACCCAATTGGTCCTGATACTTGTGCCACTTACTTTGCCGGTCCTCGGTGAAACGGCCGTCGGGCTTGGGCAAGCCCTGAAAAGAGTCAGCCAGCCAGACGATCCGGCTGGTATCGCCCATGGCCTTCAAAATGGCGCGCATGAAGATGCAGACCCCGCCCCGCCACACTCCAGTCTCCATGAAGTCACCGGGGATGTTGCGACGCAGGACATCGCGAACACAAAACTCGACGTTCTTCAGCCGCTCCGTGCCGACCATGGTCTCGGCTTCGGGAGGCCAATCCCGGCCATCGCGACGAACCGTCTGGTCCCAGCGCTCACGACAGAGCTTCAGACCCATCCGGGCAAGGATGGGATCGAGGATGCGGAACACCGCCCAGGCGGCGAGGCTCTTGGAGCGAACCCCGGAAGACGTTAGCGGTCGAAGCCGATCGGGAATGATCGACCGAGTCAGCACGCCCCGCATGAGGTCAATATAGAGGTCACGCGTATCTTCGGTTGTGGCTAACACAGGACCCTTTCCATCACAACAGGTTTCGTCCAAGTTGGGCGAGAGCCTCGACGTGTAATCAGGTTCTCTTGGTTGTTGAATTTCAGATCTATAGGTTGGCTGCATTATATCCCAAGAACAACGCGCCTCAGCGTGCTTCCGCTGCGGCGCAGTATACTCGACTCATACCCATGAGCGTACGTCTGCGACTGATCAAGAATGCAGTAGCCAACCTTGGCCGGGGCGGAGCGAGCGGTATTGCCGCGCTGTTGCTGCCGCCGCTGCTGGTTCGTCATATGTCGGCCGCGTCGTACGGCGTCTGGGTGCTCGTCCTGCAGGTCGCCGCCTATATCAGCTATCTCGACTTCGGATTGCAGACCGCGGTAGGACGCTACGTCGCCTACACCACCGAGAAGAACGACGCGGCGCAGCGCAATTCCATTTTCAGCACGGCCTTTACAGCTCTCTCCGCCGCCGCTGCACTTGGCATCATCCTGCTTCTGATCGCCGCCGCCGCCGTGCGCCCGCTCTTCCCTGCCATCCCGCCGGATTTCATTTCCCCGATGCGGCAGGCGCTGATGATTCTGGGAATCTCCCTGGCGCTGGGGTTGCCGGCTTCGGCGTGGAACGGCGTTTTCATCGGCATTCAGCGCAATGAAATTCCCGCGCTGACCACCGGCGTTGCCAGGCTCGCCTCCGCCGCCGGCGTCGTCCTGGCGGCGTTTGCCGGCAAATCCGTCGTCGTAATGGCGGTCATTATGGCGGCCGCCAACCTGGTGTCCTATGCGCTGCAATATGCCGTCATGCGAAAGGTGGTGCCGGAGATCGAATTCGATCTCAAGCTGGTGCGCCGCTCCAGCATCAGTGAACTCCTGGGATACTGTTTTGGTCTGACCGTGATGTCGTTTTCCATGCTTCTGATCACGGGACTTGATCTGATCCTGGTCGGGCGCCTTCAATTCAGCGCTGTAACTCCGTACTCGGTTGCGGCCAGCATGATCGCATTTATCACCGGCGTTCTCTCGGCCATCCTCAATGCGCTGATGCCGCACGCTGCCGGCATTCATGCCCGGGAAGATCCTATGGCGCTTGGCCGGCTGGTGGTTATTACCACCCAACTAGCTACCATTTTGCTTGTCTTCACGGGCCTGCCCCTTATGATTTACGCGGCACCCATTCTGAAAGCATGGATTGGCAAACCATACGTCGAAGCAGGCTATCCTATTCTGGTTGTACTCCTGATAGCGAACATAATTCGTCTACTCGGCATTCCCTATGCCATCATCCTGGTTTCGGCCGGACAGCAGCAGTTCATTAAGATCAGTCCTATTACCGAGGGACTTACTAATCTGGTAGCCAGCTTGGTGCTAGGTTCTATGTTTGGAGCTATAGGAGTAGCTCTTGGAACTCTTGTAGGATCGTTCTTTGCTATCGCGGCACATCTTTTCTATAGTATGCCGCGAACCAACCGCGTGATGAGCTTCTCCCGGCGCCACTATGTTAGCTCCGGAATGATCGCTCCATTCCTGGCGACAACCCCCCTGCTGCTTGTGGCCATTTTCTCCGTAGTGCACGGACCTGCCACGATCCATCCCACCATTTTGCTGGCAGCGGCTGCGCTGTCGATTCCGGGATCGATTCTCCTGCTCAGACGATCGGGCATTCTACCCGAGGGCGGGTTTCGCTTTGCCGGCAGTTCCGCATCGAAGTAAACTTGCCGATCGCTACGGCTCATTAGTCAGGCGCGGACGCTGAAGAAACAGCGACGAGCGGCGAAAGACAGGCCGGAAAAGGCGGTCCGCCAGCAGGCGGCGAGGATCGGCGGGACTCAGCCGATCATAGCCAGCTTCGGCCAGGATCCACAAGCATGCTACCGCAATGGTGAAGAGCACGCCCAAAACTATGACGAAAATGCGCGGTGGCCAGGACTTGCTTTCGGGCACGACTGGTTCGTCCAGAACCTTGATGGAGGGAATCTCCTTAGCCTCATCCACCTTTGCCAGTTCATATTGCTTAGTCAAAGCTTCATAGACGGCTTCATTGATCTTGAC
>Ga0335081_10022599_pt1 | contig 10173 bp, 13 predicted proteins | sample Lox_Sample_35_FD_206713 | JGI IMG/M metagenome (GOLD analysis project Ga0335081, IMG submission 206713) | Soil microbial communities from Loxahatchee National Wildlife Refuge, Florida, United States - Lox_Sample_3.5 | ecosystem: Environmental > Terrestrial > Soil > Wetlands | place: USA... | reverse complement strand
CCGGTCCTCTACGAATTTTTGCGAGTGACTACTCATCCGCGGGTGATGAGGCAGCCCTGGAGCGTACAGCAGTCGTGGGAGTTCGTGTCGAGCCTGCTCGACTCGCCGGCATTGAGTATGCTTGTCCCCACCTCACGGCATGCCGAGGTCGCCGGACAAGTCTTTGCCGAGCTTCCCCATCTGGCCGGCAACCTCCTGCACGACTCCCATACCGCAATCCTGATGCGCGAACATGGCATCCATCGGATTTGTACCCGGGATACTGACTTCCATCGATTTACGTTTCTCGAGGTGATTGATCCGTTGGACGAATGAGGACTGCGGCTGCTGAAGGAAACTGTTGCTGTTTCCTTCATGGGCGCTGGAGTCGAATGGCGGGGATTCGGTGTACATCGCTTGGAACCTGAGATGACAAAATGGAAATCCTGGCTGATTGCGATTTTCGTGGTAGCTCTGCTGCTCCGGGTTGGAGTAGCCCTGCGTTTTCCTAGTATCGAGCGGCCTGACGAAATCTTTAATTCACTCGAGCCGGCGCATCACCTTGCCTACGGCTATGGAGTCGTCGTGTGGGAATGGAGGCAAGGAGTTCGTTCCTGGGTACTGCCTACCGTTCTGGCAGGCCTAATGCGAGTGACGGCATGGATTGGGCCCGGTTCGCAGGGCTACCTGACGGCCATCGTTATCGCCTTGTCGCTGCTCTCCTTGAGTTGCGTCTGGTTTGGCTACGCATGGGCAAAGAAATCAAGCGGAACGGCAGCGGCCATCATCGCGGCTGGAGCCTGTGCCACCTGGTATCAACTGGTATATTTCGCTCCTAAGGCATTTAACGAGGTCGTGGCGGCAGACTTTCTCCTGCCCGGCCTCTATCTTGGCATGTACGGGCAAGAGTTGTTGCCGGAAAAGAAGCGTCTTTTCCTGGCCGGGCTGTGCCTGGGAGTGAGCGTCGCGCTGCGCCTGCAATTGGCTCCTGCGGTGGCGTTTGCTGTTCTCTATTTTTCCTATAAGAGATGGACTACCAGAGGACCTGCATTGCTGGCAGGAGTTCTCCTGCCATTTGTGGCTTTCGGGCTGGTGGATGCAATCACGTGGTCGTATCCATTCCAATCCTATGTACGCTACCTCCAGATCGTTGTCTTCCAAGGTCGAAATTCGCGATATGGTGTCGAGCCCTGGTATTTATATTTGACTCTGCTATGGAAATACCTATGGCCAATGCTGCTGCTAGCGGCGCTGGCAGTCAGACGAAATCCGTTACTAGGCTGGGTGGCGGTAATTATCGTAGCTTCGCATTCGGTCTTTAGCCACAAGGAGCTTCGTTTTATGTATCCTGTTTTGCCAATTGTGATCACGTTGGCAGCGCTGGGCCTGGTAGAGATCACGTCCGCATTCGACGCCAGAATACAAGCACGGCTATCTCCCGCGACAATCACGGCTGTTGGTTTAGTCTGCTGTATTTTAATTTCCAGCTGCTTTGCGCGCTGGATATTTCGCTGGGATGAAGGTTCCGGAGGATTGATCGCTTTGGATCGGCTGAGCCGGGATGCCTCAGTTTGCGGCGTCGGACTCAGCAGACTTCCCTGGGACCTTACCGGGGGATATGTTCACTTGCATCGCGATGTGCCGATTGTTCTAGTCAACCCCAACTACAACCTTACGGTGCAAATGTTGAACTTTAATGCCCTGGTGACGCTGGGGCCTCCCTTGATCGATGCGCAGATGGGGTTCAAGTCGGAGGGATGCTGGAAGGACGTTTGTTTGTACCGCAGGCCAGGTCCTTGTTTTTCGTCGCCTCCATTTTACGAAGTGAATAAGATGCTTCGGCTCAATGATCAATAGTCGCACATCAGCCAAAGGACACGTCAGTTCTCGGAGCGGCAATTCCCGATTAAGAGTGATTTCGGATTCGGCCCTGTCCCTATGAGCCGCCGGCGATCGCGCCAATAATCAGGAATGGCTCCGCCCCGTTGGCAACCGCTTCCGGCAAGGGGCTGTCGGGCGATTCGTGGGACAAGTCTTCCTCGCACGCGAAGAAGCGCAGGAATGGCCGGCGCTGCTGGGTGACGTGATCGCGGATGGTGCCGCGCAACACGGGGTAGCGGGCTTCCAGCGCATCGAGGACCGAGCGCTGCGTCACCCGGCCCTCAACCTCCAGCTTCAGCTCGCCATCCACGCGCGCCAGCGTCCGCAGGTGCGACGGAATCACGACTCGAATCATGGCAGCGTCTGCACCTCCACCGAGAGCACGCCGGGAAGATCGCGCACGATCGGCGCCCAAGTGTCACCCGCGTCAGCCGATAGGTACACCTGTCCGCCGGTGGTACCGAAGTACACGCCGCAGCAGTCGAGCACGTCGACCGCCATGGCGTCGCGCAGCACGTTGACGTAGCAGTTGCTCTGCGGCAGGCCTTTGGTCAGCGCCTCCCATTCATTGCCGCCGGTGCGGCTGCGATAGACGCGCAGCTTGCCCTCGGGCGGGTAGTGCTCGCCGTCGCTCTTGATGGGCACGACGTAAATCGTCTCGGGCTCGTGCGCGTGAACATCGATGACAAAGCCGAAGTCCGTAGGCAGATTGCCGCTCACTTCTTTCCAGTTCTCGCCGGCGTCGTCGCTGCGCATCACGTCCCAGTGCTTCTGCATAAACAGCACGCCCGGTCGCGACGGGTGCATGGCGACGTGGTGAACGCAGTGGCCGATCTCGGAATCCTGGTCGGGTAGAAACTGCGAGCGCAATCCGCGATTGATCGGCTTCCAGGTCTTGCCGCCATCGTCGGTGCGAAACGCGCCGGCTGCCGAGATCGCGATGTACATGCGGCCGGGATCGCTGCGATCGAGAATGATGGTGTGCAGGCACATCCCGCCTGCGCCCGGCTGCCATTTGGGCCCGGTGCCGTGACCACGCAATCCGGGAAGCTCGTGCCAACTGGTTGCGCCATCGGTTGAGCGGAAGATGGCCGCGTCTTCTATGCCGGCATAAACCGTGTCGGGATGGCTAAGCGACGGCTCCAGATGCCAGACGCGCTTGAAGACCCACGGCTTCTGCGTGCCGTCGTACCACTGGTGCGTGGTGAGCGGCTTGCCGGTTTCCGTCGAGGTGTCGTAGACGAACTTATTGCTCTCGCCCATGGGCCAGCCTTGCGGCGACTTTTCCGGTCCACCACCTGGCGTCTCCCACGTTTTGCCGCCATCGCTGGAGCGCTGGATAATCTGTCCGAACCACCCGCTCGTCTGTGATGCATAAAGGCGATTGGGATCGGCCGGCGAGCCCTTCATGTGATAAACTTCCCAGCCCGCAAAATGCGGCCCACTGACGCTCCAGTCTTGGCGCTTGCCGTCCGATTCCAGAATGAACGCGCCCTTGCGGGTCCCAACCAGTACGCGTACTTTGCTCATCCTTTTTTCTCCTCTTTCCTCTCGGTGTTGCGAGTGGCCTACTGATGGACGTTCGAGCCGGCGGAAGATCGACACCCCAGATCAGGAAAAGTGTTTCAATTAGGCTGCACGGCTACCCAGTTTCAGGGCCTGGCTCAGGGCCAGCGGGTTCGCATACAGTGTGGCGCATCCCAGGCAGTTTCGGGAGACAGTATCAAATACCGCTTGCGGATTTCAAGAACACAGGCTTCGGGCCGCTTCCGATTTGATGTAAACAATTTGTCATGGTCGCGCAATTTCCGTCCGCGATGCTGTTGAAATAAAGGGATGCAAGAACATCGGAAAGCGAATGCCGCGCCCCGTCCGGGCCGAAATGCTGTTCGCCAAGTGCTGTTGGTGCTGGCACTGCTTGCCGGCGTCGGCACAGCAACCGCTGCCGCTCAGCGCGTGCAGGTCACACTCGATCCGGCAGAAACCAAAATCAATATTTCAGTGCACGATGTGCACGGTGGCGTGCATGGGACGTTCAAGCTCAAGAGCGGCGCCATTTCGTTTGACCGTAGCAGCGGCGAGGCGACCGGCGAAGTTATCGTTGACGCCACCAGTGGAGAAACCGGCAACGGGACGCGGGACAAGAAAATGCATAAGGAGGTGCTGGAGAGCTGGCGGTTTGCTGAAATCACTTTTCTGCCTAAGCGCGTGATCGGCTTCGGCGCCGCCCCGGGCAGCTCGAATGTGCAGGTGCAGGGCGTGTTTCACATACACGGCACAGACCACGACTTGACCATGGAAGTGCCGGTGCAGGTGAGCGGCGACCGAGTGACCGGGACAACGACATTCACCGTGCCCTATCAGTCCTGGGGAATGAAGAACCCCAGTGTGCTGTTTTTGCGCGTCGACGGACGAGCGGAGGTGAGCATAACCGCCGTGGGGCGAATCACGCCGGCCAACGCGGTTAGTCAGAACTGAGTCAATGACGGCCGGCTTCGCTGGCGAGACTCCCACCCCGGAATCCGTTACTATATTGGCAGTCCCTGCTGATCCTGCCGGCGCGTCCGGCGCGAAGGAAATTTTCTGGAATGAAGCGTTGTTCTCGCGTGCAAATCGTTTCGACCGCTATTTTGCTGCTCATCAGCGCGCTGGCCTGGGGCGGCGACACCTCTATGTTGAAGCCGCCGAAGGGATCCAAGCTGGCGCTCGTCGTTTTTGAGGACCTGGAATGTCCGCAGTGCGCCAAGGCCGCGCCGCTGCTCCACGAAGCAGCCAAGCAGTACAACATCCCGCTGGTGCAGTACGATTTTCCGCTGCGCCAGCATCCCTGGTCCTACGAGGCTGCGGTGCACGCGCGCTACTTTGATACTAAGTCACTGAAGCTGGGCGACGAGTATCGCTTGTACATCTTCCAGAACCAGAACTTCATTACCAAGCAGAGCCTGCGCGGTATCACAGAGAAATGGGCGGAGCAGCACGGCGTCACTCTGCCCTTCGTGGTCGATCCTACGGGACAGTTAGCCAAGAAGGTCGATGACGACCGCGAGCTAGGCATGCGCATTCCACTTGATCACACGCCGACGATTTACATCGTCAACGACAGCGGACGCGGCTCTGCCATCACGGAAGTCACCGATCTCAGCCAGTTGTATCAGCGGCTGGATGAGATCACCAGGGAAGTCGGTCCGACAGCGGAAGCCCAGAAGCCGACGACTAAAGCCCACAAGTCGACGACGCGCTAGAGGTCCACGGCCCGCGCCATTCGATAGTCGCGCAACTTCTCCCATCCCGCCGGGTTGCTACGTGCGTATGCTTATGCCGGAGTTTGGCGCCAACCCGAGCGCAGTCAAAGCCACGTCCTCGCGCGAGCGAATTCTTCTGGCCGCGAAACATCTTTTCGCCCGCAATGGGTACGAAAACACCAGTACGGTGGCCATCGCCCGCGAGGCCGGTACCAGCGAATCGCAATTGATGAAGCATTTCGGCAGCAAGCAAGGGCTGCTCTCGGCCATTCTGGACCGTGGCTGGACGAAGATCATCGACCGGGTGCAGACGTTGCATGGCCAGGGCCCGGCGGCGGACCGGCTCTATGGGATGCTGGAAGCGATCGTCATCGAACTGGAGAACGATCAGGAGCTGAAAGATCTGATGACATTAGAGGCCCGGCGTGTCCGGAAAGACAGTCGCGACGTGCTGGTGGGCCGAGGCTACCAGCAGTTTGCCGAACTCATGAGTGTGGTGTTGAGCCAAATGCGGGCACAGGCACAGATTCGCGCGGACTTGAACCTCGATGCGGTGCGCTCGGCCCTGATCGGAATGGTCGAAAGCTTGCTGCGCGATCAGGTGGCGGCGAAACGCTCCGACCTTCGCGCCGGCTACAGCTTCGACGATGTGAAACGCCTACTGGAGGTGCTGCTGCCCGCGCTGGCGGGAGAAACCGAGCAGCCGCTCAAATTCGCCAACGGATAGAATCCAGCGCGCCGTCACTCGGCGTTGGATGGAATACTCCATCCAGCAGCTCGCCGCCCACGGGTGTGGAATGCGTGATGACACCAACTTTGGACCGCGTTCTGACATGCCCCTGGAACGTTGAGAGCATCCGATTACCCCAGAAGATCACTACCGCGACGATCACTAGGATCGCCCACATCGCCAGGGACCCTCCGTGTTTGCGGGTGTGCGCTGGTTCTGCCATGCCTCATACGATGAAATCTATGGCCGAAAGTTGTCTTGAAATTTTTCTTTCGTGGCGAACGGCTTCCGCGCGACCAATCGGCAATCAGCAGTCAGCAATCAGCAATCAGTTCAACCCTGAACCATGAGCACTGGCGTCAGCAGAGTTTCGCACTCCGCCTGGGGGCAGTCATGCGCGCTGCGCAGTTGGCCGCCTTGGCTGATTGCTGATTGCTGACTGATGATTGCTGACTGCGGATTGGTCGGGACGGGCAGATTTGAACTGCCGACCCCTCGCACCCCAAGCGAGTGCTCTACCAGGCTGAGCCACGTCCCGACTGTGCGGTAGGACCGGTCTTGCAATGGACCGGTTGGGTTTCGGGGTCAACATCAGTTTATCACTGCTGCGTGCCGCCGGAGCGCCCGGGGTAGTGTCTGCCAGTTTTCACCCACTATCCGAGTCCGGGCTTCCCCGTGGGCAAAAGGCTAGGCTAAGCTAGAAGAGCAATGCCATCCGATCTCGGCACCCGATACCTGGACGAAGTCTTCCGCAGTCTGCGCGGACATAAGCGACTGGCCGACGGCGCTATCGCCCAGCTCAGCGACGAGCAGTTTTTCGCGCTGCCCGGTCCTGAGTCGAACAGCGTCGCCATAATCGTCAAGCATATGTCCGGCAACATGCGCTCGCGCTTCACCGACTTCCTCAGCAGCGACGGCGAGAAGCCCGGTCGCCACCGCGATCAGGAATTCATCGTGCCCGACGACGCCTCGCGCGACGAGCTGTTACGCGCGTGGGAGCAGCAGTGGGACCTGGTTTTCCACACCATCAACTCTCTACAAGCCGAGGACCTCGATCGCACCGTCACCATCCGGGCCCAACCGCACTCGGTGCTACAGGCCCTGCACCGCGCAGTCGCGCATCTCACTTACCATACGGGACAGATTGTCTTCGTGGCCAAGCACTGGAAGGGGGCGGAGTGGAAATCGCTCAGCATCCCCAAGGCCCGGAGCGAAGAGGTCAATGCGCGTACGCGCCAGAAGTACGGAAACCAAACCTGAGGCGATAGCAATTGCAGGAGTTGACCGCGAATGTTTCAGTTGTGCAACCACGGAGTACAACAGCGATTAACCGAACAATAACGCGAGACATATTTACAAACGGGCAGAATAGCGGGACAATCTGTCTTGCAGTTCAGGCAGTTCTTGGGGGAGGGCTGCCTTCGGGCGTTCTGCGGTCTCCGCAGAGCGCCTTTGAAGTCTGCGCCTGCTGACTCTCGGCCCCGACCCGCTCCTGCCTGACCCGCTCCCCGCCTGCGTCCAACCGGCACGCACTGCATCTAATCTGGATGTCGGGATGGTAGGATGAATGCAAGCCCCCGCGGCCTGACGGGGCGAGGTTCAAGGTCCCCGCAGGAGGATGAATGGCCAGTAACGCAATCGTGGAAGTGACAGACGCGAATTTCGATCAATTGGTGTTGCAGTCGGAGCAGCCGGTCATGGTGGATTTCTGGGCCACGTGGTGCGGCCCCTGCCGCGCCCTGGCGCCCATCGTCGATGAGGTGGCGCAAAGCTACAACGGCCGGGTGAAAATCGGCAAAATGGATGTGGACAAGAATGCCGCTACTGCGCAGCGCTATGGCGTGCGCGGTATCCCGACGCTGCTGGTCTTCAAAGGCGGACAGGTGAAGGAGCAGATCGTGGGCTACGTTTCGCGCGACGTAATCGAGAAGGCCCTCGAGAAGAACCTGTAAGGACGAAAGAGTTCACCGGCGAGGCGCGGTCGTGACCGCGCCTTTCGTGTCCTCAGCCATCCTGCCGGATCAGCGAACCGGCGCGATCGCGCTCGGTCCCACGCGGCTGAGCTGCCACGGCCTGGGCTTCGGCATTCCCGGTTGCATCGCCATCGAGGCCATCTTCAGTTCTGCGGTGTTGGCGCTCATCAGCCGCATCACGTAATGCTCGGTTTGCTGCGTGCTCGGGTCCTTGACCGTCAGCAAGAGGCCGTCGCCCTGGACCACCGCATTCTCCACCGCATGGGTCGTCTGTTCCTCGCCCACGCTCTTCAGCTCGCCGGAGTTTGCGAACTGCAAGTCATGCGGCCGCTGTAGCGTGCCGGTCAGCTCTGTTCCCTGCTTGGTCAGCCGGATCGCGATCCAGGTATGTCCCTGAAATGTGCCAATCCAGGAGCCGGCGTACTCCTCCAGCGGCGATTTGCGGGCGGGGGCGTTCTGCATGCCGGGAGTCATTGAGGTTTGGGCCAAGGCAGTGGTGGTGAGCGACACCGCTACGAGTGCCAACAACATGAAGCGCTTCATCTCATTTCTCCTTGTTGCTTCCGTTCAGGATTGTACTCCGGGCAGCTTGCGAGGAAACTCGAAAACGCCTCAATAAACGGCGATTCCCGCGTAGCCCACGACCATGTCCTTGTCTCCCGAGACATCGCCGGAGGTGGCGTAGCGAATCAACTCAGCTTTGCTCGTGCCCAGCTTGCGCGCGGCCGTCAGCATGATGACTGCCGGACCGTATCCGCACATGCTGATGTTGCCTTCGCGAACCGTGTCGTAAAGTCCTCGTGGGTCGAGCGCCAGCACTTGCTCGATGGCCCGCCGGTCCTTCACCCGAGTGACGCTGTCGCTCTCGTAATGGTTCATGTCGCTGGAGGCAATGACCAGGATGCGCTCATGCTGCTGCGCCAGGGTGTTTCCGATCGCAATGCCCAGGGCGCTGAGCACGTCGAAGTGGCCCGTGCCAACGGCGATAGGGACAAAGCGAAATCCCGGGGCGAGCACTTGAAGGAACGGAAGCTGCACCTCCAGCGCGTGCTCGGAATGGTGCGCCTGCTCGTCTTCGGTGAGCAGGGGCATGCGTTGCTTCAGCTCCGCCGCCAGTTCCTCGTCGATGGCGGCGTTGCCCAACGGCGTCTGCCATGCGCCCTCGCTCATGATGGCCAGCGGCTCGCCCATGCCAGTGTGGTTCGGGCACAGAATAACCATGCGCTGCGGCCGCTCAAGCCGCCGATAGACCGCGCCCGCAACATGCCCGGAATACATATAGCCCGCGTGCGGCACCACGCAGCCGAGCGCGCGAATCTTCGGCGGAGTGTCAGCCGCGGCAGGTGCCGTGGTGTAGGCTTCGATCTCAGCGCGCAGGCGCTGGGGATTGGCCGGATAGAATCGCCCGGCAACAGCAGGTTGGCGGATGGCAGTGGCCATGGGTTGCGCCCGCCAGCAGTTTACGCCTTCCGGAGCGCGCGAAACACTGCTGCCGTCTTCTCCAGCGACATGGCTTCGGCGCGCACATCCGAACGCAACCCCGCCGATTTCAGCGCGGCCCGGATCGCCGCTTCCTCATCCTGCGCGCGCAGATTGTTCAGCAGCGTCTTGCGCTTCTGCGCGAACGCGCGTTTGAGGAACGCGATGAATGGCCCTTCGTCCACCCCCAACTGCGCGAGGCGCGAAGCCATGGTCAGCCTCAGCACAGTGGAATGCACCTGCGGCGGCGGCGAGAACGCGCCCGGCGGCAAGGTGAACAGCTTCTCCACCCGCGCGAACAACTGCGTAGTGGCCGACAGCAAACCATAGTCGCGGCTGCCGGGAGCGGCAGCGATGCGGTCCGCCACTTCGCGCTGCACCATGATCACCACCCGCTCGATGTTCTGGTGCAGCTCCAGAATCCGCAGCACGATATCCGAGGTGATGTAGTACGGCAGATTGCCGATCAGGTCCACGGTCTCCGGCTGCGTGGGACGAAGATCGTGCAGCGGCCCAGGACGGCGGCCCACGATGGAGGGAAACTCGGCAGTCACAAAATCCGATTCCAGGACCTCGAGGTTGGGCCGGGTCGCGTACTTCATGCGAAGCTGCGCAGCCAGCACGCGGTCCAACTCGATGCCGATGACGCGCTTCGCCCGGACGATCAGCAAACTGGTCAGCACACCGCGCCCCGGCCCGATCTCGATGACGGTCCGGTTGGAGACGTCGCCCAGCGCCTCCACGATGCGTCGCGCGGCGCCAGCATCAGCAAGAAAGTTTTGCCCTAGCTTGGGCTTGCGTTTCTTGCTTGAGCCGGTGGGCTTTTTCGCTGCGGTCCTCGGCACGTTGACCCTCTTTCGACTCGGCAATTAGACTCAGGTGTTTCGGT
>Ga0335081_10022598_pt1 | contig 10173 bp, 10 predicted proteins | sample Lox_Sample_35_FD_206713 | JGI IMG/M metagenome (GOLD analysis project Ga0335081, IMG submission 206713) | Soil microbial communities from Loxahatchee National Wildlife Refuge, Florida, United States - Lox_Sample_3.5 | ecosystem: Environmental > Terrestrial > Soil > Wetlands | place: USA... | reverse complement strand
GTGGTGGCGGCGGCGAGCAACGCCGCGAAGATAGCGAGGGTGAAGGGCGGGTTCAAGGTCACAAACACAGGCCCAGTGATGATCGGGCAGATCCAGACCGTGGGCGTCCCCGACCCCCGAGGGGCGGCGAGGAAGCTGGCCGCCAAGAAGAGGGAGCTCCTCGCAAAGGCGAACGAGCAGGACCCGATGCTGGTCTCCCTCACGGGCGGGGCGACGGGCCTCGGGGTGAAGGTGATCAAGACGCTCAAGGGCCCGATGGTGATTGTCGAGCTCTACGTGAACTGCGGCGACGCAATGGGCGCGAACGCCGTGAACACGATGGCGGAGGCCGTGGCCCCGCTGGTCGAAGAGATCAGCGGAGGGCGGGTGTACCTGAGGATAATCTCCAACCTCGCGGACAGGAGGCTGGTCAAGGCGACCGCGGTCTTCGAGAAGGAGGCGCTGGGGGGCGCGGAGGTCGTCGAAGGCATCGTGTACGCCTACGCCTTCGCAGAGGCGGACCCCTACCGCTGCGCGACCCACAACAAGGGCATCATGAACGGCGTGATCGCAGTGGCGCTGGCGTGCGGGCAGGACACGAGGGCGCTGGAAGCTGGCGCGCACAGCTACGCGGCCCGCTCGGGCGCCTACAAGCCGCTCACGGCGTGGAGGAAGAACAAGGACGGAGACCTCGTCGGGACGCTGGAGATGCCCATGGCGGTCGGCCTCGTGGGAGGCGCGGCGAAGGTGCACCCAGCTGCGAGGGCCAACGTGAAGGTGCTCGGGGTCAAGTCCGCGACAGAGCTCGCGGAGGTCATGGGGGCGGTCGGGCTCGCGCAGAACTTCGCCGCGCTCCGCGCCCTCGCCTCAGAGGGAATCCAGAAGGGGCACATGAAGCTCCACGCGCGCTCCCTCGCGATGAACGCGGGCGCCAAGGGGGACCTTGTGGACGCGGTCGCGGAGAGGATGATCGCCGAGAAGAAGATCCGCTTCGACAGGGCCAAGGACCTCGTGGAGGAGCTCTCCTCCAAGAAGAGGGCCGCCTAGTACATCTTGTCGGTTTCCACCTGCCTGACGGGCCTCGACCGTCTCGCGTCGAAGAAGTCCAGGACGAGATAGCCGTAGGACAGCGCCACCGCCAGGTAGATGAGGGTTAGGAGGCCTCCCGACTGGACGCCCGTCCCGGAAAGAGAGGCGCCGTTGGGGAGAAGGAGGAAGACGTAGGTGAAGAAGGCAGCCTCGCCCAGCCCGCTCCCTATCTTGCCGAAGAGCCAGGGGTAGTCCCCCTTGGAGTAGGCGTTCTGGAGGTATCCGGTCACGGCGAAGAAGGCCCCCAGGAGGATGAGGACTGCCCAGACCTCGTTGGCCGGCGGCATCTGCAGATAGGTCGAGATGGTTGGGGAGAAGTACTCGACCAGGTAAGGCGCCATGAGCCCTATGGCGATGAACCTCAACGCCGCGCTGGAGACTCCTTTCGCTATCTTCGCCATCTTCATCACTGTTGAGCGAGGTTGACCGTGATCGTCCAGAACTGGCCCTCCGAGAGGGACATCGACCCGCCGACGCTCACGTTCTGGCCTTGGAGCTGGTTGACCAGGCTGGGGGAGATGTCCATGGAGACGTTGATCACCCCCGATCGGAACGCGCCGAGGTGTACGCTGGCCGGCTGGGTCTGGTAGAGGGTGGACCCGTTGACTATGAGCGCCAGGGAGAGGCTCGCAGCCCCCGGGAGGGGCCAGTTGTTGAACGCGGGGACGGCGATCTCGTGCGTCCCGTTGATCGTGGAGCCGGAGCTGAAGAACTGCAGCTGGGACTGCACCGACTGGACCTCCAGCCCCACCCCCAGGGGCTTCTGCTGGCTCATCAACTGGGGAGAGACTGCCCCGACTATCGGCCCGGCCACTATGAGGATTATCAGGAGCGAGAGGACCACGGAGGCAGCCCTGACCGCGTACTTCGCCGCCCGCAGTCCGTTCAAGCTCGATCTGTCTGTCTTGTCTCGATTCCGGTATAATACGGTTGTAGAAGAGTGCTCCACTTCCGACGAGTGGCCGGGAGTCGGAGCAGCCTGGGCGAAGCGGTCCCCCATTAAAATAGCACTCGCTACGGAAGCAGAAATCCGCGAGAGAGATGGACCAGCTCATCACCGAGAAGCTGAGCAAGACCTACGGCGGGTCGTCGATGGCCTTGCAGGACGTCAGCTTCTCCGCCCCTTCGTCGGGCATACTCGCCCTCATCGGGAGGAACGGTGCCGGAAAGACGACGCTGGTCAGGATCCTCGCCACCGAGCTCGCCCCGACCTCCGGGAGCGCGTCGATAAACGGCATCGACGTCGTGAGGGAGGACAAGAGGCTGCGGGAGAGGATAGCGATCGTCCCCCAGGAGGCGAGGACTATCTCCTGGATGACCCCGAAGCAGTCCACCCTGACCTACCTCATGTGGAGGGGGTTCGAGTACTCGGAGGCCAAGAAGAGGGCCGAGGAATCTCTCGCCAGGCTGAAGCTCGACAAGTACGCCGACACCCTCAACCGCAAGCTCTCGGGCGGCACGAAGAGGAAGGCCCTGGCGGCGATGGTGCTCGCCTCGGAGGCCGACGTCATCTTCCTAGACGAGCCCACGACCGGCCTCGACCCCATCTCTCGCAGGGACTTTTGGGAGATCCTGCGCGAGCTCGCGAAGGACCGGTTCATCTTCCTGACGACGCACTACCTCGAGGAGGCCGAGCAGCTCGCCGACACTCTGGCGGTCCTCGGCGGGGGGCGCCTCGTGGCGGTCGGCACGGTCTCTTCCATCCGAGGGAGGATCAGGTACCAATACAGCATCAACCTGCCTGCGGGCTCGCCCGTCCCCGGAGTCGCCCAGGGTGAGGTGACGACTGGTAGGAGCGGGGAGGTCCAGATACTCACCAATGAGGACGAGGCCTTCGCGATATCGAAGAAGCTCTCCGTCGCGGGCTCGAGGTTCTCCATACGCCCGGTCTCGCTCGACGACATCTTCTTCCAGCTCGTGGGGGAGTCCACGCAGGGGGAGCAGGAGGCCGCGGCCCCGGGCGCGGACGGGGGCTGGTCGGCGTGAGGAGGAGCTACTCCAGCCAGCTGGTCGCGGCCATCCTCGTGAACTCCGTCTACGAGATGAAGAACTACCCCATCAACCTGGTCAACACCGTCCTCTCCCCGCTCTCGTTCCTGGTCGTGATCGACTTCGTCAGCAAGGGAGCGCTGATCGGGCAGGCCATCGAGGGGGGTCTCATCATGAGCATGTTCCAGAGCGGGATGTCCCTGCAGGGGGACATCTCCCACCTGAAGAACGACTTCAAGCTCCAGGACATGCTCGTGAGCTCCCCCGCTTCGCCTGCGGTCTACGTCATAGGCATGGCAGCGTCCGAGATCATCTACAACCTTCCGGCTCTGGCCATCCTCGTGATCCTCGGGGGCATCTACATCCACCCCGGCGCGTTCCAGGCCGTCGAGCTGACCGCAGCGCTAGGCCTCATGTTCCTCACCTCCATCACCATCGGGTTCATGTTCGCCACGCTCTCGAGCGACATCGTCCAGAGCTTCGCGTGGTCGAGGCTCCTCACCACCATCTTCACCGCGATCACGCCTGTCTACTATCCGATAACGTACATCCCGCTCCCGTTCAGGTACCTCGCGTACCTCTCTCCCACCACCTACGTGGCGGAGATAATGCAGAGCGTGGCTGGGTCGCTCAAGCTGGGCGAGGCCTCGGTGATATCCGACTGGCTGATCATCGGCGGGCTCGCAGCCGTCCTCCTCGTCGTCGTCTCCCGGAACGCCAGATGGAAGGAAGCCTAGCTCGCAATGCTTTAAGCGCCGACTCCCCGAACCTTCGCTGTCTTGTCGCACCAGAAGCAGTATCGGACCGACATGTATGAGGGGATGCTCGCGGAGACCGTCACGATGAGGGGGTACAACGGGGACACCATCAACGCCTACTTCGCCCGGCCCCTTGGCCCGGGGCCCTTCCCCGGGATCGTCCTGATTCACCATGCGCCCGGGTGGGACGAGTGGTATCGCGAAGCCACGCGAAGGTTCGCCTACCACGGATACATGTCCATCAGCCCCAACATATACTTCCGACTCGGAGCCGGCACGCCTGAGGACATCGGCGCCAAGGCACGGTCTCAGGGTGGGGTGCCCGACGACCAGGTCGTCGGAGATGTCGTCGGGGCGAGGGAGTTTATGGCGACTCTTCCGACCAGCACGGGAAAGATAGGGCTGTTCGGGACGTGCTCTGGGGGCCGCCAGGTCTACCTTGTCGCTTGCAGGACCAAGGGCTGGGCGGCTGCCATCGACTGCTGGGGAGGGAGAGTGGTGACGGCTCAAAAGGACCTCGACCCAGGCCACCCAGTCGCCCCGCTGGACTACACGAAAGACTTGTCGTGTCCTCTCCTTGGCCTTTTCGGGGACGACGACCAGTTTCCTACGCCGCAGGAGGTGAACCAGCAGGAGGAACTGCTCAAGAAGTTCGGGAAGAATTACGAGTTCCACAGGTACCCGAAGGCGGGGCACGGCTTCTTCTACTACCACACGCCGATGTATCGTCAGGAGCAGGCCGTCGACGGCTGGGGCAAGATTTGGGCCTTCCTAGACAAGAATCTGAGCGGGAGCGCCTAGAGGTGGATGGGCATGTGCACCGGCCTCGTCCAAAAGGCCAAGGTCACTGGCGCGGGCAAGTCGGCAGACGGTTGGTTCAAGCTAGATGAGCTGAGCGTCATGTACGACTGCACCTACCACACCTCGATGCCGCAGGGCGTCAACCTGGAGTTCTACAACGAGAAGGAGGGGCCTGGGGCGAGGGTCGCGGTCGAGCTGAGCCCCGGCTCCGCGATGGAGCTCGTGCACGCGATCATGGAGTCGCTCTACAGCGCAGGGATCGACCCCGGAGAAGCCGCCCTGGGCCTCGCCTCCGCCGCCCCTCTCGTGGCCCGCCCGGAGTAAGGCCGGTCGGAGCCGCGGCGCGGCAGGGTGTGCCCTCATGCGACGCGTCGAGGAGGTCGTCTCGGAACTCGGGCTCGACGAAGAGCTCGCTACTCGCTACGGTAAGTACAAGGCCAAGATATCGCTGCACGCGCTCAGGGGCCGCCCCACCAGGGGCAGGCTGATCCTGGTCACCGGGATGACACCAACCTCTCACGGGGAGGGAAAGACGGTCGTGTCGATAGGCCTCGCGATGGGGCTGGGCAAGCTCGGGAAGCTCGCCGTCGCGTGCATAAGGCAGCCCTCGCTCGGGCCGGTCTTCGGGATCAAGGGAGGTGGGGCCGGCGGGGGGAAGTCCACCCTCGAGCCGATGCAGGACGTCAACATGCGGCTTACCGGCGACATCGACGCCATCACGTCCGCGCACAACCTCCTCGCGGCCGCGATAGACAACCACGTCTTCCACGGGAACGCCCTGGGGATCGACCCGGACGCGATCCTGTGGCCGAGAGCGCTCGACGTCGAGGACAGGGCGCTCCGCGAGGTCAGGGTCGCCCTGGGGGAGAAGAACGGCACCCCTCACGGGGGGAAGTTCGTCATCACGGCGGCCTCAGAGGTCATGGCGATAATCTGCCTCAGCAGGGACTACGCCGACCTGAAGGGCCGCCTGGGGAGGATGGTCGTGGCCTACGCCAGGGACGGGCGACCCGTCACGGCCGCGGACCTGCGCGTCGCGGGGGCGATGGGCGCGCTCCTCAAGGAGGCCCTCGAGCCCAACCTCGTCCAGACCAGCGAGGGTACACCGGCGCTGGTGCACGGCGGGGCGTTCGGGAACATCGCGCACGGGACCTGCAGCATAGTCTCTATGGTCCTCGCCCTGCAGTCCGCAGACTACGCGGTGGTCGAGGCGGGGTTCGGCAGCGACCTCGGGGCCGAGAAGTTCGTCGACATCGTAACCCGTGTCTCTGGGGTCGCCGTCGACGGGGCCGTGATAGTCGCCACCCTGAGGGCGCTGCGGCACCACGGGAGGGGAGGCGAGACCTCCGCTGCGGCCGCGGACGGCCCTGACCCGGAGGCTGTGAGGGCAGGGCTCGCCAACCTCGAGAAGCACATCGAGAACGTGCGCACCCTGGGGCTCCGCCCCGTCATGGCCCTGAACCTCTTCGAGGGCGACGGGGACGAGGAGGTGCACGTGGTCTCCGATTTCTGCGCGGGCGAGGGAGTCCCCTTCTCAACGACCACTGCCTTCGCGGAGGGGGGCCAGGGGTCCAAGAGGCTGGCGGAGCTGGTCGTCGAGGAGGCGGGCGTCGGGGGCGCGTGCGTGCCGGTGTACGGGCCTGAAGACCCCATACGCGAGAAGGTGAGCAAGGTCGTCGAGAGGATGTACGGGGGAGCAGGCGTCTCCTACACCGAGGCGGCCTCGGCGGAGCTGGACAAGATAACGAGCCTGGGGTACGGGGGGCTCCCCGTCTGCATCGCGAAGACCGCCAACTCTCTCTCCGACGACCCGAAGCTGGTGGGGAGGCCTAGCGGCTTCGTGGCGACGGTTCACGACGTCGAGCTAGCTGCGGGGGCGGGATACGTGATAGTGGAGATGGGGGAGATATCCAGGATGCCGGGGCTCCCGTCGTCGCCGGCCGCGGAAAGGATCTCCCTCAGCGACGACGGCGTCGTCTCCGGCGTGTTCTAGAGAGCTCTTCTCTATATCGTTATCCCGAACGCGGCGCGTATCACGCTCCCGAAGACGTAGAGCGCGAACGTCGCGCCCAGCATGACCCCCGCGAGCTCCGAGAACTCCCTGAGGAAGCGGCTTCCCACGATGATGGAGTTGTACCAGGTCACGAAGGCGATGATCCCTAGGCCCACCACCACCGAGGACGTGATCGCGAGGAGCATCGTCTTGGTCAGGAAGTAGGGGAGCGCAAGCGCGACGGCGGCGACGAAGTATGAGCCGCCCGTGTAGCCCGCCGCGAGCCCCGGCGAGCCCTCGAACCCCTGCTTGGCTTGCGCGAAGGCGGCGGAGGCCATGGCGAGAGAGGCGGCGGCCCCGGCGACTATCCCCGCCAGGCCGGTCAGCTCGGTGGAGTCGTATATCCCGAGGGAGCCCGCGTGGATCCCGGCGATCTCCACGAGCGCGTCCGCCAGGCCCAGGACGATGAACGAGATGTACTTGACGTAGCTGCCGGCCACGACGTCCGCGAAGGCGGTCTCGTGCCCCTTCTCGTCCTCTATCATCGACTGGAACGCGGCCAGATCCTCCGCGGGGACGGAGCTCTTCAGCGCCTCGTACTTCGCGACGGTGGACTTTTCTCGGCGCTCCAGGAACTTGATTGCGAAGGACGCCCCGAAGAGCCTGCGCAGGAACAGCACCAGGGAGACCGTCGCCCTCTTCGGGCCTATCTCCTTCGTGTCCGGCGGGCAGTATCTCTTCCAGAGCTCGTAGTGGTTGTGCTCCATCGCGCTCAGCTTCTCGAACATGTCCTTGTTGGTCTGGGCCTTCTCGGAGCTCGCGAGCCGCTTGTAGGTCGTGTAGTCGGTCATCTCGTCCCTCGCCTCCTCTATGGCGGTCTCAGAGAGCTCCTGCTTGGACAAACCCGTCTACCAATCCCTAGTCGCGGCCGCGGCACCCGCCAGCGCCCTCCCCCGGCATGAGGGGCTCCGGGTTATGCTGCGACAGCGGCACACGCACCCGTCGGACGGGAGAGCCCCTTAAAACCTTGGCAGGTCTTTCCCATCCATGAGAGCAGCCCGCGGCAGCTCCCGCCGCCCGCTCACATCGACAGCCTGAGCTTCTCGGCCTTCCACGGCTTGATCACCAGGTCCCACCTGGAGATCACGGACTCGTTGTCCGAGAGCACGAAGACGTCGCTGCCTGGCTCCACCATCCTCCCGACTTGTTCGACGCTCTCGTCCGAAGAGACGACGCGGGCGAACATGCTTTGGATGTCCGAGAGCCTCAGGTCGGTCCATTCGTCCGGGGCGTCTCTCGCGATCTTCAGGCCCTTGGGTGAGAAGAGGAAGGCGAGGATGTTCCTGTCGGAGACGAACTCGCCCGCCTTCCCGCGGAGGAAGAGCCTCCTGATCCTTACCTCGCACATCAGGTTCATCGCCTCCATCAGCGGCGTGTCACAGTCCACGACCACCGCAGGCGACGCCACATCCTTCGCGCCCATTTCGCACCTCAGCTTCCCCTCGCGGTAGAGCCCGACGACCTCGTTCAAGGTGATCAGCGCCGGCGGGGACGGGGGCGAGTCGACCTTCGCATCGCCGAACCCGGTCAGCACGAACACCCGTAGCAGCTCGTCAAGGTTGTCGTCGTACCCGAGGGCGCCTATCCAGATGCTCGTGGTGGTGCACGAGTTCCAGAGAATCTTGTAGTAGTCCTTTGGTTTGGTCTCCCTCAAGAGGCTTATGATCGGCTGGCTCCCGATGGCCTGAAAGAGCGTGACCCCCTCCTTCACGTGCGTCGGCGAAGCGCCCACCTTCACGATCGGGAGCATCGGGGCTTCGTAGACGCTCAGGATGGAAGCGGCGACGATGACGGGGACGTCTGGTGTGGTGATAGGTCTGGGCATTTTGAAGAGGCCGGGAAATAGCCTCGAAAGGGAGACTCCTAGAACGGGCTCGTCAAGCGTCGAAATCTCAGTCCAACAGATCCCGAATCGGCCGCTTCAGCCAATTAAGCATTATGAAACTGGGAACACCAGGGCAAGAGCTCGTGAATTCGGCATCTGCCCCGCGACCCGGACGTGACCCGGGCTACTTCTTGAGGGTGGACTTGCCCGTCTTCAGATAGGCGTCGTCGCCCGTGAGCCAGTCCAAGCGGAGAGGGCTGAAGCTGTCGACGTCGTCCGTGTCCTCGAGGGCGACCGCGGAATGGACGACGTTGGGCGGGATGATGAGGACATCTCCCGCGCGGACATCTGTGTCCTTCCCTCCGATGGTGAACCGCAGCGCCCCGCTCATTACCATGGTGATCTGCTCGGCAAGGTGCTTGTGCGGAGGGACCGAGGCGCCCTTGGCGAGCCTGAGTCGGCCTATCATCTCGTTCTGGCCGACCGCGAGCTTCCTCGTGATCTTCTCGTTGAGCTTCTCCTCCTTGATTTCGTCCCACTTCAGGAGCTGCGGTTTCTTTGCAGCCTTCTTCCAGCTTGCCAGCTTGTCTTTGGGCATCTGCGTTTCTCCTGCCACGCCATCGGGCGCGCGTACTTTAACGTATGACGGCGTCCCTCGGCCAGGGCCCCCAGAGGCTAGGTCGGATAGGCGCCTAGGTCCTCGATGGCTTTGCGCTCGAACTCGGACGTGAGCAGCCGGCCGATGGGCGGCCGTCTGGTCGACCCGAGGCCTTCGAGCACCTTCCCGAGCCGGGCCGCGTCGATTCCGCCGTTGACCGGCCAGTCTCCTTGGAAGAACGTCCAGAGCTTCCGTATCTTCTCCTTGGGGACGTCGGGCCGCCTCCTCGATGCGGCGTCGACCCAGGCGTCCCGGTCGTCGCTGAAGAGCCGGGCCGCGGCCAGCAGCACTCTGGTCACGCGCAAGACATTGTCCCTGTCCTCCTCGAGCACCCTGTCCGACGCCACCCCCACGAACGAGGGCCCCTGCGGCATGCCCTCCCGGTACTTGCCAAGCTCGTCGCCCTTCGCTAGGACGCGCGCCCTGCGGTCCCCCTCGAACTTCCCGATGTAGTTCTGTATGCTCGTGAACATGACGTCAATCCTCCCGTCGAGCAGCATGTCCGCCTTCTGGACGGGGTCGAGGTCCTTCACCCAGATCACCTCGTCCCGTCTCAGTCCGTTCAAGCGGAGCATGTTGGAGATTATTGGAGCCCAGTAGTCGCCGTCCGCGCCCACGCCAAACCGCTTTCCCCTCAAGTCTCCCATCTTCCTTATCGACGGAGAGGACATCATCACAAAGCCGCTGGTGGACGACGTCTTCTCTGCCCTGTTGACCCAGAAGACCTTCCCTGGCCAGCCGAGCTCTGCGATGAGCCTGACGCCCTCCAAGCTCGGCACCTGGGCGAAGACCGCCTCCCCGGACTCGAGGGCCGCGGCCGCGCCTGGCGATCCCAGATACTCTCGGACCTCCAGGTTGACTCCCGCTGATTCGAACATCCCGAGGTCGCTGGCGAGTATGGGCACCGAGCCGGGATTGAGTGACATGGGCTTGATCCGCTCGGCCCAGACGAGGCCTGTTGTTTTTGGGCCCGTCTTCTCTCTCATGGCAAACGCCGGTCGCTTCGAGTCATTCTGGCCTA